>Ga0196963_10002264_pt1 | contig 11778 bp, 13 predicted proteins | sample S1_5metaG_FD_148600 | JGI IMG/M metagenome (GOLD analysis project Ga0196963, IMG submission 148600) | Soil microbial communities from Anza Borrego desert, Southern California, United States - S1_5 | ecosystem: Environmental > Terrestrial > Soil > Desert | place: USA: California | collected... | reverse complement strand
TGGCCGAGAGCTTCTTCGGCACCAGCCCGAACCTGAAGCCGGAAAAATACGATCCGGATGGCGCGAAGAAGCTGCTGGCCGATGCCGGCTATCCGAACGGCTTCAACGTCACCATCCACGGCCCGAACGACCGCTGCATCAACGATGCACGCGTCATCCAGACCGTGGCGCAGATGTGGAGCCGCATCGGCGTCGACACCAAGGTCGAGGCGCTGCCCTGGGCGACCTATGCCGCCAAGGCGTCGGCCCAGGAATACTCGATCTTCCTGGTCGGCTGGGGCTCGGGCACCGGCGAAACCTCCTCGACCCTACGTTCGCTGCTCGCGACCTTCAACAAGGACACGGGCATGGGCCAGGCGAATCGCGGCCGCTACAGCAATCCCGAGCTCGACAAGACTCTCGCCGAGGCGCTGCGCACCGTCGACGACAAGAAGCGCGGGGAGCTGCTGGCCAAGGCCAGCGAGATCGGCGTCCGCGACGTCGGCATCATCCCGCTGCACTACGAGGTATCGACCTGGGCGCTCAAGAAAGGGCTCACCTATGTCGGCCGCGCCGACCAGAGCACGCTGGCGATGGAAGTGACGACTGCGAAGTAGCCTCGCAAACGGCCCCCGCCCCTCGACGGGGCGGGGGCCCGCTGACTAGAGTGGACCGACCGCCGCAAGCGTCGGGGCAGGGGAACAGGGCCGTATGACCGTCTTCATGGTTCGACGCCTGATGCAGAGCGTCGTCGTCCTGCTGGTCATGTCGGTGATCGTGTTCCTCGGCGTCTTCGCCATCGGCAACCCCGTCGACATCCTGATCTCGCCCGACGCCGACCAGCTCGAGCGCGAGCGCGCCATCCGCGCGCTCGGCCTCGACCGGCCGCTCTGGGAGCAGTACTTCGTCTTCCTCGCCAATGCGGTGAGGGGCGATCTCGGCCGTTCCTTCGTCTTCAACGAGCCGGCGCTGAGGCTCATCTTCGAGCGCATGCCGGCGACGCTCGAGCTGGCTGGCACCGCGGTCGTGCTGTCGCTCATCATCGGCATCCCGCTCGGCCTCTATGCGGGGCTCAGGCCGCAGGCCGCGACCTCGAAGGGGATCATGGCCGGGTCGATCGTCGGGTTCAGCCTGCCGACCTTCTGGCAGGGGCTGATGTTCATCATGATCTTCGCCGTGATGCTGGGCTGGCTGCCCTCGACCGGCCGCGGCCAGGTCGGCAGCTTCCTCGGCATCAAGTCGAGCCTGTTCACGCGTGACGGGCTCGCCCATGTGATCTTGCCCGCGGCCAATCTGGCACTCGGCAACGCGGCGCTGATCATCCGTCTCACGCGTGCCGGCGTGCGCGAGACCCTGCTGCAGGACTACATCAAGTTCGCGCGCGCCAAGGGGCTCTCTCCGCGTCGTGTCGTCGGCGTGCATGTGCTGCGCAACATCCTGATCCCGCTGGTCACCGTTCTCGGGCTCGAGATCGCCGGGCTCATCGCCTTTGCCGTGGTCACGGAATCGATCTTCGCCTGGCCGGGCATGGGCAAGCTGATCATCGACTCGATCAACCAGCTCGACCGGCCGGTGATGGTGGCGTACCTGATGATGATCGTGCTGCTGTTCATCGTCATCAACCTGATCGTCGACATCCTCTACTCCGTCATCGATCCGCGCGTGCGGCTGCAGGACGTCAAGGGATGACCGCACCCATCGCCATGCCCGCCAAGGCCGAGACGCCGTTCCGGCGCCTCGTCTCGGAGTTCCTCGAGGACAAGCTCGCCGTCGTCGGCGCCGTGGTGCTCACACTCATCCTGCTGGTGGCGTTGTTCGCACCGCTGATCTCGCCGCAGAACCCCTACGATCTCTCCAAGCTCGACATCCTCGACAGCCGCCTGCCGCCGGGATCGAAGAGCATGGACGGCATCACCTTCTGGCTCGGCACCGATGGCCAGGGGCGCGACATGCTGTCGGGCATCTTCTACGGGCTTCGCACCAGCCTCGCCGTCGGCGTCTTCTCCGGCGTGCTGGCGATGATGGTCGGCATGGCGCTCGGGCTGACCGCCGCCTATGTCGGCGGCCGGACCGAGACGCTGATCATGCGCCTGGTCGATCTGCAGCTCAGCTTCCCGACCATCCTGATCGCGCTGATCCTGCTCGCCGTGCTCGGCCAGGGCGTCGGCAAGATCATTCTGGCGCTGGTCATCGTGCAATGGGCGTATTACGCCCGCACCATCCGCGGCACGGCGCTGGTCGAACGGCGGCGCGAGTATGTCGAGGCGGCGATCTGCCTCGGCCTATCCAAGGCGCGCATCATCTTCGGGCACATCCTGCCCAACTGCATGCCGCCGATGATCGTGATCGGCACGGTGCAGGTCGCCGGCGCGATCGCGCTCGAAGCGACGCTCTCCTTCCTCGGCATCGGGCTGCCGATCACCGAGCCCTCGCTCGGCCTGCTGATCGCCAACGGCTTCGAGTACCTGCTTTCCGGCAAGTACTGGATCAGCTTCTTCCCGGGCATCGCGCTCCTGGTCACGATCATCTCGATCAACCTCGTCGGCGACCAGCTTCGCGACGTGCTGAACCCGAGGCTCAAGCGATGACCGGCTATGCCGGCCCGACGCTCGAGGTCCGCGACCTCAAGACCCATTTCTTCACGCGCGCCGGCGTGGTGAAGGCGGTCGACGGCGTCTCCTTCGAGATCGGCAAGGGCCGCATCCTCGGCCTCGTCGGCGAGTCCGGCTCCGGCAAGTCGATCACCGGCTTCTCGATCTTAGGACTGGTCGATCCGCCGGGACGCGTCGTCGATGGCGAGATCCGCTTCAAGGGCGAGAACCTCGTCGATCAGCCGGACGAGCGGCTGCGCGCGATCCGCGGCAACCGCATCGCCATGATCTTCCAGGACCCGATGATGACGCTCAATCCGGTCCTCCGCATCGACACGCAGATGATCGAGGCGGTGCAGGCGCATCACGATGTCAGCGCCGACGAAGCCCGCCGCCGCGCCCGCGACGCGCTCGGCCGTGTCGGCATTCCCTCCCCGGATGAGCGGCTGAAGGCCTATCCGCATCAATTCTCCGGCGGCATGCGCCAGCGTGTCGCCATCGCGATCGCGCTTCTGAACAATCCCGAGCTGATCATCGCCGACGAGCCGACCACGGCGCTCGACGTCACCATCCAGGGACAGATCCTCTACGAGGTGCAGAAGCTCTGCCGCGAGACCGGCACCTCGCTGATCTGGATCACCCATGACTTGTCGGTGGTCGCCGGCCTCGCCGACCATATCTGCGTGATGTATGCGGGGAAGCTCGCCGAGTCGGGCCCGGTCGACGCGGTGCTCGACCGGCCGCTGCACCCCTACACCAAGGGTCTCCTCGGCAGCGTGCCCAGCCGCAACAAGCGCGGCAGCCCGCTGGCGCAGATTCCGGGCATGACGCCGTCGCTGATGAACCTGCCGGAGGGTTGTCCCTTCGCCGACCGCTGCCCGCGCGTGCAGGCCGACTGCCGCGAAGCGGTGCCGCCCATGATCGAAATCCTGCCGGGCCGGCTCGCCCGCTGTATCCATCCGCACCTGGAGGATCAGGCGTGAGCGAGGCCCAGGGCGAGCCATTGATCGAGCTCCGGGGCATCAGCAAGCGCTTCGTCAAGCCGCTCGACGTGGCGGCGAAGGTCGCGAATGTGATCGGTGCCGGCATGCGCGAGGAGATCGTGCACGCCGTCGACCATGTCGATCTCGCGATCCGCCCGGGTGAGGTCCTCGGCCTGGTCGGCGAGTCGGGCTGCGGCAAGTCGACGATCGGGCGTATCGCCGCCGGCATCCTGCCGCCGACCGAGGGCCGCGTCTTCTACCGCGGCAAGGACGTGACCGGCGACAAGCTGCGCGGCGGCAAGGCGCAGCTTGGCACGCAGATGATCTTCCAGGACCCCTTCGCCTCGCTCAATCCGAGGAAGCGGGTCGAGGACATCATCGGCGAGGCGCCGCGCGTGCATGGCCTGATCGATCGTGTCGAGTTCGGCGCCTATGTCGACGGTGTCATGCGCCGTGTCGGGCTCGACCCGGCCTTCCGCCGGCGCTACCCGCATCAATTCTCCGGCGGCCAGCGCCAGCGCATCGGCATCGCACGCGCGCTCGCGGTCAAGCCCGAGTTCCTGATCTGCGACGAGGCGGTCGCCGCGCTCGACGTCTCGATCCAGGCACAGGTGCTGAACCTGTTCATGGATCTGCGCCGCGACCTCAACCTCACCTATCTCTTCATCAGTCACGATCTCGGCGTCGTCGAGCATTTGAGCGACCGGGTCGTCATCATGTATCTCGGCCGCGTCGTCGAGAGCGGGCCGACGACCGAGCTCTTCCGTGCACCGAACCATCCCTATACGCAGGCGCTCCTTGGCGGCGTGCCGCGCATCGAGGCGCGCAAGCGCGACTTCGAGCCGGTCAAAGGCGAGATCCCGTCGCCGCTCAACCCGCCGCCCGGTTGCCACTTCCATCCGCGCTGCCCGCATGCAATGGAACGCTGCAGGCGCGAGGCTCCGCCGCTCAAGGAGATCGCGCCGGGCCGGCATTCCGCCTGCCATCTGAACGACGGCTGAGTCATGCACATCCCCGGCGTCCTCACGCGACACAATCCGACCGGCACGCCGGCGCCGGTGCTGCTCGACTCGCCGCATAGCGGCGTCCTCTACCCGGAGGATTTCCGGCCGATCGCGCCGATGGAGCTGTTGCGGACCGGTGAGGATGCGTTCGTCCACGAGCTGTTCGGCGCAGGACCGGCGAAAGGCGCGATCCTGATCGAGGCGCATTTCCCCCGCGTCTATATCGACCCCAACCGCGCCGCCACCGACATCGATCCCGACCTGCTGTCGGAGACCTGGCCCGAGCCGCTGTATCCGACCGAGAAGAGCCGGCTCGGCCTCGGCCTGATCCGGCGCCTCGCGGTGCCCGGCGTGCCGGTGCACGGCAAGCGGCTCACGGTCGCCGAAGTGCGGTCGCGCATCGACCGCTTCTATGCGCCCTACCATCAGGCGATCGGCGGCGCCTATGACGAGCTGCATACCCGCTTCGGCCAAGTGTGGCACATCAATTGCCACTCGATGAAGTCGGTCGCCAACGCGATGTCGACCGATGTCGGCGCGCGTCGCCCCGACTTCGTGCTCGGCGATCGCGACGGCAAGACCTGCGATCCGGCCTTCCTGAAGCTCGTCCAGGACGTCCTGGTGGGACTCGGCTACAAGGTCGCGATCAACAATCCCTACAAGGGTCTCGAGCTGATCATGCGCTATTCCGATCCCGAGGCGGGGCGGCACGCGCTGCAGATCGAGATCAATCGCGGCCTGTACATGGACGAAGGCAAGATCACGCGGAGCCCCGGCTTCGACAAGCTCCGCGGCGATCTCGGCATCCTGCTCGACGCCGTCATCGACTTCGCGCGCAAGCGATGACGCGACGGAGCTGGGATCATCCGAAAGGCGAGGTCCGTCGCCTCACCGTCGACTCGAAGGCGCTCAAGGGCAATCCGCTCGGCGATCCGCATGAGCGCGCGGTCGATGTCTATCTGCCGCCGGGCTACAAGCCCTGGACGCGCGTGCCGCTGCTGGTGGATCTCGCCGGCTTCACCGGCTCCGGCCTCGGCCACACCAACTGGCGCGCCTTCACCGAGAACCTCCCTGAACGCCTCGACCGCCTGATCGCCAGCGGTGCGATGACGCCGGTCGCGGTCGCCTTCCCCGATTGCTACACGCGCCTCGGCGGCAACCAGTACATCAACTCGGCCGGCATGGGCGCCTATGCCGATTTCCTGATCCAGGAGGTGGTGCCGCAGGTCGAGTCGACTTTCGGCTGCGGCGGCCAGGGAAAGCGTGGCCTTTTCGGCAAGTCCTCGGGCGGGTACGGCGCGATCGTGCACGGCATGCTGCATCCGGAGTTCTGGAGCGCCGTCGCCTGCCATTCCGGCGACATGGCCTTCGAGCTCGTCTATCTGCATGACATGGCGTCGACGCTGAACGTCCTCGCCCGGCACGGCCGCTCGATCGAAGCCTTCATCCGGCACTTCGAGGCGCAGAGGAAGCCTTCCGACAAGGAAACGCATGCGCTGATGATCCTGGCGATGGCGGCCACATACGACCCCGACCCGCGCCAGTTCCTCTCGATCCGCCTCCCCGTCGATCTCGAGACCTGCGAGCTCATCCCGGAGCGCTGGGCGCTATGGACCCGCTGGGACCCCCTGACGCTCGCCGAAACGCGTGCCCCGCAGCTCAAGAAGCTGAAGGGCCTGTTCATCGACTGCGGCAGCGAGGACCAGTACGCGCTCCATTACGGCGCGCGCCGCATGCACCGGCTGCTCGATGCGCAGGGCGTTCCGCATATCTATGAGGAGTTCCCCGACAACCACTCCTCGATCGATTACCGCATGGATGTGAGCCTGCCTTTCCTTCAGAAGGCGCTTAGCGGCTGACCTACGGCTCGAGCCGCTCGAATGCGAGCGGCCGACCGCGCCCCATCGTCACGATGAAGAGATCGGGATTTCGCAGGCTTTGCCATGCCTCGAAGCCGAAGGACGCGTCGGCGTGGCGCAGCACCGATGACAAAAGATTCCCATGCGTCACCACCGCCGGCAGACGATGTTCCCTGGCGGCAACATCGGCGAGCGCGGCAATCGCTCGCCTCTGCGCCTCGCGCAGCGATTCGCCGCCGGGGACCGCATGATCGAAATCATCGAAGGATCGACGGATCAGCTCGAGCCAGTCGACGCGCGGCGCGGGCGACAGGCGACGCTCGGCCAGGCGGTCATCGAGCGTCAGCGGCAGGCCGCGCGGCTTCGTGAAAGGCAGGAGCGTCTGCTGCGCGCGGACGAACGGGCTCGAATAGGCCGCGTCGACGCCGAGATCAGCCAGGCGTCCGGCCAAGTCGACGGCCGCACGCGCGCCGTTCGGCGTCAGCGGCGCTTCCGGCGCCTGGCCGGATGACTCGCAGTGCCGGATGAGGAGAAGCCTCAAGCCGGGTCGCTCGCCTTCGGCCAGTAGGTACCGAAGCTCCAGAAATGTCCTTCGAGGTCGAGGGCGCAATATTCACGCGAACCGTAATCGGTGTCGTTGGGCGCGCGCACAATCTTGGCGCCGGCCGCCTTGGCACGCGCGTGATGGGCATCCGGATCGGCGACGGCGACATGGATGCATTGGCGCCCGACGCCTACATCCTTGATGAAGTCGTCCTTGGCCGAGCCCAGCATGATCATGCCGGCGCCGTAGGTCATCTGGGCATGCGCGACGCCGCCGTCGGGGCCGTCATAGACGGCGTGCCGCTTGAAGCCGAAAGCTTGTTCGAGCCAGGCGATGGCGGCATGCGCGTCCTTGTAACGAAGACAAGGATAGACAGTCGGCGCGGCGTGCTGGTCGGTCATCGATTCCTCCAATGCGTGGCGGAGGCAAGCTAGGCGGTGCCGGGGGACCCGTCTTGTATGGATTTCCTCTCAGGCATCTCTGATGCCGCCTTCGCCCGGCAGCCGGGCGCCGAGGAACTCGGTCGGCGTCAGACCGGCGAAGCGGCGGAACTCGCGGTTGAAATGCGGTTGATCGTAGTAGCCGCAGTCCAGCGCCACGGTCGACAACGCGTCGCCGGTCTCGAGCCTCCGCAGCGCGCGGTCGAACCGGATCATCTCGGCAACCGCTTTGGGGCCGAGCCCGATCTGGCGACGAAACAGCGCGATCAGCTGCTTCCGGCTGAGTTCGAGCTCTTCGGCGACGAGGCCGATCGGGATGCGTCCGCCGCTCCGGCCGAGCCGCCGCATCGCCATCGTTGCGCGCGGGTCGCCGTCCGGGCCGCGTGCGATGCGGTCGAGCAGAGCGGAGTCGAGGAGGGCGAAGCGCGTGGACCATTCTCGGGCTTCGTAGAGTCGGGCGGCCAGACGCCCGGCATCCGCGCCGATGATGGAGTCGAGCTCGATCACGCGATTGGCGATCGAGGCCATTTCGAGGCCGAGCAGCCGAAAGGCGCCGAGCGGCGTGAGGTTGACCTGAATGCAGTCCGAGGTGCGGCCCGACTCGGTGATTGCCGCGCATTCATGGAGGCCGGCGATGAAGCTGCCGAACGGCTCCATCGCGCGTGTCGGGTTGCCCGGAGAGAGGATGCCGAAGCGTGGCCCGAAATTGATGATCAGGGGGATGAAGATCTTGGCCACTTCCCGGCGACGCATGACGGACGAGGTGCGTTCCGTCCATCCGTGGTAGGAGCCGTGTACGTAACCTCGAAGCCGGGGATCCGGCGTGCCCGCGACCAGCGCCCAGGCGGAGTCGGCGGCCTCGTGCCGAAGGACCCTTATGTCGGAGCGCGCATTCATGACGTCATTCTTGCCGCTCCCGGGAGAACTCGCCAGAGGGCGCTCAGCGCTCTAGACTCCGCCCATGCGCATCATCGCTGCCTTTGCCGGGCTGCTCCTGACGGCGCCGGCCTTCGCCCAGTCGCCGCAGATCACGATCGCCGAGTCCGAATGCCGGAACCTGACGATCCACACGCCCTCGCCTGACGTGAAGTACCGACCGGGAACCGACGCCCAAGGCCGCGCCGTGGCGCCGGCCGATCTCGGCAACCGGCAGCGCTTCCAGCCGCCGAAGGAGTTCACCATCGACGTGACCCGGCGCCTGGCGAGCCAGGGATCCTCCGTCAGCTCGTTCAGGGCCGAGGCGAATATCCTGCAGCTCAGGGTCAAGGATGGCCGGGTCTATTACGGCGACCAGCAGCTCGGAGACCGCGATCAGCGCGCGATCGCCCAGGCCTGCGCCGAGATGATGAAGCAGCGGCCGTAGCCGCTAGAGATTGGTGAAAGCGAAGGTAGCGCCGAGGGCGAGACCAGCGGCCGCGAAGCAGAGCCCCGACATCAGCGCGATCGCGACCGCGAAGCTGCCGCCGCCCGTCGTCGCCCCGATGATGATCTTGCTCAAGGTATTGGTGGCAACGGCAAGGAGGACGGCCGTCGCCGCGACGAGCTCGGTCAGGCTCCCCGGGACCAGCCGGGCGACGGCGATGGTCGCCGCGTCGACATCGGCCAAGCCCACCACCGCCGAGCTGATAATCGCGCCCGTCGAGCCGAAGGTCTCGCTCATGGCCCGAGCCAGCAGCATGACGGCACTCAGGATCAGCGCGAAGCTGATCACCGACCAGAAGCCGAACGGATTGCGGACGCTGGCTTCCTTCCCGTCGCGCCGGTTCTTGTTCCCGTAGACCGAAACCAGACCGAATCCCACGGCCGTCGCGGCTGCTGCTATCAGGGCCGGCGCCAGGAACGGCATCAGGCTCGCTTTCAGCGTGCCGACGATGACCAGGACGCGGAGGAAAGAGACCGCGGTAGCGACCGCCACCCCGGCCGCAAGCAGGCGCGGCGTGCTCTCGCCGGCGCGGGCCCGCTGTGCATTCGACAGCGTCACCGCCGTCGAGGAGACGAGGCCTCCGGCGGCAGCGGCCAGCAGCACGCCATGGTCCGAGCCCAGGACCTTGACCGCGACATAGCCGGCGAAGGACACGCTGGCCAGCACGATAGCAATGAGCCACACCTCGCGCGGATTGACGCCGCCGAAGGGGCCGACGGCATCGTCGGGCAGGACAGGGAGCGCGATGAAGGTCATCGCCAGCAGCACGAGGCCGGAGCGGAGCTCGGTCCAGGTGATCTTCGCGACCCAGCCATGCAGCTCGTGGCGGATCGCCAGAAGCCCGGCGGTGGCGACGCCGGCGCCGGCGGCGACGCGCATCTCGCCGAGCACGGCATAGGCGCCGAGCGCGAAGGTCAGCATGCCGGCAATCGCGGTCGTCGCCGAAGCGGATTTGTCGGCGCGGTTAGCGTCGCGGGAGAAGATCGTGATCGCCATCGCATAGGCGGCGAAACCGAGCCCGAAGGCGAGGCCCCCGCCGGCGCTCTCGGCGCCGCCGAGCCGGTCGGCGATGGCACCGACGATGCCGCCGAGGAAGCCCGTGATCGCGAAGGTGCGGATACCGGCGGCGCGGCTGCCGGCGGTCGCGTCTCGGCTCCGCCAGCCGCGCTCGAGCCCGATCAGAAGGCCGATGCCGAGCGCCAGCGCGACCCGCGAGAGCGTCGTCTCGAAATCCATGATCGGCAATAACGCGCCGGTGCCGCGCGCGTTGCGCGGGTCAGGCGCCGGTGAAGGCCTGGATGCCGGTCTGCGCGCGGCCGAGGATCAGTGCGTGGATGTCGTGGGTGCCTTCATAGGTATTCACCGCCTCGAGATTCATCATATGACGGATCACGTGGAACTCGTCGGAAACCCCGTTGCCGCCGTGCATGTCGCGCGCCTGTCTGGCGATATCGAGCGCTTTGCCGCAGGAGTTGCGCTTGATCAACGAGATCAGCTCAGGCGCCGCCCGGCCCTCGTCCTTGAGGTGGCCGGCGCGAAGGCAGGCCTGGAGACCGATCGAAATCTCGGTCTGCATATCCGCGAGCTTCTTCTGGATCAGCTGGTTGGCGGCGAGCGGCCGGCCGAACTGCTTGCGCTCGAGCGTGTACTTCCGCGCCGCATGCCAGCAGAACTCCGCGGCGCCGAGGGCGCCCCAGGCGATGCCGTAGCGCGCATTGTTGAGACAGCCGAAGGGGCCGCCGAGACCGGAAGCGTTCGGCAGCAGGTTTTCCTCGGGCACCGCGACGTTGTCCATGACGATCTCGCCGGTGATCGAGGCGCGGAGCGCGAACTTGCCTTCGATCTTCGGCGTCGAGAGTCCCTTCATGCCGCGCTCGAGAATGAAGCCGCGGATGACGCCATCCTCGGTCTTGGCCCAGACGACGAAGATGTCGGCGATCGGCGAATTCGAGATCCACATCTTGCTGCCGGTCAGCAGATAGCCCTCGTTGGTCCGTTTGGCGCGCGTCTTCATGCCGCCGGGGTCGGAGCCGTGATCGGGCTCCGTCAGGCCGAAGCAGCCGACCCATTCGCCGGTCGCGAGCTTCGGCAGGTATTTCTGCCGCTGCTCTTCGGTGCCGTAGGCATGGATCGGATGCATCACGAGGCTCGACTGCACGCTCATGGTCGAGCGGTAGCCGGAATCGACCCGCTCGACCTCGCGCGCGATCAGCCCATAGGAGACGTAGTTGACCCCGGCACAGCCATAGCCTTCGATGGTCGAGCCGAGGAAGCCGAGCGCCCCCATCTCGTTCAGGATCTCGCGGTCGAACTTCTCGTGGCGGTTGGCCTCGAGCACCCGCGGCATCAGCTTGTCCTGGCAGTAGTCGCGCGCGGAATCGCGGACCAGCCGCTCCGCCTCGGTCAGCTGCTCGTCGAGAAGGAAGGGATCAGCCCAGTCGAAGGCGGGCTTGCTCGCGGCGGTCTTGGCGCGGAGCGCGGTCATGGAAGGCTCCCTTGTCTTCGGATTGCCGTCCTTTATAGGCTGCCCCCGTCGCCGCTCAAAGCCCCCGGGGTCCGCACCGATGAGCGAGAGAGAAGTGCTGTTCGAGATGTCGCGGGTGGGCGCCTATGTGAAGGTGGTCGCCGTCGATGCGAAGACCGGGACCGAGATCTCGATCGTCGGCCCGGCGAGCGCGCCGCCGGAGGTCCTGAAGCGGCAGGCGGTCAACCGGCTCCTGTTCGTGCTCAAGCGCAAGGAGGAGGGCAGAGCCTGATCCGGCGGGAAATATCGTATGCGCATCAGAAACAAGGCGAATGCCAGTGTCGCCGCCCGGCCACTTCACGCTTGCTTCGCCCATTTATTAAGAGATAGGTTCCGCGGCGCGGAATAGCCGGGAAATACAACCGGCTTCGCAGGGCAAGGCATGGGACCGCTCAAGGCAATGGTCCCGGGGGGCTAGAAGCGTTGGAGTA
>Ga0196963_10002263_pt1 | contig 11783 bp, 8 predicted proteins | sample S1_5metaG_FD_148600 | JGI IMG/M metagenome (GOLD analysis project Ga0196963, IMG submission 148600) | Soil microbial communities from Anza Borrego desert, Southern California, United States - S1_5 | ecosystem: Environmental > Terrestrial > Soil > Desert | place: USA: California | collected... | reverse complement strand
CTTGTCTCCTTGTCCCCTTGTCTCCTTGTCCCCCCATCTCCTTCGTCTGCTTTTATATAAATAAAAATGTTTACAGCATCAGAATCTACTGCAACGCTTTTAATTATCCTGCTAGCGGCAGGCATCTTAGCTTGGGGCTTCTATCGAGCTAGACCTTTCGGAAAACTAGGAATTATAGCCTGGTTACAGTCAGTGGTGTTAATGGCTCCTTGGCTATTGTTCTTTGGCTTATTTGCTGCCGGAATATACATTAACTTGGTCGGCATTCTGTTTTTAATCGTCATCTCCGCTGGTTTCTACATCTTCTTAGGAAAACGCTTGCGTGCCGCTGGACAAGATGTAGCTGTGCGAGAACGGTTAGAGAAAATGCTAGCTGCTAACCAAGAATCAAACAGCACAGAAAGCAATACCTCAGAAGCCGCTTCAGTTGCCCAAACTACAGAAACGAAGAATCGAGTTGCCCAAGAGGTCGTCCCGATTCCAGAGGAAGATTTAAAAAGCATCCAAGGAATTTTTGGCATTGATACCTTCTTTGCCACCGAAACCATTCCCTATCAAGAAGGAGCAATCTTTAAAGGGAATCTGCGGGGAGAACCCGAAGCCGTACACACACGCTTGTCTGCCAGTTTGCACGGACGCCTAGGCGATCGCTATCGTCTCTTTTTAGTCGAAAATCCAGAAGGGAAGCCCGTCGTCGTTGTTCTACCCAGCAGCAACGACCCCAAACCCGCTACTATCCCTCAAAAAATCCTCACAGTTATTCTGTTGCTGACAACGATTGCAACAACTTTAGAAACTGCTGGATTTTTATTGAACTTCGATGTTTTCAACAACTTCAACCGCTTGTCAGAAGTTTTACCCATCGCCTTCGGAATTTGGACGGTTTTAGCAACTCATGAACTCGGTCACTGGTTCATGGCGCAGCGTCATCAAGTCAAACTCAGTTTTCCTTTCTTCATTCCCTCCGGGCAGATTGGCTCATTTGGCGCGATTACCCGCTTCGAGTCCCTACTAGCTAGCCGCACCGTCCTGTTTGATATTTCCTTAGCAGGCCCAGCAGCAGGTGGCATTGTCTCCTTATTACTCCTCATCACAGGATTACTCCTGTCTCACCAAGGTAGCCAATTTCAACTACCCTCACAGTTTTTCCAAGGTTCTATCTTAGTAGGAACCTTAGCGCGAGTCGTTCTGGGTTCTGCCGTTCACAATACCTTAGTTGACGTTCATCCCTTAACGATTATCGGTTGGCTAGGCTTAGTGATTACAGCCTTGAACCTCATGCCAGCAGGACAGTTGGATGGCGGTCGAATTGTGCAAGCAATATATGGGCGTAAAATTGCTCAACGAACGACCATCGCCACCTTAATTGTGTTGGGGATTCTCTCGATAGCAAACCCAGCAAACCCGATTACTTTATATTGGGCGATCGTCATTCTCTTCTTACAACGAGGTCTAGAGCGTCCTAGCTTAAATGAAATCACAGAACCGGATGATGCTAGAGCTGCGCTGGGGTTATTAGCCCTTTTCCTCATGATTGCAACTCTCATCCCCTTAGCCCCCGGATTAGCAGGACGTTTAGGAATCGGTGGATGAGGAAAGCACCTACTGAAATTTTGTACTCCTCTCACTAACCTACAAATGCAAGATAGAGAGGTGAAAATTCTATCTTGTGAACATGAATTAGCCCTGCCGATTATGGGAGAAACCAGCCTCTCAAAGTCCCCCAAAATTGGGGGATTTATGGACGTTAAACATTGCACCAAAGTACCAACAACTTTTGTATGCACCCTAGCTTTGAAAAAGAAGGTGTAGCAAACCTTTAAGTAATGTCTTTCCTTAGAGGCTATTTATAAAGTAAATCTAAAGAGAGGAAAAAAGAAAAAAGAAGAATCCTAAGATACGGCTTAGAGACTGTTTTATTGCTGTCCGTACTCGCTTCTATGATGACTTTTTATTATTCCATCAGGTCAATGCACCACAAGTGGTCATTTTAGGTGCAGGTCTAGATTCCAGAGCATTTCGGCTAGATTGGTTGCCCGAAACTCGTGTCTATGAAATTGAGCGCCCAGAAGTTTTACAGTATAAAGATTCAATTCTTAAAGATGTGCCTGCCAAGTGCCGTCATACTAAAATTGCGGCTGATTTAACTGATGATTGGGTTGATGGTTTATTGAGCCAGGGATTTTGTACTGCTTGTCCTTCAATCTGGCTACTGGAAGGGGTATTAATGTATTTACCTGAAGTCATTGTCTATAGAACCTATTTGGGATCTATCTAAGCAGTCGCTAGTCTTTTAAGCATCAGTCGAACAAAACAAAGATTAACCTTGGTGGTGGCATGAGCAAGAGTTCTTTCAAAATTCTTGACGAAACTCTTACACCTTTCAATCCAAGAGTTGGCTCTTTCTATTACCCATTAGATAGTTTGATAATTAATTGCACAGAAAGCTCCCGTTGCGGTGCAACAAATATTCTCCTGTGCTGCTCTTTCCAAGAATTAGTTTTTTAGCTCGCTACATTCAACAATAAAATTGACGAAGGTTCGTACTTTCGATGAAAGATATTTGCGGCTAGTATACACAGCATAAAGCATATTAGCAGGCAAGCGATAATCCACCATCACTCTCTCTAGATGTCCCGCAGCAATATCGTCTTCGATCAGCCAAGTTGGTAAGAATGCCAAACCCATTCCATCCATTACCGCGTTGTGCATCAGATTTTCATTGTTAGTCCGCAGCACCGACGACCCAATCTTAACGCTTTCTTTCCCTGTTAGTCCTTCAAAGGGTAGTTCACCCTCGGAAAGTGACAAATACGAATAAGTAATCATCGCGTGTTGCGATAAATCTTTCGGCTTTAAAGGGTATCCAGCTTTGCGAAGGTATGACGGAGAACCCACCAGGTAAAACGGAATAGATGCAATTGGATGTGAAATTAGGTTCCTAGGAGGAGATTGAGTCACTCTCAATACCACATCAAACCCTTCTTCTACTACGTTAACCATTCGCCCACTTAAGTCAATGTCCAAGGAGACTGCGGCAAACTGGGCCTGATAATTAGCAAGTATCTTCGTAAATGTGCGATTGGCAAACCAAACTGGGGCACTAATTTTTAGCACCCCACTCGGTACAATTGTGGCTCGGCTGACCGTTGCTTCCACTTCATCCAGGCTATCCAATATCTCGCAACATTGTTCAAAGTAGACTTTCCCGATTTCAGTCAAACTTAAATGCCGACTAGTGCGATTGAGCAAGCGACCGCCTAAATGCTGCTCTAGGTGCATAACGTGTTTGCTAACCATTGCAGCAGACATTTCCATGCGATCGGCGGCAGCCACAAAGCTTTTCAGTTCTACAACTCTGCGAAACACCCGCATACTCACCAATGTATCCATTTTGCCCAAGCAACATCAACTAATAGGAAATGATGTATCAATATTTTAGCCGTTGATGAACTAATAGTGTACGAATATAGTGAGTTATATAGACCTCGTAGCCAATACCATCAAACAGAACTTCGATATGATAATGCCTGAATTTCCGACCTACTTTGTTTCTCACGGTGGCGGCCCCTGGCCCTACATGAAAGACCATTTTGGTCAAATGTTCGATCGCCTCGAAACTTCGTTACAGGATATCCCTCGCCAATTAGGAGCGACACCCAAGGCAGTGTTAGTAGTTTCGGGGCATTGGGAGGAAGAAGACTTCACTGTTTCGGCGAGTCCAAATCCTCCGATGATTTACGATTATTCAGGATTTCCCGCGCATACATACGAAGTGAAGTACAGTGCCCCAGGTTCACCGGAACTGGCAAGTCGCGTCCAATCGCTGATTCAGGATGCTGGATATTCAGCCCATCTTGACCCGAAACGCGGCTTTGACCACGGTACTTTTACGGTGATGTACCCGATATATCCGCAAGCACAGATTCCTGTGGTTCAGCTTTCGCTCAAGCAAAGCTATGACCCGAAACTTCATTTGGAAGTAGGACAAGCATTGGCTCCGTTACGAAAGGAAGGTGTACTAATTATTGGTAGCGGATTGAGCTATCACAATCTCAGGAATTTTGGCCCAAATGCCGCAGAAGTATCACGGCAATTTGATGATTGGCTTCAGCAGACGCTGGTGCAATCTGAGCCAACACAGCGAGTTGAGCAACTTATCCATTGGGCTAAAGCACCTGCTGCACGATTAGCTCACCCCCAGGAAGACCATTTATTACCGTTGATGGTCGCAGTTGGCGCAGCCCAAAACGAGCCAGGCGTTTGTGTTTATCATGATGAAAACCTCTTTGGCAGTGTTGTTTCGTCTAGTTTCCGATTTGGCAACGCCGCAGCCTAATTCTTGATTGTTTTCTATTTATTTGAGCACAATTTGAGGTTTATTCCATGTCAAATATTACTAGACAAACCAAAATTGGTTTAAAGATAAGTATCTATTTTTGTTTGTTTTTATTGGTTGTTAGCCTGTTTTTCATGCGGAGTGACTGGTCTACTGCTGGGGCTTGGATGGGTAGATTAAGTATTTGTGTTTTTTGGTTAATTGCTATAGCTGGAATTTTGCAAAGATTTAGAGTCAAAGGATTTTTGTCCAGAGTGCAGCAAGTTTTGATGGCTAATCGTCGCCATCTGGGAATTTTGATGTTTATGCTTGGTTTCACCCACTTTTTGTGGTCTAAAGTCTTTTATACCGTTGTTCACGGGTCTCCCCAGAATATCCCCACTTATCAAACTTTGGGTTTATTAGCTTTATTTTTGTGTCTGCCTTTGGCTATAACTTCAAATAGATTTTCGGTTAAAAAGTTAGGTAAATTCTGGAAAATCCTGCATTATTTGGTTTATCCAGTAATGTTTCTATTGGCTTTTCATACTAGCTTACAAGGTGAAGATTTTCAAGTTTTTAGGATTTATTTTAGTCTTGGGAATACTATTTTTTATGGAATCCCTAGCTTAAGTATTCTGATTTTGCAGATAGTTTCTCACTTTCATAAGAGACTATTTATAAAGTAAACCTTTAGGTAACTAGACGACGTAACATAATCGGCATATATAGCCGCTTCGCTCATTTCCGGGAGACGTTCGTAATCCTTACTGAGACGATGGTACTGGTTAAACCAGGCAAAAGTTCTTTCTACTACCCAACGCTTGGGTAAAACTGCAAACTCTTTAGTGGTAAGACGTATGACCTCAACATGAGCTTGAATCATCAACCACACAGCCAGAGCAAATTTATCACCATCGTAGCCACAGTCAACCCAGAGGACTTCAACTTTTGCCAATAATTCTGGACGTTCCTCTACCAGTTAGCCTTTCGAGTCATTCCTTTCTACTTAAATATGCTCTCTAAGCCGTATCTTAGTATTCTTCTTTTTTCTTTTTTTCTCTCTTTAGATTTACTTTATAAATAGCCTCTTAGACTCCTGCCTCTTATTCATGTTCTACGACAAACACATTGGCGTAAAGGTTTGCCAAAATCTGTTGTCCTTCTTGGGTCACTTTTAAGTGCCGTAATGCTGGTTGAATGTAGGGAGAAACCACATTCCAGTAAAACTGCGGATAATTCCGGCGTAAATCTCCAGGGTGACGGTAACTTAAAGTTTTATTCATCCCTGTTTCTTCAAATTCATAGAAGAGGGCGCTGATTTTTTGCAAATACCGAGGGTCACTCAATTGTCCAATCAAGTCAGCAGCACGAATTAAGCCAGGAAAATTGACTGTATCTTGATGATCTTCATCAGCAGGTACAGGGAAACGGGTTAACTCAATATTACGCTTAATGATTTCAGCATCAATCAACTGATGACCGCCAAAGCGCTCCTCAATAAACTGTTTTCCCCGATCTACATGATAAGGAGTTAAGCTAGCATCGGTTGCACCAGGAGGTAGGGAAATCATCGTATCGCCTATCCCCGTAGCATAAAGTCTTTCTGCTTCGCGGTCTTGTCTACAGACTCCCTTAACGTATCCAATATCATGGCATAGCAAAGAAATGATACTGTGCAACCAGTCATCACAGCAGACGCCACCTTCGCGGATATGCTTACCCCGCAAAATTTCCTGTCCTACTAAGGTGACAAAGATGGTGTGTTCCACATTGTGATACAACGCATCACTATTGGCAATATTTTCGAGTGCCATGTTCCCTGCCCAACCGATGATATCGGCATAGTCGGGTTTAAGTCCGCCATAATTACGACGGTAGCCAGTCTTAAGGGATTCAACGAAAGGCTCAATCATCACCTTTGTAGGATTAAACATTTCTAAGTCCTCTAGAAAATCGCCGATGATTGGGTGCAGGAAATAGGTAAAATCAATCGTTTAAGTTAAGGGAAAGATGGCTCAAGCTAGTCATTGCTGATAGAGAATGCAAGGAAGCCGTTACTGACGGCGTTTGGTTAGAGGTTTATAGGGTTTTACCTTAGCTATAACAGTATTTTTACTGAAATTTTAGTCAATGGAAACCAGGAAATCTCATGGATTTTGATTTTTTTTCGGCTCAAGAAAGCTAAAGTGACTTAACCGGCTGTATTCGCCTCGAAAAGCTCATAAAAGCCCAGGAAACCTCAGGAAAATTCTCCAGTTAAGGTATCCAAAAGCCTTTGTAAAGAAACTTATCCTAGAAGCTGAGGATTTGCATCTGTTGGTGTTACTGTAAAATTTGCTCTTCTCGTCTAACTTGTAGCGATCGTTACGCAATTATACGGAGTCAAATTCCTGAGACTTAAGGCTTAGGTTGCAGTTATCCTAATAAATGCTCACAGAAGCATTTAAGGAGATTGATAACTCTTTACCCATTGATGTTTGCAAAACTGCGAATTTGGTAAAGTATTTAAACTTATCTATTCTCTCAGTGGGTAAGTGCTGAGTAAAAAGACCGATTTATTTTCCTAATATTATGGATGTTAAAGTAGCTTTAGAATTTACAGATAAAATTGTTTATACCAAAACCGGAAAGCATTTGAATGACTTAGAAAGAGAAGTTTTTATTGGTTCTTGGCAAGGGCAAACTTATGAAGAAATTTATCCAATTAATCCTCAATATCTAGAAAAAGATGTCGGTTACAAGTTATGGAAAAAGCTTTCTCATGTTTTAGCTGAAAAAGTTACGAAAAAGAACTTTCGAGGAGCGATAGAACGAGCAGAACAGCAGACCAGTAAGGAGGGAGAGGAATACAAGGAAGATTTTGTAGCGAATCCAGAGCGTGAGAAGGTTCCGCAGCGAGTTTTTATCAGTTATCGTTTTCAAGAACCCGACAAGAGTTTAGCAATTCATTTGCATGAAGCTTTAAATACTGTTGGTCACAAAGTTTTTAGCCCAACAATTGAGGGAGGGGCAATCCTTGGAGAAGATGCGCTAGCTCACTGGGATAGCGAATTGCAGGAATGTGACTTTTTTGTGCTGCTGTTGTCTCCGCAGGCGGCAGTGAGTGAAATGGTGATTGAGGAGCTACGACGAGTCAAGGAATTGCGTGACTCTCGCCAAATTCCGAAGCCGTTGGTGTTGCCAATTCGGGTGAATTGTCCTGTGAGTACACCACTCAACCACGATTTGCGGGGTTATCTGGATGGTATTAAACAACTTGAGTGGAAATCACCTGCGGATACACCTAGCGTTCTGCAAGCAGTCTTGGGTTTGCTAGCAACAGATTCTGTTACGAATGTAGAGAATAGGTTAGACGATAAGTTATTGGTTAGTGCTAGTCACTCATTATTGCTTGCTTCAGATCTGCCTTTACCTGTAGCAGAACCAGAGTTGCCAACTGGACAAGTGCGTTTGGCTTCGGCTTTTTATGTCGAACGAGTTCCTTATGAAGCGCAGTGTTACAAGGAGATTTTGCAACCGGGGGCGTTAATTCGGATCAAAGCACCCAGACAAATGGGCAAAACTTCGCTGATGGCGAGGATTCTTTATCGTGCCAATGAGCAGGGATATCGCACGGTTCCCTTAAGCTTTCAACATGCGGATACAGCAGTTTTTACAGATTTAACTCAATTGTTGCGGTGGTTTTGTGCCAGGATTTCGCGAAAACTGCGACTTCCTTATCAGTTGGATGATTATTGGACAGATACTTATGGCAGCAAAGATAATTGCACGATTTATTTTGAGGATTGTTTGTTATCAGAAACAGATAGTCCGCTGGTGTTAGGTTTAGATGAGGTGGATCGAGTTTTTCAATACCCTAAAATTGCAGATGATTTTTTTGGGTTGCTGCGTGCTTGGTATGAGGAAGCAGGTTATGGGAATGGAGATAGCGATCGCTGGCAACTATTCCGCCTCGTCGTTGTCCATTCAACAGAGGTTTATATTCCTCTGAATGTGAATCAATCGCCGTTTAATGTGGGATTGCCCATCGAGTTACCAGATTTTAGCGCTGAACAGGTACAGGATTTAACTCAACGACATGGATTGAATTGGAACGCGGCGCAGGTGCAACAACTGATGAAGCTAGTCGGTGGACATCCTTATTTAGTGCGGCTGGCGCTTTATCATATCGCTCAGCAGACAATTACCCTCAAGCAACTCTTAGAAACTGCGCCCACTGAGGCGGGACTTTATGATGATCATCTGCGAAGACATTTGTGGAATTTGCAACAGCATCCAGAATTAGCAATGGCTTTTGCTAAGGTGGTGACGACAGATGCGCCTGTGGAATTGGAATCTGTGCCAGCTTTTAAGTTGCACAGTATGGGACTGGTACAGATGCAAGGAAATCAGGTGATGCCGCGCTTTGATTTGTATCGTCAGTATTTCCGCGATCGCCTTATAGGGGATGTGTAGTTTAGGAATGCGCGATCGCTTTTATCAGTAAAGCTTAGCAGCATCTCCTTATTATGCTTAACCCGGTGTTATCTACCAACTCAGAACGATTTTATGAGTCCAGATCTCAACTCAGCCTATAACTACAAAGTAGGTGGACACTTACCCCTAGATGCTCCCACTTATGTAGTCAGACAGGCGGATTTTGACCTCTATGAGGGGTTAAAAGCTGGCGAGTTTTGTTATGTGCTCAATTCTCGCCAAATGGGGAAAAGTAGCTTGCGGGTGCGGACGATGCACAGGTTGCAAGCAGAAGGTTTTGCATGTGCCGCTATTGACTTAACCAAAATTGGCAGTCAGGACATTACGCCGGATCAGTGGTATGCAGGGGTAATGCGGCGGCTAGTCGTGAGTTTCCAGCTTTCCCATCAGATTAACTTGCAGAGTTGGTTACGCGATCGCGCTTTTCTGCCTCCGGTTCAGCGCTTGAGTGAATTTATTGAACAAATCCTTTTAGAATCAATTGAGCAAAAAATTATTATTTTTATTGATGAAATTGATAGTGTTCTTAGTCTCAATTTCCAAAATGATGACTTTTTCGCTTTTATTCGCGCCTGTAATGAATATGGTCGTTTAACCTTTGCCTTATTTGGTGTAGCAACCCCTTCAGATTTAATTCAAGATAAAAATCGCACGCCCTTTAATATTGGTCGGGCAATTGAATTACACGGGTTTCAATTAGCAGAGGCACAGCCTTTAGCTGAGGGATTAGCCGCCAGAGTCAGCCATCCCCAATCTGTTTTAGAGGCGGTGCTGGATTGGACAGGGGGACAACCGTTTCTGACTCAGAAAATTTGCAAGTTGCTCGTTAATGATTCTGAGGCAGAAGTTCGGCAAAATCCTGAAGAGTGGGTGGAAACCGTAGTGCGATCGCGCATCATTGATAATTGGGAAGCGCAAGATGAACCCCCCCACCTAAAAACTGTCCGCGATCGCATTCTGCGGATTGGTAAGCGAGCACGATCATTACTGGATCTATATCAGAAAATTCTCCCACCCCCGCTTGCGCCTCTCAACTACAGTGGAATTGTTGCCGATGATAGCCCTGCCCAGATGGAATTACGCCTCTCAGGGTTAGCGGTAAAACAACATGGAAAATTAAGAGTTTGCAACCGAATTTATACGGCAGTTTTTAACTGGAATTGGGTAAATAAGGCATTAGCAGACTTACATGCCGATTTCATGCAAGTGGTGGCAACTCAAGAGCAAAAATTACTTTCTATGTTAAGCGTCATGGAAGGTAAAACATTTGATGAAATCCTTTATGATATTTTAGGCTCTATTACCTTAAAGCTAGGCGAATTACTGAATGTAGATCGCACAACCATTTTCTTTATTGATGACGAGAAAAACGAACTATGGTCAATTATTACCAAAAGTGAAGGGCTAAATTATCCAGAAATCCAAATCATTTCTAACAAAGAAACTGAAGGTCGAGTAACTAACTTTAAACGGTTAGTGAATACGCCTTTTACTTTTCGCGATGAGAGCGATGATCTGAATATAGAAAAGCTGGATAAAAAAACAGGATATCGCACCTATAATGAATTAGTTTTACCGCTATTAAATGATCAAGGTGAACTCGTTGCCGTTGTACAACTATTAAATAAGCTGAAACAAAACCATAATTCTCAAGCACCTTTAATCGAAAGACTAGATACTAAAGGGTTTATCAACGCGGATCAAAAGCATTTTGCTGAGTATGCTCCAGCAATCCGTCGCATTATCGAACGATGCCAGTACTGTTACAAACTAACCCAAAGACTGCAAGCATCTGAAGCCCTCACAGAAGCCACGCGATCGCTCTCTCAGAGTAGTTTGGATTCTGATGAAATCCTCAAACGGGTAATGGATGCTGCTAAAAAACTGATGAATGCCGATCGCAGTACCCTTTGGTTATTAGATCGAGATGCCAATCAATTGTGGACAAAAATTCTGTTTGAAGATGGTTCTGAAAGAGAATTGCGCGTGCAGGTAGGGCAAGGTTTCGCCGGAACTGTTGCTCTCACTGGGGAACCTTTAAATATTCCCTTTGACTTATACGATCACCCTGATTCCGAAACCGCTAAAAATACAGATCAAAAAACAGGTTATCGGACTTGCAGTCTATTGTGTATGCCTGTTTGGAGTCCTGATGGCGAGTTATTAGGCGTGACTCAGTTAGTGAATAAAAGAAAACCAGGAGAGTATCCCGAATATAATCCCGCTGATTGGCCGCAAGCCCCCGAATGTTTTAAAGATAGCTTTGATGCCAGCAGTCAAAAATATATGCAAATCTTTAATTCCCAAGCAGGGGTAGCCCTTCAGAATGCGAAAAGATTTGCCACCGTTAAACAAGAAGCAGAGAATCAACAGAAAAATGTGGTGAGTCAAACCCTGGCAATGCTAAATAGCGTGATGGATAACCAGGGATTTGATGACATTTTAGATAGTACTTTACGTTCAATTACGCTGAAAACCGGAAAGTCTTTGAGTGCAGATCGCACAACAATTTTCTTGTTAGATGAAGAGAAAAATGAATTTTGGTCAATTATCGCTGAGGCAGAAGGGGAAAAAACTTTAGAAATTCGTATGCCTGCGGATAAAGGCATTGTTGGAGAAGTTGCGCGAACCAAGCAATTAGTAAATATTCCCTTTGACTTATATGATGATCCGCGATCTGCCACAGCCAAAGAACATGATTTGAAAAACGAATATCGGACTTACACGATGTTGGCAATCCCACTGTTAAATGAACAGGGGGGATTAGTGGCAGTCGTGCAATTAATTAATAAGTTAAAGCGATTTGGTAATCGCACCGCTGCCTTATCCGAAAGAATTGATCAACAAGGCTTTACCAAAGCGGATGAAGAACGGTTTGCAGAAAATGCCCCTTTGATCCAAATGATCTTAGAAAGCTTCCGCTCATATCATAAAACGGCACGAGGGCAACGAGTCGCCGCAGCACTCATGGCAGCAACCCGTTCCA
>Ga0196963_10002262_pt1 | contig 11787 bp, 9 predicted proteins | sample S1_5metaG_FD_148600 | JGI IMG/M metagenome (GOLD analysis project Ga0196963, IMG submission 148600) | Soil microbial communities from Anza Borrego desert, Southern California, United States - S1_5 | ecosystem: Environmental > Terrestrial > Soil > Desert | place: USA: California | collected... | reverse complement strand
CCGACTCTGTAAAGGCCGGCGAGAACCAGGGGGAAGTCATTGTGAAGGCCCCCGAGCCCGACCGCCCCCGTCCCAATCAGCCCGACCGTGCCCCGGATCGTGGGCCCACGCCCCCGCCCGCTGGCCCGGGCGGCGGTTGAAACAGGTCAGAAGTGCATCCGAGGACGCGGCGCCCCCGAAGACTGGGGGCGTCGGTCATTTCGGGGGGCCACAAGCCTCCCCTGGCCGACGGCGGCCGTAAGCACCTGGATGACAGGAACTTGCGGTCGGGAGACGAAAACGAAACCTTGGTCGCTTGACTGATCGAGGGTGCCGTCTAAAGTACTCCCCACCCAACGCGACAGCGACGGGGAAAAACGACGAGAGACGCCGGGGCAACCCGAAGGATCGAGTCGGCTCTTTGACAACCGGATACGGATGAACATGCCCCCCAGTCGGTTCTGCGGAACTGGCCGAGGCTGAAGCCCTGTCGTCGCAAGACGGGAGGTTGGAGGTCGCGGTTGGGTTCACGCAGGGGTCGCCGAGTGGGGGTGCAGAAAGCTGCAAGCAAGTTCGAAAGTTGAATGCAGCGCGCAAGGCGAAAGTGCTGTCCCTCGTGCCCACCAATAGTTCCGGTGGTCGCGGGTGAGACGGGTGGCCCTCCCTTTAGGGCACCCACGGTGGACTGATCGGTCAAAGCGGTGAAGTCGGAAACGACGGAGCCGCGGCGTCCGGTTGGTATGACCGAGCATAAGGGCACGTGATGGATGTCTTGGTGTCGAGAGGCGATGAAAGACGCTGGAACCTGCGATAAGCCCAGAGGAGCTGGTAACCGAGCTGTGATCCTGGGATTTCTGAATGGGGCAACCCACCCGCAAGGGTACTTCACTCTGAATGTATAGGGGTGAAGAGCGAACGCAGAGAACTGAAACATCTCAGTACCTGCAGGAAAAGAAAGCAACCGCGATTCCGTGAGTAGCGGCGAGCGAAAGCGGATAAGCCAACGGACGAGCGAAGCGTTTGAATGACGCACCGCAGAAGGTGAAAGTCCTGTAGCCGAAAGTTGGTTAGCCCATAGAGTAAACTCGGGCTCGGGAAACCCGGGTTGAAGATGGGGGGTCCACCCTCCAAGGCTAAATACTCCTCGACAACCGATAGTGAACCAGTAAGGCGACTGAACGATGAAAAGCACCGCGATGAGCGGGGTGAAAGAGTTTCTGAAATCACGTGCTTACAAGCGGTCGGAGCCCTTTCGGGGGTGACGGCGTGCTTTTTGCATAATGAGCCGGCGAGTTAGTCTGTACGGCGAGCCTAAGGCCTACCAGGCCGGAGGCGGAGCGAAAGCGAGTCCGAATAGGGCGCTAAGTCGTACGGGCTAGACGCGAAACCTTGTGATCTACCGTTGGCCAGACTGAAGGGCGGGTAAAACCGCCTGGAGGGTCGAACGGGTGACCGTTGAAAAGGTCTCCGATGAGCTGACGGGAGGACTCAAAGTGTAATCAAACTGGGAGATAGCTCGTTCTCTCCGAAATAACTTTAGGGTTAGCCTCAGGTAGCAACTCATGGGGGTAGAGCTACTGGATGAGGTAGGGGGTCTACCCGACTACCCTCCTCAACCAAACTCCGAATACCATGAGCCAAGGCCTGGGAGATAGACGGCGAGTGACAATATCCGTCGTCAAAAGGAGAACAATCCAGACCACCAGCTAAGGTCCCAAATCTCTGCTCAGTTCGAAAGGAAGTTGGATTGCTGTGACATCCAGGATGTTGGCTTAGAAGCAGCCATCATTTAAAGAGTGCGTAACAGCTCACTGGACGAGGAATCCAGCGCCGATAATGATCGGGAATAAGCAGGGAGCCGAAGCTGTGGATAGGGTAACCTATGGTAGGAGAGCGTTCCATACAGCGGTGAAGCCGTCCCGAGAGGGTAGGTGGAGCGTATGGAAGTGAATATGCCGGCTTGAGTAACGATTAACCAGGTGAGAATCCTGGTCGCCGAATATCCAAGGTTTCCTGGGGAAGGTCATTCCGCCCAGGGTTAGCCGGGACCTAAGACGAGGCCGAAAGGCGTAGTCGATGGACATCAGGTTAATATTCCTGAGCCAGTGCAGAGGACGGATCTCAAAGCTCCACGGGACTGTTAGATGTCCAGGCCCTTGAGGCCGATGTGGGGTGGCGGGGTTCCTAGAAAAGCCTGCACACTAGCCCGTACCAAAACTGACACAGGTGGATGTGGCGAATAGCCTAAGGCGCGCGAGAGAACGGTCGTGAAGGAACTAGGCAAATTGACCCCGTAACTTCGGGATAAGGGGGCCCTCGCCGCAAGGCAGGGCGCAGAGAAAAGGATCTGGGAACTGTTTATCAAAAACACAGCTCTGTGCTAAGACGCAAGTCGACGTATACAGAGTGACGCTTGCCCGATGCCGGAATGTCAAGAGAGCGGGTCAGCGAAAGCGAAGCTCGCGACCGAAGCACCGGTGAATGGCGGCCGTAACTATGACGGTCCTAAGGTAGCGAAGTTCCTTGTCGGGTAAGTTCCGACGCGCATGAATAGCGTAATCACTGGATCTCTGTCTCCACGACCGACTCGGTGAAATAGTAGTGGCGGTGAAGATGCCGCCTACCCGCAGCAAGACGGAAAGACCCCGTGGACCTTCACTATAGGTCCCTATTGGCCACGAGCATATGCTGCGTAGCATAGGTGGGAGGCTTTGACGGCTGGGTTCCGGCCCAGCAAGAGCCAAAGGTGAAATACCACCCTGTGTAAGTTTGTGGCCTAACTCTGATTCCCATGAATCTGGGCAGAGGACAGTGGGTGCCGGGTAGTTTGACTGGGGCGGTCTCCTCCAAAAAGGTAACGGAGGAGCGCAAAGTTCGGCTCAGCACGGATGGAAACCGTGTTTCGAGTGTAAGAGCACAAGCCGGATTTACTGCGAGAGCGACGGCTCGAGCAGTCTCGAAAGAGGGCTCTAGTGATCCTGCGATCCCGTGTGGAAGGGTCGTAGCTCAACGGATAAAAGGTACCCCGGGGATAACAGGCTGATCGCGCCCGAGCGTCCATAGCGGCGGCGCGGTTTGGCACCTCGATGTCGGCTCATCACATCCTGGGACTGAAGGCGGCCCCAAGGGTTCGGCTGTTCGCCGATTAAAGTGGTACGCGAGCTGGGTTCAGACCGGCGTGAGCCAGGTCGGTCCCTATCTGCTGTGGGCGTTGCAAGCTTGAGAGGAGTCAACCTTAGTACGAGAGGATTGGGTTGGACGTACCCCTGGTGATCCAGTTGCACTGCTAAGTGCACCGCTGGGTAGCTACGTACGGCAGGGATAACCGCTGAAAGCATCTAAGCGGGAAGCCCCCCTCGAGATGAGGCTTGCTAGTCGTAAGACGAAAGACCCCTGGTAGACCACCAGGTTGATAGGCCGCAGGTGTAAAGGCAGAAATGCCCTGAGCTGAGCGGTACTAACGGTCGAAGTTCGGTCATACCAACCAGCCGTCGCGGTCCCCGCGATCGGTCTGGCGTGGCACTGACCTTGCACGCTGCACTTGATTGACGATTGGTTTGATACAAAGTCTCTGCAACATGTTCATCCGTCCGGTTTGCCCCTCGGTCGCTGTACCGCGGGGTCGACTGGACGCGGCGCCGAAAGGCGTCCCGTCCGGTTTGTCGGTGAACATGAGCGCTGGGAAACACCTGTTCCCATCCCGAACACAGCAGTTAAGCCAGCGCTGCCGATGATACTGCACTGCGGGAAAGTAGGTCATCGCCGACTTTTGGGCTCCTTCGAGGTAAACCTCAAGGAGCCCTTTTTCGTTTTTGCACTCTTCGCCCGCGCGCGGCCATGCAGCCCCACGACCTCACCAAGCTCGACGACCTGCTGCACGACTCGCGCCTCCGCCGGGTCCACTCCCCCCGTCCAGATCAGCTCGAGCTCACGTTCCACGCCCTCCGCGCCGCCGCGGGCGCTGTCATAGAGGCACCGGTGCTGATCCGCTTCGACCAGCTCCGGGCCGTGGGGCTCGGCTACGACACCAACCCAGCAGTCAGGCCATCCCAGCTGCGCCTGGCCACCCGCCCGCGCGCGGAGGACCTCGCCCGCTGGCCCGGCGTTGAGGCCGACTGCTTCGCTACAGGCAACGTGACCACCCACGGCCACAGCCTCATCGATGACCTCCTGCTCGGCACTCCAGAGGACTTCACCACGGCACCAGTCCGGATCTCCTTCCTCTTCGAGCAGCCCTGGCGGGCCGGCGGCGAACATGTCGAGGTCGATCTGAACATCGCGGCCGGCGCGATAAGTGCCATCGCCGACGGGGCTGAGCTCCCGGTAGATACTTGGGAGCGCCAGTACGACGAGTGGTGGCGCCTCTGGTCATCTGAGTGGGAGAAGCCCGAGGGCCCCGACCACCCCGACCTCGCCGCCGCGATCCCCGGCGGCAAGCCCGATGCACGCCCACCCACGCCGCCTCCGGACCAGCCCGCCTTCGAGGTGAGCGCGGACGAACTCCCCGCGGAACTCGCGGCCCCGCTCCGCGACTGGTACGAGGGCTCAGTCACCCAAGACTGGCACCGCGTGGCAGCGTCCTACCTGAACATCTGCATATCGGCCGAGTCCCGTGCCAATGACCTCGAGCAAACTGCGGTCTCGCTCCAGAGCTGGCCGTTCGCGCGGATGATCGATGACTGGTGGATCGAGGGCAAGGCCGCGTGCGTCGCCGTGCGCGGCATCGAGCACTCGGCGGGTGACGATGGCGGCGAGGCACTCGAATCGGTGTGGACCTTCAGCCTGGTGCAGACCCACGGCGCTTGGAAGATCCGCACCCACATGCAGGGCTGGCCCGCCTACCGCTCCGCGAAGCGCATCGCATGGTGGAGGAAGCCATGGAAGCGCCGCTGGCCGACGCGGGTGAAGTGATCAAACCCGATGACCCGGTGTGGCGTGTCGAACCGGCGCGGGCGCCCCGCAGTATCATGCCAATATGAAGCTCGCCGCGGTTGAGGCGGTTGCCCGAGTGCTGAACGAGGCGGGGGTTCCGTTCCTGGTTGTGGGCGGGCTGGCCGTGATCGCTCACGGATACGTGCGAACCACCCAAGATATCGATCTGGTGATCCGCCTCGAGCCGAGTGCAATTAGGAGGGCTTTCGCGGCGTTGCTGACGATCGGCTACCGACCCACGGTTCCAGTCACAGGTGAGCAGTTCGCGGATGTTCGCCAACGTGAGGGTTGGGCGCGCGACAAGGGAATGACGGTGCTGAGCTTTTTCAGCGACCATTTCCGCGGCGTGTTGCTCGACGTGTTCATAACCGAGCCTTTCGACTTCGAGGCGGAGTATGCCGCCGCCAAGGTGGACGAGGTTGCGTCGGGTGTGCCGGTAAGGGTGGTGCGGCTGACGACGCTCATCAATCTCAAGCGGGCCGCGGGGCGTCCTCAGGATCTGGCCGATATCGCGGAGTTGGAGCAGATCGAAAGGGAGCAGCGGGATGGATGAGGAGGTCGATTGGTCTCTGACCACCTTTGAAGGCGCCCGGCGGGCGCAACGTCGCGAGAGCGCCAAGCTCACGCTGCGTGAGAAGATCATCGCAGTGGAGGAGATGGTGGAACTCGCCCGCCGGCTCCAGGGTCAACGGACTCATTCGGGACCGTCACCCGAGGTCGCGCCAGCACCTGAAGGGAAGAAGTCGGAGTAGGGTCACAGCCGCGCGCTGTTGGAATTGCTCCACTCGCGACTGATCGCATCCACCAGCACCTTCAGCAGCTTCACAGCGACCGGCCCCGCCTTGCCGCCGCACAGCTCGCGCCCGTCGAGGCGGGTGATGCTCGTGATCATCGTGAGTGTGCCGACGGCGATCACCTCGCTCGCCCGTTGCAGCTCGCCCGTGGTCACCGAGCGGTCGGAAATCGCCAGTTCCTGCCGCGCCGCCTCCTCCAGCAGGATGTCGCGCGTGACGCCGGCGAGGAACGAGGTGCTGCCCAAGCTGGGCGTCGCGATCTCGGCGGTTCCGTCCGCGCGCGGGAGCACCACCACCACGTTGGCCGAGGTTGTCTCGGCGAGCAGCCCGTCGCGGACGAGCACGGCGTCATCGTGCCCGCGCTCGTTGGCCTCGATGACATTCAGCACACCGCCCATGAGGGCAATGGACTTGATGTGGCCGCGGAGCCAACGGGTGTCCTCGAGTATCACTGCCGACTTGGTCGGCGGCAGGTTCGGCGGCTCGTAGGTCGCGAGCGGAGGAGTGGGGGAGCAGTAGCCGAACACAGTCGGCCGCATGCTGCCGGGCTTGCGGGCGCGGACCGGGTCGCTCGGCCCCGGCGTGCCGCGCGTCACCTGCCAGTAGATGAAGCAGTCGTCCATCTTGTTCGCCGCGAGCAGCTGTGCTGTGAGCGGCGCTAAGGCCGCGGCGTCCCAGTCGATCCGTGCCTCGCGCAGCCCCGCCCGCATGCGGGCGATGTGACGGTCCATCGCGACTACATGCCCGTCGAAGGCGCGGAGCCCCTCGTAGATGCCGTCGCCAAAGACGAAACCGCGGTCGAAGACGGACACCTTGGCTTCGGTGTGGGGCAGGAGCTGGCCGTCGAGGTGGACGAGCATGGGGGAAGTGACGGAGTGACGAAGTGACGAAGTGACGCAGTGACGCAGTGACGAAGTGACGAAGTGACGAAGTGACGAAGTGACGAAGTGACGAAGTGACGAAGTGACGCAGCAGGATGTTCAGTCGCCAGAGTGCTTTGTATCGGCAGGTCGGTGCCCTCCGGCGCACAGTTCGGCACCGCCCCGCGCCTGCAGCATGTATGAGCGCAGGTTCCGCTCCCGCTTGCACTTGCCGCCTTCATCCCAGCTGGTGGCAAACAGGTCATGAAACCGTGAGGTACTCTGTTCCAGCGACAGGAGACCTTCATGCCCGCAACGACCGCACCCGCCCAGCCCAAGCCCGGCAACGGTTCCCAGCACACCCCCGTCCGCCTCTACGACGAGTCCGGCGAGGACCTGCTGCGGTCCGAGCTCTTCCCGGACCGGGTCACCCTGCTGCCGGGCGAGCCAGGCAAGGTCGTGCCGCAGTCCCGCATCCGCATCCTCTGGGGCCAGGACCTGCTCCGCGACCTCATCGACGGCCGCTACCGCACCGTTGTCTGCGGCGTGAACGACACGGATAACTCCCACGGCATCATCGCCCAGCTCGTCGAGCTCATGGCGACGAGCCAGTGGTCCAGCAAGGCCGTGACAAGTTACGCCAAGATGTTCCAGGACAGCGTCGGGGTGCACGCGGCCACCGACCGCGAGCCCTACGTGCTCAAGTTCGATCTTGACTCCATCCTCATCCTCGCGATCCTGCGGCCCAAGAAGAAGGACCACTTCTCGCTCGAGGACCTCTCCCGCGGTTTCCGCACCGTGAGCAAGATGATCGGCGACCGGCGCGACCGCTGGCCCGCGGCCGCGGTGAGCTTCCTCAACGCCAAGGCCAACCGTCTCTTGGGCCCTGACGGTAGAGAGCCCGCGTTCGAGACCGTGCTCCAGACCATGTTCGACGCTGGCTTCCGCGGCGACGTCTACACCGCCCCCGCCATGTGGCGCTTCGGGCATGTGGGCGTCTTCCCCAGCTACCCCTTCCCCGAGAGCCTCGAGCGGATGCGCGGCGGCAGCTCGTAAGCGGGCTCGCGCGGCCGATCAGCCCTGAATTGCGAACTCATCCTGGAGCACCTGCTCGCCGTCCGCGCCCGGCGTCCGCATGGTTACGCGGATCTTAATGAACTCCTTCTGCGCGGTGTCGGCGATCCACGTGGGCGCCACCAGCGGCACGCGGTACGTCCGCGTCGCCATGTCGAACCGTTTGGTGTTCGCCTCCGGCAGGTTCATCCCCTCCACGTCCCACGCGAGCTCCTGCGTCTCGGTCCCGGGCAGCACGCCGCCGGGCCGGTACAGCTCCACGTGCACGTTTCCCAATCCCTTCACCGAGTCCCCGTACCGGTCCAGCAGCTCAAAGTGCAGGATCAGCTGCGCGTTCTCCGGCGCCTCACCCTCGCGCTCCCAGCCCGGGTCGATGTGCGTCAGCGGGTGGATGCGCAGGGCCGTCGGCGCGAACGGGTACGCCGTGATCACGCCGGCCTCCACGGGCAGGTCAGGCTGCGACCGCTGCCCCATGCAGCCGGTGAGGGACAACAGGAGCACCGCCCCCATCACGCCCCTCATCACACCGCCAGCCACTCGGCCAAGTTCAGGAACGAGCATGCCGGATCGTAGGGCGTCAACGCGGCACCACCGGCACGCGCAGCTCAGCACGCATGCCCACCCAGCACCCTGAAGAACGACTCGATGTCCTGGTCTGTGCCCGCGTCGCCATCGCCGTTGAAGTCAGCAGTGGGGAAGCACGACCCGCAGCAGTTCCCGCCCAGGCACGCGAAGAACGCCTCAATGTCCTGGTCCGTGCCGGTGTCCCCGTCGTTGTTGAAGTCGGCGGTGGCGCACAGGCGATCCGGCAGTGTCAGAACGAATCCCCGAGCCTGGCCATTGAGAAATCCATTCCCGGCGATGACCCGGCCATTGGCGCTCACGCCCCGGGCTCGTCGAAGGTCCCAGCCCGTCAGATCGATCCCGATCGCGGGCAGGTACCGGTTGAGGTCAACCGCCCCGAGGTTATCCGTCCAGATCACCGCGGCAGTCACCTGGTTCTGAACCGGCACCGCCGGGTTGTTCGTATGGCAGCGGCCAACGATGACGCTTCCATCGTCACTGACTCCGAGCGCCAGGCACGCCCTGAGCTCCAGATCAGGTCCGGCCGTCACGGGGAGCTCGATCGCTGTCGGCAGCTCCTGACCCAGCCCGCCGAAAGTCCACCGCCACGCCCGCGTCTGCTGCCCCGGGATGCCACTCCATCCCACCATCGTCAGACCATCCGGGGTCAACGCTTCGCCCGAGCCGCTTTCGGTGAAGTGGTGAGCCACCCCGTCCACCCAGCGCGTGGCTCCGGCGCTGCTCCTCCCCCCGATCACGCGCCCGTCCTCGCTGACGCACATGGCCCACGCGTTCGCGCCAGGGAGCGTCTGGAACCCGCCCGTCGCCGTCCAGCGGAAGGCGAAGCTCGGAATGACGAATCCCACCACGGTCGTTCCATCGCGGCTCACGCTCTGCACCCGTGGCTGATCCGACGACCCGATCGACGGGAACTGGAACCCCGCCGGTGTCCGCAGCGTGAACGCGCCGTCATACCCGAAGCCCGCCGCGACTTGCCCGTTCCCGCTCACAGCATGGAAAGTCGCATGCAGCCGGTTCGCTGGAAACCCCGCGGGCGTAACCGTGCCACCCTGCACCGTCCACTCGATGGGCTTGGCATTGACTAACAACGTCACCGAGTTCGTGTACCCGCAGTAGCCCACCACTTTGGACCCGTCCGGGGTGACTGCTTCACCCGACGACTGGAGCAGGTTCGGCAGCGGCAGCAGCGGGATCTCCCTGATCCCGACCTGCCCCGCGGCCACGCTCACCACGCCAAGGTGCGCGCACGCCAGCGCCGCAGCGGTGATCCGCCCGTTCCTCGCCCCGGTGTTCCTTCTCGCAATCCGCAAAATATCCCCACATTCCGGGCGTCTGCCCCTCAGCACCCACTGCCCCCTAGCACCCGGAAGAACGCCTCGATGTCCTGGTCCGTTCCCGCGTCGCCGTCCGCGTTGAAGTCCTGCGGCCCGCAGGTCGCGCAGCACGTCCCGCCGATGCACGCGAAGAACGCCTCGATGTCCTGGTCGGTCCCGACGTCTCCGTCGCCGTTGAAGTCCGCCGTGCACCCCACCAGCACCCGCGCCGGAGCGCTCGTCTCCGCCGCGCAAGCGTTCGACACGCGGCAACGGTACTCGGCCATGTCCCCCGCCTCGAGCCCGGTGATCACCAGCGTGTCGGTGTGCGCCCCGCTCACGCGCGGACCATCCTCCAGCGGCTCGCCGTTCCGCAGCCACCGGTACGTCAGCACCCCGCCGCCCTTGGCGATGATGAACAGCTCCGCGGCGTCACCCGCCCGCGCCGTCACATCAACCGGCTGCACGGCCACCGCGGCGGGGCCCGTCGCGAACTTCCACGTATCCCGCGTCAGGTACCGTGCGTCAAAGGGCGCCATCCCTCGCCCGCCGTGCATGACCGTGCGCTCGCTCAGGGTGTCGCGCGACGTACCGGCGAGCGTCCGCCCGAGCGGGCCGCGCTCGTTCAACTCCGCCCAGTTCGTCGCCTGCGAACCAAGGAAGTAGGTGCGGTTGGGGAAGTTACCCCCGCCTGATGGCGGGTTGAGCCCACCAAACAGCAGCAGGCCGCCCAATCGCCCGTTGTACACCAATGTCGGCGTAGTCCGCGCGGTTGGGATCAGGGTGAACCCACTCCAGGTGCTGCCCACGAGCCTATAGGTAGGAGAAGAGCCGTTGGAAAACCCCGCACCGATGAGCTGACCACGCACAGGCTCGAACTCAAAGCCGCCGTAACCGGCCGGGGCCAAGATCCCTGTTCCGACCCACGCGGCCCCATTCCACGCGAGCGTTGAGCCGCCGCTCTGATTGTGGAACAGCAGCTGCGAAGTCGCCGCGTTCCAGTCCATTGCCCCGTAGGGGCCGATGGCCTGTGCCGCACCGATCGCGTTCCATGTCTCGCCGTCGTACGACCAGGTCCGCGAGTCACCACCGAAGGAGCCCGCCAGAACCAACCCACCGATCCCCGGGTGGAACTCCATCACGCCGCCCGTGCGTGCCCCGGGCGTGTGCGTCCCGCGCTGCTTCCATGTGTCCCCGCGCAGCTCCCACACCGCGTCGTCGTAGACCCCCGCCGCGACCTCGCCGCCGGTCACCACGCTCACGCCCCGCACAGGACCGAACGCCACCGCCGGCCCGTCGGCCCCGATCGGCCCCGGCCGCTCGAGGGGCAAGAACGCGACTTCATCCAGCAGCCATGAGCTCACGCGACGGTTGTCGGGGGAAATCCCGCCCATCACCAGCAGACGCCCGTCCGGCAGCACCTCAGCGGCCAAGCGGTCCGCACCTGCTGGTGGCGAGGAAACCACCATCCCTGCCGGCAGCCCGGTTACCTGCGTCCAGCCTGCGTCGCTGAGCTCCCACAGCGTCAGAACCCCGACGGTGCCGAACCCCATGACCCGCCCGCGCGAGGGCACGAAACAAATCTCCCGTGGGTTGTTGAACATGGTCGACCCGATCGGGTTGAACGCGGTTCCATCCCATTCCAGCGTGCTGTCGGCGCGTGTGATGATCATCTTCCCGCGGATCGGGTCGTACGCCGCGTCGAGCGGCGTGCCGGTGGCCGGCGGGGTGGTCGAACTGCTGTGCAGCGACCAGGCCGCGCCGTTCCATCGGTAGATCTGAACCGCGGCCCCGCCCGTGTCGGGCACGAACAGCACCATCCCCACGCCCGGCATGTACTCCAGCGCCGAGCTCGTGTTCACCGCCGGCGCGGACGCGTGCTGCGTCCACACGCTGCCGTCCCACTCCCACGTGATCAGCGGGTTGGGCGTCGGTGTGGTCGGCATCGTCCCGCCGACCAGCACCGTCCGCTGGCGCGGCGGGTCGTAGGCCAGCAGCCCGTTCATCCGCGCGGGCGGCCCATCGAGGGTGCGGAACACCCACCGCGTGCCGTCGTGCTCCCATGTCTCGCTCGAGAACGTGCCCGGCGAGTTGAGCACGGCCGCGGAGGCCCCGCCGAACAGCACGGTCATGCCGCGCCCGGTATCGAGGCTCATCGCCGGGCTCAAACGCGGCGACGGATCACCGATCGCCGCCCACCCCGTGCAGTCCTGCGCGACCGCCACGCCCGCGCACGCGACGCCGTGATCG
>Ga0196963_10002261_pt1 | contig 11788 bp, 9 predicted proteins | sample S1_5metaG_FD_148600 | JGI IMG/M metagenome (GOLD analysis project Ga0196963, IMG submission 148600) | Soil microbial communities from Anza Borrego desert, Southern California, United States - S1_5 | ecosystem: Environmental > Terrestrial > Soil > Desert | place: USA: California | collected... | reverse complement strand
CAATTGCTCCGGGTCGCCCTCTCGATGTTCGGGAACTTATGCGCTGCGGCGGTTTGCTTCACGCGCCAGATCCGGCTGCGGCTTTTGTCGCGCTCTGGATGGGTGCGCGGGACTTCATTGTGGGAAATGATTTTGTTGTACCAATCAACAATGTAGAGGCAGCCATCTGGGCCAAACTGCATGGCCACGGGGCGGAACCAGGAGTCTTGCGTCAGCGCGAAGTCCGGCAACTTGGTGAGCTTTAGGAAGCTGCCGTCGGGCTTTGCTTCAATTGCCTGAATTTTGCCCGTGATAGGATTAGCCAGGTAGAACTGGCCGTTGTAAGCGCCAGTGAACATCCCCTGCCCTTCGGCAAGCGCGAGGCCAGACAGGCCAGTGCCACCCATTTGGAAGTGATTCGCCAACGGCGGATGCCAGGGGGCGTAGGGACGCGCCTTGTGCATGCCGATGCCCGGATAATTAACTCCGACATGGAATGGAACCATGGGATAGCCAAGGTCGTTCGCTTCCTGGGCGAACATCTGGCCATGCCGATCGATGACGAAGCCCCAGATGTTGTTTAGCCCCCAGCCGACAATTTCGAACTGGGAGCCATCCAGCTTGAAACGACCAACTTTGCATTGGTCGAACTGAACGGTGGTTCCCTCCTTCGTTTTGACCTGCGAATAGTTGAAAGCGCCTTGGGCGAAGTAAATCCAATCGCCCGGCCCGCGCATGAAGCCGTGCGGCATCAGATGTGAGTCCTGGATGCCAAACCCCGTTAGGAGGATCTCTTTCTTGTCACCTTTGCCGTCGTTGTCAGTGTCCGTGAGCGTAAAAATATCCGGGCCCTGCGCGATAATAGTTGTGTTGCTACTGAGAGGGAGAATCCCAAGCGGGATAGCGAGGCCATCGGCAAAGACGCGCGGCTTCAAGCTCGTGCCGGTGATGTTATCGAACACAAGAGCCCGATCTTTGCCGCCGCGGGCGTAGAGCTGCTTGGCTTCCTCTGGTTGCTCGTTGCCGTCGATCGGGTATTCGGTGGCGGTGATGGCCCAAAGCCGGCCCGCGTGGTCGAAGTTGATGGCGACGACCTTTTCGATGTCCGGCTCGGAAGCCACCAGCTCCATTTCGAAACCGGGAGGCAGGCTGAACGATTGGCGTTGCTGCTCCGGGGTCAGCGGCGATGCCCCTGGCAACTTGGGCGCGTCAGGAGCGCCGATCGGCGCATCGGCGGCGGCAGCGGACACTGCGAACGCAAGAATCGAGGCAAGAGCTTTCATGTGGGACACGCCTTTCAGGATACGCTCACAACGGGCGCAGCTTAAAGACGAAAAGAGTAAGGGGAGAGAACGTCCGCAGATTGCGCAGATGAGAAAAGCAGAGCCCTCGTTATCGGGCGCAAGAACTAACAGAGGTCGCTCATCACCAAAAGTCTTAAATCAATTCACCTTTTGATCGCGGGCGCTTCGCTTTGACTACGAAGCGTTTCCAAGAATGAATCACCAGCCCGTTGAAGCTTCTCCTCCAGGCGGCGGGTGCAATCGCAGTTCGCGCAGGCCCAGGGTTCAGTTTCATTCAGGTCGCGGCAGTTCTGGCGAGCGTGGGCATCTTTAACGCTGACCAACTCGAAGTATTCTTCCCAATAGGGCCGCTCTTCCTCCAAAGGAATTCGGCAAAAGCAAACTTCGACCCAATGCGCCGTTCCGTCCGCGCTCACCCGAGCTTGCTGCATGTTCCATAGATATTCATCGCCTGCGAGGGATCCCTTCCCGAGGCGTTGTTCTTCGATCGCTTTCAAGAGGGACTGCTCTTTGCCGGGCTTGACGCGAGCTTTTACGAGGTAGCGCATAATTGTCGATGAGGTTGGTATAGCTTGCCCGCCTTAGGCCTGAGAATTTATCCTGCACCGAAGAGGAAAGCAAAACGGGCTCCGCGAAGCCTGAGCTAGGTCTGAGCCGCGAGAGCATGTGAACAATGACGGCTTTTCAGCAGGGTGACCGTAGAGGCAAGCGAAAGCGGCTGTTTCAGATAGCGTTGGCTCTATGTGCGATACTCGGCGGGCTGCTGGGTGTTTGGAGCTGGGTTGAATCACGAACACGTCCGCACGCGTCTGTTACTTACCTCGGACTTGCGGATGGCCGAACCTACTGGCGTTTCAAGTTCGCTATCACAAATCACGGAAACTGCACATTGATCACCCCGCCCAACGGGCATGTTGAAATAGCTGGGCGGAGCAACCAGATGTTCGTCATCGCGATGGGTTGGGACACGCGCTTGGCGCCAGGCGAAGGGTGCATTATTGAAGCCCACGTATCGGATGCCCAGAGGGCAGAGCTGCAAGGAAAGTGGCGTTACAACACCCTACTGGCCACGGAGGGTGTTCGCACTCGCCTGTATCGATGGCAATGGGGACCGAAGGGTCCAGGTGCGCGCATCAATTGGCTGATTCCGCCTGGTTTAAGGGGTATGCCCTTCGATGTTACCGGGCACACTGAGTGGATGGATCCTCCTGAATGACCGGGGGCAACGTGTTGGGTGTATCTGAGAGAGCGACGGTGATATTGTTGGCCCTCTACGAGGGCTCTGGCTGTTTGCAAATAACCCACGGGCTGCGCTGGCGCTTGCCCGTGGGCTGCTCTGTTTGGTCCCTCCGGGGCCTCAGGAAGGGCAACCGTCAGGTTAGGACTGCAGGTGGTCGCCGGAGAACTCAACCCTAATGGTTTTGACTGCATGTCGCGGACGGAGGACTCAACCTAAAGGTTGAGGCTACAACGGCAGAGCCATTGGCGAAGGAGACTGCCGAGGTTCTGCTTTCTTCTACTCGGCGGAGGCTCCTCAGACCAATTTCCAAGGCGCGCGGTGTTCCACGTTCAGCCACTTCTTGTTTCCCGTGCCGCCTGTGAAACGCTCCTTCTTTGGATCCCACTGGAGGCGTTGACCGTGATAATACGCAAGGTTTGCCAAGTGGCAGACGCTCACACTGCGCGCTCCGACTTCCACATCGCAGATCGGCTTCTTGCGCGAGCGCATCGCCTCGATCCAATCCGTGCGATGATCTGTGCTCTTGTAGAGACGCACCTTGGCATCTTTCAGAAACTCGTTCTCTAGCTTGTCCAAATCCTCGCGCCCCTTCGCCACTTGCTCGTTCCCGCGCCAGAACTGGATTTGGCCGCGGTTCACATAAATTTTCCCGTCAGTTCCGTAGAACCAAACGCCATTGCCGGATTTATGCGTCACTTCGACTCCGTTCGCATAACGCAGGCGCACACCCTCCTGAGCGTTTGGCTTATCCGCCGGCAAGATTTCCACCGGTCCGCTGTTGTCCATGCCGAGACCCCATTGGGCGATATCGAAATGGTGCGCGCCCCAATCGGTGACCATGCCGCCGCCGTACTCCTGGTATTTGCGCCAATTCGGGAAATGCTTGTGCACCCCGCGCGGGCTTAATTCGGAGTGATAAGGGCGCATCGGGGCTGGGCCGAGCCAGAGATTCCAATCCAACCCTGGTTCCTCCGCTTCCGCTGGTAAATCGCAAGGAACTCCCGGGCCGCCAATCATCACATCTACAGACTGGACCTTGCCAATCGCGCCATTCTGAACCAATTCGCAAGCAACGCGAAACTCACGGCTCGAACGCTGCATGCTGCCGGTCTGGAACACGCGCTTGTGCTTCCGCACTGAGTTCACCATCGCGCGCGCCTCGCCAATCGATTGGCACAAGGGCTTTTCGCAATAGATATCCTTCCCCTCCCGCGCCGCCCAGGTGCTGATCACAGCATGCCAGTGGTCCGGCGTGGCAATCACCACGGCATCGATGTCCTTGCGTTTAATGACATCACGAAAGTCGTTGTAGCTCTCGCAGCCATTATAGGAACCCGCCTCCGCCTGCTGGGCGTAATAATCCAGCGCCGTCTTCTTCGCCGCTTCGCGGCGGTTCGTGTCCACATCGCAGACGGCGACGACTTCGCAATCCTTCTCCCGCCGCCCCATGAACCCGCCCATCAACCCGCGGTTCTGCGTGCCCATACCGATGAAACCGAGGCGAATGCGCTCATTCGGGCTCGTGGCCGCACCCCAGACGTGGGAGGGCAAAATAAATGGCGCCGCAATGGCCGCAGCGGTGGTCGATTTAAGGAACGAACGACGTGAGAAAGTTCTCTTGTTCATAGCTTCTGTGGATGCGGAGCATTCAAGCGCTTCAGGTTATGCATGTCCATCTTAGTCGTGAATGCGATGTTGCTCGTTTGACCATAATGATTAAGGAAGTGGTCTACATGGGGTTGCTGTGCTTTTCAAGGTTGCTGGGTCTCTTGTTCGTTGATCAATTGGCGTGAGCTGCAGCACGCCGTGCGGGACTCTCCCGCGAGGTAAAACCCATTGGCTTTCGACGGCTGAGCCCCGCAGCCGCGGAATCGTTGTAGCCGAGTGTGACCGGCGTGCGGAACACGGTGTAACCGTTTGCGGGGAGGTACTCCCAACGCTGGTTATAGATATCAGGAAACTTCGAATCCCGATTCAAAGGCAGCAACAATGGACTGTAATGTGCTCCTCGCGCGGCATCGAAGGGCAAGTTCTTGATGGAGGTGCAAGAACTGGCTAAGACTTGCGCATGAGAACCCCGCTGCTTTGCGCGATTGCCTTGCTCATGCTCATTCCGCTTCGGGCGGCGCCTTTGCCCATCGTCAGCAATGTGGAGTGGCAGCCGTTCTCGGCGCAGGTGAAAAGGGTTGTCCAGGCCCTCGAGATTTCCGGCGCTCCACTTCCTGGCGACCAGGCGAAGCAGATTGAGGCGCTGCTCGCCTCGAACAACACCGCGGATGCGACGCGACGCATTCAGGAGTTGCTCGATGCGCGTTGCTTGCTGGCGGTGCATATCAATCCGGAGTCGCGCGTCAAGGTGATCGCGGGCGCCACTGCTCGTGAACTGGATGAGCTGGGTTGGCGGGTGTTTCTGATCAAGGTTCATAACGAGGCTGGTGTGACCGCCGCTCTGGAAGTGGCGAGCCCACAAGCTCGCGCGCTTTTTGAAGGCGGCTGGGCCAGCTCAAGTTCGGACAAATATTTTCAGAAGGCTGGGGAGCGCTTGAATAACCGGCGTGATGCGCGTGATCTCTGGCTGGATCTGGAGACGCTCACGCCGCAGCCACTAAAGAAGGAGCTGAGCGGGCTGGCGGCGGAGTATCGGCTTATCCAGCTTTACAGCCGAGACGCTGGCAAGCGCGAAGCGAAGCTGATCTTCACAGTTGGACAAGGCACTCAGGACCTCGGATTCCGGAATGAGCTGGACCTTCTCTTCACTGCACGGCCAGCCCGGGCGATTAAGCTGAATGTTCTCGATGATGAAGGGAAGCCGACCATTGCCGCCTTTCTGATTCGCGATGCTCAAGGCCGCGTTTATCCAGCGCAATCGAAACGGCTCGCTCCTGACTTTGGCTTCCACCCCCAAGTGTATCGCGAGCATGGGGAAGTTCTGCGGCTGCCCGATGGCGCTTACACTTTCGAGGTCACGCGCGGGCCGGAATCGCTCCCGCAGCGGCAGCAAGTCACCGTCTCAAAAGATTTGGCGCAAGTGTCGTTCAAAATGCAACGATGGATCGATCCTTCAAAGCTCGGCTGGTGGTCAGGCGATCATCACATTCATGCGGCGGGCTGCGCGCATTACACAAATCCTTCAGAAGGCGTGCATGCGCCGGATATGTACCGTCATTGCGTCGGTGAGGACCTGAAAGTGGGCGCAAATCTCACCTGGGGGCCTTGCTTTGATTATCAGAAGCAATTTTTCACCGGCAAGGATGACAAGGTTTCCAAGCTCCCATACCTGCTGCGCTACGACATTGAAGTGTCTGGCTTTGGGTCGCATCAATCGGGGCATCTCTGCCTGCTCCGCTTGAAGGAGCAGATGTATCCGGGCGGAGACTCGAAGGACCATTGGCCCACGCTTTGCCTGAACACGCTCAAGTGGGCAAAACGCCAGGGGGCGCTTGTGGGCCCAGCGCACACTGGTTGGGGACTGGAGGTGAACTCGGGCGAACTGCCTAACTACATCGTGCCGCCGTTCAACGGCATCGGCGCGATGGAATACATCGTGGATGTAACTCACCAGGTGCCCGGCCCGGACGGCAAATTGGTTCCCGCTGTCGATTTCATTTCGATGGTGGACACGCCGCACATCTGGGAGCTGAACATCTGGTATCACACGCTCAATGTGGGCTATCGCACACGCATCAGCGGTGAAACGGATTTCCCCTGCATCTACGGCGAGCGCGTGGGGCTGGGCCGGTCCTATGTGAAACTGGATGGGGAGTTGAATTACGAAGCCTGGTGCGAAGGCATTCGTGCCGGCCGGAATTACGTGGGCGATGGACGGTCGCATTTCCTCGACTTCAAAGTGAATGACCAACGCATGGGCGAAGGCGCCAGCGAGCTACACCTTGCGAAGCCGGGGCCAGTCCGTGTGACAGCAGCAGTGGCGGCTTACCTGCCGGAGCGCGCCGATCCTGAGATTAAGGCGAAGCCTTACATGCATCAGCCCTATTGGCATATTGAGCGCGCGAGAGCGGACGGCACACGCCAGGTTCCCGTGGAACTGCTGGTGAATGGGAAACCAGTTGCTTCCAAGATGATCACCGCGGATGGCGCGACTAACAACCTTTCGTTCGACGCCTCCATAGATCAAAGCTCGTGGGTTGCCATGCGAGTCCTTCCTTCGTCGCACACGAACCCGATCTTCGTGCTCGTGGATGGGAAGCCCATTCGCGCCTCGAAGCGCAGTGCGGAGTGGTGCCTGAAAAGCGTGGACCAATGCTGGAGCCAGAAGGAGCGCCAAATCAAACAGGATGAGCTGGACGACGCGCGCGCAGCTTACGACCATGCCCGCCGCGAGTACCAACGCCTCCTTGCGGAATCGACCGCTGATTAAGCCATTTACCGTATGCCACAAAAGCTCGCGCTGAACGGCGGCAAACCAGTCCGCCAAAAACCCTTCACTGCCTGGCCGATCTTTGGGAAAACGGAAGAGGAAGCCCTTCTCCGCACCCTGCATAGCGGGAAGTGGGGCCGCTTGCACGGACCTGAAGTCGCGCGCTTTGAGGAACGCTTCGCAGCCATGCACGGTTGCAAGCACGGTATAGCTGTTGTGAACGGAACGGTGTCCCTGCGCATCAGTTTGCTCGCCTCGGGCATCCAGGCGGATGACGAGGTCATCGTGCCGCCTTACACGTTCTTCTCCACCGCATCCGCTGTCATCGAAGCGAACGCGGTCCCGGTGTTTGTGGATATCGACCCGCGCACGTTCAACATCGATCCGAAGGCGGTGGAGGCTGCGATCACATCACGGACGCGAGCCATCATTCCTGTTCATTTTGCGGGGCAGCCCGCCGCGATGGAGGCGATCATGCGGCTCGCGCGAAAGCATGAGTTGGTCGTCATTGAGGATGCGGCGCATGCGCACGGAGCCATTCACAACGGGAGACCCGCTGGCTCGCTGGGTCACTTCGGCTCGTTCTCTTTTCAATCGAGCAAGAACCTCACCTGCGGTGAAGGCGGGATCATCACCACCAATGATGATGCGTTTGCAGAAGCTTGCCGCTCCATTCACAGCTGCGGCCGGAAGGAGGGCCGTCCTTGGTACGAGCACCATGTTATATCGGGCAATTACAGGCTCGGAGAATTCCAGGGCGCGCTGCTCAACCCCCAACTCGATCGGCTGGAGAAGCAGACCATGCTCCGGGATCAGAATGGGACGCATCTCGCTGAACGGCTGTCGAAACTTCCGGGGCTCACCCCGCAGCAACGCCCGCCAGAATGCGACCGCCATGCCTATCACCTGTTTATGTTGCGGCATGATGCCAAGAAGTTCGGAGCCGCACGCGAGGCGGTGATCCGCGCGTTGCAGGCCGAAGGAATACCTTGCTCACCGGGGTACGCATTCCCGCTTCACCAGCAGCCGATGTTCCGCAACAAAGCTTTCGGACCTTACCTTTCCAAGCGAGGGAAGAGCGTGCCTTACGAAAAGACGCATCTGCCTCAAAGCGACCGGCTCTGTCGCGAAGCGATCTGGATTGAGCAGAGTGTTTTGATTGGCTCCACGCGCGACATGAACGACATCGCCAATGCCTTCGAAAAAGTTTGGGAAAATCGGGCGTCCATTCCCGCAGCTCGAGCAGCATGACAGCGCAGGCAGAAACACGGTTCATCCCGCCTTTTGCCGCGCGCGCTCTCTCGGCCTTGAGCGACAATAGTTACCTATCCGCCATCCGCGCGGGCATGGTTGCGATTGCCCCTCTCACCATTGTGGGCGGCCTGTTCATGATCATTGCGTTCCTGCCGGTGCGTGGCTGGGAAGAGCGCATCAAAGGCCTGCTCCCTTTGCTGCAGATCCCTGTAACCGCCACGTTCGGCCTGCTCGCCGTTTACGCCTGCTTCGCCGTCGCCTATGACTTAGGCAAACGCCTAAAGCTGGACGGACTCTCCAGCGCGATTGTCGCGCTGCTGGTGTTCCTCCTTATCTCGATCGATCCGCAGTCCGGGGCTCTGAACATGGATTCGCTCGGTTCCAAGGGCCTCTTCACTGCGATCCTCGTCGGTTTGATTTGCCCGCGCGTGCAGCGGCTGTTTGTCGATGCCAACCTGGTCGTGCGGATGCCGAAAAGCGTTCCGGAAGTGGTTTACGAATCCTTTCTCTCGCTGATCCCGATGTGCGCGCTCGCGCTCGCTTTTTGGGTGCTACGCTTCTGGATTGGCTTCGATATTAACGCGATGACACAAGCTGCCTTCAAACCCCTCGTTGTGGGTTTGAATACGCTGCCCGGAATCCTGCTCTACGCATTTCTCGTGACGCTGCTTTGGTCCATCGGCATTAACGGCGACAACACCCTGGATGCCATTGTGGCCCCGATTTTTCTGCAATTCCTGGCCGCCAATGTGGAAGCCATGAGTGCAGGCGCTCCCCTGCCCTACGTGACTGCGAATGGCTTCTTCACGACATTCGTGAACGTGGGCGGCACTGGCGCAACCATCGCGCTGGCCTTCGTGCTGTTGAACTCGCGTGAGCCTGGCTTCAGGAAAGTCAGCCGCCTATCGCTTCCAACGCAAGTCTTCCAGATCAACGAGCCGATCTTCTTCGGACTGCCCATTGTGCTGAATCCGATTTTCATGATTCCGTACATCCTGAGCGCCCTGCTGCTCACCGCCGGTTCGTATTCGCTGATCGCGCTCGGGCTCATTCAAAAGCCGTTCGTAAATGTTCCCTGGACCACCCCACCGATCATTGGCCACTACCTCGTCACGGGCGGTGATTGGAAGGCAGCGGTCTGGGGGGCGATTTCCATTTTGATAGCAATGGCTGTCTACTACCCATTTGCCAAAATCGCCGAACAAAGACGGCTTGCTGCATCAGCCCTTGAGCAGTCTTTAGGCCTTTCAGAAAAATAGCCCCTAGGGGTTGACAACGGCCCCTAGAGTTTCTCGGTTTCCGCCTGAGCCCCCGACATACGCACACGTACTAAACGACTCACCGTTTCAGTATTGTCATGTTCCTGAGCGGGTCCGCATGTCGCGCTTCTTACCTCGAGTCCACCTTCCCGAGGACAGTGAAGAACAACAATACAAACACAAAACAGACAATATGGGCACAGGACATCTGGTTAGGTTAAGAACCGCATTCTTTCTCGCGCTGACACTCGTCAGCTTGGGCTTCTTCAAGGCGCAGGCGCAATCGAACCTGCCTACGGGCGACGTCAACTTTGTCGCGACATGGAACGAAACCAGCAACGCTGACGTGACGTTCAGCGGCATCGGGTCGGGCTTCGACGTCGAAAACAAAACGTACCTCTCATGGTGCATCGACATGAACAAGGATCTCCCGATGAACACAGGGCTCGTCGGGAAACTGCTGGCCTGGAAGAACGTCGCGTTCTCCTCCTGGCCACAGGTCCTTCATATTCTTAACCACAAGCAAGGCGGCCGGGCGGATGTCCAGTTGGCCATTTGGTTCTTCACTGATGGCAACGCTTACCTGACGGACGCTGCGTCAGCCATGGTCAACGCCGCCAATGCCGCCGGATCCACTTACACGCCACCTGCGGGTGGCGTGGGAGTGGTGGTGGTGGCGCAGAACAACACCACTTACCAGGATCTCATTGTTGAAGTTCCCGCTCCGGGCAATGAGGAATGCCCGCCTGTAATCAAGGTGCCCTCGGGAACTGTCACCTACACCGCCACCTGGAACGAAACCAGCAACAACGACATCACTTTCAGCGGCATTCCCGCCGGGTTCGATGTGCAAAACAAGACTTACCTCGGCTGGTGCATCGAGATGAACAAGGAAGCCAAGCTCAATACGGCTCTCTCCGGCACATTGCAGAGCTACACTTCGGTGAACTTCGCTTACTGGGGTCAAATCAATCATATCCTGAACAACAAGATTGGCGGCCGCGCGGATGTTCAACTCGCAATCTGGTACTTCACGGATAACAACAACTACCTGACCGCAAACGCCAATGCTATGGTTCAAGCCGCTCTGGCCGCTGGGGCGAACTTCGTGCCCAAGGTCGGCCAGGTCGCTGCCGTGGTTCTGATCCAAGGTGACGCCACCGTGCAGAACCAAATCATCGAGGTGCCCGTCACCAACACAGAATGCCCACCAACGGGCGGCGGCACCGGCGGCGGCGTGACGACTCCTCCTGCTGGCAATCCTCCACCAACGACTTACACCGCCAATCCGCTGACGATTGGCTACTGGAAGAATCACCAGGCGCACCTGCAGAACCTGCTCACCGCCGGGGGCGCCATTAATCTGGGTGACCGCACCATCACGACTGTGGAGCAAGCGCTGGCCGTGTTCAAATCTGCAAGCGCGAAGGACGCTCGGGACATGCTCCGCGCGCAACTGCTTGGAACGATCCTGAACCTCCGCAACGGTTCTGATCCTTTCGAAGCCGGGGCCGACATCCGTCCGACAGTGAGCGCTTCGATCCAGTTCCTCGCGACGCACAACACGCCGGTCGACGGCAAACACAAAGATCGCGCCCAGGCGATTGCGTTAAAGGACAAACTGGATGCCTACAACAACGCCGGCCACTAGGCCGCGGGTTAGTTAGCTCGAACAAACCAAAAAAGAATCAAACCAGCAAAGAACCCGGAAGCCGAAAGCTCCCGGGTTCTTTCGTCATGTAGTTCAGTCCTGCTCTTGGCGCGATTTCGTCGCAACGGTTTGCCTTGCTTGCGAGAACTATGAGAGCCGTGAACGGCACGGCAGATCCTGCTGAGGGCGCGTGCGCTTAAAACACTCTCAACCGAAAATATCGCTGCGGGGCGGACGGCGTGAACAAATGAAGCTGCATGTCTCCCCATGTGTGCAAACTGTTGCTTACCGCCACCCACTCAGTGCGGCTGATTGACTCCGCCGACTCAAGCCTCGCGGCGTTTACGGGCAAGCTCCACCACAAGAGAAATTGGCCATTCTCCGCCGGGGCAGCGCGGAGGGTGACAGCCTTCTCCTTAAACACGGGTGTCATGAATGAGCCCGGGATTGGCGGCAGCCCCAGAAAATGCAAAGCGATGTTCCCGGTGTCGCCGTTGCGCAACGGTTGCGGCTTCGCGGTGTAGTCAGGCCTCGCGGGGCCTGGGTCAAGGCGATTGCTAAAGAGCGTATGCAAATCGGCGCCGCCTTGCACACCGGGGGCCATGATGAACATCGGTATCGTGTAGTTCATTGGATCCTCCGGGGTGGTGTGGCTGATGTTATTGGTTCCCCCACCCCCATGATCGGACACAATAATGACAGCGGTTTTATCGCGCATCTTTG
>Ga0196963_10002260_pt1 | contig 11790 bp, 1 predicted proteins | sample S1_5metaG_FD_148600 | JGI IMG/M metagenome (GOLD analysis project Ga0196963, IMG submission 148600) | Soil microbial communities from Anza Borrego desert, Southern California, United States - S1_5 | ecosystem: Environmental > Terrestrial > Soil > Desert | place: USA: California | collected... | reverse complement strand
TGTTCGCGGACAACACCGACACTGAGACATCAATAAGTTTCAATACGACTGGTGTAAGCTCACCGACCGGCTCCAGTGGAGAAGGGTGGAAAATTAAGGCGTGGGATTCGGGTGCTTTGGCGTCCACTTATGGCATGGGAATAGATTCAGCTACGCTTTGGTTCCAGACCGGGAGTACGGACATAGATTTTTACGGTGCAGGCACACAATGGGCAACAATACAAAACGGCGAACTCGGCGTGGGAACGGTGTCTCCAGCAGCGCGCATTGAGTCACTTGCCACCACCGAGCAGCTCCGGCTTTCATATGACGGCTCGAATTACCAAACCTTCACTGTGGACTCGGGGGGCGTTTTGACGGTTGGATATGCGGCCAACAGCGGCTGCGCTGGCGGGACTACCCTATCAGGATGCCCAAACGTGAATTTTAGCGCGGATACTGGCATTAGTGCCGAAATGTATGCCATCTATGGCGATGTCGACACCGGCATGTACAGCTCTGCGGCGGACACGCTTAATTTCGCTACACAAGATACAAACCGTCTTTCAATTAGTAGCAACGGAGGTGTCACAGTCGTGAGCGGACTCACGACGCTGAATCGCAGTTCTGCGGCGGAAGCACTTCTGGTCGACAACGCCGATGCCGCCGCCGACGGCATCGAGATCCGCCTGGGAGATAACGTAACTGCACTCGGAGCCACGAACATCTGGATCATCATGGCTGACGGCGATGGCACGATCGTTGGGGACTTCGAATCTACGGCTGCCAGCGACCTCGCACTGGATCTCGCAGCCGGCAAAACCTTTTACGTACTCGATCCTATGGAGACGAGCAGTACGCTCACGCCCACGGGCGGCATTACCAACCTCGCAGCTACTGCGATCACCTCTGCGCGCTTCGTCTGTGTAGACTCAGCGGGCGTCTCATCATTAGACTTTGAGGCAACCGATTGCGTCAGTGCCTCGGACGCGCGTCTCAAGACGAATGTCCAAACACTTGACTCGGCGCTCGAGAAGACGATGCTCATGCGGGGGATCACCTTCGAATGGATCGACAAAGCTGCGCGAGGAGAGGGGACACACATTGGGTTCATCGCACAAGAAATGGAGCAAGTATTCCCGGAACTCGTCGCAACCGACGATGAAGGAATTAAATCGATCCACTACGACAAAATAACGGCTATCCTCGCGAACGCGATACAGGAGCTCAATACCAAAGTCGAATCCATCGTGACGACCGATGCGCCGGCAGATTCATTCGCTAGCAGGTTCCTCGACTCGCTCTTCGAGCGAATGCGTGCGTGGTTTGCGAGTGCGACGAACGGCATCGGCGATTTCTTCGCGAACCGAATTCGTACCAAAGAGTTGTGCGTTTCGGATGGTAACGGCGAGACGTGCGTCACGAAAGCGCAGCTCGATGCGCTCATCGCATCGGCGGGATCGTCGGGGCCGCAGCAAAGTGGGGAAACGGGCACCGGAGGCGCGGACGATGATGCGCCGGATACGGATGCACCCGTTATCAGTGTTATGGGCAACAACCCCGCAACGATCGAAGTCGGTGGTACGTACAGCGATCTCGGTGCGACCGTCTTCGATGCAGGAAGCCCGAATATCGGCATCCACACATTTGTTGACGGCGTTGAGGTGCAAAGCGTGCAGATAGATACCTCGACCGTCGGCACACACACAATCGAGTACAGAGCGGCGGATGCTGCCGGCAATACTGGAAGTGCCAGTCGAACGGTCATCGTTGCCGACGCCGAACCCGCGAACGAGCCCGCAAGCGAATCGCCCGCAACTGGGGAGGGTGAAGAACAGGAAGCTCTCATCGTCGAAGCTCCCGAAGAGGCACCGGTGGCAGCGAGCGTCGCCTCAGAAGAGCCGTCCGAAGACACCAACACTGAAGGCGCCGCTCACGTCGAGCAGAGCGCGTCCACCACTCAAGAGCAGTAAAAAGCCTTTAAAAGCTGAATCTCGGATGCCGAGATAGGCGAATCTCGGCCCGGCTGGATGCAGTGGAAAGGACCTAAAATGACCTCGGCGATGTTCCTGCATTCTCCCGCTGGGGACAAAGAAGTCCCTGCAAGGACATTGAGGAGATACGCGTGTGCCATGGCCAGGGTCAGAAAAACGTAGAGATATCAACACTTTTTTCTGACGTAATCTGCATCGCGGCTATACAATTATAAATGTGCACATGTAGTCCACAGGATGTGCACAAAATTTTCACATGGACCCACACCTCAATATTGTGATCAAGACGGCAGCGCTCGCTGTAGCCGGTCTTATCGCTGCGCCTGTCGCGTACCAACCCCTCGTGGCCACTGCGCCGCTCGCGCAGAGCGCACAAGCAACTGCACCGCAAAACGCAACGACTACGCTCGTCGCACTGCATCGCTACTTTGCGCCCTCGACGCACGACCACATGTCGCTCACGCGCGCGCTCACCGCAGAAGAAAAAACTATATACACGGTGGACAGAGTGCAGGGCTACATTTCCAAGACGCAGGTACCGGGCACAGTTGCGCTGTATGCCTGCAGACAAAACGGACACCCATACAATTCGATATCGACGCTCTCCGCGAATTGCAACGGTCACATTATGCAGGAGCTCGTTGGTTACGTATGGACAGAGCCAGGCCAGGGACGCATAGGGCTTCATCGTTGTCACCGGACCGCAGGCTGGAGCGACCACTACCTCCAAAAGAATTGCCAAGAGGGACACAAGGAATCGCCGCAGCCGCAATTTTATGTAATGGAAGATCCTACCGCATCGCTTCCCTCGTGCGCGCTTGATGCCAATCCTTCTACAATAATCCGAGGAGCAACATCTACTCTCTCGTGGATCACGGACGACGCGGTATCGGGCACCATCAATAGAAGCGTCGGAGCGATGACGCCGATACTCGGCGGCTCGAAAGAAGTCACTCCTGTCGTCAATACCACCTACACGGCGACGGTTCGTAATAGCGCAGGTCGCGCCGCTACATGCACCGCAACGGTGACCGTGACGGCGGCACCGCCAGAGTTCCAAGAAGGCGATACGGTCGTCGCGACAGAGCGAGTGGTTGTCCGCACGACTCCGAGCACAAGTGGCTCCCGGCGAGGGGCGCAACCCGAAGGGAAGAGAGGTGTCATCACTGCAGGTCCTACCGTGGCCAATAACTTCGTGTGGTACCGAGTGAATTGGGAAGGTTCAACAGTCGATGGCTGGAGCGTGCAGAATTTTCTCGACGAGACGACTCCCGGCGCCGATACGACGCCGCCCACGGTCTCGATCACCGCGCCTGACGCGGGAGCGACCGTCTCCGGCACCGTTAACGTGAGGGCAAGCGCAAGCGACAATGTCGGCGTTACAAAGGTGGAATTCAAGGTGGGCGATATCACCAAGGGAGAGGACACAACGTCCTCCTATGCGTACAACTGGAACGCCTCCAGTGAGACGAATGGGACAAAGACCCTCAACGTAGTTGCAGTCGATGCCGCGGGAAACCGGGCGACGTCCACAAGGACGGTGACCGTGAACAACTCATCACAAAACTGCACCCTCGACGGCGTCACCGTACCGAACGGGGAGTCCCGCACCTTCTACTCCTCCCGCACGGTAACTCCGCCCGCAACCTGCGCCTCGATATCGCAGAGCCGCACCTGCACCAACGGAAACTTGAGCGGCAGCAATACATATCAATATAGGAACTGCTCAGCGACGAGCGACACGACCGCGCCCACCGTTTCCATCACCGCGCCTGCAGCAGGAGCGACGGTGAGCGGTACGAGCAACATCACTGCTAGCGCGAGCGACGCGGGCGGCATCGAGAAGGTGGAGTTCAAGCTTGGCCAAACCACTCTCGGCTCCGACACCACGAGTCCGTACTCATACAGTTGGAACACAGCAGCGACCTCAAATGGCTCGAAGACAATACATGTGGTCGCGGAGGACGAAGCGGGGAACAGAGCGACAAGTACGCGACAGGTCACGGTGCAGAATTCAGGCGCTGCAGCACCCACCGCAAGCCCTGCTGCCGGTACATATTCGAGCGCGCAAAGCGTCACGCTTACCGCTTCGGGTGCGAGCGCAATACGCTACACGACCACCGGCACGGATCCAACGTGCACAACAGGCACTGTTTACAGCGCCGCCATCGCCGTTCCCAGCACGTTGACCATCAAAGCAGTCGCGTGCTACGGATCGACCAGTTCTTCCGTCGCGACGTTCGCGTATACGATCAATACGAACACTTCGTGCTCCGCGTCAGCATCCTCGTTCTCAGCTGAGCAGGGCAGAGCGGTGCAGTTCACGTGGGATGGAAGCCAGACCGAGGAGTTTGACGACGTAGAGCTCCCGGACGCGGTATTTTCAAACATTGATACTGCCGCTGAGTACCATCGGCACCACACGCTGGCCGCAGCGGCACCCGCCGCAGGACGAACTGCTGCTACAAATGGCAATTGGAGCGACCCGGCGACCTGGGGCGGTTCTGTGCCGGGCCCAAGCGACGACGTAGTAATACCCGCAGGAAGAACAATAACCATAGATACAGATGCACGCGCCGCAACCTTAGAGGTCCGCGGTACGCTGCGTGTAGCTGAAGTAAATGCGTCGCTAACGGCTCGCTGGGTCATGGTCATGGGCGCAAACGCTCGATTCATTGTCGGTACGGAGAGCAATCCGCATACCAGTGGGTTTACGCTAACGCTGACCGGATCTAACGTGAGTGAAAACATCCACGGTGCCGGTACGAAATTCCTGATGGCGATGGACGGCGGGGAGATCCAGATGCACGGAAAGCCGAAGGTCTCTTGGACCAAGCTCGCGCGAACGGTTCTGCAAGGGGCATCCACGATAACGCTCACGGATGCGGTGAACTGGAACGTGGGCGACGAGATAGTGATTGCATCTTCGGTTGCCCCCGACACGGTTGATCCTGCGCTCGCTACCGAGGTGAGGACGATCACTGCACTAAGCGCCGATTGCAAAACTCTCACGCTCAATCAGCCGTTGAATTACCGCCACGTAGGCGTTGTGAAGACATATTCGAACGGAGCTCGAACATGGACGCTCGATGAGCGAGCTGAGGTCGGACTTCTTACTCGCAATATTAAAGTGCAGGGCGATGCCGCGTCGAGCGCCTCCGGGCTCGGAGGACATATCATGATCATGCGCGGGCCAGTCGGTAATGAGGCGCCCGGCAAAGGTTACTTTTCAAATGTTGAGATCACACGCATGGGGCAGCGACCACAGGGCTGCACGGCTTTCAGAACCGGCTGCACCCTTACGGGTATGGGCCGCTACCCGATACACTGGCACCTTCTGCAGGCCGCAGGCGATGGTCAATACATAAAGAATTCGAGTATCCATCGCACGTTCAACCGCGCGCTCACCGTGCATGGAACGGACAAGCTTCTCATTGAGCGCAATGTGATGTTCGATCACCCGGGTCACGGCGTCTTTTTGGAGGATGGGGGAGAGAGGTTCAACAAGTTTTATTACAACCTCGTCCTTCTGACGAGACGGGTGGAGCCGAGGTTCGCGCTTTTGCCGAGCGACTTTGAGATGAACCAAGTCCAGAACCGCACGCCGTCAATGTTCTGGATAACGAATCCGAACAACGAATTCGTGGGCAACGTCGCCGCCGGCACGCTTGGCACCTCGTACTGGTTTGCGCTCCCGTATACACCGCACGGACCTTCCAAAACCATTCCGTACTACGCGAACATCGTCCCTATAAATCAGCCGCTTGGAGAATTCCGGGGCAACGTATCGCACAGCGCGAGGACCGGCATCGACATCCACGACTCTATAAAAGATGGATCTGAAGCGATAGACAAGAACCAGGCGTGGAACCCGCCGACCGACGAGACTCTCGAAGACTTTACGGTCTACGCTAACAATCTCGGCATCTACAGCGGTACGAACGGTCCGGGCCAGTATAGGGAAAAGATAACCTTCAGGAATGTCGTCTCCGCGGACCATCGCGCGGAACATGTGCGTTTTGCGAACTACGATACGATACGCAATTCGCTGTTCGTCGCCGACAGCGGTAACGCCATAATGCGTCCGAGCCACCGGCCCGCGCTGTGGGCGATATACGACGGTCCTGGCCGCCTGTACGACTCGCACATCGTCGGCTTCAACACACCAAGCGCAATGTTTATAAAGAACGGCGGTGCCGCACAAAAACGGGCGAACCACATTTTCGGCGGACTCACTTTCGATCCAGTCGCGCAGCCACACATCAGAGCAGAAGACTGTTCTGTCGCTCCCTTCTGTCAGACAGGACCCAACAATAATTTGTGGACGACCACGCTGCGCGATCTTACGGGCTCGATCACGGGCGTGGTTGACTCGACCATAACGACAGGGCACCCGCTCGTCAGAACGTCGACCGATACGCCGTACCCAAATGGCAACATGTACGTGTCGCGCCGACACTTTGCAGCCCTTAAGATGCTGAGTCCTTCAGGCGCCCCGAACGTGCGGTACGTGCGCAGTGGCGGGGGCGAACCCTCAGTAACCTTCACTGATACGAGCGTTAAAGCACACCCGAGCCGTATTCCGCACCTGATCGTCAATGACGGCTTCCTTTACGACATCACCTTCCTCCAGCCGCGCAGCTTCACGCTTTCGACCTCGGATGGACGCGCAGGGGATTCGCTGTTGGTACGCTTCATGTCCTCCGACGGAGTATCGGCATCGCCACCCGCGGGCTGGACTCAGCGAACGAGCGAGCAAGCGCTCCGGACCGCCACGACAGACAGCTACTACGTCGACAGCAGTAATAATCTTTGGCTGAAGATCATCTTCAACACTGCCGAGGATAGGAACGAAAAACAGATCTCGTGGTCAGGCGGCTTCTCCGCGGCTGAGACAAGGACCACCACCGACGCGCCGACTCAGGCAGCTCCTCCAGAAGACGCAGGCGGTGAAGTGGGGCACACCCACAGCACCTTCTGCACCCTCACGCGCAATCTTGCGAGGGGTGCTGCGGGCGACGATGTGCTCTGCCTGCAGCACTTTCTCCAGCACCAGGGACTTCTCACCGAGGCCGACATAATCGGTACCTACGGACCGCGTACCGAGCGGGCAGTAGCGCAGTGGCAAGCGCAGCAGGGAATTGTGCAGAGCGGCGAAGCGGGATACGGCAATGTTGGTCCGCGTACGCGCGCGGCTCTGAATATTGCGATGAATCCCGCCATCTCGCTTGAAGAGGTTCCCGAGATGAGATCGCAGCTTGCCTCCGCTCTCTCGGCACTCGAAGGAGTCGTCGAGGATATCCTCTCCTTTTTAACAGGCCCGAGCGATAGATAGCAAAATCATGCACTCAACAGCTGCTACCTTCGCCGCATTCTACAAGACGCTCGTCTTGATAGGCGCGAGCGCGTTCTTCGTTTTCTCGCTCTCAGCGGACCCCACAGGGCAGAGCGCTCAAGCTGCTGCGCCGCAGAACGATACGCTCGGCGCGCTGCATCGCTATTTTGCGCCTTCGACGCGCGACTTTATGTCGCTGGCGCGTGCCCTTACTCCGAATGAAAAGCAGACATACACCGGAGACATTATTCAGGGGTATATTTCGAAGACGCACGTACAAGGTACGCGGGCCCTTTACGCATGCCGTCAGAATGGCCATCCATACAACTCCCTATCCTCACTTGCATCCGATTGTAACGGGCACATCCTGCAGGAGCTCGTCGGATACGTGTGGACCTCGCCAGGCGAAGGTCGGATCGGACTTTTTCGCTGCCACCGCACCGCCTCAGAGTTTAGCGATCACTATCTCTCGCCGAATTGTCAGGACGGCCACAAAGAATCGCCGGAGCCTCAATTTTATGTGATGCAAAATCAGCCTGCAGCACAAAATTGCACTCTCGACGGCATCACGGTACAAAACGGCGACTCGCGTACCTTCTACTCTTCTACCAGTGTGACGCCGCCGGCCACCTGCGCCTCCATCGCACAGAGCCGCACCTGCACCAATGGAACCTTAAGTGGCAGTGCTACATATCAATATGCGAACTGCTCGGCGACAGGCGACACTACTGCCCCCCTCGTTTCCATCACCGCTCCCGCAGATGGAGCAACTGTCTCGGGCATCGTCAGCGTCACCGCAAGTGCGAGCGACAATACCGGAGTCGAGCGCGTGGAATTCAAACGCGGTCAAACACTGCTTGGCTCCGACACCACCAGCCCCTACTCATACAGCTGGAATACGACCGGAATATCAGACGGTTCGAGGACAATCCTGGCAGTCGCGGTGGACGTAGCGGGAAACAGGGCAACCTCGTCAAGGACCGTGACGGTGCAAAACGATACGGCAGATACAACAGCTCCTTCTGTCGCCATTACCGAACCTGGAGCAGGCGCCACCGTCTCCGGCAGTGTGTACGTCGCCGCGAACGCAAACGACAACGTTGGCGTCGCAAAGGTTGAGTTCAAGGTGGGCAACGTGACGAAGGCCGCAGATACCTCGTCCCCATACTCATACAACTGGGACGCTTCAAGTTATACAAACGGCACGAAAACGCTCAACGTCGTCGCTGTCGATGCGGCAGGGAATCGTGCCACGAGTACGCGGACCGTGACGGTGGACAATGGAACGACGGACACAACTGCGCCGACTGTCTCGATCACAGAACCGGCAGCTGGTGCAACGGTCTCCGGCGTTGTCGACGTCACCGTAAGCGCGAGTGACAACGTCGGGGTCACAAAGGTGGAGTTCAAACGCGGTCAAACTATTGTTGGCTCGGATACCACCAGCCCATATTCATATAGTTGGAACACGGTCACCACGACTAATGGTCCAAGGACAATACATGCGGTAGCGCTGGATGCAGCGGGGAATCGTGCGACGAGTACGCTGACCGTGACGGTGCAGAACGGAACAACAGACACGACCGCGCCGACCGTTTCCATCACCTCACCAGCGGTGGGAGCAACTGTCTCCGGCACGGTCAACGTCAGTGCAACCGCGAGTGACAACGTGGGCGTAACAAAGGTGGAATTCAAGGTGGGTAACGTGACGAAGGCTACAGATACCTCGGCCCCATATTCGTACAACTGGTATGCCTCAAGTGAGACGAACGGTGTAAAGACCCTCAACGTCGTCGCTGTCGATGCGGCGGGGAATCGCGCGACGAGTACGCAGAGCGTGACGGTGCAAAATGCCTCGTCCAACGTGACCAAGGATCTGGTGACAGACTATGGGGGCGTAACAGACGCGGCATTTAGTAACGCGATCGCTGATGCAAAGAGTTATTTCACGTCAACGCCGAACGGCACATTCACAATTACGATACCGCAAGGTACGTTCACTCTCTCGGACAGCATAAACCTCAGCAACATTAACCCCGGTCCTCAAGGGCGTTTGGTCATCCGCGGTGAGGGTAAGGACAAGACGACGCTGGTCACCAACCCGTCTAAGGATGGAATCCGCGGCACGGACACGTACCGCGTTTCAGTTATAGGAATTCATTTCACACTGCCTCAATATACGGTAAGCCAAGGCACAGTTGTCGAATCGGGCGCTGGGTATGTCATTCTCGACATTCATCCGGGCTTTCCCACGCCCGCCCAAATCTTCAACGATGACTGGCAAACAGGACTGCCGATGCGGCGTTATTTGAGGGAGGCTACTCAAAGTAAGACCAACCCACACAGCATTGACGACGCTATCAATGAGCCGATACGGTGGGAATCTGCGACCCAGCTATCTGGTAATCGCTGGCGCATTTCTTATGCGAACAACGCGTTTACAGCGACACACTACGGTGCGGGAGACCTTATAGCCATTAAATCTAAAGACGCGGCAAATACCTATTTCTTCTGCCGCGGGTCGGAGTTCGTCTTTGAGGATATACGCTGGACCCATCGTAGTCGCGGCATATTCCGTTGCGGATTCGACAAAATACGCGTGTCGAATTCCGAGGTGTTGAGGGGGCCTGCCATCAATGGACAAGTACCGGCGCTCTCGAGCCCCGGCGGAGGGCCACAGATAGGGCTCGAGGGTGAACCGACCAACAACAACATCGTCGAAAATAACTACTTCGAAAGTACGGGCGACGACTCTATCGGTATCTTCTCGAACGGAAGCGGTACGATCGTTCGTAACAATAGGACGGATGATTCGTTTGGACGCGGCATACTCTTGGTGAATAGCCCCGATGTGCAGCTGCAAAACAACACTGTCTACAGAGCGCGCATACTCTACCGCCAAAGTCCTATATCTGCTGCGACGGACGCGACGTTTCAGGCGGTGCTCACAAGCCCCTCAGCGGGCGCGACTGTCAGCGGTACGGTACAGCTAACGGCACAAGCCGGGAACTATTCCGGAATGACCGGTGTTCGGTTTATGGACAATGCGACAGAGCTCTCAACTGACACATCGTCGCCCTATACGCATACCCTTAATACTGGTCAATTGCCAAACGGCCAACACACCTTGTCTGCGGTTGCATTTGACGGTCGCGGAAATACAGTACACTCGACCCGCATCGTGACCGTGCAGATCGGAACGACAGACACGACGGCGCCCACGGTTTCCATCACTGCGCCGGCGGCAGGCGCGACCGTGAACGGAACAGTAAGTATCACAGCGAGCGCCGCGGACAACATTGGTGTCACTGGCGTCGAGTTCAAATACGAGAAGTATGGCCAAAAAGTACTCGCGAACGACGCGTCGTCGCCGTACGCTGCTTCGTTCGATACCTTGCCGCTCGAAACGGGTACATACGTCTTGCATGCTGTCGCGCGCGACGCCGCCGGCAATCGTGCTACCTCCACGCGGGTCGTTACTGTCGGTACGACAGTGAATGGTACGTCACAGATAAGCGCATTGTTCAAGGGCTCGCCAATCACTTTAAAAAGCGCTGAGCGGTTATCCGGCGGTCTACAGTCGCTGACGTGGAACGGATTCGAGTTCCTCGACTATGAGCCGGAATATCTCCGCGGCATCGGCGCAAACGTCGCGTTAGACACAAGCGGTCTCTGCTACAACCCGAACGACGGTGGCAGTTTGCACGACTACTTCCGCTCAACAAGTACAAGTAAGCTCCTTCTCCTGGAAAAACAAGGGAGTACTCTACGCACCGTGAAAAAGATGGCTTTCTGGACGTGGCCAGGAGATGTACTGACTGACCGGGGTTGCACCGCGCTCAATACGACGAGACTTTCCGAATATCAACTCGAGCGAAAGATAAAGATTGGGGTCCATGGCGTGGAAAACGCGATCGAGATCATAAACACATTCACCACTCCCGAGAGCAAGGGGCGGGGCGCCATCACGGCAATGGGCGTCCACGGAAATGGAAGCCTCAGTACCTTTTACAGTTATGATCCTTCGGCCAACGAGCTGGAGCAAGTCGTTTTTCCTGACCTGACGAATAGGGTAGGCATCCGAATTCCTCCGATCATGGCGAACAGCTCCGGTTCCCTCGCGTTGGGTCTGTACTCACCGATAATATCGGCAGCGACAGCAACTGGTCCCAACAGAGCGCAGTACCTTCTCGGCGACTATGCAGAGGCTGGAAGCCCCACAATGAAGTTGAATTGCTCGTTCATACGCGAACCCTTCCCGCAGGGGGTCTATGAATTCCCTTGCTATATCGTCGTCGGTTCGTTGACGGACGTACAGCAAGGAATCAAAGAACTCTATACTCATTTTAACGACGGCTCTCCCGCCGATACCATTGCCCCCACCGTCTCCATCACTGCACCGGCGGCAGGGAACGTCTCAGGTACGGTGAATATCGCGGCGACTGCGTCCGACAACATCGGTGTAGCGAGAGTGGAATTCAA
>Ga0196963_10002259_pt1 | contig 11791 bp, 7 predicted proteins | sample S1_5metaG_FD_148600 | JGI IMG/M metagenome (GOLD analysis project Ga0196963, IMG submission 148600) | Soil microbial communities from Anza Borrego desert, Southern California, United States - S1_5 | ecosystem: Environmental > Terrestrial > Soil > Desert | place: USA: California | collected... | reverse complement strand
GCGCGGCAGAACCGGGTACAGAGCATCGCCTTTCCGGCGATCAGCTGCGGCGTGTTCGGGTTTCCGTGGGCACTGGGCGCGCAGATCGCGGTGCGCGAGGCGCGCATGGAGCTCAACAGCACCGGCGACAAGATGAAGATCATCTTCTGCCTGTTCTCGCAGGAGATCTTCAAGGAATACAAGAACGCGCTGGGGCCGGAGTTTCGCGAGGCGGCGCCGGGGATGTAAGCCGCCCCGCAACGCGGAGGGGGTGAGGGTCCGTCCGGAGCGAGGCGCGTTGCAAGTCCCGAACCCTCACCCCAACCCCTCTCCCGACGGGAGAGGGGCTCGCTGGGCGGCTTTACGCCGCTGCCTTCCACTGCCCAAGCGCGGCCAGGCCGTTCTCGCGGGCGCGCTGCGCAACCGTCTTCTGCGCTTCGGCGTAGTTGGCCTTCATGTCCTTGGCCCACAGCTTCAGCGCGGCCTGCTGCATCGCGCGGCCGTAGCTGAAGGACAGCGGCCACGGGTGCGCGCCCATCTGATTCATCGCGTTGAGGTGCGCGGTAGCGGCTTCGTCGCTCTGCCCACCGGACAGGAACACGATGCCCGGCACCGCGGCCGGCACCGCCGACTTCAGGCAGCGCAGCGTGTACTCGGCCACTTCCTCGACCGACGCCTGCTCCGGGCAGTCCTTGCCGGAGATGACCATGCTGGCCTTCAGGATGGTGCCTTCGAGCATCACGTTCTGCTCGTACAGCGCGCCGAACAGCGAGCGCAGCGTCGCCTCGGTGACCTCGTAGCAGACATCGATGTCGTGATCGCCGTCCATCAGCACTTCCGGCTCGACCATCGGCACCAGGCCCTGCTCCTGACACAGCGCGGCGTAGCGCGCCAGCGCGTGGCAGTTGGCCTCGATGCACGAACCGCTCGGCGCGTCCTCGGCGATCGTGATCACCGCGCGCCACTTGGCGAAGCGGGCGCCGAGCTTGTGGTACTCCTTCAGGCGGTCGCGCAGGCCGTCGAGGCCCTCGGTGACCAGCTCGCCCGGGAAGCCGGCCAGCGGCACGGTGCCCTTGTCGACCTTGATGCCCGGAATCATGCCGTTGTCCATCATCAGCTTGGTAAACGGCACGCCGGCGCGGGTCGACTGGCGGATGGTTTCGTCGTACAGGATCGCGCCGGAAATGTGCTGATTGAGGTTCGGCGTGGCGAGCAGCAGCTCGCGGTAGGCGCGACGGTTCTCCTCGGTGCATTCGATGCCGACCGCATCGAAGCGCTTCTTGATCGTCGTGTTCGACTCGTCGATGGCGATGATGCCCTTGCCCGGGGCCACCATGGCCTGGGCGATGTCCTGCAGCTGCTCGATGCTCATTCTTGTTCTCCGAAAGACGCGCGGCCGGCGGCATGCCGGCCAATGGGAAGGGGGATGCGCGCGGATTATAGCGGCGCGGCGGGAGCGGGCCGCTGAAGGGTTTTGCCCACGACAGCGCTCCCCCTGTCCCATTGGGAGAGGGGCTGGGGCTGAGGGTACGCGTCTTGCCAGGCGGCTGCTACGAACCGACCCTCACCGCTACCCCTGCCAGCGCGCTTGCATGCGCGCCGGCGTTCGCGGGTTCGCCCGCTTCGCGAGCCGCCTTCGCTTCCGCTCGGTCGCGGCAGTGCCGCTCGAAAGCCCCGCTCACCCCTGGGGAGAGGGGTTCAAAGCTCGCCGAGCCCCTCGGCGATGCCCTCGGCGCCGACCTTGAGCAGACGCAGCGTATTGGTCGAGCCGTGCTGCTCCATGTGATCGCCGCTGGTGATGATCACGCGGTCGCCTTCGGCGAGCAGGCCGAGCTGGAACAAATGCCGCACCGCCTCGCGCGCGGCCTTGCGCGGTGCGAGCCCGCGCGAATCGAAATCGATCGGAAACACGTCGCGCATCAATGCCATGCGCCGACGCGCATCGGCGTGGCGGGACAGGCCGAAGATCGGGGTCACCGAACGAAACCGCGACAGGTAGCGCGCGGTTCCACCCGACTCGGTCATCGCGATGATCGCGCGCAGCTTGATGTGCTCGGTGAGGAACATCGCCGCCATCGCGATCGCCTCGTCGGCCTTGGCGAGGTCGCGCTTGGCCTTCTCGAAGTCGGTGTCGTGGTCGAACTGGCGCTCGGCGCCGAGACAGATCCTCACCATCGCTTCCACCGCCTTGACCGGATACTGGCCGGAGGCGGTCTCGGCGCTGAGCATCACCGTGTCGGTGCCGTCGATGACGGCGTTGGCGACGTCGAGCACTTCGGCACGGGTCGGGATCGGGTTGTCGACCATCGACTGCAGCATCTGCGTGGCGGTGATCACCACGCGGTTGCGCTCCAGCGCCTCGCGAATGATCTTCTTCTGCAGACCGGGCAATTCGGCGTCGCCGATTTCGACGCCCAGGTCGCCGCGCGCGACCATCACCGCGTCCGAGGCGTCGATGATCTCGCCGAGATTGTCGATCGCCTCGGCGCGCTCGACCTTGGCGACGATGCCGGCGCTGCTGCCGGCCTCACGCGCCAGCGCGCGCGCTTCCTCGAGATCCGCCGCGCTGCGGCAGAACGACACAGCGAGAAAGTCGACGCCGAGCGCGGCGGCGAGCTTGATGTCGGCGCGATCCTTATCGGTCAGCGCCCCGAGCGACAGGCCGCCGCCGAGGCGATTCAGGCCCTTGCGGTCGGACAGCACGCCGTCGGTCAGCACCGTCGTGCGCACTTCTGCGCCAGCCACCTCGTCCACGCGCAGCGCGATCAGGCCGTCGTCGAGCAGCAGGGTATCGCCCGCTTTCACATCGTTCGGCAAGCCGAGATAGCTGACCCCGACGCGCTCGACATCGCCGGCCGGCGCATCGGCGCGGCAGTCGAGCACGAACTTCGCCCCGGCCTTCAGGTTGACCTTGCCTTCGGCGAATTTCTCGATGCGGATCTTCGGGCCCTGCAGATCACCGAGCACGCCGACCTCACGGCCCTGCCGCGCCGCCGCGTTGCGCACCGCGGCGATGCGCTGCGCGTGGTGCTCGGCCTGACCATGGGAGAAGTTCAGGCGCACGACGTTGACACCGGCGGCGATCAGCCCCTCGATCACGCCGGGGCGATCGGTGGCGGGGCCAAGCGTGGCGAGGATCTTGGTGCGGCGCAGCGAATCGACCATGGGGCCTCCGTTAGCATGATCGTCCGAAACCTATCACAGGCGCGCTGCACGATGAGCCTTACCGATCGTATCGCCGCGGCTGCCGCGCGCCTGACCGGGATGAATACGTTTCCATGCGTATCCGGCCCGCGGGTGCGGCTGCGGCCGCCGCAGATCGAGGATCTCGAACCGATCTTCCGCCTGTTTTCCGATACCCGCGTGGTGCGCTATTGGTCGCGCCCGGCAATGCGAACCAGGGCCGAAGCTGAGGCCTATGTCGCGTCGATCCTGGAGGGCTTCGTGCAGCGCGAGTTCATCAACTGGATCGTCGCCGAGCCTGGCAGCGAGCGCATGCTCGGCACCTGCACGCTGTACGACATCCAATTGCGCCATCTGCGCTGCGGCGTCGGCTATGCCGTACTACCGGACGAGCAAGGCCGCGGCATCGCCAGCGCGGCGGTGGCGCAGGCGGTGCGCTGGGCGTTCGAGGTACTGGATCTGGTTCGCGTGGAAGCCGACATCCACCCGGAGAACACGGCGTCCGGCCGGGTGCTGATGAACAACGGGTTCCGGGCTGAAGCGCTGTTGCGGCAGCGCTTCATCCACAACGACGAGCTGCAGGACTCGCAGATTTATGCGCTGCTGGCCAGCGAGTGGCAGGCGCGGCCTGCCGCGGATGCATCGTAGGCGCGGGCTCAGGCGGCCACTGCTTCCGGCGCCTCCAGCGACGCCAGCCATTCGTCGTCCGAGCCTTCGCTGACACCTTCGAACAAGAAGGTCGACAGATAACGCTCACCGGTATCCGGCAACATCGCCAGGATCACGCTGCCGGGCGCGGCCTTCGCCGCGACTTGCAGCGCCGCCGCCGCAGTCGCCCCGGCCGAGATGCCGACGAAGATGCCTTCGCGCTGGGCCAAGAGGCGCGCCGTATCGCGGGCAACGACCTCGTCGATCGGCAGCACCTCGTCGGCCACCTCGCGATTGAGCACGGCCGGCACGAAATCCGGGGTCCAGCCCTGGATCTTGTGCGGCTTCCACTCATTGCCGCTGAGCAACGCGGCGCCGGCCGGTTCGCTGGCGACGATGCGCACCTCCGGTCGTGCCAGGCGCAGCACCTCGCCGACGCCGGTCAACGTGCCGCCGGTGCCCCAACCGCTGACGAAGGCATCGAGACGGCGACCGGCGAAGTCGCGCAGGATCTCCGCAGCGGTCGTGCTGCGGTGGTAGGCCGGATTGGCCGGGTTCTCGAACTGACGGGCCAGGAACCAGCCATGCCGCTGCGCCAGCGCTTCGGCGCGCCGCACCATCCCGCTGCCGCGCTCGGCTGCCGGTGTGAGGATGACCTTGCCGCCATAAGCACGAATCAGCTTGCGCCGTTCGATCGAAAACGTCTCGGTCATCACCGCGACGAACGGATAGCCGCGCGCGGCGCAGACCATCGCCAACGCGATGCCGGTATTGCCCGAGGTCGCCTCGACGACGGTCTGCCCGGGCTTGAGCAGGCCGCGACGTTCGGCATCGAGGATGATCGCCAGCGCCAGGCGATCCTTGACCGAGCCGCCCGGATTGAAGGCCTCGACCTTGACGTACATGTCGACGCCTTTGGGCGCCAGCCGCTGCAGTTTGACGATCGGGGTGTTGCCGATGGTGTCGAGGATGTTGTTGACGATCATGGTTGAGCTCAGGATCTTCGCTTTGGGAGCGGGCCCCGCCCGCGACTGAGCGTGATGTTCGCGGGCAGAGCCCGCTCCTACATCACGCCGCTTCGGAAACTGCGCAGGACGATGCCCGCAACGGCGCCGCACCGAACCAATGCAGCCGCTCGGCGAGCCCGGCAACTTCACCGAGGATCAGCAGCGCCGGCGATTGAACCTGGTGCTGGGCGGCGGCTTCCGGCAGTTCGGCGAGGCGGCCGACCACGACACGCTGCTGCGGCAGCGAGCCGTTCTCGATCAGCGCGAACGGGGTGTTCGGGTCGCGGCCGTGGCGCAGCAGACGCTCGCGCAACTGACCGAGGCTGGCCACGCCCATGTACAACGCCAGCGTCTGCCGCTCCTGCGCCAGCGCCGGCCAATCCAGCGCGTCGAGCGAATCGCGCGAATGCGCCGTGGCGATGCGCAGCGATTGCGCGTGCTCGCGATGGGTCAGCGGGATGCCGGCGTGCGCTGCGCAGGCCAGCGCAGCGGTGATGCCGGGCACGACTTCGTAATCGATGCCGTGCTCGCGCAGGCACTCGATCTCTTCGCCGCCGCGACCGAACACGAACGGGTCGCCGCCTTTCAGGCGCACGACACGGCGGCCGGCGCGGGCGTGCTCGAGCATCAGCGCGTTGATCTGCGCCTGCGGCGTGTGGTGATTGCCGGCCTGCTTGCCGGTCTCGATGCGCTCGGCGTCACGCCGTGCCATCGCCAGGACCTCGGGCGACACCAACCGATCGTGCAGGATCACATCGGCCTCCTGCAGCCGACGCAGCGCCTTCAGCGTCAACAATCCGGGGTCGCCCGGCCCGGCGCCGACGATCGACACGAAGCCGCGCTCGATCTCGGCCGGCGCAGCGAGTGCGGCCAGGAGCGTGCGTTCGGCCTGCGCTGCTTGGCCTTGCTGCACGACGGTCGGCAATGGGCCGTCGAGCAAACGATCGAGAAAGCGCCGGCGTGCTTCGACCTCGGGCCACCGTTCGCGGATGCGCTGACGCCAGCGATGCAGCAATGAGGCCAGCGCGCCGAGCGAATCATCGAGCAGCGCCTCGATGCGCTCACGCACCCGCCGCGCCAGCATCGGCGCGGCGCCGCCGCTGGAAATCGCGATCTGCAGCGGTGCGCGATCGACGACGGCCGGCATCTGAAAGCTGGACAGCTCGGCGTCGTCGACGACATTGACGAACACCTGGCGCTGCCCGGCCGCCTGCGCGACGCGCCGATTGAGCGCGCGGTTATCGGTGGCGGCCACGGCGAGCCAGGCGCCAGCGAGCTGACTGGGATGGAAACTGCGCGCACGCCAGGCGAGCCGCCCGGCGTCGAACCACTGCTGCACGCGCGGGTGCAAGGTCTCGGCAACCACCTGGACACAGGCACCCGATTGCAGCAGCGCATCGATCTTGCGGGCGGCGACATGGCCGCCACCGATCACCAGCACGCGGCGGTCGGCGACATCGGCGAACAGCGGGTAGAGGCGCGGCGTGGTCATGCGTCGACCGTAGCCGCGCCCCGCCCTGCCGAAGAAATGGTCAACCGCCAGTTGCTCATGCCCCGTGGTTATGGGACGAGGCGCGGACTTGCCTCGCCGCGCGGGCTTCGCTCAATCTCGCCGCATGACTCTGACCCAGCTCCGCTACCTCGTCGCCATCGCCGATGCCGGCCTCAACATCACCACCGCGGCCGAGCGCGTGCATGCCACGCAGCCGGGCCTGTCCAAGCAGCTCAAACAGCTCGAGGAACAGCTCGGCTTCCTGCTGTTTTCGCGGCGCGGTCGCGCGCTGGGCTCGGTGACGCCGGCCGGGCAGCAGGTGCTGGAGCGGGCGCGGATCATCGTCGCCGAGGCGGACAACATCCGTGCCTTCGCCGCCAATCAGCGCCGCGAGGTGCAGGGCGAGCTGACCTTGATCACGACGCATACCCAGGCGCGCTTCGTGCTGCCGCCGGCGGTGACGGCGGTGGTGCGGCGCTATCCCGAAGTGCAGGTGCATCTGCAGCCGGTTGGCGACAGCGACGTGCTGGATCTGCTCGCGCGCGGCGATGCCGACGTCGCGATCACCTCCAGCGCCGGCGGCACGCCCGGGGGCGGCCTCGCGGTGCCGTTGTTTCGCTGGAAGCGCATCGTGCTGGTGCCGAAGGGCCATCCACTGGCCGCATTGAAGGCGCCGACGTTGGCCGATCTCGCCGCGCATCCGCTGCTCAGCTACGAATCCTCGGTGCGTCCGGAGTCCTCCCTGCGTCGCGCCTTCGAGGCGCAAAGCCTGAGCCCCCAGCTGGCGCTGACCGCGCGCGATGCCGACCTGATCAAGACCTACGTGCGCGCCGGCCTCGGCGTGGGTCTGCTCGCCGAGATGGCACTGCTGCCCGAGGATGCCGCTGATCTCGTCGCACTGCCCGCCCCGGCGGCGATCCCCGACTGCATCGCCTGGGCCGTGCTGCCGCGCGAGCGCGTGCTGCGCGATTACACGCTGGATCTGCTGCAGGCGCTGGCGCCACAGCTCGACCGCCGCGATCTGCGCCAGGCGCTGGAGATCAACGCACCGGTGGAATGGCCGCAGCCGCCGTGGTGGCAGCGGAGCGGCTGAGCGACCCAGCACATGGCGTTGGCGAGCACAGCGCGGCACACTGACGGGGCCTTGCAAGCGGAGGTCCCATGCGCCTGCTGCTCTGCTCGCTGTTGATTCTGCTGTTGTCGGCCGTCTCGGCGAATGCCGCCGACGTGGTCATTACCGAGCTGCGTTTCCCCGCGCTCGACCTCGATCAGCTCGCTCGCGAGGACCAGATCAAGGACGCGACCGGCCATGGGCCATGGCGCTTCGCGGTGAGCCATGCGGTGGCCGTCTCGCCGAACAACGCGGGCCACTGGACCGAAGACAAGTCCGGCATCGCAGTGTGGCGGTTGTCGGTGCAGGCCAAGGGCGCCGTGCATCTGAACTTCGGTTTCAAGCACTTCGCACTGCCGCCCGGCGCCGCGCTGCGCATCCGCGGCGCGGACGGCACGCACGAGCTCGGCCCTTACACCGAAGCCGACCGGCTGCCGCACGGCCAGCTGTGGACCCCGATCCTGCCCGGCGCCGACGCCTTGCTCGAATTGCGCGTGCCGGCGCCGCTACGTGACGCGGTTGATCTGCAGCTCAGCCACGTCGGCCAGGGCTATCGCGGCTTCGGCCATACCAGCAAATGGTGCAAGGCCGGCGCCTGCAATACCGATGTCGCCTGCCTTGCAGCAAGCGATCCCTGGAACCTGCCGCGCCGCGCCGTCGGTGCGTACACCCGCAACGGTTCCAACACCTGCACCGGTTCGCTGCTCAACAACACCGCGAACGACCGCCGCATGCTGTTCGCCACCGCCTCGCATTGCAACATCAGCAGCGATGCCGTGGCCGCGACCGTCGTCGTCTACTGGAACTACGAATCGCCGACCTGTCGCACACCGGGTTCCGCCGAAAGCGGCCAGGTGTTGCCCAAGCCGAGCAGCACGACGCAGGGCCTGCGCCTGCTCGCCGCGACGCCCAGCATCAGCGGCTCGAGCGGCACCACCAGCACGCGCTCCGACTTCACCCTGCTCGAACTCGCCACTCCGCCCGCCAACAACACGTTCAATCTGTACTGGGCCGGCTGGGATCGCTCCTCGCCGCCGCTCAGCTGTGCCGCACCGGCCGATGCCAGCGCGACCACCGGCCTGTGCGCGAGCATCCACCACCCCGGTGTCAGCGAGAAACGCATCACCTTCGTCGAAGTGCCATTGACCCAGGGCAACTACGGCAGCGCCGCGACCGGCCTGCATTGGGATGCGCGCTGGGACCCGACGCCGCCGCTGCTGCCGAACATCCAGCCCACGCCGAGCGCATTGCCGCCGAGCGTCACCGAGCCGGGTTCGTCCGGCTCGCCGCTGTACAACGCGCAGCAGCGCTTCATTGGCGTGCTCTCAGGCGGTCCATCCGCCTGCGGCGCGACTGGCGAGTCGCTGCGCGATTACTACGGCGGCCTGTTCCACGCCTGGGAGGGGCTTGGCACCCCGACCACGCGCATGCGCGACCATCTCGATCCATTGAATACCGGCGCGGTGACGCTCGACGGCATCGGCGCCTGCACGCCCCCCGCCGCACCGAACGGGCTGACCGCGACAGCGAACGGCAACAACCGCATCGATCTTGCGTGGAGTGCGGTCGCCGGCGCCGAGCGCTATCGGGTATACCGCGCGCAAGGCGCCTGCCCCGGCGGCACGCGCGTGCAGATCGCCGAAGTGACGTCGCCGTCGTTCAGCGACAGCACGGTGTCCGGCGGCACGAGCTACAGCTATTCGGTCAGCGCGATACGGGATGGCTGCGAGTCAACAGCGAGCAGCTGCAGCGCGGCGACCGCGCTCGGCGCCTGCAACCTGCCGCCTACGTTCGCCGGCCTCAGCGGCGCCAGCAACAACGCGAGCAGCAGCTGCGCGATCGGCCTGACCTGGCCCGCGGCCAGCGCGCAGTGCGGCAGCGCCGCCGCACTGCGCTACAACGTCTACCGCGCGACCAGCGCCGATTTCGCTGCAGACGCCAGCACGCTGCTCGCAAGCTGCCTGTCAACGTTGAGCCATACCGACAGCACGGTCGCGCCCGGCGCCACCTACCACTACTTGGTGCGCGCCGAGGACTCGGCCGCAGGCAACGGCAGCGGTCGCTGTGGCGGCGTGGAGGAAAGCAATCTCGTCCGGCGCAGCGCCGCCGCGTTCGGTCCAACCCTGTCCCTGCTCGCCGACGACATCGAAACCGGGGCGGGCAATTGGACGGTCAGCGGAAGCGGCAGCGTCGGCGCCAACTTCAGCATCGTCAGCTCGGCGTCGAACTCGCCGACGCGATCCTGGTTCGTGCCCGACCCCAACGCCGTCAGCGATCGCCAGCTCAGCCTGAACAGCGTGCTACGCCTCGGCAGCGGCGCCGAGCTGGTGTTCTTTCATCGCTACCAGACCGAAGCCGGTAACAGCATCGGCTACGACGGCGGCGTGCTCGAATACTCGCTGGATGGCCTGGTTTGGAGCGACATCCTCGCCGGCAGCGGCGCGGTGCCGGCGAACCCGCAACGCTTCCTCGCCGGTGGTTACGACCGCACGATTTCCACCGACTTCGGCAGCGCGCTCGCCGGCCGCGCGGCCTGGAGCGGCAACAACGGCTCGTTCCAGCGCGTGCGCGTCGACCTCACCGACTTCGCCGGCCGCGACCTGCGCCTGCGCTGGCGCTTCGCCAGCGACAGCTCGGTTGCCGGCACCGGCTGGTGGATCGATGACGTGCGCGTGCTGCAGGCTACGAGCTGCAGCACGACCGACCCCAACCTCGTGTTCAAGCACGGGTTCGAGGCGCCGTAGGTCGGCGCGGTCGAGCAGGCTCAATCGCGAAAGATCTGCCGATCGTTGCCGGCCTTCAGCTCGAAGCTGACCCGCGCGCTGGGGTTCTGCACGCCGCTGCCGGTCCAGTCGAATTGCAGCCAGGGGGCCAGGGTCGCGATCTCGGCGGTTAGAGTGACACTGCCGGCCGTGGTCGAGCTCAGGCGCGCATGGCCACTGCCGTTGCTGAGGCTGACCGCGTCGATCGTGGCGCTGCCGACCAGACTGAAGTTGCTGGGCAGCAACGCCGTGCAGGTATCGCTGCTTTCCACGGCCCAGGCATCGATGCCGGTGGCGACTGTCTGATAGGTCTCGACACGCATCGGTACATCGATCGGTGCGCGGATGCTGCCAACCGCGTTGATCAGACGCAGCCGGCCGCTGCGGAACTCGGCCTGCGGTTCGATGAACCCCACTGAGCTGACGCCGTCGCTATCGCGCGCGCGCAGACGCAGCGTTGTGGGCAGCTGTGGCGGGCTGATGAAGGTGTAGCGCAGAGCATCCGCCGCGCTGATCGCCGGCGAGCTGCCGATCCCGGCGGTGAAAGTGAGATTCGCCGGCGCATGGTGGCTGAATCCTGCGGTAGCGTCGCCATCGTCCGAAATCGTGATCGGCTTGACGAAAGCGCCGGCATAGTTCGCCGTGGTCTGCGCGGTCGGCGTCTCGCCGTTGCGAGCGACGACGCTGAGCACGAAGGGTTGCCCGGAATAGGTCCACAGGCCACCGCCGCAGCTCGGCGTCAGCATGAGGTCGAAATGATCCGGGATGAAGCGGCCGAAATAGTCGCTGTCGGCATTGGCGAACTTGCAGCCGTACTTGTCATTGACCAGCGCGTTGGAAAAATCGGCACTACAGTCGCCGCCCTGGTCGACCGCGGTGAAGCTGTCGTCGTACACGGCGCCGGCGAGCAGTCGCACATAGCCGACCTCGCCATAACGAAACGCTACGCCACTGGAAACGCCACTGGCAGGATCGGCCGCGGCGAAGCTTCCGTTCAGACTGCCCTTCGCCGTGGCCGAGGCATGCGCCTGCCACAGCGCGCTGTCGCTGCCGAGCGTCGGCGTGCCGTCATAGCCGAGCGCGGCCGTCGCCGTCAGCGTGAAGGCGGCACCGGCCTTGACCACCGGCGTCGCGGCTGCGCTGGTGCCGCTGGCGTCGGCATTGGCGCTGGATGCCAGCGTGAAGCCTTGCGGGCGAACGCTGAAGCTGTCGCTGGAACAAGCCACCGTGGTCGTGCCCGCATCCGTGTGGCTGACGCGCACGCGCAGCGCGCGCCAGGCGGTTGGCACCGTCGTATTCAGCGTCAACCGGCCCTGATCGCTGGCGGCGAAGCGCTGGGTGCCGAGGTCCTGACGCTGCGCGCGCGCTTCGCAGGCGCTGCCGCCGCTGCCCTCCACCAATTCGACAGCGACGTCGCCGGTGAAGCCCGTGGCCATGGCGTTGCTGGCGTCCAGCGCGCGGATCTCGATCGCGAACGGCACGCCGACCAGCCGCGTGTACAGCGACGCCGCGCCCGGCGTTACCGCGTCGAAGCGGTCCAGGGTGATCTGATTGATCGTGTAGCTAGGACCGGTGACATTGCCGGTACCCGCGCCCCGAGCCGGCGAAG
>Ga0196963_10002258_pt1 | contig 11793 bp, 8 predicted proteins | sample S1_5metaG_FD_148600 | JGI IMG/M metagenome (GOLD analysis project Ga0196963, IMG submission 148600) | Soil microbial communities from Anza Borrego desert, Southern California, United States - S1_5 | ecosystem: Environmental > Terrestrial > Soil > Desert | place: USA: California | collected... | reverse complement strand
CCAGATCCCGTCCCAGTTCGAGTTCTGCTCGCGGCCTTCGTTCGACATCTGCGAATCCCATTTCGCGCCCGCCGGGTTGATCGCGAACTGGTAGCCGTTGCGCTCGTCGTTGAACGTGTCGATGACGACCTGAAAGCCGTCGGCCGATCCGGTGTTGAAGTCCTTGCGCAATTCGTTGACGATGATCTGGCCCGGCTCGGGATCGCGCGCGAACACGCCAATGTAGAGCGCGCGGTCGTCGTACAGCAGCTTCACCTCGGTGTCGTAGGTGGCGGGCTCGCCCTCGCGCGGATCATTCTGGATGAAGTTCGTCGCCAGCGGCGCGGCGGCCCACGAGGCTTCGTCGAGCCGGCCGTCGAGCGTGATCGCACCCTGCGCTTGCGCCGCTTTCAGCCGCCGCTCGTTTCTCGCGGTGTCGTAATCAATGCCGCCGTTTTGCGTGTTCTGCGCCGACGCGGTGCCGGCCGCAAGCGCCGCAAGAAACATCGCGCCCGCAACGGGGCGCACGAGTAGCATGTGCAAAGTCATGTGGAACCGTAGGAGCGCCCGAAGGCCGTTTGATAAGCGTTTATGGTCGCCCGAAACCCTGACTTTGATGTAACCGAATGTAAAGAGGACCGACGTCTCCAAGAGGAAATGATGCGAATTCTCCTGACCCTCGCCATCGTCTTGCTGCAGGTGCTGCCGGCCTACGGGCAGGAAGCCAGACGACGCTGGGAAATGCAGCGTCAGATCCGGCTCGACAAGTTCGAGCAGGTGTTGCCGCGCGCGATGCGTGCCCACGGCATCGACATGTGGATCGTCGCGGTGAAAGAGAACCACTACGATCCGCTGTGGAACGATCTCGGTCGCGGGTACGTGTCGGGCATCGGCTATTACGTGTTCACCGATCGCGGCGGCGATCGCATCGAGCGCGCCGCGCTTGGGCCGAGCGGCTACATGCTCAACGAATCCGGCGCCTACGACATCATCGCGCCCGCGTCGACGCTCGCGGCGCACGTGACGGCGCGCAATCCCAAACGTATCGGTCTCAATATGTCCGACGAGATCGGGCCGGCGGACGGGTTGTCCGTGACCATGCTGGCGCATTTGAAGAAGACGCTGGGCGAGACCTTTGCGTCACGATTCGTATCCGCGGAAAGACTGGTAGCCGACTTCCGCTCGCATCGCGTCGCGTCCGAGATCGTCGCGTTCGGCGAAGCGGCCGGCATTGCGATTCAGCTCACCGAGCGCGCGCTGTCGAATGAAGTGATCACGCCCGGCAAAACCACCCTCGAAGATGTGGCGTGGTGGATGCAGGATCAACTCCTCGCCCGCGCGCTTGGGTCGGAGTTCGACATGCCGTCTGTCTACGTTACCGGCCCGACCGGCATTGTCGCGACCTCGAACTCGCGCATCATCCAGCCGGGCGACGTCATGATGATCGACTGGGGCGTCCAGCTGATGAATTTCGGCACCGACGTCAAGCGGGTCGCGTACGTGTTGAAGCCGGGCGAGACCGCCGCGCCCAAGAGCATCCAACTTGCTTTTGACAAGGCGCTGTCGGTGCGCGACGTGCTGAAGAAGGCAATCAAGGTCGGGGTCCGCGCCGACGTCACCATGAAGGCGATGGATGCCGCGCTGCACGATGCCGGCTTCGGCGTGATCGAATTCAACCGTCCGAACAAGGACGACAAGACGGACGTCGTCTATGGCTTCCATCCGGTCGGCAATACCGGCCACGATATCGGGCCGTCATTGACGACGTGGCAGCCGCGGCAGACCACGTTCGTGATGCACGACCAGCACATGTTCTCGTTCGAATACTTCGCCTACACGCCGATCGCGGAATGGGGAGGCGCCAAGCTGCGCGTGCCGATCGAAGACGATGCGATTCTGACCGATGCAGGCATTCAATTCCTGCATCCGGCGAACTATCGTCTGCTGATCATCAGGTAGTCAGCAGTCAGGCAGTCAGGCAGTCGGGCCGTCAGGCAGTCAGGCAGTCAGGCCGTCAGGCCGTCGGGCTCTCAGTTCGAAGGCTTCGCGACGCGGGAGGAGCGGATGGGACAGATCAACATTGGCGGCGTGATCAAGGGCGGTTTGGCGGCGGGGCTGTTAATGAACGTCAGTCAATTCGTCCTGAACGTGCCGGTCGCGGGTGCGCAAATGAACCGCGAGCTCTCGGCCCTCGGGCTTCCGGCGGTCTCCAACCAGCAAATTGCCGTGTTCGTGACGATCACGTTCCTGCTTGGAATCGCCACGGTGTGGCTCTATGCCGCCGTGCGGCCGCGGCTGGGACCCGGACCAACGACGGCGATCTGCGCCGGCCTGGTAGTGTGGGCGCTGTCGTACCTCCACGCCGGCATCGTAATGGGCGTCCTCGGCATCAACTCGATGGGCATGGTCCTACTCGGCATCGTGTGGAGCGCGATCGAAATGATCGTCGCCGCGGCCGTCAGCGGCTATCTCTACACGGAACAATGATGGCCCGACTGCCCGACTGCCCGACTGCCTGACTGCCCGACTGCCTGACTGCCTGACTACCTGACTACCTGACTACCTGACTGCCTGACTACCTGACTACCTGACTGCCTGACTACCTGACTGCCTGGAAATAGACTAGGAACGTGATCTACCGGTTCGGAATTTTCGAATTCGACCGCGACACCGGCGAGCTGCGAAAGAACGGACGTACGGCCGCCCTCGAGCCGCAACCAGCCAGGGCGCTCGCGTTGCTACTCGAACGCGCGCTGGAGAGCGGCGGCGCGAACGCGATCGTTTCTCGTGAGGAGCTGCGTGTCGCCGTATGGGGCGCCGACACGCACGTCGACTTCGATCGCGGGCTGGCGTATTGCATTTCTCAGGTGCGAAGTGCGCTCGGCGACAGCGGCGAGAATCCTCGATTCGTGCAGACGATTCCCAAGAGGGGTTTCAAGTTCATTGCACCCGTCCAGTCGGGGAGCGAGGAGCGGCGAGCGGGGAACGGGGAGCGGGCAACGGGGAGCGGGGAGCGGGGAACGGGGAACGGGGAGCAGGGAACGGGGAACGGGGAGCAGGGAGCGGGGAGCGGAGAACGCAGGCACAGTGGTCCGGCTGCGCACGTGTTGCAGGCACCGCATCCCATGTCGGTTCGGCAGCCCCCGAGCAAGTGGCTGGCGGCAGCCGGCGTCGCGGTCTACCTTGGAATTCTGGTGTGGGCGTACTACACGCCGCTCGTGCCTGCGCAGCGCACGTCTCCAGCACCGCCGCAGGTCGTCATCGGCGTGTCGATATTCGACAACGAAACCGGCATCCCTGAACACGATCGGCTCGTTGCCGGGCTTTCGGATCTCGTCGTCGCGCGGCTGACCGAGCTTGCTCCCGACCGGCTCGCCGTGGTCGGCAACGCGGCCATTCTTCGTCAGCCGCGCAACATCCGGAACCTCAAAGCGATCGGTCAATCGCTCACCGCCGATTACGTGCTGCTGGGCCAGCTGCAAAAGGGCGAGAGCGGCCTGCGATTCATCACGCATTTCATCCGGCTGCGCGACGAGGCGCACTTGAAGGCCAACCGGCTGACGATGAGGGACGGTGGCGTCGTGGGGCTGGAAGCCGCCGTCGTGGAGGAATTCGAGCGCGCGGTCCGCGCTCACGTCCTGAACACGCCGTCCAACTGACTGGTCCGTCGCGACTTACAGCCTGAACTCAACCTGCATTGCCCTCTACCCTGCGCGCCTGCGATAACGCGAGCGGAGGTTGCCGTTCATGTCGCTTTCGCGCCGCAGATTTTTCTCGATCACGTCCACGCTGTCCGCGCTCGGCATCAGCACGCTGGCCGGCAGGGCGTGGGGGCAGACGCCGCCCATGCCGTACGCCATTACCGGCGCCGACGCGTTTCCGCAGCAGGATCCCGGTCTCGTCAAGGACGCCGTTGGCGCATCGCATGGCAATTTCGCGCGCATTCGTGAGCTCGTGGAAAAGCAGCCGGCGTTGGCGCGCGCGTCGATCGACTGGGGCTTTGGCGACTGGGAAACGTGTATCGACGCGGCCGCGCACGTCGGTAACAAGCCGATTGCCGATTTCCTGCTGGCGCATGGCGCGAGGCCGACCATCTTTTCGGCGGCGATGATGGGGCAGCTCGACGCCGTGAAGGCGTTCATCGCGGCGCGGCCCGGCATCCAGAAGACGCTGGGTCCGCACGGCTTCACGCTGATGTCGCACGCGAAGGCCGGCGGCGCTGATGCTGCGGCGGTGGTGCAGTACCTCGCTGGTCTGGGCGATGCAGATACGCCGGCGGCTTTTCAGCCGCTCGACGCCGCCGACCGCGACGCCCTGGTCGGCAAGTACGTTTATGGCTCCGGCCCGCGTGATTTCTTCACCATCGATGTGCAGCGGGACAACCTGGGCATCGACCGGCCGAATGGCCCGGCGCGGCGCAACCTGTTCCACCTTGGCAACCTCGTCTTTTTCCCGATGGGCGTACCAACGGTGAAGATCGCGTTCCTGCGCGAAAGCGGCAAAGTGACGCAATTTACGGTGGCAGATCCCGGCGTGATGATCACCGCGCGGCGCGCCTAGCCAGCCTGCCGCCACGGGGAGGTACCCAGACGGGCGGCACGCGTAATGCAGCGATAATCGAGCGGCATGCTCGAGTCGATCCTCGCGTTCCTCGCGATTGCGTTCGTCATCGCCCTGGTGGTGGGCGTGGCCGGCTACTTCGCGCTGCGGTGGATGTTCATGGGCACCGCCGAGCGGATGGCGGCAATCGTCGATCGCAGCGTCGGCGGCGCTGCCGCCACCGCGTTCACGCGCCTCGCCCGTTTCGCGCAGGCGCGTGGCATTCCGCTCGAGGAGGCGCACCGCCTCTTTGGTGCGCACATCGATCGACTCGCGCGCATCATGGACAGCGCGATCACGCTGCCCATCATCGGCCGCGTCGGTCTCGATGCGGTGCTGGACTTAATCCCCGTATTCGGAAACTTCGCCGGCGCCGCGATTTCGCTGACGCTGATCGCGCGCACGCTTCAGTACGGCCCGCCGCCGTCGTTGGTATCGAAGATGCTGTCGAACGTCCTGGTGGACGTCATCCTCGGCGCCATTCCGCTGGTTGGACCGCTGGCCGACCTGTGGTGGAAGGCCAACGATCGCAATGCCGCGCTGATGCGCGAGTTCCTCTCGATTTCAGATTTGAGACGTTAGATCTGAGATCTGCAATCTGAGATCTGAGATCATTGTGCCGTCGTGTTTGGTTTTGCCGCCGCGGGCACTCCCGCCATGTCGTTCCAGAACAACAGCGTATTGAAGATCATCGCGTGCTCGCCGAAGGTCTGCCAGCGATAGATCGGGTTGTTGGCGAACAGGATCACGCGCCCCTTGCCTGACGGTGCGTCGACCACCATCGGGCGGTTGCGGATCTGATCCGGATTGCGCATCAGGCCGCTGAGCACGCCAGCCTCGCCGCCCGTGAATCGCGCCACGATCTGCGGGCGATCCGGCGACGAGCCCGCAAACTGCTCGAACCCCTGGGGCGGGCCGGCCTGCAGCAACGGTCCGCCGTTGAAGCGGACCGGCAGCGTTTTCTGGTTGTAGCCGAACATCACCGGGTGCGCCGGCATCAGGATTTCACTTTGCACGTAGGGCCCCGGCGCGTAGAAACCAGGCGCCGGACTCTGCGCTTCCACACCCTTGGCAATGCCGAACTCAGCCGGGAAGGCGCTCGCCACGCCCATCGTGACCAGCACGCCGCCCTCTTCCACAAACTTCTGGAATTCGGCCGCGCCCGCCAGACCCATGCCGCCACGGACATCGTCCGTCTCGGCGTACAAGCCCAGCGACTTGAACTTGTCGTTTTTCTTGTAGGGCAGCGGCTTCGACAGCTTCGGCTGCTCGTACACGATCGACTTGCCGTTGTTGGTTTGATGCGGCATGACGATCACGTCGTACTTTCCGCGCAGGTTGGCGCCGGCCTGGACATGATCTTTGTGGATCAGATCGAACGGTACTTCCCATCGATCGAACGCGAGGCGGACCCAGCCGACCTTCTCGGTGTTGGCCCAGGTCGTGTACATCGCGACACGAGGCAGATCGACCGGCACGGTTTCGGCCGCTGGTGCCGCGGCGGCAGCCGTTGCCACGAGACCCAGCGATTCGATTTCCTTTTTCACCCGGTCGGCAGCCGTTTCGACGATCAGCGACCCAGCGGGATACTCGACATCGCCAATCTTGAAGGAGGCCTTGGCTGCCTTCATGGCGATGTCCTTGAGCCGATAGCGCAGCGTGATCAGGTTCAGCGCGCCGTTGTGCTTGACGATCGTGACGGGGCCCGTGCCTGTGACCGAGCCGGCGGTGACGATGTCGGCGGTCAGGAGCGTGGCTGGCGCATCGAGGATCGACTTGTCCTCAATGGTCTTGATGTCGATATTGTTGGCCATGCCCATCGACCACGCGCTGTCGTCGTAGGTGTTGAGCGCCGGATCCGGATACGTCTGCTTTTCGATCAGCGTTTTCGCCAGCGGGCCGTAGGGCTGATTCAGCTTCACCACATAGGACCCGGCCGGGAAGGTCCCTTCCTTGACCTTGATCTCCGCCGTCGAGCGATGCACCTCGATGGCCTGACGCCGCAGCAGGTTCGCCACGCGATCGACCTGGGACTGATCGCGCTGTCCCGCGGGAATCACGAACGCATGGGGCGGCTTGTCGGCGCCGCGCTTCACCGCGTTCGCCGATTTCTTGTAGTAGTTCTCCACTACCATCTGCGGGAATTTCGACGTCAGCTCGAGCGCCGTCAACAGTCCGCTCTGCGCGTAGTTGATCGAGTTGCGAATCGACCAGTCGACTTCGCCGGCGGTGGCCGGATTGGGGCGGTACCACTGCCGCGTCAGTTGATTGCCCTGCAGACGCGCTTTCTTGGTGTTCGCGCCTCCCTGGTTGAACACTTCGTACATGCGCAGCATGCCGTTGTGATTGGCGGCGGCGAAACCGAGATAACCCGGCGACCACATGTCGACGAAGCCGAAGTGCCACACCCCCGGCATGCCGAATGACGTGAGCTTGTTCACTTCGTAGGTCGCGAAGAACGGCAGCTCGGTGTACAGAATCGGATCGAGATTGGCGTTTTGCGGCGGCTGGCCGCTGAAGGTGTAGAGCAGCGTCTGCGCTTCGTGGACGTCGTGCCAGATCGGCGGCACCCAGTTCAGGTACCAGTTCAGGTGGACGCGCAGCGAGTCCACGCCGTAATTGATGTCGCGATTGTTGTCGTGAAAGACATACTTGCCCCAGTACGGCGGCCCGCCATAATTTTCTCCGCCGTCGTACAGCTCGTCGATCTTGTAGGCGTAATACCAGTCCACATAGCGATCGCGCCCGTCGACGTCGGTGGCGCCCATGATGCTGACGACCACGTGGTCGCGGATCTGGTTGATGTACGGCTCATCGCTCACGGCGAGGCGGTACGCGAGCTCGATCACTGCTTCGGGCGGATTCGTCTCGCCGCTGTGGAGCCCGGCACTGATGTGGTAATGCGGTTTCGTGGACGCGATCAACTGCTGGACCTGCGCGTCGGTCAGGCCGCGCGGATCGGCAATCTTCCGCATGTTCTGGCGGTTCGCTTCGAGGTTCTTGATGTTCGCCTCGGACGACACGAACAACACCATAATGTCGCGGCCCTCTTCGGTCTTGCCGACGACTTCGGTCCTGACCCGGCCCGGCAAGGCCTTCTCGAGCGCGCGGAAGTAACGTTGTTGATCCGCCACATAAGTGAGCCTCTTCTCGGTGCCGATGTGGTAACCGAGGACGTCTTTGGGCGAGGGGACGCCCGCTTTCTTGGGCAAATGATCGACAAGCGGGGAGAGAAACTCGGGCTTGGTGGTTGCCTTTTTCACGAACTCGGCGAAATCAGGGTCGTTTTGAAGCGTTCCCGACGGCTTGCTTTGGGCGAACGCCGGTTCATGGAAGCGCGCCGAGCTGAAGGGGCTCAGAATCAGGGCAAGAACGAGCAACGTTCCGGAAACGCGGATCTTTTTGGTCATTGCAATAAGCCCTTCAGATATAGCTATTTAGAGGTTTTTCACGGCCCGGGACTGTTGCCCGATCCACACGATTTTGGGCAAAAACCGTTGAGAGTCCGCGTCACCAAACGATAGAATCCACCTCTTTGGACTCACTCATATGATCAGCGTAGCGGCTATCCGGATGCAGCAGTTCGGCGTGCAATTCTATCAGGCCTCTTTGACGGCCAGCGATATCGACAAGCTGGTACGGTTTGAAGTGCTGAGCTATCAGGAGCAGGCACAGGCCGGCCTCCGCGGCAAGAAGAAGGCGGGGCCACAGTCGAAGATCAACTGGGATCTCCTCGAGCGGCGCATCGCCTCGAATGAAAAGGCCTATCAGCGCCAGATCATCCGCAAGAAGATCGACGAGCTCGTGCAGTACTACGAGCAATGCCGCCAGGCCCGCGATCTGCCGTCGATTCCGGGCGCCGTGATCATCTCGTGCGACGAGAAGCTGAACTTCGAGCCGGTCGAAAGCGGGTCGTGGGTCGGACGCCTGAAGGTTCCCGAGCGCGAAGGCATTCTCCGCGCCATTGACGGGCAGCACCGGCTGTTGGCGCTCCATGCCGACATCGATCGCTTCGGTGACGAGCCATTCACGGTGCCGGCGATCATCTTCGACCGTGTGCCCGAAGATCACATTGTCCAGATGTTTGTGACGATCAACGCGAAGCACACGCGCCTCAACGCGTCACACCTGGTGTCGCTGTCGGGGCGCCAGCTGTATCGCGATGAAGCGCTGGCGGCGGCGCACGACGTGGTGCGCGCCATCAACGAGCGTGAAGAATCCCCGTTGTACGGAGAAATTAAGCTGCTTGGCGTGGGCAAGGGTCGCGTCGGCCAGGCGCCCCTCGCGCAGGAGCTGAAGAAGCTGTTTGCGGACGAGGCCGCGCTTGGCGGCGCCCGCAAGAGCGAACAGTTCCGCGAAGAGTCGAAGAAGTTCTTCGTCAATTACTTCAAGCAGATCGCCAGCATCTTCGAATCGGCGTGGAACGGCCGTAAGTACAGCATCAAGTCGGCGACGGCGCTGCGCGCGTTCATTCGTGTGGCACCGGACGTGATCCAGAAGATCGACCAGCATCACGCCGATCGCACGGACTTCCGCGCCATTGGCCGGGTCATTTCGCCGTGGGGCCGCCGCATCGGCGCGCTGCGATTCGAAACCGATGGCGCGTGGAAGCGTCAGGGCACCACGGTCGATAACCTGACGAAGGAACTGCGACTGGCGCTGCAATACCCCGAGGGTGCGGCGGGTTAGTCTCCAGTGTCACCGGTCCAACTGGGCCGCGATATTGTGATCGTACCGGACAATTTTGTATGCGCCGTGCAACGGCGAAGGGCAAGAACCCTCGGAATCTGGCGGAAAATCCTCTGGCACGGCCTTTGGATTATTGATTCGCGTCGCCAGTCTGTTTACTACGGCATTAGTGCTGTAGTAGCTGGGGGGAGCCAGGTTGGCGGCAACTTTTGGGCGGCGGTCCTAACGGATCGCCGCCCTTAGTCATGTACGGGCTGTCAGGTCGTCAGGCTGTCAGGGAGTCAGGCAGTCAGGTCGTCAGGTCGTCAGGTCGTCAGGCAGTCAGGTCGTCAGGTCGTCAGGTCGTCAGGCCGGTTAGGCCCTCCGACCCAGGCGCCAAGCCTCAAGCCCCAAGTCCCAAGCCCCAAGCCCCAAGCCCCAATACGTAATCCCTATTACATTTCTGTCCTACAACTTTGCGGGTCTGCCGCCGATTTCTGGCCTGAACTTGTGCGTCGGCGTCGGCACTGGCCTTGATGTGTCTTGCTGGCAGTTAGAGTCGCAGTTGACGGCCTCGATCGCCGACCCTACGATTCGGATGTCGCTCTGACGAGGTTGTTCGGGTCTAATGGCCACGGGGCACGGACGCGCACCGCACGCACTGCGCAGAGGCAAGACCATGGGACACACAAACACGCCGCTGCCCGAGTCGATTGGCCGCTTCCAGATACAGGAATTGCTCGGCCGCGGGGGCATGGGCGAGGTCTACAAGGCTTTCGATCCGACGCTGCAGCGCACCGTGGCGGTGAAAACCGTGCGGCCCGACATCGAACGGCCCGAATACCTCGAGCGCATGATGCGTGAGGCTCAGGCCTGCGCCCGCCTCTCACATCCGAACATCGTCACCGTCTTTGAAGCGGGCCGGGCCGGCACCCTGGTCTACATCGCGATGGAGTACCTGCAAGGCCAGAACCTTGCGGACGTCCTGGACGCCAAGGTGTTGTCGTTCGAAGACAAGATCAAGGTGCTCGCGAAAGTCCTCGAGGCGCTGCATCACGCGCACGGCCTCGATGTCGTGCATCGCGACATCAAGCCAAGCAACATCCATGTGTGCTCCGACGGGAACATCAAATTGATGGACTTCGGGCTGGCGCGGGTCATGGTGGCCGACACGCTGACGGCATCGGGCAACGTGCTCGGCACCCCGCACTACGCCTCGCCGGAGCAGCTCAAAGGCGACGCGGTTGATCGCCGCACCGACGTTTATTCCACCGGCGTGATGGCCTACGAAATGTTGTCGGGCCGGCGTCCGTTCGAACCCGACAACGACAGCATTTCGTCGGTGATCCTGAAGGTGATTCAGCAGCCGGCGCCGCCGATGGATACCGACATGAGCCGCATGCTGCCGGACATCGAGAAGATCGTGTCCCGCGCCATGGCGAAAGCGCCCGCGGATCGGTTTCAGTCGGCTGATGAAATGCGGCAGGCGCTGCTCAACTTCCTCGAAGCGAGCCGCGCGCGCATCAGCGCGATTGAATCGCAGGGCGGATCGACCGTCGTCGTGAGCCCCAGCTCGTTTCCGCCGGCGTCGCAATCGATGCCAATGCCCGCCAGCGACGCGGCCGCGTCGCGCAAATGGATGTGGGCCGGCGGCGCGGCTGCAGCGTTGGTCGTCGGCGCGCTGCTCATGGCCGCGCCGTCGCGGCAGATGGAAGCGCCAGCATCTGCCGCCGCTAATCCGGTGGCTTCGGCGCCCGCGCCGATCGCGCCCGCGTCTTCGCCGGCGAGCAATCCGGGCCCGGCACCATCGATCGTGTCGACCGCGGCGTCCACCGGAACCGCTTCGCCTTCGACGTTGCCACCGGCGACCGCGAAACCGGCGGAACCAGTTGCACCGCCGATGCGTGAGCCCGACGCGAGAGAACTCTTCTCCTCGCCGGATACGACGAATCTCTCACCCGGCCTGCGGTTCCGCCTCCTCCAGGCGGGCGTCGACGACGCGCCGATGGACGTCGATGCATCAAAAGAGTTCCAGACCGGCGATCGCATCCGGTTCGCGTTCGAATCGAACATCGACGGATATCTGTACGTCGCGCAACAAGGCACCAGCGGCAACTGGACGGTCCTGTTTCCGAATCCGCAGATCAACGGCGGCCGCAACGCGGTCAAGAGATTTCAGGATTATCAGATCCCCGATGGCGACTGGTTCCGGATGGATCCACCGGCCGGCGTTGAGCGCATCTTCGTCTTCCTGAGCCGCGAGCCGATGAGCACGCTGCCGGGTTTCGATCGGCCGGTGCAGTCGTTCGAACGCGCATCGCCGGGGATGATCGCCAACCTGCGCGCCAGCATCCAGGCGCGTGACCTGGTGTTCGCGAAGGATTCGTCGAAGTCGAAAACGCCGCAGGCGACGTACGTTGTCAACAAAGCCGAAGTCGGTAAAGCGGTGACCGCCAGCTTCGACATCAAGCACAAGTAACCATGCGCGCGTTCATCCTTCTGTGTGCCGTTCTGAGCGGGATCGCCGCCGGGTCGGCCGATGTGCGC
>Ga0196963_10002257_pt1 | contig 11795 bp, 12 predicted proteins | sample S1_5metaG_FD_148600 | JGI IMG/M metagenome (GOLD analysis project Ga0196963, IMG submission 148600) | Soil microbial communities from Anza Borrego desert, Southern California, United States - S1_5 | ecosystem: Environmental > Terrestrial > Soil > Desert | place: USA: California | collected... | reverse complement strand
CGTCTTAGCAAGGATTATGAAAGATTACCTGCCACCTCTGAGACTTTCATTTATATCGCCATGATCCGTATCATGGTTAGGCGACTTGCATAACTTTTGACTCGCTTCGACTTTTAAAACATCCTCTAAGAAGATCAGCAACTAGGACATTTCTTCCAGTTCTTTCCCCTTAGTTTCCTTAATCAACAGGATGACAAAGAAAAGCGAAATTGCAGCAGCAGTGGTGTAGAGTCCATAGGCGAAGCCTAATCCAATATCTTTGAGGGGTGGAAAGGTGGTTGATACTGCGAAGTTAGCAATCCACTGGGCAGCCGCCGCAACTGATAAAGCAGCCCCTCGAATCCTATTGTTAAACATCTCTCCCAACATCACCCAGACAATAGGACCCCAAGAAAATCCAAAGCAGAAGACATAGAGGTTAGCTGCCAGCAAAGCAATCAAACCTGCGTTTCCCGATAAGTTGGGATTACCTGCTGCATCTAAAGGCGCACTGCCAAAGACGCTTGCCAATGTGCCTAGAGTTAGAGTCATACCGATAGAACCGAGGATGAGTAGCGGTTTACGCCCAAATTTGTCTACAAAGGCGATCGCAACTAGTGTGGTCACAATATTCGTAATACTGGTGATCACTGTAATCCAGAGAGAATCCTTCTCGGAAAAACCCACCGCCTGCCACAGCACACTGCTGTAGTAGAAAATCACGTTAATACCCACCAGTTGTTGCAGGATAGATAACCCAATCCCTACCCAAACAATCTGTAGTAAACCATGCCGACCTACCAAGTCAGATAATTGGGGTTTGCGTTCCTGCACTACCGTCTGCCGAATCTCGGCTACTTTTGCCTGTGTATCGCCACCCACTACCCGCGCTAAAACTGAGGCAGCCTCGGCTTCTCGACCTTGAGCGACTAAGTAACGAGGGGATTCTGGAATCCGTAGTGCCCCAACTCCGTAGGCAATGGCAGCGGGTATCTCAGTCCAAAACATCCAACGCCAAGCAGGAACACCGAACCAAAAAGGCGCTTCGGCAGAACCTGCCCCCACAGTAATGAAGTAGTCGGACAGCAAGGCAACGAAGATGCCAACGACGATTGCCAGCTGCTGGAGAGAGCCAAGTCGTCCGCGCAAGTGTGCAGGCGAAACTTCAGCAATGTAGGCAGGAGCAATCACACTGGCAGCTCCAACAGCTACGCCGCCCACCAATCGCCAAAGCATGAAATCCCAAATGTTAAAAGCAATACCGGAACCAACGGCGCTGATAAAAAACAGAACAGCCGCGACAATCATCGTTTTTACCCGCCCGTAGCGATCGGCAATTTGTCCGGCAAAGAAGGCTCCTACTGCCGAACCCAGTAAGGCAGAAGATACTGCAAGTCCTACTTCTACACTACTGGCTTGATACGCTCTGCCTAAAGCGCCTACGGCACCATTAATCACGGCAGTATCAAAACCAAACAAAAAGCCGCCAATGGCAGCTACTAGTGCCAGCATCAGGACATAGGATGTCCTAGATTTACTACTAACTCTATCGCTTTGAATTGTCATTTGTTAATTCTCAATCTGACATGATGGGAAATGTAAATCGATATAGCAGTGGACACACAGATCTAGCAGAAGTGTTCTGGCGGAACCTTTCTACTAAATACAGATATGTCCTAACTTGTCTGACGGTTGTTATATCAATTCATTCGTTTAGGCGAACTGATATAACACAAAGTCTGCTAAGGAAAAGCAAGCTATTTATGATTGCTGACTATCCTAGGGGTTGTTTTCGATATCGTGCGCGATCACTTATTGAAGACAGCAATCTTTACTTTTTGTTAACTGTGGAGACAATCAACAACTTTCTCTGCTGATTCAGCTTCCCCATTTATTGAGAGAACTGCTCTAGACCGGATGAGGTATGAAAATGAGGTAAATTTATTAATTGCTATAAGAGCATTATTTCGCTCCCAGCATATTGCTAACATCAACCTTTAGGATTAGAAGGATGGTAGCTTAAGTAACTGTAATATTTTTTAGTTCATATTAGCTTTAGCAAAATTAACCAAATTCAGATTTAGCTAAGGGTCAAGATTTATTAATTGCTATCTGATTAGCTGTTAATCTTGGGTTACGACAAAAGCTGTTATGTAGATCACAACTACAAGTTATGTTTGAAGAGGGTAATCAAATAAGCTTTTTATCGATATAATATTTAACTTATATTAATCCTAGTTAATAGAAATGAGGACTCGGAAAAATTATAAAAGTTAAGGCTAGACAAGCTTTCCTTGGTTGCTGCTAGCAATTTGAACCATGATGGCAATCAAGGGAGTGGCGAAAATAGGTATTCACGCCTGCGATCGCATAATAGCCGTTGAAAAACTAGCGATCGCTCCCCAATCTGCATTTGATGCTTGTCAAGCAATTTTGCGATCGCTTTGCATAAAGGGTGGCGATGCAGCGAAACTACTTGCCAAATAATCTCTAGATGCGTCTCAGGTTAATGAGAAGGCGGTTTTCCTAAATACGTTTTACGGGTTTCTCTGTTTGCAACCTTATCATCCAATTCTTTAGCAGGGAGAGGTCGAAAGCGGCTAGATATGCCTCTATCGGAGTCATTTTCAGCGATGCCGACATACTGATTGCCATCTGCAAAAGTTAAGTTCACCTTCCCGCTAGGCTTACCATCTCGGAATTCGCCTTGGTAGGTATTGCCATTGCTGAGAGTGAGAACTCCTCTGCCATTCGGCTGCTCGTGGCGGAAGTCTCCTTCATAACGGATACCATTGGCAAGAGTCAGTATTCCACGACCACTGGGTTTATTGCTCTGGAACTGTCCTTTATAGAGATCGCCATTTGCCAGAATTAGCGTGCCTGATCCGTTTAGCTTACCATCACGAAACTGTCCTTCGTAGCGATCGCCATTAGCAAAGGTAATCTGTCCCTTACCATCAGGAAGTCCATCTCGAAAGTCCCCCTGATATCGCATACCATTTTTGAGACTAAGAACCCCTAGCCCATTTAATCCGCCAGTAGAGATTTGACCCGTAGAAATCTGCGCTACAAAGTGGTCGGGACTGCTAAGAGTCAGTTTACCGTTCCCTTCAGGTTGACCATTCCGAAATTCTCCTTCATAACGATCGCCATTGGCGAGAGTCAGATTGCCAGATCCATCCCGCAAACCATTCCGAAATTCTCCTTCATAACGATTGCCATTAGCGAGATCGAGAATTCCCGATCCATCTAAATTAAAAGAGGGCATTTTCACTCTAAACTGCTCAATGCTGGCGAGATTCAATACACCAATGCCACTGGGTAGCCCATCGTGAAACTGTCCTTCGTAATGATCGCCATTGGCAAATGTGAGTATACCTACTCCATTGGGAACCCCGTTTCGGAAGTCTCCTTGGTAGCGATCGCCATTTCCAAATACTAAGAGACCAATCCCATCCGGAACTCCTTCGCGAAATTCGCCTTCATAGCGTTCACCACTGGGATAGACACAAACTCCCTTTCCATTCAGCTGACCATCCTGCATTTCTCCTTGACAAAGCGCACCAGGAGAATCAGGCATACTTGCCAACGTAGATGATAAATCAATCACCAGACTCAAGGTACCCAAACCTAAACTGAGGATTGGTAGGATCAATCTCTGCATAATATGTAACGTTGACATGTCTTCCTAAGGAGAGTAGATAGCCTCTAAGGCGATTTGGATATGAGAGCGGTACTTACTGCCAGCTTAACCAAATATACTTACAGACAGAATATAGACGAAGACGGGGTTAAAAAAGAGCCGCATAGATAATTCCTTAAGGGACTCTTTGCTGTCATCCTCCTCTCAGAAGTTCCTACTCAAGTATTTAAGCGATGTAGACCCCGCTGTAGGCGATCGCGTAGCCTGCCATAGGCAATCGCATCCATCAACCCTACAGTCAAAACCAACCTAGGGCAAAATAAGAGGGAGGTTAACACTGGAGCAGCTATGTCTAAGCGCAAAAAGCACAATCTCCAATGGATAAAGGAAACCTTAGAGTTAAAAGAAGACCATAACTGGACATCAAAGCCAGGAACTCGGATCTTTGTAGCAGGGCGAGGTGCCTTGCGCTTCGATGTCCCTGAGGATTGGCATTTTGAACCCGATGAGAAGTCATTCCGGTTTCTAGACAAAAAGCCTCCCAAGGATGATGCTCGTTTAGAAGCGTCGTTTAATTTATTGCCTCCTGGAAACTGGCCAGAGTTTCCGCTGGTGCCACTATTAAAGAAGGTAATTAAAGATGATGAGCGTCATCCCTTTGAACAGGGAGAAATTATTCAATTCAAGCGCCAAACTGCTCGCGTTGTATGGACGCAATTCAAATTTATTGATCCTGTAGAAAACCGCCCCGCCTATTCTCGAACCTGTATTGGACTAGGTTCTGGAGTTCAGTGCTTAATTACTTTTGACTACTGGGAACATGATGCCGAGCGTATGCACCCAGTCTGGGATACGGTAATGGAATCGTTAGTTCTAGGGCTTTATATCCGCGATCCTCGAACAGGACTGGCATTCCCTGACTAGACATATTCAACGATAGGCGATCGTATGATTGTCGAGTTCGGTGGGAGCGATCGCCTACGGCAGGCTGTGCGATCGCTAATAGCGTTAGCCTAGCTAATATTTAGAAAGCTTCAGCTTGAATAGAGTTAAATTATGGTGCAGGTTTCAAGTAAACCATTGACGCTAGAGGAGTTCCTGCAATTACCAGAAACTAAGCCGGCTAGTGAATACATCAATGGTCAAGTCATTCAAAAACCGATGCCCCAAGGAAAACACAGCAAATTGCAGGGTCGGCTAGTTACAGTTATTAATGAGGTTGCTGAAAAGCAGCAGATTGCCCTCGCACTTCCGGAACTGCGGTGTACTTTTGGTGGGCGTTCTATTGTGCCAGATGTAGCAGTTTTTGTATGGAATCGCATTCCTCTAGATGCACAGGGGGATATTGCTAATCTTTTTCCTGCCCCTCCAGACTGGACAATTGAAATTTTATCTCCAGACCAAAATCAAACTAAAGTAACGAGCAATATTTTGCACTGTTTGAACGCTGGTTGTCAGATGGGATGGTTACTTGATCCTGCCGAGAGATCCGTTTTAGCTTATCCTATGGGGCAGCAACCTATATTTTTACAAAACTCAGATCAATTACTTCCCGTACCAGAGTTTATTGCAGATTTACAGATCACTGTTGGTCAGTTATTTGGTTGGCTCAAACCAGGTAACTGATAATTCTTGAGTTAAAGAAGAAAATCTAACACACCTAGTTAAATTATTAGAATTATCTCCCTATTGCCCACCCTGAAAGAGAAGTGATGGGTCAACTGATGTAAGGGTATTATGGACGTAGGGAACCCAATATATGGGTATAAGCGATCATACTATACAGTTGGCTCGTCTCCCAGAAACTCACTATCGTTGCTTGATATGTTTTCAGCTTTAGAACAAATTTTACATAGTTGATGTTTACGCTCTGCTTCCTCACGATTGTCATAGCACAAGATTTTATCCATTTCCTCTGGCTTTACTCTTTCAGGGTAAAGCTTACATTTTCTACTAAAGTGATAAGCACCTGTTTGATTCCATGCCCTGAAGGGGCCGCCTTGAACTAACTCTCCGGAAACAGCTTCCAAAAGTAATTGAATTTTTTTCAGGATTTTTAGCTTAGGATTTTTCTTAATTTCTTCTTCTAAATCGCTTAAAATGGTTTCTATTGAGAATGCCGCATATGGAGTTAAATCTTTGAAATTGGTGATTAAGAAACTAAATATTTGTTCAATATATAGCAAGTTTAATTTGGGATTATCTTTAATACTTTCTAGTAACTCAAGAAGGAAAGATTTAAAAGAGTGCCATAAAACAAAATTAGTATTGGTATGCCGAACCACCAACTTACCCACAATTCTATCGGTAACTGTATAATTATTATCTTCTAGATCATTAAATATCTTAAACCGCTTTTTAAAAGATTCAAGTCGCGGATAAGAATTTCCCCGATTCTTCTTGAGTTCTCCTATTAAATTTCTTTGTTCGTAGAGAACTTCTGTAACCCAAAGCAGGCGCGATGTACTCGCTAAGTCTTGATGTTCGGTAATTAGCATATCAATTAACTGAGTAAGAACCCCTGCCTGTGAATCTAGCTCGTTCAGGATTCTAGCCTGTCCACAACCTTCTGGATCAACTTCCAAATTTAATCTATGAGTGAGTTCTTTACGCTGGCGTTTAATCTCCTGTCCTAAATCACCTTTCAATGTATGCTCTATAAGTGCTGTTATTGTTCTTAGTGGAAAAGCTCTGGGAGCTTTAAAGCCTAAAATAATCCATTTGAAAGCTACCTTTAAGAGAAACCATAGCGCTTTAAAGTAATTCTCAAATCTTTGCCAACCCCAATCTAAATAAGTCCAATCTGAGTCAAAAGCTTCAGCATCATAATCTAAAAGTTCTGACCAGCGTGTATCAGATTTGTGAAAATCGTTATGAAGCTTTTCTAGAGCTGGTAATTCAGAGAAGATTAAATCTACTGGTACTGCTCCACCTCCTAAATCAGAGCTTAGTTGACGACTAAATTTAATAACTCCACAGACTTTACCACTACTCTGGTTTAGTAAAGGTGAACCACTTAATCCTCGTCGCACTTGACCACCCTTTAGCTTAATTTGCTGAATTGAACCTCCTGTAAGTCCTTCGCACTCAAGAGTAACCGGGTCCCCTTCAGGGAAACCTTCCTTATCATCAGTGTAGCCATACGTGTAGCATAAATCCCGTGGTTGAATTCCTGTTCCTAAGTAGACGCAAGGAAAACTATCTTCTACGTAAGTTTGAAGGATTGCTAAATCAATTTCTTTAGAGAAGCAATGCTTAATTTGTGCCTGAATAGGATGAGCGTAACCATCAGGAAAAATCTCAACAAACTCGCCAACAGGCTTGTTGATTACATGGGCACAGGTTAAAATAAGTTTAGGTGCAAAGAAAAAACCAGTACCATAACTCTTTCCTTTCGATATTTCTACTTTTACTGTGCAAGCTTTCAGTAGCTGATCTAACCTTAAAAACATATAAAGGTCATCAGAGTATTTAAGTTTCTACGGATTACTCCACTCCAAAGTTATCTCCAGATTGGCTTTTCCAGAGCCTTTAACAATAGCAGCAGTTAGTTTTCCAGATTCAATACTCATCTCAAGTCCAAATTTAACACTTGCTTTTTGAGGTTTAGCTTTCTCTAATGTGTCTTTAAGGGCAGTTGTAATTCCTTCTAATGCAGTAGCAATATCATTGAAAGGGAAAGTATCAAAAGCTACATCTATCCTACCTAATTCCGAAACTTCTATATTAATCACTGCACCGTTAGGAAGCTCTACAGGTACTTTTTCTGTTGTCATCTCGCTTTCACGCATTCATTTACCTGTGTAAAAACCCATCATATTCCAGACTAATTACAATTTTGCATTCAGGCAACGCTGGAATCAGAGAAACGCCTTGTCTTCTGTGATTCCAGCAAAGCGATCGCACCCTCATCCCACACCTCAGAGCCACCAGTAAAGTAGAATTTTCTTTACATCCGCCATCTGCTCACCCCTTCACCTCATGCTTTGCGATTACCTGGTACAAATCCTCACCGCCCGTGTCTACGATGTTGCCCAGGAATCGCCCCTGGAGTACGCCCCAAATCTTTCTGCACGACTCAATAACCAACTCCTGCTTAAACGGGAGGATATGCAATCCGTCTTCTCCTTTAAACTGCGGGGTGCCTACAACAAAATGGTGAATCTGTCGCCGGATATGCTGGCGCAAGGGGTAATTGCTGCTTCTGCGGGAAATCATGCCCAAGGTGTTGCCCTCGGTGCGAGTCGATTGGGAACGCAAGCAATTATCGTCATGCCTGTTACGACTCCCCAAGTAAAGATAGAGGCAGTCAAAGCTAGAGGGGGAACAGTCGTATTACATGGTGATACTTACGATGATGCTTATACTTATGCGCGTCAATTAGAAGCAGAAAAAGGTTTGACATTTATTCATCCTTTTGATGACCCCCTTGTAATTGCGGGACAAGGGACAATTGGTATGGAGATTCTGCGGCAATATCAGAAACCTATCCATGCAATCTTTGTGGCGATTGGTGGCGGCGGATTAATTTCCGGAATTGCGGCGTATATAAAACGGATACGTCCCGAAATTAAAATTATTGGCGTTGAACCTGTTGATGCTGATGCCATGCATCAATCCTTGAAAGCTGGAAAGCGACTGCGGTTATCTCAAGTTGGTTTATTTGCTGATGGGGTAGCAGTACGCGAGGTAGGAGAAGAAACCTTTCGTCTGTGTCAGCAATATGTAGATGAGATTATTCTGGTTAGTACGGATGATACTTGTGCTGCAATTAAGGATGTTTTTGAAGATACAAGGTCAATTTTAGAACCAGCCGGGGCATTAGCGATCGCAGGTGCTAAAGCTTACGCAGAACGCGAACAAATCGAAGGACAAACCTTAATCGCTGTTGCCTGCGGTGCTAACATGAATTTCGATCGCCTGCGCTTTGTTGCCGAACGTGCAGAATTTGGTGAACGCCGCGAAGCCATTTATGCGGTCACAATTCCCGAAGAACCCGGTAGCCTCCGCAAGTTTTGCGAATGTTTGGGTAGACGCAATCTGACTGAATTTAGTTATCGCATTGCGGATGAAAAAGCAGCCCATATCTTTGTCGGTGTGCAAATTCAAAACCGTACCGACGCGGCAAAGATGGCTGAAGGTTTTGAAGCTTGTGGATTCAAAACTCTTGATTTAACTGATGACGAACTAACCAAATTACACCTACGTCACATGGTTGGCGGACGTTCACCTCTTGCCCATCACGAATTACTCTATCGTTTCGAGTTTCCCGAACGTCCTGGTGCATTGATGAGATTTGTCAGTTCCATGAGTCCCAACTGGAATATCAGCATGTTCCACTATCGCAACAATGGGGCAGATTACGGGCGAATTGTTGTCGGGATGCAAGTCCCTCCACAAGAGATGTCAGAGTGGCAAGCGTTTCTCGATACTCTTGGTTATCGCTATTGGGATGAAAGTCAAAATCCTGCCTACCAGTTGTTTTTAGGCTAGAGAAAAGGCTGGTTGCAAGGTATTTATTTTTTGCTCTTAGAAGAACCTAAGCGGCTTTGTAAACTATTGGTTCTGGAAGTTTTTCCCCAGTAGCTTCATAAGCCATAATTAATGACTCTAAAGCTTCAATACCATTAGTAACGGCTTCTTCATAAGTATCGCCATGTGTCCGCCAACGTTGTCCAGGAAAATCAGGGAATCCAACTAAGAAGCAATTATCTTCTTCAGACCATTGAATAATCATTTGATACTTAAATTTGCTCATCTTCCTGCCTTTTCTGTTCTTGTTTTTCCTCTATCTCTTGAATTGCTTGCCGAACATCTTTTTCTTGATAGGGTTTCGCATCTGAACCGTCCTTTCCTGAAATGGTTAAGTTTCCAGCATATAAGGGATGTATCCAGTTAGTATGACTGCCTTTTCCGGGAAGTTCAGTAAAGTCTGCTTGTCGTAGTATTTCCTTAAGTTCTCTAATCTTTTTTGGCATTGTTAAACATAATGGCTTAACATGATAAAAAAATATTGGTATACAGCATTGCAATTCTTTATCTAGGGTAGCATCAGCACTGCTAAGTTTAGTATTGCGATCGCTCATCCATCCATTGAGCTTCAAGAAATAGAAAAATTGGCAAGCCTTTTTTGAGACGTTGGGCGCTTGCTATTGGGATGAAAGTCAAAATCCTGCCTACCAGTTGTTTTTAGGGTAAAGCGATCGCCTCCCATAATCTTTCCACCCTCAGAAAAACCGTCCGCAAAATGTAACGCAGGCGATCGCACAGGGAATACTGAAGCAGTAGGGAACCTATATGTTCACCGATAGCTTGTGTAAAGGAGATGCGATTGAGGATGGATGCTGCATATTGCTTACATCAAACGCGGCGCAGATTTAGGGAACAATCGCAAAGATTTTCTTTCCAGCAGTTCTTCTACAATGTCCTGACTCCTCCGTGGTGGATGATTCAGGAACACGATCGCAGATTTTGCGTATTGTACCGCGACCAAACTATTCTTCTGAAACAGGGTACTGTCGTTTGGGGACGCTTAGTGCAAGCCAACAATTTACTCTTTAAACCTGGACAGTGGGATCATCCAGCAGTCATGGTCTGTAGTCCTGAACCGATATTTTATGGTGATTTAGGTGAACTTACCAGAATTTCACGCGAACTTTATGAACTTAAAGATAAAAAAATTGAACATCCAGAAATGTTAGATTTGATCAACTTTGCTGAAGCCATCACCAATGAAATGGATTGTTTATTTAATATCGAAATTCCTAACTCTTTAACCTTGAATCACCTCGTATACTTTACCTCAATCATGGTTTATCGCAAACATCTGCCTGAAAGGTATTTAAAATATGGTTGGTTTCCAGTTTTAATTGCCCCAGAAAAAACTCCGGCTGCAATGATTTTGCCATCTAGATATTGGGAACCTTCTCTTTTACAAGCCTGGGGTAACACTGACTAACAAAATTAGATGTTGTCATGAAAAAGCAAAAAAATCATTTCAACCATCTCACAGCAATCGAAAGAACTTCTCTGTCGTTTCCTGCACAGTTTTTATTGGCTAATAACCAGCTTCAAGGTAAAATTCTTGATTTTGGTTGTGGTTTTGGCAGTGATGTTAAATTATTGCAGCAAAAAAGCTTCGATATTACAGGTTATGACTCTTATTATTTTCCACAATATCCTGAAGGTAAATACGATACAATCCTTTGCTTTTACGTTTTAAACGTTTTGTTCCCTGAAGAACAGGCTCAGGTGCTGATGGAAGTTTCGCATTTATTAAAACCAGGGGGAAGAGTTTATTATGCAGTGAGACGGGATCTCAAAAAAGAGGGATTTCGAGAACATTATATTCACAAAAAACCAACCTATCAATGTATCGTTAAACTTCCTTTTAGCTCAATCCATCAAGATGAGTATTGCGAAATTTACGAATATGTTCACTATAACTATCAAAGAAATTCATCTAATAAGTGCATTTTCTGTAATCCCCCTAGAAATTTAACCTTACTCACAGAGTCAGCAACCGCTTATGCCATACTTGATGGTTATCCTGTTAGCAAAGGTCATGCTTTAATTGTTCCGAAGCGCCATATTGCTAATTATTTTGAATTGCCCTTCAAAGAACAATCTGCTTGCTGGTTTATGGTTAACAAAGTACAAGAAATTTTAAATAAACAATTTCAGCCTAACGGATTTAACGTGGGAATGAATATTAATAAAGATGCAGGTCAAAAAATGATGCACGCTAATATTCATATTATCCCTCGTTACCAAGGAGATGCTGTTGATAGTAAAGGCGGAATGAGATCTGTAATTCCTAAACGGAAAATGCAAAGTTAGAAATGAAGCATATTCCGGAGAAGACAGAAGGATAGATAGATGACTAAAACAGTTCTGATTACGGGTGCCTCCAGTGGCATTGGTAAGGCAACTGCAAAGCTTTTCGCAGAGCGAGGTTGGAATGTTGCTGCAACAGTGCGATCGCCTGAAGCTGTCACAGATTTGGCACAATTGACTCGCGTTACTGTTCTCCAGTTAGACGTGACTAATCCTGCAACCATTCAGAATGCAGTTGAAAAAGCGCTGGCTCAGTTTGGCACAATTGATACTCTAGTCAACAATGCAGGGTACGCCCTTATTGGCCCGTTTGAAGCGTCTACCCCACAGCAAATCG
>Ga0196963_10002256_pt1 | contig 11797 bp, 8 predicted proteins | sample S1_5metaG_FD_148600 | JGI IMG/M metagenome (GOLD analysis project Ga0196963, IMG submission 148600) | Soil microbial communities from Anza Borrego desert, Southern California, United States - S1_5 | ecosystem: Environmental > Terrestrial > Soil > Desert | place: USA: California | collected... | reverse complement strand
GCGAGATCGGGATGAGGCCGCCCCCAGCCCTTGGCCCGACCGCGAAAAGTACCCTCAGAAGTTCGACATCGACGAGCTCCGCTGCATCTACTGCGGCATGTGCGAGGAGGCCTGCCCCGTCGACGCGATCGAGCTCACCCACGAGTACGACATCGTCGGCCTCACCCGGCAGGAAATGATCTTCGACAAGTCGAAGCTGCTCAAAATCTACGACATGACCGTCAAGGGCGAGCCGATGTGAATCGCGTTCGCATCGCCCGCACCGAACCCCCCTTTTAGCCGCTCCGCTTGCGGAGCGCGTCCAGGGGCGCCGCCCGCCCCCTTACTCCTCCGCGTACGCCTCCCGCTCGAACGGGTTGTCGTGATACGCATCCCCCCGCCGCACCCAGATCCACGCCGACGCCAGAAAATACGCCGGAATGAACAACGGCCCCCACCGCTCGACCTGCCGGACGTGCACGCGCTCGTGACTCCGCGTGCGGTCGTGTGTCTCCGCGTCGCGCGCAATGACGACGTGCCCGAGCGTCATCGCCGCCGCCCCGCCCGGAAGCGGCACGAGCTTCCGCAGCACCCACGACGCGAACCCGCCCCACACCTCGAGCACGCCCGTGTGCACCCGCGCCCGGCCGCCCGTCACAAGCGTCAACACCGCCGCGCCGAACCCGACCGCCGTCGTCGGCAGCGCCCAGAGGTATGCGAGCGGACGGACGATTACCGGCAGCGGGCGGAGTGGCATTCGCAGCGTTATAAGCGCTGATCTCCATCAACGCGTCCCCCCTGTCATTCCGAGGTACTCCGAGGAATCTGGCCGGCACATCGGGGCCCGATCGACGTTGGCGGACTGCGTTCGAAGACGAGTCGCCAACGTCGTACGGACCTCGCTCCGTTTCGTCATTGGTCATTCGGGCTTCGTCATTGATTCGTCATTCGAATTTGGTCATTCGTCATTCCCGCAACCCGTCACCCCACGCAGAATCGGTCCCCAACCCCTTCAGCGCGCCCCCACTTATCCACGACAAACCGTCGCGCCACCCCCCTTGGACCCCGCGTGGAAAACCTGTCCCACCCTGGCGCGTGTCCGATAACGAACTCGGCCGCAGTCGTCAGGCGCGCGACGTGATCGGACCTGCCCTGATGCGCCCGCCGGGCGCCCCGAAATCCGCGCATCAGGCGAGCCAACAACCCGTCCACATCAAGGGTCCGATAAGGACGCCTCCAACCCCATTCGCCCAATGGCCTTATCGTTCTTCACCCACTTTTATCCACAATGCGCCAGGACGCACCACCACGGATATGACTCCTAGACTTTTGCTCATCTACTAATGGCTGTACATTACGCGACCCGTTGTCGACCCGATCCTTGACTTGAATCTTCGAGGACTCGGTAGCCGGGGATACAAGACGTGAGTCGGACGAGAGAGTGATCGGACGAATTGGCCCGATCGCGAGAGCGAATCCGCCGATCGCGACCCCAACCCGGTCGCCGGAAACCCGAAAGGCGTTCGTCATGAAAGTGATCTGCAACCGTGGCGCCCTGCTCGAAGCGTTGACCGTCGCCGGGACGGTCGTGGCCAGCCGCACGCCCAAGCCGGCCCTCCAGTGCGTCAAGCTCACGGCCGAGGGCAAGTCCCTCACCGTCAGCGCGACCGACCTCGAGGTCGCCATCCGCTACACCGACCACCAGGTGCAGATCGACGAGCCCGGCGAGGCCCTGGTCCCGGCCGACAAGATCCGCGACATCGTCCGCGAGTCGGTCGACGACACGATCTCGATCGAGACGACCGGCGACCAGGCCCTGATCAAGGGCGCCGACTCGCAGTTCAAGATCTTCACGCAGGCCGTCAGCGAGTTCCCGCCCGTGCCCGACTTCGAGGGCGAGCCGCAGTTCACCATCCAGGGGGCGGCGCTCAAGCAGCTGATCGGCCAGACGCTGTTCGCCGCGGCCAAGGAGTCCAGCCGGTACGCGTTCAACGGCGTGCTGATGCAGGCCAAGGCGAAGAAGGTCGTGCTGGTCGCGACCGACGGCCGCCGCCTCGCCCAGGCCAAGGGCGACCTGGTCTCCGACAGCCTCACGAAGGACGGGGCGAAGGCGATCGTTCCTTCGAAGGCGCTCACGCTGATCGAGAAGCTGATCGACGACCCCGAAGAGGCCGTCGGCTTCCAGATCAAGGAGAACCAGATCCTGGTGCACACGAGCAGCGCGACGCTGACGAGCAGCCTGGTCGAGGGCCAGTTCCCCCCGTTCGAGGACGTGATCCCGCGCGACACCGACAAGAAGATGACCGCGTCGACGGCGGACTTCCTTGCCAAGATCAAGCTGGCCTCGCTCCTGACGACCGAAGAGAGCAAGGGCGTCCGCCTGACGTTCACCAAGAAGGGCCTGGTCCTCTCGAGCCGCAGCCCCGAGTCCGGCGAAGCCACTGTGAACTTCCCCGCCAAGTTCGAGGGCACAGACGTCGAGATCGGGTTCAACCCGACGTTCCTGATCGAGTCGTTGCGCGTGGTCGACACCGACGAGATCACGCTGGAACTGACGGCCCCTAACCGCCCGGGCCTGCTCAAGGGCGGGCCGGATTTCCTGTACGTCATTATGCCCGTCAATCTTCAGTAGGGTGGGCTCTGCCCACCGATCGGGTGAAGGCGCGCGATGTCCACGACGTTGCGACTCAATCGTCCGTCGTTGTTCGCGCTCGCATTTCTAGTTGCCGGCGCGGTGAGTTTTGCCGTGCTCGTCACTGCCATTGGCGAATCGCCCGGAAAAGTGGCGGTGACCGGCCTTCTCAATGTGTGTTACTTGGCGGCGTATCTCGCGCCAGCGGCTGGGCTGTGTCTCGCCTTCATGGGCATATTCAGTTCGAACGGCCGGTCGGCCGGCGTCGTTGTCTTGATCGCGAACGGGGCGCTGTTGGCGACGATGTGTATGTTGCTAGGCCCTCCACGGCTGTGACGCTTCCTCCCCCATGCCCCCCCGCCCCGACCCCACCTTCATCGCCTTCCAGCGGATGGCCCGCCACAAGCAGACGCGCGCCCCGCAGACCCAGCCCGTGGGCGAGGCGCTCGTCTCGTTCTTCAAGCAGAACATCGAGAAGAAGCACACGAAGGTCGGCAAGCTGACCGAGGCCTGGATCCGACTGATCCCGCCGACCCTCTGCGACCACTGCACGCTCGACGGCATGCACCGGGGGACGCTGACGGTGCTCGTCGATTCGTCGTCGCACCTGTACGAGCTCAAGCAACTCCTGCTCGCCGGCCTCGAGCAGCAACTCGTGCTCGCCTGCAAATCAGCCGGCCTTCGAAAGGTGACCCTGCGGGCAGGCCGACCGGCGGACGTGCCGGACGAACGGCCGCGGACCGATTCGTAGCGCGCGTCCGTTTCGAGACCACACGCGCGCACGGCCCCTTCCCGCAATGTCGATCCTCCCGTACGCCGACGAGTCCACTCCCAAGCCGCCAGCCCGGATCGATTTGGCCGTGCTGGTGCTCGCCGGGATCCAGATCGTGTTCGCGTTGCTCGTGTTCGTGCCGTCGGTGAACGAGGTACTGACCCGCCGGTACGAGTTCGACCCGCGGCCGGCGGCGCACGTGCAATTCGCCGCGCACGCCGTACGGGCCCCGGCGGTGCTTGTTGGGTACCTGACCGTGTCCGGACTGCTGGCCTACGCGGCCACGCGCCGGCCCGAACGCCGCCGGCGCGCGTACCGGTTCGCCATGCTGGTGATGGCGGCACACTTCGCGATGATCTGGCTCGCGGTCGTGGCCCTCGCCAGCGCCCCCCACTTCCGGACGTGCTGGGTCGTCGTGGGGCGAACGCCCGACCTGGTCGACTGGTTCATCTTCAACCCCGACCTCTGGTGGGAGCTCCACGCCGGCCTGCTGACCACCAACTTCGCATTCTGGGTCGCCCTGGTCCGACCGTTCCGTCCGCTGCCCGCCCAGTCGGCCGCCTCCCCCAATGACAATTGACCATTGACCATGGACAATTGACCCCTCATGTGCGGCTTCGCCGGCATCGTCTCCTGGTCCCACCGCCACCGCGTCGACCGCGCGGTGCTGGCGCGGATGAACGCGCGCATCGCCCACCGCGGCCCCGACGGCGAGGGCGTCTGGCTGAGCCACGACGGCGAGCCGACGCCGGCGAACCCCCAGGTCGGCCTCGCCCACCGCCGCCTCGCCATCATCGACCTCGACCCGCGCGCCAACCAACCCTTCACCGACGACCGCGGCCGGTGGGTCGTCTACAACGGCGAGATCTACAACTATCGCGAATTACGCCGAGAGCTCGAACGCCTCCTGCCCAACTACCGCTGGAAGACCGAGTGCGACACGGAGGTGCTGCTGGCGGCGTACGAGGCGTGGGGCGACAAGTGCGTCGAGCACCTGAACGGCATGTTCGCCTTCGCGATCTGGGACGGGGCGAACGGGGAGCTGTTCCTGGCGCGGGATCGGATGGGGCAGAAGCCGTTGTATTACGCTTACATCAGTACCGACGGAGAGCCTGCCGACCTGCTTTCTGGCCTGTCCTATTTCCCCGTTGGCGATCGTCCCGGCGCACCGCAGTGCGTCGCGTTTGCCAGCGAGCTCCCCGCGGTTCGCGCCGCGAGCCTCGCGGACCTGTCTCTCGACGAGTCTGCCCTGACCGGCTACCTCCACTTCGGCTACGTGGCCGCCGGGGAATCCATCTATCGGGGGGTCCGCCAATTGCCGCCCGCGCTGACCGCCCGGTGCCATGCCAGCGGCGCTTCCGCGCGCCGATACTGGCCACCCGCGGACACGAACGCCAACGCCCCCGGCCCGTCCGACGGCATCGCCGTGATGCGGACGCGCGACATGGTGAGGCAAGCCGTCCGGCGGCAGCTCGTGGCCGACGTCCACGTCGGCTGTCTCTTATCCGGCGGGATCGACAGCTCGGTCGTCGCCGCCGGCATGAAGGCCACGGCGGCGCCGGGCCAGGAAGTGTTCACCTTCTCCATTGGGTTCGACGACCCGCGATACGACGAGAGCGAGTACGCGCGGCACGTCGCCGCGCACCTGGGCACCACCCACCACGCGTTCACCGTCCGCCCCGACGCCGTCGAAGACCTCCCGCGCCTGGCGGCGGTCTTCGGTGAGCCGTTCGGCGATTCGTCCGCCCTACCCACGCACTACCTCGCGCGCGAGGCGCGCCGGCACGTGAAAGTGGCGCTCGGCGGCGACGGCGGCGACGAACTGTTCGGCGGGTACGACCGGTACCGCGCGATGGCCCTGGCCCGCACGCTCCGCCGCACGCTCTCGCCAGTTCCGTTCGCCCTGCTGGGCCCCGTCGTTGCCCGGCTGCCCGGTAGTACGCACCCCAAGTCGCGCGCCGCCCGCGCTCGGCGATTCTTCGCGTCCGTCGCGAAGTCCAACGCATGGCGGTTCGCCGGTTACCATCGTCTTTTCGACGGCGATACGATTGTACAGCTCCTGGGTCCCCCGCTGAGCTTTCCCGCCGCCCGCTCCTACGGGCCCACGCACGCCGATCGCATGTACTACAACTTCGGGGAGCCGCACCACAACTTTTCCGGTCGCCCCGCCGACCGCCTGCGCGACCCGGTCCGGGCCGCCCTCGCGCTCGACCGGATCTTCTACCTCCCCAACGACCTCCTCACCAAAGTCGACCGCGCCTCCATGCTCCACAACCTCGAGGTCCGCTCCCCCTTCATGGACCACGAGCTCGTCGAGTTCGCCGCCACGCTCACCACGCCGCAACTCCTCAACGGCGGCCCCAAGCGCATGCTCCGCGAGGCCTTCGCCGCCGACCTCCCCCCCTTCGTCTTCAAACGAAAAAAGATGGGCTTCGCCGTCCCCATCGGCGAATGGTTCCGCGGCCCCCTGCGCGCCATGCTCCGTGACCACCTCTTCGCCACCGACTCCTTCGCCCGCGCCCACTTCCACATGCCCGTCGTCGAGCGCCTCATCGCCGAACACGAGGCGGAACGCGTCGACCACGCCCAGCGCCTCTACGCCCTGCTCATGCTCGAACTCTGGTGGCGCACGACGCGGGCGGACGCGCGTTGACCCCTTGTAGCCGCCCCGCTTGCGGGGCGCGTCCAACGGCCCCCGCCGATCCAAAGCGCGACGCCCGACACCGGCGCGCTACCCCCGCCACGACCAAAATTCCGGAAAATGTCCGCACCCCGTCGCCCCAGCCACTCACTGTGCGCACTCCCCACCACGCCCGCGTGACACCCCCCGTAGGAGAGACGACCGCGCTCTTTGACATCCCGCCGATCCAACCCTGCGCGACCCGTTGACCCGGGAACCGATCGGTACCGAAAAGTACCGAAAAGTACCGAAATGTCCCGCTTTCCCGAGGCTGTAAACCCCTGCTAACTCCCACCCATCCAATCACTTAACCGACTCCGACCCTCACCGTACCTCCGATTCGACGAATCTTCGCAGCTCCGCCAGCTCCCGCTCGTACCCCGCCGACAAGATCGGGAACCGGCACCACGTCTTCGGGTCCAGATTCTCGTCGTCCAAATGAAAGCTCGGCGCATACCGCTCGCGCTTCCATTGGTTCCGGCAGAACAGGCGGAAAAACCGCTCCACCCAAATCAGCAACTGCTCCGGCCCGTGCTGCGGGAAGATCGACCGCATCACCTGGTACACCTCGATCGGCGTGCGCTTGTCGCGGATCGCCGCCCGCTCGATCGCGTCGAGCAAATCGTACGGCATCAGGTCGTCCTCGTCCGTCTGATGCTTGTCCGGCGGCCGGAGCTCGGCCGTGGGCGCCTGCGCCGTGATCGCCCGCAGCGCCGGCACCGGCGCGAACCCCTCCGGCCCCGTCTTCTCCAGCCACCGCAGCCACGCCCGCAAAAAGTTCTTGTCGATCCCCGCGACCGGCGACAGCCCGCCCGACGTGTCGCCGTCCATCGTCGCATAACCCACGGCCGCCTCCGACCGATTGCTGGTCGCCAAAATCAGCGCGTTCTTAATATTGGCGAGCATCCACACGCTCGGCGCGCGGACGCGGGCCTGGATGTTTTGGAGGGCGATGTCGTCGGTCTGCCAGGCGAGCTTCCGACCCAGCCCGCCCTCGACGATGCGCACGTACCCCTTCACGAGGTCGCCGATCTCGAACTCCCTGTGCGTCGACGCGACCGCCGCCGCGACCGCGCGGGCGGCGGCGCGCGTCACGGGGCCGCTGTTCTCGGAAGCCTGGTACGCGGTCGTCAGGAGGACGCGCATGAGCGCGTCGACCTCGGGGTTCTTTCGGTCGGGCAGATCCGGGGCGGCGCTTCGGTCGCTGGTGCCCCCGCCGCTTTGCCCCGGCTCGTTCGCAATGCCCTTGATGTACGCGATTTTCGCGAGGAAGCCGTCCATCCCCAAGTCCGCGACGCCCATCTCGACCATCCCGCGCACCAGGCAGCAGACCGCCGCCGAGTCCGCGCCGCCGCTCAGCGACACCACGAACCCACCGCTCCGACTCTTCCGCATGTAGTCGAACAGCGCCAGCGCCTCGGCCCGCGCGAACTCCTCCTCCTTCACATGATCCCCATCCTCCCACGGCGCCCCGCGCAGCACCCACGGCTCGATCTTCGCCGCCGGATACGCGAACGGCGCGCCCACCCGGTCCGACCGATCGTTGTCGATCGCCGGCGTGAAGCTGCTCGTGCGGGCCTGGGCCATCCGCGTCGCCGCGACGTCCACCACCGCCGTCGTCAAGTCGAAGTCCTTGAACGTGAACCGCGGCCCCTGCCCGACGAGCTTCCCGGCGCTCGCGATGACCGCCCCGCCGTCGTAAATCGCCCGGCCCGACTCGTTGCCCACGAGGTTCGCGTACACGTAGGTCACGCCGAACGCCCGCGACCCTTCGAGCACGAACCGCTTGCGCACGTCGAGCTTGCCGAACGCAAAGTGCGACGCGCTCGGGTTCAAAATGACGTCAACTCCCTCCAGCGCCAGCGCCCCGCCCGGCCGCTTGGCGACCCACGCGTCCTCGCAGATCTCAAACCCGATCTTCACCCCGCCCACGTCGAAGTGGATGTCGCCGATCGCGTAGGTCTGCCCCACCCCGTCCGCCCCCGGCAGCACGACCTGCGACACGATCCCCGTCGGCCAGGGCTTGAACCACCGCGGCTCGTAGTGGATCCCGTCGCCGGCGAGGAACCGCTTGGCCACGAACCCGAGCACGCGCCCGTCGGCGATCAGCGCCGCCGTGTTGAACAGCGCGTTCTGGTGCAATACCGGCAGCCCCACCGACACGACGATGCCCCGCGCGAACGGCGCGACCTCGTCCCGCAGCACGCGCCACGCCATCTCGGCGACGCCGGGCGAGTGGAACGCGTCCTCGCACCCGTACCCGCTGACGCACAACTCGGGCAGACACAGGATCGACACGCCCTGCGCCCGGGCCGCGGCGACCGCGCCGAGGACGCGGTCACGGTTGCCGTCCCAATCGAGCGGCGTCGTGTTCACGACCGCGGCGGCGAGCTTAATGAGCTGCATGAAGGAATCCTTTCGCGTACCCCTTGCGATGACCGTCCCTCATTGTCATTCCGAGGTACTACGAGGAATCTGGCCGGTCTCTCGGGGCCCATTCGACGTTGGCGATTAATCCTCGAACACGATCGCCGAACGTCGGACGGGCCTCATAATTCGCGGCTAGATCCCTCGGAGTACCTCGGGATGACAGTCAGGACGGGTCAGCGTGGAGCCGTCGTTTCACGTCGTCGCCACGCCTTCGCCGGCCGGGGCCCACGACCCCGCCGGCTCGGCCGGCACGCCGCGCGCCTCCAATATCAAGCGCGCCTTCAGATCGTACAACGACTTCTCCAGCCCGACGGGGTACGTGTGCGGGTTCACGAACCGCTTCACCCCGCCGTGGAACCGCGCGAGCTGTTCGCCCGTCCGCTTGCGGCTGACCGCCAGCTCGGGAACGTCATACACGCGCTCGCCGCCCCGGAAGATCGGCGCCAGCAGGTCTTCGTACGGCGTGCCCGCCGGGATGCGTTTACGCCGAGAGAAATCGAGCGGGTCGACGATGGTCGCCTCGCCGCGCGGGGCGTGGTGCACGTCGTAGATCATGTCGGCGGTCGCCTCCGCGCCGGCGGGGCCGTCCAGATACCTGCGCACCTGCTGCACGCCCGGCGTGCTGATCTTGATCGCCTGCTCGCTCAACTTCACCTTGTACTGCCACGGGTCCGCTGGCCCGCCGCGCGTCGCCGCCAGCTTGTACACGCCGCCCAGCGCCGGCTGGTCGTACGCGGTTACCAGCTTCGTGCCCACGCCCCACGTGTCGATCCGCGCGCCCTGGTCCTTCAGGCTCGCGATGATGTTCTCGTCGAGGTCGTTGCTCGCCAGGACCTTCGCCTTCGGGAAGCCGCCGGCGTCCAGGATCTTGCGCGCCTCAATGCTCAGGTATGCGAGATCGCCCGAGTCCAGGCGGATGCCGACCATCTCGTGCCCGCCGGCCCGCAGGCGCTTGCCGACCTCCACCGCGTGCCGCACGCCGTCGAGCGTGTTGTACGTGTCGACCAGGAAGACGCAGTTGTTCGGCATCGCGCGGGCGTACGCCTCGAACGACTCGAGCTCGGTGTCGAAGCTCATGACCCACGAGTGGGCGTGCGTCCCCGCGACCGGCACGCCGAACAATCGCCCGGCCAAGACGTTGCTCGTCCCGTGCGCCCCGCCGACGTACGCCGCCCTGCTTGCGGCGAGCCCGCCGTCAATTCCCTGCGCGCGGCGCAGACCGAACTCGACCACGTGCTCGCCCCGCGCCGCCAGGCAGACGCGCGCGGCCTTGGTCGCCACGAGCGTCTGGAAGTTGACCATGTTCAGCAGCGCCGTCTCGACGATCTGTGCCTGCAGCATCGGCCCGCTCACGCGCACCAGCGGCTCGTGCGGGAAGACGACCGTCCCCTCGGGCGCCGCGTCCACGTCGCACGCGAACCGCATCCCGGCGAGGTGGTCGAGGAACGGCCGGTCGAACAGCGGGCGGTCGTCGTTCCCGCGGAGCGTTTCGAGATAAGAAAGGTCGGCCGGGCCGAAGCGGAGCGTCTCGAGGTAGTCGATCGCGTACGCGAGCCCCGCGGCGACCGCGAACCCGCCGCCGAACGGGTTCTTCCGGTACGTGAGTTGAAAGACCGCCTCGCGCTGGTGCCGCCCGAGCTTGAAATACCCGTACGCCATCGTGAGCTGGTACAGGTCCGTGAGCAGGCCGAGGGTCGGGCGGTAAAGGTCGCGGAGCAACGGCATCGGCGGACTCCTTGTTGGTGTAAATAGTACACTAAGCCGGCACGGGGTCAAGTCCGCCTGAACGGGGTAGGCGCGCGAAAGGGCCGTGGCACTGAAGTGCCACGGCCCGTGTTGTGATCGATCGATTACTTGCGCTTGCCTTGCGATTTACCGCCCGCGCTGTTCGGACGGTAGCCCCACTGGTTCACGGGGCCACCACCGCCGCCACCGCCGCCGCCCTGGCGCGGCTTGAACTTGCCGCCCGGCTTCGCCCCGCCGCTCGCCTGCGGTGCGCCGAACCCGCCGGGCTTGGCGAACCCGGGCTTGGTGACGGGTTTGCCCGCCGGCGGCTTGCCGTAGGTGTTCTGGCCGACGTACCCGCCCTTGGCCGACGCCGGCCGGGGGGCGGGCCTCGGGCCGTGTTGCACGTGTCGCGGCGCGGGCGCCGCTTGTTGCTCGATCGCCGGCCCGTGGACGCGGGGCCCGGTCGTGCCGGCCGTCCCGGCGCCCGGGCGGCGCGCCGGGTCGCGGTGGTGCGCCGCCGGCGCCGCCACGCGGGGCTTTTCGTTCGGCCGCGCGCCCGACGGTCCGCCGAAGGACCGCTGCGGCGGCCGACTCGCGCCGCCCTGCTGCCCACCGCCGGGCCCGAACTTCCGCGGCCCGCCCTTGTGCACGCCGACGGGCGGCTTCATGAACGGCTTGCCCGCGCCCGGCCGCGCCCCGCCGTGCGCCGGCCGGTCGTGCCGCCGCGGCCGCTCGCCGGCGCGCTCGGCCTCGCCGATGTCGTCGTGCGACCGATCGCCGGCGTCGTTTCGTTGCTCGTCCCCGTCCGCGGGCGCCGGCCGCGCCTGCCTCGGCTCCGTAGTGCGCTGCGGCTGCCGCTCGCGCCGCTCGCCCTTGGCCGGCAGTTCGGTCGGCTGGTTCGGGTCTCGCGTGAAGTCCGGCCGCAGCACCGGCACGCGCTTGCCCAAAAGCTTCTCGATGTCGCGCAGGTACGCGCGCTCCTCGCCGTCGCAGAAGCTGATCGCCGTGCCCTCGGCGCCCGCCCGGCCCGTCCGGCCGATCCGGTGCACGTACGTCTCGGGCACGTTCGGCACGTTGAAGTTGATCACGTGCGTGATCTCGTTGATGTCCAGCCCGCGGCTGGCGATGTCCGTGGCCACCATGACCGGCGGCTTATCGCCCTTGAACGCCACCATCGCCCGCTTGCGCTGGCTCTGGCTCTTGTTCGCGTGCAGCGCCGCCGCCCGGATGCCGAAGTTCTCCAGGTGCTTCACGACCTTGTCCGCCCCGCGCTTCGTGCGGGTGAAGACGAGCGTCCGCCCGGTCGCGTGGGCCTTGATGTAGCTGACCAGCGCCGCCGGCTTCTGCGGCGTCTCCAGGTGCAGCACGGCGTGGTCCACCGTCTCGGCGGCCGTCCCCGTCCGGCTGACGGTGATCGTCACCGGGTCGACCAGGATCGTGTCGGCGAGCTTGCGAATGTCCGGCGGCATCGTCGCGCTGAACATCAAGCTTTGCCGCTTTTCCGGCAGCTTCTGGACGATCTTGCGGATGTCGTAGATGAACCCCATGTCCATCATCTGGTCGGCCTCGTCGAGCA
>Ga0196963_10002255_pt1 | contig 11805 bp, 11 predicted proteins | sample S1_5metaG_FD_148600 | JGI IMG/M metagenome (GOLD analysis project Ga0196963, IMG submission 148600) | Soil microbial communities from Anza Borrego desert, Southern California, United States - S1_5 | ecosystem: Environmental > Terrestrial > Soil > Desert | place: USA: California | collected... | reverse complement strand
ACGCCTGCGGCCAATCCCAGCAAGCGCGGGTAACTTGCCCGCTCGGCAATGGCATGCGCGGTGAAAGCCGCCACCATCGTGAAGAAACTCACGGCGCCCGTGATAAAGGAGAATGTGCCGGGCGGGTGAATCTTCCCAAGCGCCGATGCAAGCTGCGGGCCCTCAGAGGCGCCCACGGTCCTGTTAATCCATGCTGAAGGATCTGAGCGGAATTGCTGGGCCATGAGCAACGCCATCGGAATGGAAAGCGCAAGGACCGCCTTGCCCATTTTGATGATGTCTTCATGGGCGAAGATCCTGGGCAGGATGAAAATGAGCGGAAAGTGCAGAAAGTCCGCGCGCCAACCATACGCCAGAACATGCGCTGGAATGCCGAGCGTTAGGAATTGGATGCACGCAAGAAAGGCTGAGGCCAGTCCGACTCCAAACAGCGCCTTCAAAAAGCTGCTCTGCGGAATCAGGTTCTCTCGAAAGGCTAAGACGTAAATCAGAATGACAACGGGATCCCGAATGACCAGCAGCGGCGCGCTGAGTCCAGGAACGAACCATTTGCGGAGCGCGCCTTCGAAGATCAACAACCAGAAGTACACCCAGACGAGTCGCTTGAGGTTTGGGCTCCCATGCGGCGCAAGGTCCGGCGGCAACGGGTCTGTGAGGTGTGCGGTCGGCGAATACATGCTGTTCAGGAACCGGGCTGCGGCGAGGGTAACGCCAATAAACTCTCGTACGCGCGGATGTAGCCGTCAATCATGCGATCAATGCTGAACCGTGCCGCGTTTGCAAAACCGGCGTCAACAACTTTGGCGCGCAGCTCTGGGGCGCGGAGAGCCAGGACATCAGAAGCGAAGCCCTTCGCATCGCTCGGTTCCCGAACGAAGGCGGCATCCCCCGCCACTTCAGGAACTGATGTGCGGTTGCTGCAAACGACAGGGCAACCGCATGCCTGGGCTTCCAGGATGGGCCAACCAAAACCTTCCGCCCAGGATGGAAAGAGCAGCGCGTGGGCGGCATTGTAAAGAGCCTCCAACTGTAAGTGGCTCGGGCGCGGCGCCTCGATCACAGCGGCCGCAACCCCGAGCTGCTGAGCGAGAGCGCGCTGCTCCGAACTGAGAGGCTCGCCAGCAATCACAAGGCGCATCCGCCAGCTTTCCGAAACAATCTTCAGCGCATGCAGCCCAGCCTCGCGGTTCTTCCGTTGGTGATTGGAGCCGACCATCAGCGCGTAAGGCTCACCGGAAGACAATGCCGCTGGCAAGCGGCTAAGGGCATCAGCGCGGGGGATGGCCTTGAAATCCATGTTCAAGCCCAAGGGCACAACCTCCAGGCGCCCTGGGGCAGGGCTGACGAGGCGGCGAACATCCGCGGCGGTTGCGTGTGAATCACAGACGATTGTGTCCGCCTGGGACAAGTTCCGGAGAATCCATTTCTGAAGAAGCTTTCCGGTTGGCCGAGCTGGACAATGCGCATCAATTTCCCCCAGGGCGCCACGAACGGCCAGCAAATCGTGGCAGGTGATAAGTTTTCGATGCCGCCGAACGTGCGGTATGTATGGCGAGTTCGAATGGTCGCAAATGTGAACGATCGTGTCAGCGGGCTCGTGCTCCAGGCGCGCTTTCAACCGCCGAGGGAATCGCAGGAACTTGTCTGCATAGCCGAGCCATTTTTTCCGCGAAAGGCTTTGTCGATCATTTGCCAGAGAAGGCTCCGGCGAAATGACTTCGACAGCTATATTCCGCTTCGGCAATTCACGGGCCAGGCAATCCGCAAATCGCAGCATGCTTTCCTGCTGGTCCAGCGCGTAGTTGCGGATAAGCAGCGCCTTCAATTTGCCCCCTGAAGGCCAATGCCCGAGATGATTCGACTGGCGTATGCGTCCCAAGTCAGCTCCGCGGCCCGCTTTTGGGCGCTACGCCCCATCTGCGGCAGGGCATCACGATTATCCGCGAACCAATTGAGGCGTTCAGCAATCGCCTCCGGTGAGCGGATCGGCACGATAAACCCGGTTTCACCCGCGATAACCAGGTCTTCCCCGCCTGCGTTCGCGGTGACGAGAATGGGCAGCCCGCAGCTCATCGCTTCCTGCTGCACCAGCGCGCGCCCTTCCGCAATCGATGGCAGCACCAGCAGATCACACGTGCGCATCAAATCCAGCGCCCGGGCATGCGGGCGGGGGGATTCATACGTGAAGGCGCATTGAGAATGGTAAAATTGGAGCGGCATGGGCGCGGATCCCAGCGCAATCAACTCCACATCAGGGCGCTTGAGCAAACGGAGAGCTGCGAACAGGTCAGCCAACCCCTTGCGCTGCGACAGTGTGCCCGCGAACAAAACGCGCAGCTTGGGATGCCGGCGCGCCGGTCGTTCCGCGCTGCCCGGCGGTGATCCGAACGGGGCGACCACGACCGTTTGGGTTGGCTGAAGCGGCGGCAAAGACCGTGCGACAAATTCACTGGGGCAAATAATCCATTCAGCAAGCCCAAGTTCCTCATCCTTTCGCTGGAGCTTCGCTTCTGAATCGCGCGTGCTCTGCAATGTCGGCTCCCACTCTGGGTAGCGTTCCGCTTCTTCCCGAAGGAGTGTTCGCACGGTGGACCAATGGGCAATGGGCAAATCGTAAACCCGCCGGAGCCCGAGGTCACGCGCCCGCTTGAAGGTCGCGGCGGCGCCATCCTCATACGCATAGACGTGGCTGGGCTGACCAACGTCGCCGCCCTGGGCCAGGGACGCTGCCACACGCGCGTCCAGGTCTCGATAGACGTTGTCGATGGCAGCCCATCCTTTTTCATGTGCCGTTAGGCCGGTTAATTTTGCCTTTGACGCGACCAACCGGACCACCTCCCTGGCCATGTGGGTCTTTAACTTGGTTTTGGGCAGTTCGTACACGCGCCGGGCGGCTTCCCCAAACGGCAGCGGGTTCGAGTTGGAAAATCCGATGGTTGTATGGAAAGTCGTGAGTAGGCCGCGCTTCTCCAGCCCTGCAAGGAGCGCCCGGACAAAAGTGTTGCCGGTGGGATGGCTTACAACGACCACGAATTAGCTTCAGTTTAAGGCGCTTTCGAAAACTTGCAGGTAACGCTCTGCCACCGCGCGGGGCTGATGCTTCTGAAGATGCGCCTCGGCATGCCGCCGATAACCTTCGAGCTGATGGGGGTCCGTCAGGAATTGTTCAAGAGCGCAGGTTAAGGCAGCGACATCGCCGTTGGGAAAGGTTGCGCCGCACGGACCGATGGCGTCCGGCAATCCGCCACCAGTCGAGCCAATGACCACGCAGCCGCACGCAATTCCTTCGAGCGCGACAATGCCGAATGGCTCATTCCAACGCGAGGGCACAACCAGGATGCGGTGATCGTTCAACAGTCGGGCCAGCGGCTCGCCGGTCACCTTTCCCGCGAAGGTGACTTGCGCCTGGATCCCCAAATGGGCGGCTAGCGCCCGCAGCGAATCCAACTCCGGGCCATCGCCGACGACCGTAAGTCTTGGTGTGCGCTTTCGCCTCTTCAGCTCCGCGAGGCTTTCGATAAGCAAATCAACGCCCTTATCTGAAACGAGTCGGCCAACAAAAATGAGATCCGAGCGTCGGTCCTGGGAAGCTAACTGGCGAAAGGTTGTTGCGTCGTAGGGGTCCGGGATGATCGTGGACGGCTGCCGAATGCCCGCAGCCATAGCCTTGCTGATTGCGATGTTCCGCGCTCTCCTCAACGCAAAGTGTTTTAAATGATCAACGATAGCCATCTTCCCATCCGGCCGGGAAATCCACGTATGATGCGCCACCACCCAGGGCTTTCGATGGAATAGAAGAGGCCAGGCGACGCGCAAACTGACGTTGTTATGAAAAAAAACATCGCACCATTTCACGAGCCTGAGCAGCTCTTTAGGGGCAGGGTTTCGAACAATGGCGTGCGGAGTGGCATCAGGCTGATTGGAAGGAGTTTCCGTGATCACATGAACGTCATGGCCCAGTGAAACGAACTCCCGGGCCAGCAGCCTGGAGACTTCTTCGATGCCGCCGACGCTGGGGGCAAAAAGATGCGATGAAAAAAGGATCTTCACAGAGGTCTAAGCGAAGATGCCGCGCCCGGCCGCAGCGCCGCGGCCAAGTCGTCCAGGAAGAGAGTCGCGATCTCCGGCAAACGGCGGTGAGGAATTCCGCGCGTGGCTTTTAACAGATCGGCAGGCAAGGATTCCGTGAGCGGGATGAGCAAGGGTGAGCCTGAGCGCGCGTGGTCAAACCCAGCAAAATGAACATCATCCCGGTTCACGATCACGGGTAGCCCGTGCTCGACCATTGCAGCCACAGAACCGCTTTTCCCCAGCAAAGCCCACGGAGAGGTTGCGATGCCGAAGTCCCCCATGCTTAGCAGGGTTGAGATGTGTTCCGCCGACTGCGCGCCGAGAAGAACAAAGGTCAGCTCCGGCGAATATTTCTGAGCAAGCTCCGTCCACAACTCGGCGCCTGGGCCGATTCTCCCAACGCAAACAATCAGAATGCGTTTGCCTGCTGCTCCTGCCGCAGCTTTCAGGTGAGTGAACAAAGGTTCGGGAGGCCATACCGGATGGAGTGCGCCGAAAATGACGAACACCCAGATTTCTGCCCGCCTTCCCGACGCGATGCCTGCCCTTTCCAACACTCCCTGAAACCACTCCTCTCGCGGATTAGCGGCCACAGGGATATTCCCAAAGATTGGCAGGAGCTTGGCCTCAAGCGCGACCTGCTTGAGCAAGCGCTGATACGCTGGAATTGTGGTGTGCGCCTGAATCGGCCGGAGCGTTGATAGCAGGCGTTTGAACAATGCGCGTTGCACGACGCCAACCAGGCGCTCCTTCATCCCCGATTGCCCAGTGGCGGCCAGCCACGTTTCATGCACCAGCAGGTGGAATGGAGCGCCGTTCCTCGCTGCTCCCAACGCCCGGGGGAGCGCCCATGGGAATCCCCGCGAGTCATACGCATAAGGCACGAACTGCAGGCTTGCGATATCCGGCCGGAAGGCAGACAGGAATGAGGCAAGCATCTTCCCTCGTTCCATCCAGGGTAGCGTCGCTGGAAGTCGAAGCGTGGCAAGGGGCGTTTCCTGCTGAATTGGATTCCTGACCGCAATGTCATTCAGGGATGCCACTGCCGAGGGATGCCCTTGCCGCGCGCACTCTGACGCTAACTCGCGGGTGTAATCCCCCACCCCATCAGCGCCCGGCTCCGCGCCCCCGCAGATGAATGCGATTCTCACGATCGTTTGAGCTTCGCCTTGGCTTTCTGCAGCAGCGTGCCTTCGCGCAGATTGCGCCAAAGCTTCTGGTGCGGCGCCAAACCATACGGCGCGTAAAACCGCCAACTGCGCCACAGACGCTCATAATCAGGAACACCGTGGCGCGCGGCGCGCATTCGCGCGGTCAAATCAAATGCGCGGGTTACGCGGTGGACGGGGCTGAACCATTCTTCCCAGGCGCGGCGTGCGAGTCTTCCTCGCTCGGAGGCTGAGACCTTTTCGGCGTTGAGTATAGAGGGGATGCGTGATACCTCCGCCTCCTTTACGAAGATTGCGAAAGACTTCCAGTCCGGCCCGGGTGGAGGCGACCAGTCGTCCGCCAGAATCACAGGCGCTCGCCCGCAAGCCATCGTTTCGTACAAGCGATGGCTGGAGGGACTGATGCCGCGCGGGCAAAGCACGAACTGGCTGTTCAGTATCTCCTCCACGAACTCACTCTGCTGCTGCGCTGAGTTGCTGAAAAAGGATCCCTGCTGCAGCCGGGTGATGATCGCATCGCTCGGCCAATGGGCCGCATGCTGAAAGATCGCCTCCCGCACCGGGGCTGTTCCCGTGCCGCGAAACGAAAAGAGCCATCGAGGGTCACGGGCGCGGTCTAAAGCTGAAACCTTCTCGACGAGCGGGTTGGGCGATCCGAGCAGATAGCACCACGTCTCGTATCTCGAGTGGTCCACAAATTTTTTCGGCACCCCTGTGTAAAGGCCGGGCAGGAACCCGAGGAATGAATCACTGTACCCGACAGCAAAGCATTTCTCGGGATGCTCTCGAATAAGCGGGTTCTTAAGGAGGACTTCCGCATAGCTGCGATCCTTCCAGGAATTCGGCTCAAGAAAGAGAATGACATCCGCGTCCTCCGCCGAGGTGACCAACGAATGGCCGCGCTTATCCTCAGCGGCCTCGAAGCTTTTTCGCACCGTTTCCACGTAGGCGGCGCCTTCCCATGGCCATTGCTGGGTTGCGTCCGGAAATGTGAGAAGGAATTTCACTATCTTTCCTCTTAAAGCACATTCCAGCCTCGCGGCCTTGCGCAGGCTTGAGCCTCAGATGGATTTAAGGTCGCGAGGAAGTTTGGCTCCAGATCTCCGGCGATGGCCTCGTCACAAGGCTTCAGCGCGGGGCCGCGCAGTTCCTTTTGCAGCGAAAACACCTTAAATCCGTGGTTCCGCAAAAAGCGCGCGACCTCCGAGTCCAAACCCTGGTGGTCTTCGAAAAAGAGATGCTCGACCTGACGTCTTTCAAGCGCGTTTTGCATGCCTTGGAGAGCGGGTAACTCGTGGCCCTCCACATCCATCTTTAAAACGCGCACGAGCCCGCGTGATTGGAGCCAATCATCAAGGCAGGCCGCTCGGACCTCCACCATCTCCGCCGACGCAGTTTCATCGCAAACTCTGCCGAGCCCTGCGTTCGCGCCCAGCGCTCGTTTAAACCGCAAGATCCCTGCCGCGGACGATACGGCAACCTGGTGCGCCTCGACGATTGAATCGAAATGATTGCCGGCAGTGTTGGATTTGAGTTCCTCGAAAATCCCGGGGTCCGCCTCATAGCTCAGGCAACGGCCTTCAGGACCACAGCGCGACGCCATCAGAAGCGTGATATAGCCAATGTTCGCGCCCACATCCACGCAGAGATCGCCGGGCCGGATCATGCGCCAGAGCAGCTCGCTAAGCGCTGGGTCATGGCAACGGGTGTTGATGAGGTGATTGCCGATAAACTCCCCTTCCCTCGCCATCAACACAGGCCCTGCGACCGTGCGAACAGGCACTCGTTTGCCGCGCCAAAGCGCCCGCAGAGCCACCCGGCGAAATATGTTGCCAGGCCGCAGAAGGTATTCAGGCTCCCGGAGAAGGCGCATGCGCTTCACGTTTCTGAGCCCTTATGAAGTTGGGCAAATGGCCAAAGAAACCCTGGGTCGAAAGAAGGTCGAGGTATAGCTGCCGCGCCTCCCTTTGCCGCGCGGCGAATTCCCCCGGCGACATTTTATCATGGTGCGCACGCACTCGCTTCCCGATATTCGCGAGATCCCGTTCTTTCACGATGACGGCGTGGCGGTCCCAGTCGATCACGGATTCAAAAGGAAGCACCGTGTCCGTGTCCACGAGCACAGGAAGTCGGCCCATGCTCAAAGTTTCGTAAAAGCGTATCGAGCAGTTCGCATAGCCTCGCGCGCAGAGGACGTAATCGCTCTCAATGATGTTGCGCGCGAAGGCGGCGCGGAAGGTTTTCGCCTGCTCAACGCTCCCGCCTGGCAGCAGGGCTCCATAGGCGTTGGCGAAGGCGGATTGATCGCGAATGACAAAGTTTGCCCGCACGTCCGGCGAGCGCTTGAGCAACAGAAGCGCGCGGGCTCGAGCCGCGTGCGCCGCGCGTTCGGGCGCGCGAGCCAGGAGCCCAAGATTATACGCCAGCAATCGAGCGCTCTCCTTGAGGCGAGCCTTGCTCCACGACATCCCAAGCGGAGGCGCGTAACCGCAGAAACCCACCACCGGGATCGCCTCCTTTGGACGAATGACTAACTGCCCGCCGCATTCGTCCGCGATGTAGTCTTTGCTCCACTGTGGCACAATAAACTCGTTTGAGGCTCGGGTTGAGCGGTGCAAAGCGATGCGGAATACGATGGCATTTTCCGGCCAATTCACCTGCGTGGGCGCATCCGTGCAGAAGAAAATAACCACCGGTTTGCCTGCTTGGGCCATGCGCCGACAATAATCTCGGGCGCGCTTCTCCAGGTCGGGACGGTCAAGCAACGCCTGCCAATCCGCGGGGATAAGCCCCGCATCCGCCTCCTCCATGGAGCCAAGGCGAAACCATTCGCCCGCTCGGGCCATGTATTCCGCTGAGGCGGCCCGCGTCACTCCTTCAGGGTCGTAGCGCTCGAAGCCCCAAAAAGGGTCCAGCATTTGCACATGCGCTCCGCGCTGCGGCAGAAGCGAAGCGTCTGTGTGCAGTGTGAACATCAGGACTTAGCGCCCCTCTTGATCTGGCAAAAGTAGTCCGAGCCGAGGTCCGTTATTGTGTAGAGCGCTTGAAGCGATGCGCGAGCCTCCTCCTTGGTCGCGGGGCTCAAGTGCGCATGTTCAAACAGGATCACCTCTGGATTCCATTTGGAAAGGTCAAGTTGCTTCAGGATATTCCAGTCGTACCCCTCAGTGTCGATGTGCAGTAAATCCAGCTTCTCGATCCCATGGCTGGTGAAGAGATCCTCCAGGCGCATCGTTTGAATCGGAGCACGCATGATGTAAGGGGCTACACGATGCCCCAAAAGCTTCTCGATATGGGCTGGGTTAAAGCTTCCGAGTTGGTCATGCCACGGGGGCAAATCGGGCATCGCTTCGCGCGCTTTCTCCGAAAGATGGTAGAACGTCGCCGAACCGCTCTCCTCGCCAATGGCCACTTGGGCGAAGGCCGTTCGAAGGCGGCCCGCGTAAGTTTGCTTCAAGCGCTCAAATAAAAATGGGACCGGCTCCACCAGCAACGCGCTCCAGCTTGGGTTTGCCATTAGCAAGTCATGAATTGGATCGCCAAGCGCCCCGTCATTGGACCCGATTTGAACAACGACCAGATCACGGCGCCCAGCCAGAGCCTTGCGAATGTGCCGGGCAGGATCGCGTTTCCAATGGTAATGCCAGCGGCCCGCGCGCCTCAGCAGGGGGCCGAGCAGCGGAGCGGCCTTCATTGTTTGTTTGATGAATTTAAGCACGCGCTTTGCGCCACTGCGCGCGCAGTGACTCGATGGTTTCGTAACAGCCGTTTCGCCACTTCGCGCGAAGCTTACCCCCTGGAATGCGCGAGTAGTACAATTCCTGAAAGTGTAGAAGCAGGTCGCTGCGCGGGCTTTCCGCCAACCGAAGCTTGCGCAACCCGCACCAATGCATAAGCAACGGGCGCTCGACCCCACGTGTTAGCGTTTTCACTTGCACTGAGTCCGCGAGCGGGCTGGCTGGCGTGATCATTATGGGGGTTCTCGCAAGGGTGATGCGCCCGGCCGCAGCCTGTTTCATCACCCAATAATTCAAGAACCCTTGCTCCCCCAGCTTGAAGATGTCCGGCCGCTCGAGGCGCGTCGGGGAGTCCCAATGGATATGCCCCTGCATCTCCTCCCGGGCGAACATTCCTGTAGTCGCCACAAACTGCCCCGTGTTGAACGCAAAACCGGGGAATTTGAATTCAGGGTCAAATGCCCGGAGCTTTTCCAAATCGAAATAGTTTCCCTCCACCATCCCCGGCTTCAACTCCTCCGCGTCCACCACGAAATCTTCACCACGTTCGTTGAGAGCATCCAACACTCGCCCCGCGAAAATGATGTCGGAGTCCAGCACCAGGCAGCGGTGTCGCGGCTGGATGAAGAGCGGCTCCAGCTTTGCAAACCCCCACCCGAATGTTTGGTTCGTTGGAAAAACATCCACATTCCACGCCCGCTCCATCTCGCCGCTGTCAAATTCTCCGAACCTGCGGTCCTTGAGCAAGGTGATGGCAATGTTCGGATACCAGTAGCGAATGCTCGCCACCAGGATGCGCGTCAGCCGAAAATCGTGCTTATAACAGGCCACATATATGCGCTCTATTCGCACGCGAGTTCAGCTTGGAAATTGTTTGAACAGAAGCCGGAAACCCATGCCGAGTTCGTGCGCGCGCTCCCGCAGATCTTCCGCGAGGCCGCGCCCCCTATACTTCACCAATCCAGCCGCAGTCTCCTTCACAAGACGCCGGGCAAACACCTCGAAGTAATATCGGCTGTTAATGCGCGCGCGCTCCTCTGGATGCAATTCCAGATACGTCAGGGTCGCTTCGTCATGCTTCCGCCGCGAACCGCGGGTTATTGGCCGCCACGGATGGCACACGGCCGCCTCCCGCACGAACACAGGTTGATGGCCCGCTTTGTGAAGCCGCAGCGCCAGTTCCGAATCTTCCATCGCGGCGTGCTTAAACCGCTCATTAAAGCCTCCGAGCTGTTGGAATAAACCGCGTTCAATGGCGAAATTGCACGACCATAGGCAGCCCCCTGTCTCATTGATTGGAGCCGTCTCGCTCAAGGATCGCTTTGGCCGATCGGCGTGGGTTCTCCCTTCAAGCACCCGCGCGCTGGGGTTCGATTGCCTGGCGCGGCTAAAAGCGCTCAGCCACTCAACCGAAGGCACACAATCGTCGTCCGTGAACACCAGCCATGCGCCTCTCGCCAGGCGCGCTCCATGATTGCGGTTAGCGGCTGGGCCTCTTCGCGGTCCCCGTGTCCAATGACAATTGCCAAACGTCTCGGTGACCTGTTTGCTCGCATCATTGCCGGAATCGTCGCTCACAATGACCTCCACCATGCCCAGTTGCACTTCACTCGTTGCTAAACGCACAGCATCCAAGCACCGGCGCAGTAAGTCCGGACGATCGCATGTGGGCACAATGACGGAGAATTCCACCATTTTACTGAGCCTCGTTGAAGGCGCGCAGCTTCCGTTTCAGCTTCCGCCCGCGACCAACAAAGGAGCTATTGCGCGCTGCCTCCGCGCGGCGTTTGGCCTCAACCTCAGCTTCCCATTCCGCCCGCTCTTTCCGGGTGAGGAAGCTGAGAAAGATCTCATCTATCGGGCGCGGCGCGTGCATCGGCACCCCTGCCCAATGAATCAGGTACGGTGTTTCCTCAACGCTCTTCCAATAGCGTCGATACTCGCCACAGTAATCACCCGCCCAAGTCGACTGCATGCGGAAGGGGGGCAGAGTGAGATTCGTCACAACGACGCCGCTTGCGGCCACAAGCATATTCACTCCGGGTTGCTCGTGGAATCGAAACTCCAGGCAAGTCGCGCGAAAACGTGATTCTTCGGCCTGAGCCCTTAACTGTCCAAGCTCATAGAGCGCACGATCACAAGCCCACTGCCCGGTGTTGAAGACATTGCTCTGCCAAATCGTTGAACGCTCTTCCAAGTACAGGCGCGACTCCCCCGTGAGAGTTTCTCCGGGATTGTGCCAATGCCCGCATGAAGTGATGAACCCGCTGACCGGTTCCAGAGTTTTCGCGGGGTTGCGGAGGAAGCAAACATCCGCATCCACGAATTGAAAGTTGCTGACTGTCAGAGCCAGATACTTGCGCATGGTTGGATGCGCCTTGTGGCTCTGGAGCCAGTTGAATAACTCGGACGATTCCCACCAGGTTGCCTTCGCAGGCAATTCAAATCTCTGGTCATCGTACGGAATCACTAACAACGGAAGATCACATCCAACAGCCCTGAGAGAACGCTCCATCGCGAGGAATCGCAGCCGGACCTTTGCGTTGGCCAGTGTGATGATTTGTTCCAGCTTCACTTGTTAGGACGAGAGTTCCTGGTAGGCACGCAGGTGCTCTGCGGCGACTTTTGGCCAGGCCAGGCGCTCGACCGCAAACTCGCGCGCCGCCTGTGATATTTTCATCCGCGCGGTCTCGCTGCGAAGAATCTGGAGCGTCAGGTCGATCAACTCATCATCCGCATCATTCTTCGCCAACGGATATATTGTGCCGCCGCCATAATCCCTCGCGCCACCCACGTCGGTCGTTAAGATCGGCAAGCCGCAAGCGAGT
>Ga0196963_10002254_pt1 | contig 11810 bp, 10 predicted proteins | sample S1_5metaG_FD_148600 | JGI IMG/M metagenome (GOLD analysis project Ga0196963, IMG submission 148600) | Soil microbial communities from Anza Borrego desert, Southern California, United States - S1_5 | ecosystem: Environmental > Terrestrial > Soil > Desert | place: USA: California | collected... | reverse complement strand
CGCAATGCGCGTTCATCCACCACAGCACCTGCGTCAGGCGATCATCACGACACTGCTCGTGGCGGCGTCAATCGTGATGGGCGTCGTGCTCTTTCAGATCTGGCTGATCAAGCAGGACGTCGATCGGATCAGCGCACGGCTGAAGCTGGATGTCGGGCCGCAAACGACGCTGCTGTACGACTCCAAGAACCGCGTTATTTCCGCTCTCTACAAGGAGCATCGCCTGCCGGTTCCGCTCGAGCAGGTGTCGGAAGCGCTGATTCAGGCGGTGATTGCCGCCGAGGATCAGCGCTTTTTCGAGCACAACGGTGTGGACCTGCGCCGGGTGACTGGCGCGGCGATCGCCAACCTGCGGCGTGGCCGCATCGCCCAGGGTGCCAGCACCATCACTCAGCAGTACGTCCGCAACGCATTCCTCGATCGCTCGCGGACGTGGAGCCGCAAGTTGCGCGAGGCGTGGCTCTCGCATCGACTTGAAGACAAATTCGGCAAGAAAGCCATTCTGCAGGCTTACCTCAACCACGTTTATCTCGGCGACGGATACTACGGCGTCGAAGCCGCTTCGCTCGGCTACTTCGGTAAACCCGCTGCGCACGTCACTCCGGTCGAGGCCGCGACCATCGCCGCGCTGATCAATCGTCCATCGGGTTGGATGTTGCGAAAGAACCCGGCGAAGATCCGCGACCGCCGCGACTGGGTGCTGCGGCGCATGTATCAGGAAGGCAAGCTCGATGCGGACGCATTTGGCCAGGCGATCGCCACCCCCGTCGCGTTGACGCTGGCGCCTGAGCACGCCCGTGCGTCGAACGATCCGGTCAGCTTCAACACCGGGCCGTACTTCGCAAGTCTCGTCCACGAGATGCTGTTCGAACAGTTTGGCGTCGACCGCGCGTTGACGGGAGGCCTCCGCGTCTATACCACTCTGGACGCCGACGTTCAGAGGTTCGCGGAAGACTCGGTCCGAACACGCCTGGCCGAGTTGGAAAAGCGAGCCGCCAAAGCCGGCGGACAACGGCAGGGCGCCCAGCGGCTGCAGGCAGCGTTGGTCGCCATTGAGAACTCGACGGGTTACGTGCGCGCTCTGGTCGGCGGCCGCGACTTCGCCGAGAGCCCGTTCAATCGCGCGACCGACGCCATGCGGCAACCAGGTTCGGCCTTCAAGCCGTTCGTGTTTGCCGCCGCTCTCGAGGCCGGCATGTCGCCCGGCAGCACCATCGACGGGCTCGACGCCTACATCGCGTCGTCGCAGGGAGCGTATCTGCCTGGCGGCGAGCATGAAGTCGAGTCGACGACGCTGCGGCGCGCGCTGGTGCAGTCGAGCAACCGCGCCGCCGTGCATTTGCTGCAGCGCGTCGGCCTAGGCGCCACGATTGACCTCGCCAACCGGGTTGGCCTTGAATCGCAGCCGGCCGTGCCGTCACTGGCGCTTGGGACCGGCGAAGTCAGCCTGCTGAACCTGACCTCTGCCTACACCGCGTTCGCGAATAATGGCGTGCTGCAGCCGCCGGTTTTCATCCTTCGAGTGGAGGATCCCGATGGCCGCGTCATCTACCGCGGCGAGTCGGTCGGTCGCCGTGTACTCAGCGAGTCGACCGCGTATCTGATGGCGACGATGCTTGCAGATGTGGTTGATCACGGCACCGCCTACGGCGCTCGACGGGACGGGTTCCGACTGCCTGCCGCCGGCAAGACCGGCAGCACAGATGACCACGCCGACGCGTGGTTCGTCGGCTTCACGTCGCGGCTTGCGGCGGGCGTGTGGGTCGGTTACGACCAGCCGCAGCAGATCATGCGTCGCGGTTTCGCCAGCGTGGTCGCGGTACCGGCGTGGTCGGGCTTCATGAAAGCCGCTACACACGGCAACAAGGTGGAATGGCTGGAACGCCCGGCCGGCGTGTCGCACATCCGCCGGTGCCGGGCATCGGGCGATCTGGCCAATGAATACTGCGAGCTGACGGGCGAAGTCGACAACGACTATGTGTCGATTGGCCGGGGGCCCGACCTCTGCACGCTGCATTCATCCGTCGCGCCAACGGCCGCGCCCCTTTCGACGATCTCCTACGCCATCAGGCCGCCTCAGTAGCGGCCGGCCGGCGGCGGGTGATGGCGACGTGCCGTCGGCTCGTCCCGTTGCGCGGTCGCACTGCTTGCACTACGCTTAATCCGTCCTTATACGTTCTATTTCGGAGGCGGCCTTCATGCAGGTGATTCCGGTAACAGCCGTCCACCGCGGCTTCGGGAAAACATCCCGTCGCGACAGCTGGTGGGTGGCGCCTCTTGCGGTATTCCTCGGTCTATTAGCGTTTATCGTCTACGTCCATTGGGCCATGTTCCAGGGCGAGCATTACACCTACGGCCCTTATCTCTCTCCGTTTTACGCGCCGGAGCTCTGGGGCAGCTCGCCGCATGCCTGGTTTGGTGACTATCCGCCGTTCTGGCCTTCGTTCATTCCTTTCTCGCCGGCGCTGTTGATCCTGCCGTTTCCCGCGGGTTTCCGCTTCACTTGCTATTACTATCGCGGCGCCTATTACAAAGCGTTCTGGGCCGATCCGCTGTCGTGCGCCGTGGGCGAGCCCCGCAAGAGCTACTGGGGCGAGAACTCACTCCCGCTGATCATCCAGAACATCCATCGCTACTTCCTATACGCCGCGCTGATCTTCATCTTTCTGTTGTCCTACGACGTGTGGCTGGCGTTCTGGTGGGACAATCCCGCCACCGGAGCGAAAGAGTTCGGCATTGGTCTCGGCACGCTGATCATGCTGATCAACGTCGTTCTGATCGCCGCCTACACGCTTGGCTGCCATTCGCTGCGGCATCTCGTGGGTGGACGCAAGAACGAAATCTCGAAGTCGCCTGCAGCCGATGCGTGCTATTCGTGCACGAGCAGCCTCAACAACAAACATCAGCTGTTTGCGTGGGCAAGCCTGTTCTCGGTGATGATCACGGACATTTACATTCGGCTGTGTTCGATGGGGATCCTGAGCGACCCCAGGATTCTCTAGATGCCTGCACACGCAACGTATTCCTACGACGTTCTGATCATCGGAGCGGGCGGCGCCGGTCTGCGCGCGGCGATCGAGGCGGCGAACGCCGGCGTCTCGGTCGGCCTGATCTGCAAATCGCTGCTCGGTAAAGCGCACACGGTCATGGCCGAAGGCGGCATGGCCGCGGCGTTGTCGCACAACGACGACCGCGACAACTGGAAGGTCCACTTCGCGGACACCATGCGCGGCGGCCAGTACGTCAACAACTGGCGGATGGCCGAGATTCATGCGAAGGAAGCACCCGATCGCGTTCGCGAGCTCGAGGCGTGGGGCGCGGTGTTCGATCGCACGCCGGATGGCCGCATCAACCAGCGCAACTTCGGCGGCCATCGCTATCCGCGGCTCGCCCATGTCGGCGATCGGACCGGCCTCGAGCTGATCCGAACGCTGCAGGATCACACGATCTATCTGGGCGTGACGGTGCACATGGAGCACACCGTCATCGAGCTGATCCTCGATGGCGGACGCGCCGCGGGCGTTCTCGCCTACGATCGCGAGCGCGGCCGGTTTCACGTGTTCGCCGCGAAGGCGATCGTGCTCGCCACCGGCGGCGTCGGCCGGGCCTACAAGATCACCAGCAACAGCTGGGAGGGTACGGGCGACGGCCACGCGCTGGCCTATCGCGCCGGCGCCGAGCTGATCGACATGGAGTTCGTGCAGTTCCATCCGACCGGCATGGTCTGGCCGCCAAGCGTCCGCGGCATCCTCGTCACCGAGGGTGTGCGTGGTGAAGGCGGTGTCCTCCGCAACAGCGAGGGACGCCGGTTCATGTTCGACGACATTCCGGACAACTACAAGCCGCAGACGGCGTCGGATCCGGAGGAGGGCTGGCGCTACACCCAGGGTGACAAGAGCGCGCGGCGCCCGCCGGAACTGCTGACGCGCGACCATGTGGCGCGTTGTATCAACCGTGAAGTCAAGGCGGGACGTGGCTCACCGCATGGCGGCGTGTTCCTCGATATCGCGTGGATCAAGGAAAAGATCAGCGACAGCGAGGCGCACATCAAACGCAAGCTGCCGAGCATGTACCACCAGTTCAAGGAACTGGCTGACCTCGATATCACCAAGGAGCCGATGGAAGTGGGCCCGACGACCCACTACATCATGGGCGGCATTCGCGTCGACGCCGACTCTCAGGAATCGACGATTCCCGGGTTGTTCGCCGCTGGCGAATGCGCGGCCGGCATCAACGGCGCCAACCGCCTCGGCGGCAACTCGCTGTCGGATTTGATCGTGTTCGGCAAGCGCGCCGGCGAATACGCGGCGGAGTTCTCGAAGAAGAACGGCCAGTCGAAGGTGGACGACGGCGCGGTAGAGAGGGCGATGAAAGCATCGCTCGAACCATTCGATCGCGGGGCAGGTGGCGAGAATCCCTACAAGGTGCAGTACGACCTGCAGGACACCATGCAGGCACTGGTCGGCATCGTCCGCACCGAGAGCGAAATGCAGGAAGCCGTCCAGAAGATTGCCAGCTTCCGCGATCGGGCCGGCCGCGTCGGCATCGACGGCCACCGTGAATACAACGCCGGCTGGCACACCTGCATCGACCTGCGCAATCTCCTCGATGTCTCCGAGGCGATCGCGCGGTCGGCGATCGAGCGCAAGGAAAGCCGCGGCGGCCATTTCCGCGAAGACTACCCGGACAAGAAGAGCGAGTTCGCGACGTTCAACTTCGCGACCAGGCGCGGCGCTGATGGCACGATGCAGACATCGCGCGTGCCGCTGCCGGACATGCCGGACTATTTGAAGCAGGTCATCGAGGAGCAGAAGCAGTGAGCCAGGCGACGTTCAGCATATGGAGGAGCGAGCCTGGCGGCGGCGCCGGCGCGTTCAAGGACTACACCATCGAGATCTCCGACGGCATGGTGGTGCTCGACGCCGTTCACAAGATCCAGGCCGAGCACGCTCCCGACCTCGCGTGCCGGTGGAATTGCAAGGCGGGCAAGTGCGGATCATGCTCCGCGGAGATCAACGGCAAGCCGCGGTTGATGTGCATGAGCCGGCTGAACTCGATCGACCTGTCCCAACCGGTCAAGGTCGAGCCGATGCGGACGTTCCCGCTGATCAAGGATCTGGTCACGGATGTGTCGTGGAACTTCCGCGTCAAGAAGGGCTTGAAGAAGTTCAAGCCGCGCACGCCCGATGCGCCGGATGGCACGTGGCGGATGGCGCAGCGCGACATTGACCGGATTCAGGAGTTTCGCAAGTGCATCGAATGCTTCCTGTGCCAGGACGTCTGCCATGTGCTGCGCGACCACGGCAAGCATGACGAATTCATCGGGCCGCGCTTCCTGATCTACACCGCCCAGCTCGAGATGCATCCGCTCGATACCGACGATCGAATCCCGGACCTCAAGGACAAGAACAACATCGGTTACTGCAACATCACCAAGTGCTGCACCAAGGTGTGCCCGGAGCACATCCGCATCACCGACAACGGCATCATTCCGTTGAAGGAGCGCGTCGTCGATCGCTTCTACGACCCGGTCACGCGTCTGCTGCGGATGGTCACCGGATGAGGTGCGGCTGACGGTTGAATAATCGTTTAAGTCGTGTAATGACAAAGAATTACAACACTCGCTGAAGTGCTTCGGTATCCTTTTCATACAACGACAGAGGGGAAGCACCGGGTGGGGCGTCGTCGTGAGCCGCTATGTCCCCACCCGGCTTTTTCGTACCGCCCGCTATAATCGAAGTGAGACGAGTGAGTCAGGAGATCGCATCCGATGTTTGATAAGTTGCAGGGTTCGAGCCTCGATCGTCGTAGCTTCCTTCGCGGATCGGCGCTGTTTGCCGCCGCGATTGGCGTAGCCGTGGTGCCCGCCTTCGCGCAGCAGCCCCAGGAAAAGCCGAAACCGGATGAGGACGAGAAAAAGAAGGAAGAACCGAAAGACCCGTTCGGCGACGGCGACAAGAAGGATGAGAAGAAGCTCATCGACGCCGAAGGCCGCGAATACCGCGTCTGCCCGCAGTGCGCCTACAACATGTACAAGCAGGGGCGGATGTGGGTGTGTGAGAACTGCGGATACAGCTACGTCGAATAGCCGCGGTTTGAGCCGATTGAACGTCGAAAGGCCCGGGCAGTGCCCGGGCCTTTTGCTTTAGGCGGCAACCACTTTCTGAACGAGACGCAGGAACGCCTCGATCGATTTCAGCAAGTGCGGCTCCGGTGTGTCTTCTTCCTTGCAGTGCGACAAGCCGTTCGACGAATACGCGAACATCATCACCGTCGGCATGTACGGCACCATCTCGGCAGCGTCGTGCAGCGGCCCTGACGGCAGGTGCGGCGCATCGCCGGTCACTTCGCGAACCGCTTCATCACACAGCTTGATCAACTGGGGTGAAAACGGCCGCGGCTCGATCTGCCAGAGGCGTTTCCATTCGACGCTGACATTGTTGTTCGACGCAATAGCCCACGACGCGGCGCGTGCTTCGGCCAGCATTGCGGCGAGTACGTCCGCGTCCAGCGCGCGCTGATCGAGCGATATCTCTGCAGCTCCAGGCACCGCGGTGACGATTCCCGGCTCGACCTTCACCGTGCCGACGGTACAGACGACCCGTGCGGCGGGAGTGGTGTGCTTTCTGGCGATGTCGCGGAAGGCGAGTGCGCTCTCGGCGGCCGCGAGGAACGCGTCCTTGCGCATCGGAATCGGCGTCGATCCGGAGTGCGCCGCCTGCCCGACGAAGCGGAGCATGTGCCGCTCGACACCGAACGTGCCCTGCACGACCGCTGTCGGTTTGTTCATCGACTCGAGCACCGGGCCTTGTTCGATGTGCAGCTCGAGATACGCCTTGCCTTTGATTGCTTGCAGCGTGCGCTGTGCCTCGTGCATCCGCGACAGCTCGACGCCGTTCTCGCGGAGCGCGTCGGCCAGCCGGACTCCGGTCTTGTCGACGAGATGCTCGATGTCGGAGATCTGCAGGCTGCCTGCAGCGGCTGAGGAGCCCAGCAGGCTGCGGCCGAATCGCGCGCCTTCTTCGTCGGCCCAGTCGACGACTTTCAGCGTCACCGGGGGCGTCCGGCCCTGGAACATGTGCAGGGCTTCCAGTCCGGCCATCACACCGAGGGCGCCGTCGAGCCACCCGCCGTTCGGAACCGAATCGAGGTGGCTGCCGATGATCACGGTTTGATCGGAGGCCCCCGGCAGCGTCGCCCAACTGTTGCCCGCAGCATCGAGTTCCGGCGTGATGCCGATCGCGGCCAGCTTGCCGTTGAACCACTGGCGGGCTTGCCGCCACACCGGTCCCCAGGCCAACCGCTGTGCGCCCTCCGCGGTCGAGGTCAGCGCGGCAAGTTCTCGAAGGTTGGTCACGACATCCTGAGCACTCATGCGCGCAGTATATTTCGTCCACAGATGTCACACCCTATGGTTGGCTGTGCCGACGCCCTCGCAGTCTGTGTCTCGCTGCGAAACCAATCTGCGGAAGTCTGTGTAATCTGTGGATGACTAGATGCTGAAGAGCAAAACGCTGTTCATCACCGGCGGCAGCCGAGGTATCGGTCTCGCGATCGGAATGCGCGCGGCGGAAGATGGCGCCAACGTCGTCATCGCCGCCAAGACCACCGAGCCGCACCCGAAGTTGCCGGGCACGATCTTCACGGCGGCCGCCGACATCGAGCGTGCGGGCGGCACGGCTCTCGCGGTCGCAACCGACATTCGCGACGAGGGCCAGGTCGATGCGGCGATTGCCGCCGCGGTCGAGCGTTTCGGCGGGATCGATATTCTCGTCAACAACGCATCGGCGATCAGTCTGACGGGAACGCTGGACACGCCGATGAAGCGTTTTGATCTGATGCATCAGATCAATACTCGCGGCACGTTCATGTGTACGCAAAAGGCGATGCCGCATCTGCGTCGCGCATCCAACCCGCACGTGCTGAACATCTCGCCGCCGCTGTTTTCGACGCTGACGTCCCGATGGTTTGCGCCTCATGCCGCCTACACGATGGCGAAATACGGCATGTCGTTGTGCGTGCTCGGCATGGCCGAGGAATTTCGTCAGTGGGGCGTCGCCGTGAACGCCCTGTGGCCTCGCACCGGCATCGACACCGAAGCGATTCGCCTGATCGCCGGCGAGGCGGGCCGGCGCCGCACGCGCAGTCCGCGCATCATGGCTGATGCTGCCTACTGGATCCTGACGCAGCCGAGCCGCAAGGTAAGCGGTCGATTCTTCCTCGACGATGAGGTCCTGCGCATCGCGGGCGTCACCGATTTCTCCCGGTATCGTCCGCAGGGCATCGACGAGAGTGACTTGATGCCCGACTTCTTTCTTTAACTCAACCGTTCGACTATCGTTACCCGCATGTCGTCCGCCGCTCCGCTGTCGGCCGCGCAGCTGCACGAGCCCATTCTGCCGCTCGCGCGCCCGCCGCTCGTCGTTTTGCATCCTGATCAAAGCGTCACCACCGTGCTGGAGCGGATTCGCGGCAACGGCGACGCCGCATCGACGCGCTATTTCTACGTCGTCGATGAAGGCAACAAACTCGTTGGCGTGGTTCCGGCGCGGCGCCTGCTGACGGCGCAGCCTGATCAATCCGTCCGCGACGTCATGATCCACGATGTCGTGGCGATTCCCGATTGGGCGACCGTGCTCATCGCCAGCGAGTACTTCGCAACGCGACGGCTGCACGCGTTCCCGGTGATTACGGGCTCGGGCGAGCTCTGCGGCGTCGTCGACGTGACGCTGTTTACGGACGACGTGATTGATCTGGCGCGGCAGACCTACGACGATATTTTCCAGCTGATCGGCGTCCACGGCACCGCGCAGCAGTCGACGTGGTTTGCTTTCCGCGATCGGTTTCCGTGGCTGCTTTGCAATATTGCGGGCGGCTTGCTGGCGGCTTTCATCGCCAGCCGCTTCGAAGATCTGCTGCAGCGATTCGTGGTCTTGTCGCTGTTCATCCCGATTGTCCTGGCCCTTGGCGAGAGTGTGAGCATGCAGGCGCTGACGTTGACGATTCAGGGCCTGCAGGATGGCCCGATTGTGTGGAAGCGGTTGATGGGCGCGTTGTGGAAGGAATTCCGGACGGCAACGTGGCTGGCCCTTGGCTGCGCCACTGTCGTCGGCATCGTCGTCGTGGTGTGGCGGGGACAGTACGACACCGCGCTGTCAATTTTTCTCTCGATTGTGTTCTCGATGATTGTTGCGTGTCTGCTCGGCGTTGCGGTCCCGGCGGGCCTGCGTGCGGCCCAGGCCGATCCGCAAATCGCGGCCGGTCCGGTGGTGCTGGCGTCTGCCGACGTCGTGACGCTGCTGTTCTACTTCGGCTTGGGCGCGCGCCTGCTCGGGTAGGCGGGGAAAGCCTCGCGGAGCTCCGCTGGCGGGATGCGGCGCCACGTGCCCGGCGCCAGGGTTCCGAGCGCGATTCCGCCGAACTGCACGCGACGCAATTGCGTCACCGGGTGGCCGACCGCCTTCAGCAGCCGTCGTATCTCGCGATTCTTGCCTTCGGTCAGGGTCAGGGTCAGGTGACTCTCGCGATTCGATTGTTTCCGGACCATCGCGCTGGCGGCCGACAGCCGCTCGCCGCCCTCGGTTACGCCGCGTCGCAATCGGTCGACGATGCGGTCGTCGACGCGGCCCTTGACGGTCACCAGGTACACGCGCGGCACGCCGGACTGCGGATCGGTCAGCCAATCGGCCAGCTGCGTGTCGTTCGTCAACAGCAGTAATCCGCTGGTTGCGAGATCGAGTCGCCCGACCGGCACGACTCGCGCCGGCAGATCGGCCAGCAAGTCGTACACCGTGGGTCGGCCTTGGGGATCGGATCGTGTCGTCACATAACCGCGAGGTTTGTGGAGCGCGATCGTCAGCGGCACCGCCGCGCGCGCCGTTTCACCGTCGATGACGATCTGCGCGCGTTCCGGGACGACTCGGATCAGCGGGTTGGTCGCGGTCTTGCCGTCGATACGCACCCGGCCGGCAAGAATCAGCTGACGCGCCTGCGATCGGCTGGCCAGTCCGAGTTTCGACAGCGCGCGTTCGAGGCTAACCGTCCCAGGAATCGAGCTAGCGGTAGTTGCCAAACTGGAGGGCGATCCCGAAGTCCTTCGCCCGCAGTGCCTGCATGGCGCCCTGCAGATCGTCCTTCGACGGTGACGTGATGCGCAGCTGATCGCCCTGGATCGCCGCCTGCACCTTTTTCAGTTTCAGGTCCTTGAGGTGCTTGACGATGTCGCGCGCGGCGTCAGAGGGAATGCCCTGCTGGAGCGTGATGACTTGTTTGACCGTACTGCCCGCCGCCGGCTCGATGTCGCCGCGCTTGAGGTTCTTGACCGGCACGTTGCGCTTGATCAGGCGCGTCTGCAGCACGTCCCACACCGCCTCGAGGCGGAAGTTGTCCTCGGCAGTCAGCGTCAGGGTGTTGGCTTTTTGATCGAGATCGATCGCCGCGAGCGAGCCCTTGAAATCGAAACGCTGCGCGATCTCCTTGCGGGCCTGGTTGACGGCGTTGTCGACCTCCGGCATCTCGATGGTCGAGGTCACGTCGAAGGAATACGTGGCGGGCATCGGCCCATGGTACATCGGCGCAGCCGAGGGATCGTCGCGGAAAAATCTATGAATTGCAGCGGCCCATCGGACGTACCTTGGTATCGTGACCGCCCCGCTGTTTCCCTTTTCCGAGTACTGGTGGCTCTACGTCGGCTTCACCGGCTTTGTGCTGCTGATGCTCGCCATCGATCTGGGCGTGTTCCATCGCAAGGCGCACGAGGTGTCGGTCAAGGAGGCGGCGCGGTGGAGCGGGGTGTGGATCTCGCTGTCACTGATCTTCAACGTGCTGCTGTATTTCTACGTGTCGCGCACCTTGACCGAGGAGGTCGGCCGCCGGCTCGCCCTCGAGTTCCTCGCCGGCTACATCGTCGAATACACGTTGTCCGTCGACAACATGTTCGTGTTCGTCGTGATCTTTTCGTTTTTCGCGGTGCCGAGGCAGCTGCAGCACCGCGTGCTGTTCTACGGCATTCTCGGCGCGTTGATCTTCCGCGGCCTGTTCATCGCGCTTGGCGCGGTGCTGCTGTCGTATCACCTGGTGGTCGTGATCTTCGGCGTGCTGCTGATCGTCACCGGCATCCGCATGGTGACCGGCGACTCGGGCGAGGCGGACCCCAGCAAGAACATTCTGGTGCGGCTCGTTCATCGCATCATGCCGGTGACGGAGGAGTTCCACGGACCGCGGTTCTTCATACGGATCGCCGATCGCCTGCACGCAACGCCGCTGTTCCTCACGCTGGTCGCCATCGAGATGAGCGACATCGTTTTCGCGATCGATTCGGTGCCGGCGATCTTCGCGCTGACCAAGGAGCCGCTGATCGTGTTTACCTCGAACGTGTTCGCGATCCTCGGTCTTCGCTCGCTGTATTTCGTCTTGAGCGCTGCGGTTGCGAATTTCTCGCTGCTCAAGTACGGGCTGGCCGGCGTGCTGGTGTTCATTGGCCTGAAGATGGTGTGGTTGAACCAGGCATTCGGTGGCCAATTCCCGATTGTTTGGTCGTTGGCCATCATCGGCACCTTCGTTGGCGGTGCGATTGCCGCGTCGCTGATCTTCGACAGGCGTCAGCGGCGTCGGGCGTAGAATCGCGCTGTGGCGAACGCGCGCGGGCTGCCGGGGATTCGCGAGGTCGACATCACTCGGCGGGGCCAGGCGGCATCGGTGCGTGATCGGGTTGCCGTCGAGGAGCCGATGGAGGTGCGCGTCAACGGCGCGAGCTTCGCGGTGATCATGCGGACGCCGGGCGCCGATCGCGATCTCGCGGTGGGGTTTCT
>Ga0196963_10002253_pt1 | contig 11811 bp, 8 predicted proteins | sample S1_5metaG_FD_148600 | JGI IMG/M metagenome (GOLD analysis project Ga0196963, IMG submission 148600) | Soil microbial communities from Anza Borrego desert, Southern California, United States - S1_5 | ecosystem: Environmental > Terrestrial > Soil > Desert | place: USA: California | collected... | reverse complement strand
ATCCTCGCAGTCACCAAGGCGCTGCTGCAATCAGGCGTGAGCTACGTGGGCGGCTATCAAGGCTCCCCCATCTCGCACCTCATCGACGTGCTTGTCGATGCCAAGCCGATGCTCGACGAGCTCGGCATCCATTTGGAGACCCCGACCAGCGAAGCTGCCGCCGCCGCCATCCTCGGCGCCTCGATCAATTATCCCATCCGCGGCGCCGTCGCCTGGAAGTCCACGGTCGGCACCAACGTCGCGTCGGATGCGCTGGCCAACCTTGCCTCCGCTGGCGTCATCGGTGGCGCCATGATGGTGGTCGGCGAGGATTACGGCGAGGGGGCGAGCATCATCCAGGAGCGCACCCACGCCTTCGCGATGAAATCGCAGATGTGGCTGCTCGACCCGCGGCCAAACCTGACCAGCATCGTCGACATGGTGGAGAAGGGTTTCGAGCTCTCCGAAGCGTCGAACACACCGGTGATGCTGCAACTGCGCATCCGCACCTGCCACGTTTACGGACGCTTTGCGGCGAAGAACAACCGCCAGGGCGCGATCTCGCGCAACAGCAAGCTGCAGACGCCCGATTTCGACATCATGCGCCTCTGCCAGCCGCCTTACACGATCGCGCAGGAACGCATCAAGATCGAGAAGCGCATGCCAGCGGCGCTGCACTTCATCGCGGAGCGCAAGCTCAACGAGCACTTCGACGGGGACATCGCCGATGTCGGCATCATGCTGCAGGGTGGGGTCTACAACACGCTGATGCGCGTGCTGCACCGCGTCGGCCTGGCCGATACCTTCGGCAAGTCGCGCATCCCGCTTTACGTGATGAATGTGACATACCCGCAGATCCCGGAGGAGATCACAGCCTTCTGCGCCGGTAAAAAGGCGGTCCTGATCTGCGAGGAAGGTCAGCCCGAATTCATCGAGCAGGCGATCAACACCATCCTGCGCCGTGCCGACATCAACACGAAGTTGTTCGGCAAGGACGTCTTCCCGATGGGCGGCGAGTACACCTCCGAGGTGATGCTCAGGGGTCTGGCGGCATTCTTCGACAAGGTCGGTGTGCCGGCCATCGACGCGGCCCGCGGCTCGGCCACCGCCCAGGTCAGGGCCGTGGGCGACCACAAGGCACAGGCGGCGGAATCTCTCGGCGGCGCGGTGCCGCCGCGGACGCCGACCTTCTGCACCGGCTGCCCCGAACGTCCCGTGTTCAGCGCCCTGACCCTGGTCGAGCGCGAGCTTGGCAAGCATCACATCGCCGCCGATATCGGCTGCCACAGTTTTTCCGCCTACCAGCCGTTCAACCTCGGCAATACCTGCCTGGGCTACGGCATGGGCCTATCGAGCTCGACCGGCATCGGCCCGAACTTCGAGAAGCGCGTCATCTCAATCATGGGCGATGGCGGCTTCTGGCATAACGGCCTGACCAACGGCGTCGCCTCGGCTACGTTCAACAACGCCGACGGCGTGCTGATCGTGATGAAGAACGGCTACACCTCGGCGACCGGCTGGCAGTTTCTGCCCTCGTCGATGCAGCACCGCGACGGCATCAAGCCGCAGGACCAGAACCTCGAATCCGCCATCCGCGGCGTCGGCGTGAAGTGGCTGAAGAAGGTCCAGAACTACAACGTCGCGCATGTCGCCAAAGTGCTGAAAGAGGCCCTGACCACAGCCGAGAAAGGCCTCAAGGTCATCATCGCCGAGGGCGAGTGCATGCTGGCCAAGCAGCGCCGCGTGCGCGCCGAGGACGCCAAGAACATCGCTGCCGGCAAGCGCGTGGCCAAGCCGAGGTTCGGCGTCGACGAACAGACCTGCACCGGCGACCATTCCTGCATCCGCCTGTCCGGCTGCCCGTCGCTCAGCGTCAAGGACAACCCCGACAAGCTGCGCCAGGACCCGGTCGCCACCGTCGTCGAGACTTGCGTGGGCTGCGGCCTGTGCGGCGAGGTGTCGCATGCCGCCATCCTCTGCCCAAGCTTCTACAAGACCGAGGTCGTGCACAACCCGGGCGCCGTCGAGCGCGTGATCAACCGCCTGCGGCAGCGAGTGATCGCCTGGATGGCGACGCCCGAGGCGCTGCCGACCCCGCCGCTGCCGTCGACCGCGACGCTTGCCGCCGCGGCCGAGTAGGCATCATGGCTGCCGCCGAATTGCGTCCCGTCACGATCCTGATCTCCGCCCTGGGCGGCGAAGGCGGCGGCGTGATGACCGATTGGATCCTCGCCGCCTGCCGAGCCGAGGGCCTGACCGTCCAGGCGACATCGGTCCCCGGCGTCGCCCAGCGCACCGGTGCCACGACGTACTATCTGGAGATCCTGCGCGAGAAGCTGCCGCCCGGCGCACCCGAACCGGTGATGGCGCTCTACCCGCAAGTCGGCGACATCGATCTCATGGTGGCGACCGAGTTAGTCGAAGCCGGGCGCGCCTGTCAGAGCGGCTTCGTCTCACCCGATCGCACCACGATCATCGCCTCGATGCATCGCTTCTACCTGATCGACGAAAAGATCGGCATGGGCGATACGCGGCTCGAGACCGCGCGGGTCGAGGCGACAGTCCGCGGTCTGTCCAAGCGCGCCATCCTCGGCGATTTCGCCCAGGCTGCGCGCGACAGCGGCACGGTGATCAACGCGGTGCTGGTTGGCGCGATTGCCGGCACGGGCATCCTGCCGCTTCCGGTCGAGGCCTTCGAACGCGCCATCCGAGAGGAAGGCAAGTCGGTCGAGGCCAATCTGCGCGGCTTCCAGTACGGCCTCAAGGTGGCACGAGGCGAGATCGTTGAGCTGCGGCCAGTCCAGCGGGCCGCGACGCCCGCCCTGGCGACCACGCCCACCGCTGCTCTCGAATCCGTTCGCGACCGCGTGGTGCGTGATTTCCCCACAGCGGCGCGCGAGATCGTCAACGAGGGCGCCGCGCGCTGCTTCGACTACCAGGACCACGCCTACGCTACGCTCTATCTCGACCGCCTGGACAAGATCTGGCAGGCCGAGCGCGCCGCGGGCGGCGACGGCAGCGGCACAGCAGAGACCGGCCGGCACCTGGCCTTGTGGATGACCTATGAAGACGTGATCCGCGTCGCCCAGATCAAGACACGGCCAAACCGGTTGCAGAAGGTGCAGCGCGGCTCCGGTGCCAAAGGCGAGCAGCCCGTGATCGTCACCGAATTTCTGAAGCCAGGCATCGACGAGTTCGCCTCGATCCTGCCACCGTCACTGGGCCGTCGGCTGGTCGGCTGGGCCGAGCGCACCAACCGTCATAACAGCTTCAATGTCGGCCTGCATATCCGCACCAGCACCGTACTGGGCTTCGCGCTGCTGCGCCTGATGGCCTCGCTCAAGGGGTGGCGCCGGCGCGGTTACCGCTTCGGCGTCGAGCAGCAGGGCATCGAGCGCTGGCTCGACGCCATCCGCCAGGCCATGCCCAAGGACCGACTGGTGGCACGCGAGATCGCCGAATGCGCCCGCCTGATCAAGGGCTACAGCGACACCCACCGCCGCGGTACGGGTAATTTCCGGCGCATCATGGACACGCTGGTAACGCCGACGCTCACGGCCTCGAATGCGCAGCCGGATTTCTACGCCAACGCGGCGGCGGCCATCGCCACGGCGCGCAAGGCGGCGCTGACCGACCCCGAGGGCCAGACCCTCGACCGCACCCTGGCGCAGCTCGCCAGCGCGCGCGCCTGATGCCACCGGTGAAACCGGTAGCGATCGCCGGGGTAACGACTAGCGCCCAAGCATGACCGAGGGCAGCCAAGTCGCCAGACCGGGCACGAACAGAACCGCCAGCAGTACGGCGACGCTGAACCAGACATAAGGCATGGCGGCACGGAAGACGTCCGAGAGCTCTATCTCGGGCGGTGCCACGCCCTTCATGGTGAAGAGCAGCAGGCCGAAAGGTGGTGTCAGCAGGCCGAGCTGCATGCAGATCAAGAACATTACGCCGAACCAAACCGGATCGATGCCCAGGCGCTGCACCAGCGGCATGAAGAAAGGCAGCGTGATCAGCATCATGCTGACCTGGTCGACGAAGCAGCCGAGAAACAGCAGGATCACCATCATGCCGATGATGATGGTCATGGTGGACAGCCCTTGCGCCTGCACCAGCGTGACCAGGCCGTTGGTGGCGCCGGAAAAGCTCAGCACCTGGGCAAAAGTCGTGGCGCCGACGATGATGAACAGCACTGTACCGGAGACGGCCACCGTGCCGGTCAGCGCCTTCATCAGGTTTGCCGGGGTGAGCTTGCCGTAAAGAATGGCGGCGGCGATGGTTCCCGTGGCGCCCAGCGCCGCGGCCTCTGTCGGCGTCGCCCAGCCGCCGGTCATGGCGCCGATGACAATGCCGAAGATCAACAGCAGCGGCAGCACATGGGTGACGAAGGGCAGGACGCGCGCCCAGCCCTGCTCGCCACTCTCGTCCATGATATCGGGCGCCAACGCGGGATTGAGGGCCGCGCGCAGGATGATGTAGCCGACGAAAACGGCGCTCAGGATCAGCCCCGGCACGATGCCGCCGATCAGGAGGCCGGAGATCGAAATGCTGGCGAGGCTGCCGAGCAGGACGGCGAGCGCCGAGGGCGGGATCAGCATGTCGACGCCGCCGATGCCCATGATCGGGCCCATGGCCATCTTCTTGTCGTAGCCACGCGCCAGCATGGTCGGCAGCATCAAGCTGCCGAGCAGCGCCGTGGTGGCGATGGTCGAGCCGGAGATGGCCGAGAAGATGGTGCCGGCGACAATGGCGATGACCGCCAGGCGTCCCGGCACACGGCGGATCAGCAGCGCGATGGCGTCGATGGCCTTAAGCGCCAGACCGGTGTGGAACAGCACCTCGCCCATCAGGATAAAGAACGGGATCGGTGTCAGCGAGAAGCTGGTCACCGACTGCACAGCGTTACGCGCCAGCTGCGCCAAGCCCGGCTCGCCGCCGAGAAAGAAGATCGCGCCGACGATGTTGATGGCGAGGAAGGCAAAGGCCACGGGCAGGCCCAGCGCCATAAGTACCACGAGACTGCCGAAGAGCAGCAGGCTGGCATGTCCCCAGAACATCATGCTTCAGGCCACGGACGTCGCTTCGCGCCGCCGGCCCTTCTCGCCGATCAGCAACCGGTGGAAGCGGAAAACGAACTCGATGGCGAGCAGGATGAAGCAGACCGGCAGCGGCGCCAGCGTCCACCATTCCGGGAAGACCAGGTTCTTGATCGTGATCGAGCCCAGGCGCGCGCTGTCCCAGGCCATGATCAGGCTGTAGCGCACCAGGACGACGCAGGTGGCGAAGCCGATGAGATCGGCGACGATCTCGATGATCCATGCCAGGCGCGCCGGCATGGCTACCAGCAGCAGGTCGAGCCGGATGTGCTGGCCGCGGCGCAGCAGCCAGGGCGCCGTCAGCACCGTAATGCCGAACAGCGCGTATTCCGAAACCTCGTTGGCCCAAGGAAAGCCCACGCGAGTCAGATTGCGCAGAACGATGTCCGCCGTGATCAGCAGCACCGCGCCGAGCAGAGTCAGGGCCGCGAGGGCAGCGAGGCCGTCCAGCAGCCGCTCATAAGCAGCCGACAATCGCAGCACGTTCCTCGCCCCCGCCTGGCTCGTCCCTGCTTGCGTCAGTTACCGGCGAGCTGGCGCAGCTTCGGGCCGTTCTCGGGAGCGCGCGAGATGATCGTCTTCCAGGCTGCGTTATAGGCCGTCTCGGTAAAGCGCTTCGATTCAGCCGGGCCGAAGTCGAGGGCCTGGATGCCCGCCTTGGCCTGGCGGTCCTTCTCGGCGGCGTTGATTGCCACGTTCTCGGCATCCAGCCCCTCGAGCCAAAGGGCCGCGTCGCTCAGCGCCTTCTTCTGGCGGTCGTTGAGCGCCTTCCAAGCGTCGAAGTTGACCAGCACGTTCACCTCGGCCGAATAAAACGCCGGCTCGAGGCGGAACTTGGTCACCTTGTCCCAGCCGAGATCGAATATGCCCTGCGTCGGCCAGCCATAGCCGTCGACCACGCCGCGCTCCATCGCCGTGTAAACCTCGCCCGGAGCGGTGGTGACGCCGGTGCCGCCGAGGGAGTCGACTACGTCCTTGTAGAGCGGCGTCGAGCGCAGCTTGAGGCCGGTGAAGTCCAGCTTGTCGATCTTCTTGTTGAGATAGATGTGGAACGGCACGTTGTGTGCCTGGCGCGCCAGGTACCAGGAATTCATCTTCTGCTGGTGGAGCTGGTTAAGGAATTCCCAGCTGCCGTTGGTGCGCTGCGCCGACATCGGCTTGTCGAACAGCTTCATCGCGTCGGCTTCGGGCATCAGGTTGGTGTAGAAGGCTCCTGCCGTATTGGCCATGTCGACCACCTTGGTGCGGATGGCGTTGCCGATCTCGAAGACCGGCACGGCGCGCGGGCCGCCGATATAGTTGATCTGCACCACACCCTTGTTCTCGGCGTTCACCTTCTGGATGAAGCGCTCGAAGTTCTTGGAGAACTGCGTTCCCTCCTGGAAAGCGGAGACGGCGCGCAGCGTCACTTCCTGCGCCGAGGCGCCGGTAGCGGCAAGCGCGAACGCCACCGTCAGTACGGTCCGGATCATCATGACTACATCTCCCCTGTTCGGATGGGTTCGGATCAATTGCCGGCCAGCTGCCGCAGCTTGGCACCGCTCTCTGGTGCGCGCCGGATGACGCTCGCCCACGCCACGTCGTTGGCCTTCTTGAGGAAGTCCTGCGAGACGGCTGGGCCGAAGTCGATCGCCTGGATGCCGGCAGCGGTGTGGCGCTGACGCTCCGCCTGGATCGCCGCGACCTTCTCGCTATCGAGCGCCTCGAGCCAGAGGGCTGTATCGCTCAAAACCTTCTTCTGGCGATCGCCAAGCCCCTTCCAGGTGTCGAGGTTGACCAGCACGTTGACTTCGACCGAATAGAAGGCCGGATCGAGGCGGAACTTGGTCACCTTGTCCCAGCCGAGATCGAAAATGCCGGTCACCGGCCAGCCGTAGCCGTCGACCACGCCGCGTTCGAGCGCGGTGTAGACCTCCCCGGGGGCCGTGGTGATGGCCGTCCCGCCCAGCGCCTCGACGATGTCCTTGTAGACCGGTGTCACGCGGATCTTGAGGCCGGTGAAGTCGAGCTTGTCGAGCTTCTTGGTGAGATAAATGTGGAACGGCACGTTATGGAACTGCCGCGCCAGGAAATACGAATTGAGCTTCTGGTTGTGCAGCTCGTTTACGTAGGCCCAAGTGCCGTCGGCGCGCTGCGTCGACATCGGTTTGGCGATCAGTTTGAAGCCGTCGGCTTCGGGCATCAGGTTCGTGTAGAATGCTCCGGTCACGTTGGCGATATCGACGACCTTCGTGCGGATGGCGTTGCCAACCTCGAAGGGCGGTATGGCGCGCGGGCCACCGATGTAGTTGATCTGGACGACGCCCTTGCCGTCCGCGTTCACTTTCTCGATGAAGCGCTCGAAGTTCTTGGAGAACTCTGTGCCCTCGGCGAAGGAGGATACGGCACGCAGCGTAACTTCCTGCGCCCGCACGGGCGTGGCGCCCAGCACAACGACGAGTGCTGCCGCAACCGCAATACGATGCTTCATCATTGGTGGCCTCCCTGCCGTTATTTTAAACCTAAAAGAACGGCAGGGTTCAGGCAACTAGCGGGCGCGATCACGTGAAAAGAACAGTCTGGCAACATCCGGCGCGGCACCGTAGATAACGGAGATGATCGCTTGCGGACTGGATTTCGGGACGTCGAACTCGGCCATCGGCGTGGCGCGCGACAAGGCGGCCGAGTTGGCGCCCGTCGAAGCGGGCAACCCGCTGATGCCGAGCGCTCTCTTCTTCGATGCCAGCGCCCATGGCCGGGTGCTTTTCGGCACCGAGGCCATCGAGGCTTATATCGGGCAAGCCGATGGCCGGCTGATGCGCGCCCTCAAGTCGATCCTCGGCTCGCCCCTGATCGATGACGAGACGAGCCTGGGAAGACGCAAGCTGGCCCTGCGCGACGTCATTGAGATTTTCGTCCGGCATCTGAAACGCAAGGCCGAGGCCTTTGCCGGCCAAGAAATCACGACCGTTGTGCACGGAAGGCCGGTCCGCTTCGTCGATGATGACGACAAGGCCGATGCGCGAGCGCAGGAAGCACTCGAGACCATTGCCCGCCGGGTGGGTTTCCGCCACGTCGCGTTCGTCTATGAGCCTATCGCAGCGGCTCATCACTATGAACGCACCGTGCAGCGCGAGGAGCTGGCGTTGATCGCCGACATTGGCGGCGGCACGAGCGATTTTTCCGTGATCCGCGTCGGACCGCAGCATCGCACGCGTGCCGACCGCCGCCAGGACGTGCTCGCGACCGGCGGCCGGCATATCGGTGGCACCGATTTCGACACGGCCCTCAGCCTCGCGACGGTGATGCCGCTTCTCGGCCTCGGCACGCAGCTCATCGAAAAGAACTTGCCGATGCCGAACACGCTCTATCACGAGCTCGCTACCTGGGCGACGATCAACTTTGCCTACACCTACAAGAACGAGCGCGAGCTCGCACATCTCATCTCGCTCGCGTGCGAACCGGAAAAGGTGGAACGGCTCCTGACCTTGGTGCGCCAGCAGCTCGGACATCGCCTGGCGATGGAGGTCGAAGACGCCAAGGTGGCGCTGAGCGGCGAGGAACGAGCGAGCCTGTCCCTGAGTTTTCTCGAGGCTGGCCTCGATGCCACCGCGACGCGCGCCGATTTCAGCCGCGCCATCGAGACCGAGACCGAGGGGCTTCACACCGCAGCGAAGAATTGCATCGCGGCGGCCGGCCTCAGCCCGACCGCCATCGATACAATCTTTCTCACTGGCGGGTCGAGCCGCGTCCCGGCCGTGCGCGCCGCGGTCGGACGAGCGGCGCCGGACGCCCGCCTCGCCGGTGGATCGGATCTAATGTCGGTGGCGTTCGGATTGACGCAAATGGCCGGGATGATGGCCTGAGAATCGCGCCGCCGCGATCGTCAGGAGGCCCTACTCGACCGCGACGGGATTCGCTTTGGCCAGGCGGTCGAATTCCTGGAGCTGGGCCAGCAGGGCCGGCATGTCCTTAAGCCGCACCATGTTGGGGCCGTCCGACGGAGCCTTGTCGGGATCGGGATGCGTCTCCATGAACATCGCAGCGACGCCGATTGCTACGGCCGCGCGCGCGATCACTGGCACCATGCGGCGGTCGCCGCCGCTTGAGGCGCCCTGCCCGCCCGGCTGTTGCACCGAGTGCGTCGCATCGATAACCACCGGGTAGCCGGTCTGGGCCATGATCGGCAGACCGCGGAAATCGGTGACCAGCGTGTTGTAGCCGAACGAGGCACCGCGCTCGGTCAGCAGGATCTTGTCGTTGCCGGTGCTGGCGATCTTGGCGGCGACGTTCTTCATGTCCCAAGGCGCCAGGAACTGGCCCTTCTTCACGTTGACCGCGCGGCCGGTATTGCCGGCCGCCAGCAACAGGTCGGTCTGCCGGCAGAGATAGGCCGGAATTTGCAACACGTCGACCGCTTCGGCCACCGGTGCGCATTGGTGACTTTCGTGCACGTCGGTGATCACTGGACAGCCCCACTTCTCGCGCACCTCGGCCAGGATGGGTAGGCTCTTCTCCAGTCCCATACCGCGCCCGGCGCTGACCGACGTGCGGTTCGCCTTGTCGAAACTGCTCTTGTAGATCAGCGCCATACCCAGCTTGCCGCACATCTCGACCAGCGCATGGCTGACCTCGAGGGCGTGAGCACGGCTTTCGAGGGCGCAGGGGCCGGCGATCAGCGCCACCGGTCTGTCGTTGGCGATGGTCAGGTTGCCGATATGGACGGGACGAGATTTGGTCATAGCCGCTATTTACCCCAACGGCGCCGTGGAATGCAGTCATTTCGTTGACGCGCGCGGCTCCGCTTTGAGCCACGTGATCGTGCCCGCGACGCCGGTGAGGGTTGCGAATGCCCCCAGCCCACAAATATCCGGCTCCAGTTCACCGACAGGGGCTCGGAGCCACGGCTTGCCAAACTCACACCAGCCGGCTCTGCTCGACTGCGGCCTTGATGAACGATGTGAAAAGGGGATGGGGATCGAACGGCTTCGAACGCAGCTCAGGGTGGAACTGGACGCCGATGAACCACGGATGGTCGGGGATCTCGACGATCTCCGGCAGCTCTCCGTCCGGTGACATGCCGGAGAACAGCAGACCCTGCTTCTCCAGCCGCTGCTTGTAATTGATGTTCACCTCATAACGGTGGCGATGGCGTTCGCGGATGGTCGTGGCGCCATAAATCCCGGCCACATGGCTACCCGGCGTCAGCGTGGCGTCGTAACCGCCGAGCCGCATTGTGCCGCCGAGATTGTCCCCTGCCCCGCGTCGCTCCAGCGTGTTGCCACGTACCCATTCGGTGAGCAGGCCGACGATCGGTTCCGGCGTGGGGCCGAACTCGGTGGTGCTGGCCTTGGGAATGCCGGCGAGCGTGCGCGCGGCCTCGATCACCGCCATCTGCATGCCAAAACAGATGCCGAAATACGGCACCTTCTTCTCGCGAGCGTAGCGGACGGCAGCGATCTTGCCTTCCGCGCCGCGCTCGCCAAAACCGCCGGGGACGAGGATCCCGTGCGCGCCGGCGAGCGCTTCCATATCCGCCGTGCCGTTCTCGAACTGCTCGGCTTCAAGCCAATTGAGCTTCACCTTGACGTTGTTGGCGATGCCGCCGTGCGTCAACGCCTCAGCGAGAGATTTATAGGCATCGAGCAGGTTCGTGTACTTGCCAACGACCGCAATCTCGACCTCGCCCTCGGGTTCCGTGATGCGCTTGACGATGCCCTGCCAGCGCGACAGGTCGATCGGGCGGCGCGCCGGATCGATACCGAAATGGCGCAATACCTCGCGGTCGAAGCCTTCCTCGTGATAGCGCAGGGGGACCTCGTAGATGGTCCGGGCGTCGAGCGCCTGGATAACGGCCTCCTCGCGAATGTTACAGAACAGGCCGATCTTCTTGCGTGAGGCCACCGGAATCTCGCGGTCGCAGCGGCAGAGCAGGACGTCGGGCTGGATACCCATGCCCTGCAGTTCCTTGACGGAGTGCTGCGTCGGCTTGGTCTTGAGCTCACCCGCCGACGGGATCCACGGCACCAGAGTCAGGTGCACGAAGAGACTGCGCTCCTTTCCCAGCTCGTTGCCCAGCTGGCGTATCGCTTCGAGGAACGGCAGGCTCTCGATATCGCCGACAGTGCCGCCGATCTCGCAAAGCACGAAATCCTCGGTGTCGCAGTCGGCCTTGACGAATTCCTTGATCGCGTCGGTGACGTGCGGAATGACCTGGACCGTGCCGCCCAGATAATCGCCGCGCCGCTCCTTGGCGATTACCGTCGAATAGATACGCCCGGTCGTGATGTTGTCCGACTGGCGCGAGGTGACCCCGGTGAAGCGCTCGTAGTGACCAAGATCGAGATCGGTCTCGGCCCCGTCATCCGTCACGTAGACTTCGCCATGCTGATAGGGGCTCATGGTCCCCGGATCGACATTCAGGTAGGGGTCGAGCTTACGAAGCCGGACCTTGAACCCGCGTGCCTGGAGCAACGCCCCGAGGGCCGCCGATGCCAGACCTTTGCCGAGAGAGGAAACCACGCCGCCGGTGATAAAGATAAACCGCGTCATGGACCTTGAACATAACTACGCGACCTCGACTTGCCCATCCCTCTCGCACGGTTTGCGTCTTAAAAATTTTATTGACCGCCTCGGCCCGACTCGTCGGCCATGGATACCGCACGGCAACCCGTCCGGGTAATTCCTGCCGTCAGTACTCCCTGCTGCCTCCAGTTACGGATTCTTAAACAACCTTGGCTACATCTTTGTCCAGTTTGCG
>Ga0196963_10002252_pt1 | contig 11826 bp, 12 predicted proteins | sample S1_5metaG_FD_148600 | JGI IMG/M metagenome (GOLD analysis project Ga0196963, IMG submission 148600) | Soil microbial communities from Anza Borrego desert, Southern California, United States - S1_5 | ecosystem: Environmental > Terrestrial > Soil > Desert | place: USA: California | collected... | reverse complement strand
GAGTCCGCTGAGCGGATAGGTTTCCACAAACAGATCGAAGACCTCGATGTAGAGCGCCGGATCGACCCAGCCCACGAAGTGGCAGCGTCCGGCAACCCCGGCCTGCTCGAAACAGTCGTCGATCACCTTCAGTTGCCGGCGACCGGTCCAGACAAAGCAAGCTTCGGGATGCCGCTTCAGAAGGCGGCAAATGGCATCGAGATATTCACGATTCGCGATTTTCTCTTCCCGGGCGATGGTTCCAATAACCATCTTGCTGCCAAAACGCGCGCGCAGGACACGCGCGTCATTAGGATCGGGCGCAGGAGGTGGCGATATGGCTATTGGTCCGCAATGCCAAGTCCGGCCTTCTATTATCGCGGTGCGCGGAAACAGCCAGCGGAAGAACACCCGACCATCAAGAGCGGGGAAATTGGGCAAGGCGAATTTCATCGACCACCAGATCTGCACCGGCGCAAGCGGGGCCTGCATGAAATAGGCGAGGTGGAGCGGCAGCGAGACAAAGACCGCGGCGTCGACCCCGGCCGCCGCGAGCCACCCCCGGCATTCGTCGAAATGACTCTCGTAGTGGACGGCCCCTTCCAATCGAGGGCAATGCCAACGCACGCCGAGACGATCGAGCTCGACTCCCAATGGCCCTCCGTTCCCCTGCCGGGCGATGTCGAAGAAGATCAGCACCAGAGGCTCGAGAGGAGCAGTCTCGAGGCCACGGAGCCCGCGGAGAAAACTCAGCAGCACTTCCGTATGGGCCAGCATGGCGCCGTTCTGAATGACGAACGCGACGCGGGGCGGATCTTCCGGTCTCTCCTTGCGCGGCCGCTCCCGTCGCGCCTTGGGCCCGAGGAGCTCCATCGCCCGCTCGATCGCCGCGAACGTGCGCCGGTGATGGCCGGGTGCCTCCACCGATTTCAGATAACGCTCGTAGATATGGGCTTCGAGCTCCAGGGCGGTCTGCACATCCTGCGCCTTGGCCGCGTCCTCGAGCAGCGGACAGGCGAGACGCTCAAAGGCTGCCTGCCGCACTTGCAGTGGCGATGCGAGCGACATCCCGACGAGCGAGAGCGCGGTCCGCCGCAGATCGATGCGCTCTGCGGGAAGCGTGGCCAGAAACGCCCGTATCTTCGCCAAGCCTTTTTCGCCAAGGCCGCGGGCGATCCCGACATGGTCAAGGAAATCGGCCATCGCTCCCAGTCCCGGCTCCAACTCCGGCGCAAGCGCGAGATCCGACAAGGCCGCGTTGATGGCATTCACCTCGCCGCGCGCGCAGGCATCGAACAAAAACAAGATTGTCCGCCGCAGCACCCATACGCTCTCGTTCGACGTCGTCGCGGCACGAGGAGGGACAAGACCTTCCCGCACCCCTGCAGCGACCCGGGCGTGGACAGGACCCAGCCTCGGCAGGATGCGCGCTAGAGCGACGGCTATACGCTCGAGATCGGCCCAACCGACCTTCCCAGTCGTGCGAAGCGCATGGAGATACTGGGCGACCGCCTCGTCACGCGAGCGCGCCCCTGTCGAGGACCTCCGATTGTGCCGTGGAGTGGTCATGTGCAAGACCGCCTGTAAGGATCAAGGCCCAGCGTCCAGCAGGCCCTGCGACGGATAGGCGCCAGTTATTTCGTCAATCTTAGGTCGAACGCTGAGGCAGCGGCTCGACGATCACCCAGAAACCCTTCTCCACGCGGTTGAAGGCGATCAGTTCGAAGCGCGTCAGCATCCTCGACAGCCACCATGCCGCAGGTTGCTGTATAAGATGCGCGTTGCGGCCGTCGGCGAGCATCTTGACCGCGGGGCCGGTGTCGACGGTGAACAGGCCGACACGGCGCGTCACGCGGCGCAGGTCGTCGAGCACGGCGTCGAGGCAATCCGGCTCGATATGCTCGAGCACGTCGATGCACGCCACCATCTCCGCCGGTTGCGGCGTCGCCGACCATTCCTCGATCGCCGGATCATAGGGGATCACGGTGACCGGCTGCTGCAGGTGTTGGGCCAGGGTGGTGGCCAGGCGGCCCTTGCCAGCGCCGTAGTCGAGGAGATGACGGATGCCATTGGCCATGATGACCTGCGCCACCAACGGCGCGAAGCCGATCGAGGCAATCCCGTAATTCGGGTTCTCGGCGTGCAGCTTCGCCTGCATGGCGCGGTAGGCGGCGCTGATGACCGGCGCGTTTTCCTGCGGTGAAGGAAGATCAGCCATCAGCCCATCGCCGGTTGCTGTCGATCGTCCGGGTCTGACGTGAAGCCGGATGGTGGGTGCGACAGGGATTGAACCTGTGACCCCTACCATGTCAAGGTAGTGCTCTCCCGCTGAGCTACGCACCCCATCCAGGGTCGCGCGGAATATACAAGATCGCGGCCGGATGACAAGTTTATCGGCGGGGTGCCGCAAGGCCTCTTGGGGCCGGCCGGCGCGGTAACCGCTTGAGGAACGCCATGCCATCCACCGGCGAACTGAGCGCCGCTCTCGACCTTCGTCCCCGCCTGCGCCTCGGCGCGGCCTGGGCCGTCCATGTCTTCACCGCCAGCGGCGTGGTCATCGGCCTGCTGGCGCTGCTCGCCGTCGTGGCCGGCGACGCCAAGGCCGCCCTGCTGTGGCTCGGCCTCGCCTTGTTCATCGACGGCGTCGACGGACCGGCCGCGCGCAAATTCGGCGTGCGCGAGGTGATCCCGCGCTTCGACGGCGCCACGCTCGACAATGTCGTCGACTACTTCACCTATGTCGTCGTGCCCGCCGTATTCATGGTGCAGTTCGAGCTCCTGCCCGCCCCGTTCGCCGTGCTCGGCGCGGCGTATATCCTGGCGACCTCGCTCTACACCTTCGCCAATCTCGACCTCAAGACGAAGGACAACTACTTCGTCGGCTTCCCGGCGGTGTGGAACATCGTCGCCTTCTACATGTTCGTGCTCGACACCCCGTCGGCGGCCAATCTCGTCGTCACTGTGATCCTCGGGATCCTGACCTTCACGCCGCTCAAATTCCTGCATCCGCTTCGCGTGCGCGAACTGCGCGTGCCGACGCTGATGGCGACGGCGGTGTGGGCAGGCAGCAGCCTGTGGCTGGTGGTCCAGATTCCGCGGGCGGCCCCGTGGGCTCTCGCGGCGTGGATCGGATCGTCCCTTTATCTCGGGATTGTCAGCCTGCGGCGCACGCTGCGCGGCGAGGCATCGGCCTGACCGTCGCGATGGCGTCGGGCGTCACGCCGCGGCGAGCAGGTCCTTCACCTGGCTGACCAGGTCGCGCAGGTGGAAGGGCTTCGACAGGACGGTAGCGCCGGGAACGACCGGCCTGCCTTCCTCGAGCGCCACGGCGGCGAAACCGGTGATGAACATCACCCGCAGCTCCGGCTGGCTCGCCCGCGCGCGGCGCGCGAGCTCGATCCCGTCGACGCCGGGCATGACGATGTCGGCGATCAGCAGGTCGTAGCGCTTGTCGAGGGCATCGAGGGCCTGGCGGCCGTCTCGGTGGGTGGAGACCCGGTGTCCAGCCCGGGTCAACGCGGTCGCCAGAAACTGACGCATCGCGTCGTCGTCTTCCGCCAGGAGTATATCCGCCATATTAACCGTATTGGTGTTCGGGGCCTTGGAGGAAGGCCGCCGAAGCTCATCGAGCGCGGCCATCAGTATGAAACGTGCTTCCGTCATCTTTAAACCAAGCGTCAGACCCGGTCGAATCCTAAGCCGGATGTCGTTGTGAAACCGTTAACCGGGGGAAAGGAATTGCGGCATCCCCTGACAGACGGGGTACCGCTGTGGATATGAGCAGCGCAGATGACAAAATCAATGCTTTGCTCTAAAGGGCTGAGCCGGTACCCATGACGAACGACCCGTCCGCCTTCACTGTCGACCCGCCGATCGAGATCGTGCGCCCGGCCTCCCCCGCCGGCCCTCTCGTCTTTTCCTCACCCCACAGCGGCAGCATCTACCCCGCCGGATTCGTGGCCAAGTCGCGACTCGACCCGGTCATGCTGCGACGCTCCGAGGACGCCTTCGTCGACGAGCTTTACGCCGAGGCGCCCGCCGCCGGCCTCCCGCTGCTCAAGGCGCGCTTCCCGCGCGCCTTCATCGACCCCAACCGCGAGCCCTATGAGCTCGACCCGGGGATGTTCGCCAGCGCCCTGCCCGCCTGGGTCAACCGCTCTTCGCCGCGGGTGGGCGCCGGGCTCGGCACCATCGCGCGGGTCGTGGCCAACGGCGCCGAGATCTATCGCGGCAAGCTGGATTTCGCCGAGGCCGAGACCTGGATCGAAAAGCTGTACCGCCCCTATCACAACGCCTTGGGCATGCTGCTCGACGAGGCGGCGGGCGCATTCGGCCGTGTGCTGCTGATCGATTGCCATTCCATGCCGGCGGTCGGCGGTCCGATGGACCGCGATCCCGGCAAGCGGCGTGTCGATTTCGTGCTCGGCGACGCGCACGGTACAAGCTGTTCGAGCGCGGTCATCGACTGGACGGACGAGTATCTCAGCAGCCTGGGCTACTCGGTGGCCCGCAACGATCCCTTCGCCGGCGGTTTCATCACCCGTCATTACGGCAAGCCGGCGACGGGCCGCCACGCCTTGCAGATCGAGGTCAATCGCCGCCTGTACATGGACGAGGACCGCATCGTCCGAAACGACAATTTCAGCCGGCTTGCCGCCGATCTGGCGCGCTTCGTGCGCGCCGCGGCGGACGAGGCGCCGGGCCTGCTGCAATGAGCGGCGCCCTCGCCCAGGCCCCGGCACCGATCGTGGTACGCGATTCGCGTGACGACGACATGCCGGCGCTCCACGCCATTTACGAGCATCACGTGCGTACCGGCCTCGGCTCCTTCGAAGAGGTGCCGCCGGATGTCGAGGAGATGCGCCGCCGCCGCGCCGCGATCCTGGCCGACAAGCTGCCCTACCTGGTGGCCGAGATCGATGGACGGATCGCCGGTTACGCCTATGCCGGCCGATACCGGCCGCGCTCCGCCTATCGCTTCTCGGTCGAGGATTCGATCTATGTCGGCCCGGACGCGCAGCGCCGCGGCGTCGGCCGTGTGTTGCTGCAGGAGCTGATTGACCGCTGCACGCGTGCCGGCTACCGGCAGATGGTGGCTGTCATCGGCGACAGCGCCAACTACGGCTCGATCGGTGTCCACCTCGCGGCGGGCTTCGCGCAGGTGGCCCTGCTGCCGGCGATAGGCTTCAAGTTCGGACGTTGGGTCGACAGTGTCATGATGCAGCGCGCGCTGGGTCCCGGTCAGACGACCTTGCCCTAGACCTCTCCCACGGCGGGAACCGGCCTCCAGGCAAAAAAAAGGGCCGTGCGAGCACGGCCCAAGTTTAGGGAGGAAACGCCCAGGAAACGACCGAAGCCGTTTCCATCGGCGGCATCAAAGATGCCGCACTGCAATAATTGTATTTTGCGCTGCAAAAATCAATAGGGAGTATTGGAATCCTGCCAGTCCTAAATACAATCAGTTGAAATATAACAATTAAATCGACAGGCTAGGCATAGGCGGACAGCTTGGCGGAGCGCGGCCTTCGCACTTGCACACGAGGACGGCCATACCCCGTTCCCCCGACGGGCTATTATACTCCCGCGCAAAGGCAGGGACTGGGGCGTAATGGCAGAAGCCGCATGGTGCCGGACTTCCCGAGACGGACGGGTGGCCGTGCTGGATATCGGCGGCGCGTGGACGCTGCCGCACGCGACGCTCCTCGAGCGCCTCGTTGCCGGCGTCGAGCGCGCGGCGGTACCGTCGGCGCGGATCGAGCTCGGTGGCCTGGAATCCCTGGACACGGTCGGCGCGTGGCTGCTGCACCGCTTGATCCGCCGGTTGGAGAACCAGGGCGGCAAGGTCGCCATCGGCGACGCAGCCCCGGAGCATCGCATCCTGCTCCAGCGCATGATGCTGCCGCCCGAGCGCAGGACGCTCTCCCGGCCCTACGTTCCTGTCTTCCGCGCCCTGGCCGAGCGCATCGGCATGGCCACGGTGGGGTTTGCCGTCGAGGGGCGCGACCTCATTCAGTTCCTTGGTCTCACTTCCGTCACCTTCGCCCGCGTCCTGCTCCGGCCTGGGCGAATCCGCGTCGTCTCGCTCTTCAGCCATCTCGAGCGAGTCGGCCTCAACGCCCTGCCGATCGTCGGCCTCCTGTCCTTTCTGATCGGCGTCGTCCTCTCGTACCAGGGCGCTGACCAGTTGAGGGCCTTCGGCGCCGAGATCTACAGCGTCAACCTCGTGGGCGTGTCCGTGCTGCGCGAGATCGGCGTCCTGCTCACAGCCATCCTCGTGGCCGGACGATCGGGCAGCGCCTTCACCGCCGAGATCGGCACCATGAAGGTGAACGAGGAGATCGACGCGATGAAGACCCTCGGCCTCGACGTCATGGAGGTGCTGGTCCTGCCGCGCCTGCTGGCCGTGATGATCGCGCTGCCGCTGCTGACGTTCTTCGCTGATCTTGCGGCCCTGACCGGCGGCGCCCTGATGTCGCTTGCCGTGCTCGGCATCTCGCTGCCGCAATTCCTCGAGCAGCTGCGCAGCTACGTGACCGAGGCGACGTTCTGGGTGGGCATGATCAAGGCGCCCTTCTTTGCCGGCCTGATCGGCCTCGTCGGCTGCTACGAGGGGTTGAAGGTCGAAGGCGGCGCCGACAGCGTCGGCCGCATGACGACCAAGGCCGTTGTCGAATCGATCTTCCTGGTCATCGTGGCAGACGCCGCGTTCTCGATCATGTTTTCCTATCTGGGTTTCTGATGCCGCCGCCCGGAGATCCCATCATCCGCGTGCGCAGCCTGGTGACCCGCTTCGGCGCCCAGACCGTGCACGACAATCTCGATCTCGACATCCGGCGCGGCGAGATCCTGGCTCTGGTCGGCGGCTCGGGCACCGGCAAGTCCGTGCTGCTGCGCACGATCCTCGGCCTCAAGCAGCCGGAAGGCGGCAGCATCGAGATGTTCGGGCAGCCGATGAATACGCTCGCCCCGCGCGAGCAGTTGCATATCCAGCGGCGCTGGGGGGTGCTGTTCCAGAACGGCGCCCTGTTCAGCTCGCTGACCGTGGCCCAGAACATTCGCGTCCCCTTCCGCGAGAACACGACGCTGTCGCACAAGCTCGTCAACGACCTCATCCGCCTGAAGATCCAGCTCGTCGGACTGCCGCCGGATGCCGGCGCCAAGCTCCCCTCGGAGCTGTCGGGCGGCATGAAGAAACGGGCCGCCCTGGCCCGCGCCCTGGCGCTCGATCCGGAGATCCTGTTTCTCGACGAGCCAACGGCCGGCCTCGACCCGATCGCCGCCGGTGATTTCGACAATCTGATCCGCGATCTGCAGCGCAGCCTTAACTTGACGGTCGTCATGGTGACCCACGATCTCGACACCCTGGCGGCGATCACCGATCGCATTGCCGTTCTGCTCGACCGCCGTATTATGGTGGGGACGATGAGCGAGTTGATGACGCTCCCGCACCCTTGGATCCGCCAATACTTCCATGGGCCGCGTGGACGCGCCGCGCTGGCCGCGCATCGGGGGGAATGATGGAAACCCGCGCCAATTACTTCCTTGTCGGCGTCTTCGTCCTGGCGCTGATCGCCGGGTCCTTCGGCCTCGTGATGTGGCTGGGCAAGGCCGGGTTGCAGGACAGCCGGACGCTCTATTACATCTACGTGCGAGGCTCGGTGACGGGCCTGCAGAACGGCGCCCCGGTCCAGTATCGCGGCGTACCGGTCGGCACCGTCACCGACATCGCCATCGATGCCGACAATGTCGAGCTCATCCAGGTGACCGTGGCGATCCGCGCCGGCACGCCGGTCAAGACCGACACGGTGGCCCAGCTGCAGCTGCAGGGCATCACGGGCCTCAGCTTCGTGCAGCTCTCCGGCGGCACCCGCGACGCGCCCCTGCTCCAGCCGCCGCCGGGCAAGCTGCGGGCGCGCATCGCCTACAAGCCGTCGCCGCTCGAAAAGATCGTCGAGGACGTGCCCGAAGCCATCGCTCAGATGGTGGCCCTGGCGGGGCGCGCCAACGAGCTGCTGAGCGACCAGAACCTTTCGGCGGTGAGTAGCATCGTCGGCAACATCGACCTGCTAGCCACGACGATCGGCGATGTCAGGGGCGACGTCAAACGTGCCATCACCAACGCGGCGGAGACGATGGAGCTGGCGCAGAAGACGGCGACCGCGATGGAGGGGCTGGCGGTGGACCTCAAGGCCATGGCCGCGGAGCTCGGCAAGGATGCCCGCTCGGCGACCCGCTCGGCCGACGAGACGGCCAAGACCTTCAGCGAGACGGCGCGCAATTTCAGCCGCCTCGCCACGGAGATCCAGGGTATGGCCGGCGAATTCCGCGGACCGCTCCGCGATTTTGGCGAGGGCGGGCTTTATGAAGTGTCGCAGCTCCTGATCGACGCCCGCGCCCTTGTCACCAGCCTCAACCGCATCGCCATCCAGTTTGAACGCGATCCCGCCCGCTTCCTGTTCGGCGACCAGCAGAAGGGGCTCGAAGCCCGATGACCGTACCGTTCATGCGCCTGGCCTTGGTCGCCGCTCTGGCTCTCGTCACCGCGTCTTGCGGGTTGCCCGGTGGCGGCGAGCCGCCGCAGCTTTACACCCTGACCCCGAAAAGCACGTTCGAGCCGAGCCTGCCGCGCGTCGACTGGCAGCTCGTCATCGAGCGCCCGGTCGCCTCGGCGGGCATCAACACCCAGCGCATTGCCGTGCAGCGCTCGCCGGTGACGCTCGACTATTTCGCCCGTGCGAGCTGGACCGACCAGGCGCCCGCGCTCGTGCAGACCTTGCTGATCGAATCGTTCGAAAACTCAGGCAAGATCCGCGCCGTCACCCGGGAATCGAGCCAGCTCCGCGCCGACTACATTCTGCAGACCGAGCTGCGCGAGTTTCAGGCCGAATACGACAAGCTCGGCCAGCCGCCCCAGGTACATGTCCGGCTCAACGGCAAGCTCATTCGCATGCCGGACCGCACGATCATCGCCAACCTGACGGCCGACCGCGTCGGCCGGGCCGAAAAGCCGGACATGGAAAACATCATTCTCGCGTTCGATGAAACGCTCGGCAAAGTGATGAAGCAGATCGTCGAGTGGGCGCTCGTCGCCCCCGGCACCACCGGCCGCCCCACCCGCAACTAGCGCCGGCCCAATCTTAGGCGCGCGGCTCGACGCCGAGCAGCGCGAGCACTTCCGCCTCGCGCTCCGACCACTTCGCCCAATCGGCGGGGCCCAGGCCATATTTGTTGCGATGGTCGGGACGGGCACCGCTGGTCATCAGCAGCCGCAGCATCTCCACCCGCCCTCGCGCCGCGGCGAACATGAGAGCGGTATTGCCGACATCGGTGACGGCGTCGACCTTGGCGCCCTTGGCGAGCAGGCGCTGGACGATTTCGACATGCCCACGCGCCGCCGCGCGCATCAGCGGGGTTTCGCCGCCGGGGCCGGACTGGTCGGGGCTGGCGTCACCCGCCAACAGGCGATCCACGGCGCCCGTGTCGCCGGCCTCGGCCTTGGCCAGAAGTTCGAGAGAAGACATGTGAGCGACTAGAGACCGCCGGTTGCCGTGGCGTCAAGCTGCTAAAACAGGTGCTGGCCGCCGGTAATGAAGATCTCGGACCCGGTGACGTAGCCGAAATCGCTCTCGCACAGGCGGTAGATCACGGCTGCCACCTCATCCGTCGTGCCCATGCGCTGCAGGGGGATGCGGGTGATCAGCGGTTCGTACTCCGGGCCGACCATCTCGGTTTCGATCTCGCCGGGTGCCACGGCGTTGACCCGCACGCCCAGCGGCGCGAACTCGACCGCCATCTCACGCGTCAGGGCCGAGAGCGCCGCCTTCGACGTCGAATAGGCGGAGCCGGCGAAGGGGTGTGCCGCGTGTCCGGCAATCGAGGTCACGTTGACGATGGCGCCCTTGCCCCGCCCGAGCGCCCCGGCGAAGCCGCGGGCAAGGTCGAGGGCGGCGAAGAAGTTGAGCTCGAACACCGCGCGCCATTCCTCGATCTCGCCGTGCAGGATGCCGAGGCGCTCGCGATACGGTGTCTTGGGCGACACGCCGGCGTTGTTGATCAGGCCGTGCAGCGGCGCGCCGTTCAACGCCTTGTCGACATCGACGATGAATTGCTCGCGGGCCGCGGGCACGGCGAGGTCGACCGTGAAATGATGGCTCCAGTTCGGATCGCGCCGGCAATCGGCCGGCACGTCCTCGCGCGAGCAGGTGAAGATGTTCCAGCCGGCTTCGCTGAAGCGCCGGACGGTGGCGTGTCCGATTCCGCGACTGGCACCGGTAAGAACGAGAGTCCGTCGGTCCGCTACCAAATTGTCCGCCACGTCCCTGCCGATCAATGCGCCATGAGGACCGGCAGCTCGGCGGACTCGAGGACGTGCTTGGTCACGCTGCCGTAGATGAGCTGTCGCAGGCGGCTTTGGGTATAGGCACCCATGACCAGCAGCCCTGCCCCTTCGCGCTTGGCCGAGGCCAGAAGCTCGCCGCCCGCCGCCGGGGTGATGTCGAGCGGATCCTTCACCTGCGCGCGGATGCCATGCCACTGAAGGTATTCGGCCAGACCCGCCGTCTCGGCAATTTTTCCGGCGACATTCGAGGCGATGATCGCCACCCGGCTGGCGGCCGTGAGCAGCGGGATCGCTCCGGCGATGGCGCGCGACGCCTCGGCGCTGCCCGTCCAGAAGATGAGCGCGGGGGCATCGGCCACCGGGAGCGCCGGCGCGATCGGCGGGGCGACCAGGACAGGCCGGCCGGTGTCGAAAAGCGCGGTCTCGAACAGGACGGTGGAGGCGCCGGAATCGTCCGCCGGCGGACGCCCGAGGGTGATGAGGTCGGCCAGTCGGCCCCGGCGGGCCATGCACTCTTCTTCGGCTCCGACTTCCTCGCGCCAGGCGACGGTTCCGCCGCTGCCGCCCTCGCCGGGCCGGCTGACCAGCGCGAGCCCGCTGGCAGCACGCCACGTATCGAAGGCGGCGCGCGCCTTGCCGCTGCGGGTGCCGGCATCGCGCTCGGCCGCCGTCATGATCTGCTCGATCAGCACGCCCGAGGCGCCCTCGCCGAGGAACGGGATGGCGTCGCGCGGATCGCCTTTGATGTGCAGGGCATCGATATGGGCGCCGAAACGCCGCGCCAATCCGAGCGCAACGTCGAGCGTCGCCGTGTCATTGTCCCGGCCGGTCGCAACGGCCAGGACGATCTTCAGCGTCATGTCGGCCTCCTCTGTTCAGCCTCCCCGTTCGTGATGCGGAGATGGTTCCCTTGCCGCTACATGCGTAACGGTCACTGTAACCCCATGATACGCCAGGGTCTAGCCGGGGCAGAGTGGGGTCAGCCCTGAGCGAAAGTCTTACGCGTCTCCTCGATACCGGCCGGATCCTGGTGAATGATGACCTCGGCATTGGGGTAGGCCGCCAGGATCTCGCGCTCGACCGCGTCCGACACTTCGTGCGAGTGCCGCAGGGTCATGCCCCCGTCCATCTCGAGATGGAACTGGATGAAGAGGTAAGGGCCGGAGGACCGGGTCCGCAGATCGTGCACCGCCTGGACCTCCGGATTCGCCAGGACGATGGCCCGCAGGCGGGCCCGGTCGGCATCCGGCAGCTCGCGATCCATCAGGCGGTCCAGCGAGTTGCGGCTGATGGACCAGGCGCTGTGCAGGAGAAAGCCGGCGATCGCCACCGCGAACACCGGATCGAGCGCTCCCCAGCCCAGCCACATCGAGAGCCCGAGCGACAGAATGACGCTGCCATTGAGCAGCAGGTCCCCCTGGTAATGCAGGGAATCGGCATCGATGGCGACGGAGCCCGTCGCCCGGATCACGCGGCGCTGGTAGGCGACCAGCCCGATAGTCAGGACG
>Ga0196963_10002251_pt1 | contig 11831 bp, 10 predicted proteins | sample S1_5metaG_FD_148600 | JGI IMG/M metagenome (GOLD analysis project Ga0196963, IMG submission 148600) | Soil microbial communities from Anza Borrego desert, Southern California, United States - S1_5 | ecosystem: Environmental > Terrestrial > Soil > Desert | place: USA: California | collected... | reverse complement strand
CACCGCCGCCACCGCCGTAGCCCCCCCGGCCGCCGCCACCGCCCCCGAAGCCACCGCCGCCCCCGGAGCGGCCACCGCCACCGCCACCGAAGCCGCCGCCGCCCCCACCGGTGCCGCCACTGCCGCCGAACCCGCCGCCACCGCCGCTGGGCCGGCCGCCGAAGCCACCACCACCACCGCCGCCACTGCTGCCGCGGCGTTCACCGAACCCGCCGCCGCCGCCACCGCCGCGGCGCTCGCGCCGGCTCGGGGCGTCCGGGTCCATCCCGGGGGGCGGGGTCGCCGTGATCGGCCCCGACGGGTCCTGCCCGAGCGCCTTGCGCTTGCCGAGCTCGAACAGTTCCTTCAGGGTCTCGTTCTTGTACGGGTTGAACGGGCGCGGCCGCTTCGCCGCCTTCACGCCCGTCCAGAACGCCTTGCGCGCACGCTTACGGCCCGGGTATCCCTTGGCCATGTCAATCCAGCTCCATTCCGTGTCCCCTAATCCCTACAAAAGTCCCCTCGGTCCGCTCCCGCGCCGGGCGATGGAATGTGACTCGATGGTCCCCGGCCCCCGACGATGACCCTTCCCGGCCACCCGTCAAACGCCAACCTGGAAGACACGCGAGCCCATGCCGTTGCCCGGCCGAACCGAGATGTGATTACCCCAACCGCTAGGGTTCTCCCCAACATATAGGCATTTCGTTGCCGGCACGCAATCCCCGTCAGGGGCAATACTCATCGTCCACTCATGGACGAGCGCTGCCGCGGTTTGAAGCCCATAGTAGGTCCCCCCGGGCCGCGCGTGTCAAGTCGATGCGATTGGGGTTACGCAAAACCTCAGATTGGCTGCCACTCCCGACAAACTGGAAGTCCGTTTGGATCAGAACGGGTCGGCTTGGGTCGACAGGTTTTCGAACCGCGTGCTGCGGTTGTTGAACGTCAGCTTGACCGCGCCGGTCGGGCCGTTCCGCTGCTTGGCGATGATCACCTCGGCGATGTTGTCGGGGACGAAGTCGGGCTCCTGAAGGCGGTAGTAGTCCTCGCGGTGGAGGAGCATGACCACGTCGGCGTCCTGCTCGATCGAGCCGGACTCGCGGAGGTCGCTCATGCGCGGGCGGTGGCCGTCGCGGCTCTCGCTGCCGCGGTTCAACTGCGAGAGCTGGATGACGGGGACCTCGAGCTCGCGGGCGACGGCCTTGGTGCCGCGGCTGATGACCGACACCTGCTCCTGCCGGCTGTCGATGCCCGGGGCGTCCATGAGCTGCAGGTAGTCGATCATGATCATCTTCACGTCGTGCTGCATCTTGAGGCGGCGCGACTTGGCGCGGAGGTCGAGCGGCGTGAGGCCGGGCGAGTCGTCGACCCAGATCGGGACCTTCGACAGCGTCGAGACCATCTGGGCCATCTTGATGTACTCGTCGTTGGTCATCATGCCGCGGCGGACCTTGTGGGCGTCGATCGCGGTGAGCGAGCAGAGCATCCGCTGGACGAGCTGCTGCTTGCTCATTTCGAGGCTGAACACGGCGCACGGGAACATCTCGCTCCCGCTGTGTCCGGTCGCGATGTTCTCGACGATGTTCATCGCGAACGACGTCTTCCCCATCGACGGGCGGGCGGCGATGATGATCATCTCGCCCCGCTGGAGCCCGTTGAGCATGTCGTCGAGCTCGAAGTACCCGGTCATGATGCCCCGGGTGCCCTTCTCCTCGAGCATGGCGTAGACCTCGTGGGCCAGGTCGCCAATGGGGGTCAGCGAGCCGGAGACCTTCTTCTCGGCGATCGCGAAGATGCGCTTCTCGGCGTTCTCCAGGACGTTCTCGGCCTTGTCGTGCGGGGCGTAGGCCTCGCGCAGGATGTCGTTGCTGGCGGCGATCAGTTGGCGGAGCAGCGCCTTCTCGCGGACGATGCCGGCGTAGTGGATGCCGTTGGCGGCGTTGGGCACGGCGTTGAGGACGGCGGCGAGGTACTCGACCCCGCCGATCTCCTCGAGCTGACCCTGCTTGATCAGCTCCTCGCGGACGATCATGGCGTCGATCGGCTTGTTCTGGTCGTACAGCTTCCGCATCACGTCGAACAGGATCTGGTGGTCGACCTGGAAGAACGCCTCCTTGTCGACGATCTGGACGATCTGCCCCGAGATCTCCTTGCCGATGTCGAGCATCATCGACGCGATGACGCACATCTCCGACTCCACCGAGTTGGGCGGGAGGCGGTCGAACATGCGGGCGATCGGGGTATCGACGAGCTGGGCGGCCATGGGTTTTGTGAGGCTAGCGGGGTGGCGGCAAGGACCCGAACATCAATTTAACGGGTGAGATTGAGGACGCAATCGGCAAATGCGGTTGAGCGGGATGAGAATACGGGGTGTGGCGCGGGATGAGCGCTTTGAAGCCGGAGGAGGACAGGTTTTGCACGGGGGATGCACAGGGGGTGTCGCGAAAGAGTTTGGTGAATGCGTAAATGAATGAAGAGTGATCACTTAGGGTTACGAAGGTCTGGGAAACCGGCGCCTTTTCGGCGCCAAAGCGCCCCCAAAGCGCCCCCCGAATCGCCCCAAAGCGCCCCCGGCCCGATCCCAGACCGACATGGAATCGACCAAGGTTGGTCGGCGGTGTTCGACTGGGATATCAAAGAGCGCGATCTATAGCTACGGGGGGGGTCACGCGGGGGTGGTGATTGGCGCGCACGGTGGTGGGCGGGGGAGCTGGAATGCGGGAAGTTTTCAGGGGATTGGCTGTGGGGAACGTGGCGCGGGCGTCGCGTCGTTCGCGCTTCGTGCGCGGATTTGGACGAACGAACGCAGTCGGGGTGGAACGGCGCCCACGTGCACCTTCGGTGCGACCGCTAAGTACGTCCTTGAACTTCTAGACGGGTGCGCGCGGAACGAGGCGCACTCCTTGCGGGGAGTGCGCCTCGTTTGTGCGTCGGTAGTCGCGAAGCCGCGAGCGGCGGGCGATTACTCGTTGGGTTGGGCGGCGGCGGCCGCGGCGGCGGCGTCCGCCTTGGCTTGTTCGGCGCTGTAGGCGTCGATCGCGGCCTTGGACTCGGCGTCGGGGGCGACGTAGACCTTGAGGTCGGTCTCGAGGTCGTCGGCGAAGCGGATCTTGACCGTGTAGGTGTCGATCCGGTCCAGCTTGCCGGGGAGCAGGACGTCGTCGGCGTTGACGTTGTACCCGTCGGCCTGGAGCTGCTTGGCAATGTCGGTCGCGGAGACGGCGCCGTAGAGGTGGCGCTGCTCGTTGGCCCGGCGGACGAGGGTGACGTCCTTGCCCTCGAGCGTCTTGAGCAGGCGCTCCTGCTGTTCGCGGCGCTCGCGCTCCTGGCGCTCGATCTCGGCCCGGCGGGCCTCGACCTTTTTCAGGTTGCCCTTGGTCGGCTCGACCGCGAGGCCCTGGGGGATGAGGTAGTTCCGGGCGTACCCGGGCGAGACCTCGACGACGTCGCCGACGCGGCCGACGTTCTTGATGGATTCCTGGAGGAGGAGTTTGACGTTGGGCATGGTTGTGTCCTGTTTGATTCGTGGTTGTTGGGTTGGAAACGTGAAACGTGAAGACGTTAAACATGAAGAAGGGATCTCGCGGATTTTGGCATGCTCACTGAAGTGAGCACCCCGCGCCCCCCTTCTTCATGTTTCATGTTTCATGTCTTCACGCATCAGAACGGGATGTCGTCGTCCTTGAACTGTTCTTCTTCGCCGAAGGGTTGTTGGGGGGCGGGGCCGCGCTGTTGGGGGGGGCCGCCGGCGTTGTTGCGCTGGGGGGCGGGGCCGCGGCGTTGATAGCCGCCACCACCACCACCACCGCCACCGCCGCCACCTTCGCCGCCCTCGTCGTACGAGCCCGAGGAGAAGCCGCCACCGCCGGGCCCGCCGGCGCCACCGCCGTCGCGGCCGCCGATGAACTGGAAGTTGTCGACGTGGACGGTCAGCTTCGACCGCTTGCCGCCGCCGTTCTTGTCTTCCCACTGGTCGTACTTCAGGCGGCCCTGGATGAAGATGGGCTTGCCCTTGGTGAAGTACTGGTTGATGAGCTCGGCGGTCTTGGCGAAGGCGGAGCAGTCGACGAACGTGACTTCCTCACGTTCCTCGCCGTTGGCCAGCTTGTACTTGCGGTTGCAGGCGATCCCGAACTCGCAGACCTGGGTCTGGCTCGGGAGGAACTTCACCTGGGGGTCGCGGGTCAGGTTACCCATCAGGATGACTTGGTTGAAGCTGGCCATGGGGCTCCTTCTGTAAGGATCGGTCTGGTTTGCGGACTGATTCGGGCGTCGATCCTAACCGGAAGCCGAATCAAGTTCGGAATCCGTAAGGTTCTCACGACAGGTCGATTTGGAGTCCGTTCCCGGGGGGCGATCCTTCGAAATCCGGGGAAGACAGGGCCGCTGAAGCGGCCCTGCCGTCCCGGAGTGGGTTAGTCCTTGTCGGCGCCGGCTTCGGCGGCAGGGGCGGCGGCGGGGGCCTCGTCGCGGCGGCCGCGGGGGCCACCGTAGCCGGGGCGGTCGCCGCCGCGGTCACCGCGGTCGCCGCCGTACCCACCGCCGCCACCGAATCCACCGCCGCCGCCACCGAACCCGCCGCCGAAGCCGCGCTCGGGGCGCTCCTCGCGGGGCTCGGGCTTCTGGGGCTCGTGGTTCTGGATCTCGTCGGCCGAGAGGTGGTCGGCCTTGAGGATCAGGACGCGGAGGACGTCTTCGGACAGCTTGACGTCGCGCTCGATGGCGGTGATGGCCGAGGTCGGGGCGGTGAAGTAGGCGGAGACGTAGACGCCGCGCTTGTTGTTCTTGAGCTCGTAGGTGAGCTTGCGCTCGTCCCACTTCTTGAGGACGGCGACCTGTGCGCCGTGGGCCTCGAGGAACTTGCGGGCGGTGGCGAGGGTGTTCTCGACCTCGGTGGCGGCGCCGGCGGGGAAGAGGAACATCGCTTCGTACTGATTGATGGTGGTGCGTGCCATGATGGGGTCCGTAGCTCCCGAGCTTGGGTTATGGCCGGTTGGGGCCGGCCGCTTTTACTGAACCACGAAGGTCACGAAGGGCACGAAGAAGATCTGGAGTTGATTCCTTCGTGTGATTCGTGTGTTTCGTGGTTAACTCTTTCCTTCGACGTTGAACTGGTTCATTGCCGCGTTGAGGCCCTTGTCGACCCAGGTGACGACCGCGCCGGCGGCGCGGGCGAGGGCCTGTTCGACGAGGGGCCGCTGGTCGGGGGTGAACTTCCCCAGCACGTAATCACGCTGGGGCACCCGCGGGGGCGGCATGTCGATCCCGATCCGGAGTCGCGGGTACTTGTCGGTATCCAGCGACGTCTCGATGCTCTTGAGGCCGTTGTGGCCTCCCGGGCTCCCCGCGCCGCGGAGGCGGATCTTCCCGCACGGCAGGGCCAGGTCGTCCAGCACGATCAGGCAGTCGGCGGGGGTGAGCTGGTAGAAGCTCAACGCCGCCTGGACCGACCGGCCGGACAGGTTCATGTACGTCAGCGGCTTGAGCAGGAGGACCTTTTCGGTCCCGCCGGTGGAGCCGAGGCTGAGCGCGCCGTCGATCGTGAGCCCGTCGAACTTCGACTTGGCGAACGTCTCGAACGCGCCCGGCCCGCCGGTGACCCACCCGAGGCGGGCGGCGACCTGATCGATCGCCTCCCATCCGACGTTGTGGCGGGTGCCGACGTACTCCTTTCCGGGATTGCCCAGGCCGACGACGATCTTCATAGCAGTAGGCGGTAGGCAGTAGGCGGTGGGCAGAAATGCAGGGCGTTTGTCCGCCTACTGCCCTCTGCCTACTGCTTACTGAATTACTCCTTCTTCTCGCCCTCGGCGGCGTCGTCGGTGGCGCCGATGACTTCGGGCTCGGCCACGCCTTCGGCGGCGGCGGCGTCTTCCTCGACGACTTCCTTGACCGAGCAGACGATCAGGTCTTCGTCCTGCAGGGCCTTGACGCCGTCGGGCAGCTTCAGGTCCTTGATGTGGATGACGTCGTTGAGGCCGAGGTCGGCGACGCTGACGCGGATCTCGTTGGGGATGTTGGTGACCGTGCACTCGATCTCGAGGTCGGCCAGGTTCTGCTGGAGGACGCCGTTCTCGGCCTCGCCCTTGGGCGTGCCCTTGAGGACGAGCGGGACGGTGACCTGGACGGTCTCGTTGAGGTCGACGCGGGCGAAGTCGACGTGGAGGACCTCGAGGCCGAGGTGGTCGTACTGGACGTCCTTGACGAGGACGGTCTCGCTCTTGCCGTCGAGGGCGAGGGCGAACACGTGGGTGCCCTTGTTCAGGTACCCGACGAGCTCCTTCTTGGGGAGGGTGACGGGGATGACGGCCTCCTTGTGGCCGTAGATGACGCCGGGGACGAACCCGGCGTCGCGGAGGCGCTTGTTGCGCCGCGAGCCGAGCTCGGGGCGGGCCTTGACGTCGATCGATGCGGTCTGGGACATGTGGGGGCTCCTAATGCGTAACGATTAATGCTTAAGGTTGGCGGGCGAGGGCGTTACTTGGATCCCTTGCCGTTCGAGAACAGGGCGCTGACGGACTCGTTCCGGTGGATGCGGTGGATGGCCTCGCCGATCAGGCCGGCGACGGACAGGACCTCGAGGCGGTTGGCGATCGGCTCGCACCGGTTGCCGATCGTGATCGTGTCGGTCACGGCGAGCTTGGTGTACGGGCAGGCGGCGAGGCGCTCGAGGGCGGGCGGGGCGAAGACGGCGTGGGTGGCGGCGATGTACACGTCGGCGGCGCCGTGCTCCTTGATCAGCTTGACGGCCTCGGTCACGGTGCCGGCGGTCGTGATCATGTCGTCGACCATCAGGACGTTCTTGCCCTCGACGTCGCCGATGATGTTCTTCGACTCGACCGTCGACCCGCCCTTGCGGCGCTTGTCGATGATCGAGATCTCGCCGCCGAGGATGTTGGCGAACGCCTGCCCGCGCTTGACGTTGCCGACGTCGGGCGAGACGAACACGCGGTTCGACAAATTGAGCGACGACATCCACTTGCTGATGACCGGGCTGGCCGACAGGTGGTCGACGGGGATGTCGAAGAAGCCCTGGACCTGGGCGGCGTGGAGGTCGACGGCGACGACGCGGTCGGCCCCGGCGCGCTCGAGCAGGTTGGCGACGAGCTTGGCGGTGATCGGCGTGCGGCCCTCGTCCTTGCGGTCCTGGCGGGCGTAGCCGAAGTACGGGACGACGGCGGTGACCCGGTCGGCGCTGGCGCGCTTCAGGCAGTCGATCCAGATCATCAGCTCCATCAGGTGGGCGTTGACCGGGTGACTGGTGGACTGGACGACGAAGCAGTCGCGGCCGCGGACGTCCTCGTCGACCTTGACGATCAGCTCGCCGTCGGGGAACAGCTCGGTGCGGCCGCGGCCCATCGGGAGCTGCAGGTAGTCGCAGATCCGCTGCGCGAGCTGGGGGTTGGCCCGCCCGGTGAAGACCTTCAAGCTGTCGGCGTCACTGCGCATCGGTGATCTCGCGGAAGCGTTAGTCGGCCTTGGTGACGTTGCTTGCTACAGTAGACCCCTCGCGGACGATGCCGTCGCGCGGGACGCACGCGAACGGCCCGATCACGCACGACGCGCCGATCGTGGCGCCCCGGCCGACGTACGTGAACGGGTGGATCACCGTCTCCATGCCGATGGCGGCGCCGTCCTCGACGTAGGTGTTCTCGGGGGAGACGATCGTCACGCCGTGCTCGAACAGCTTGCGCTGGATGCGGGCCTGGAGGATGCGGTCGACCTCGGCGAGCTGCTGGCGGGTGTTGACGCCGATCACGTCGTCCTGGGCGACCGCCTGGACGGCGACGACCTTCCGGCCGGCCTTGCGGAGGATGCCGAAGACGTCGGTCAGGTAGTACTCGCCCTTCTTGTTAGTCGTGTTGGTGAGCTGGGAGAGGGCGAGCAGGAGGTCTTCGACGCGGACGCAGTAGTAGGACGGGAAGACCTCGCGGATGTCGCGCTGCTCGGGCGTGCAGTCGACCTGCTCGACGATCTCGACGAACTCGCCGGCGGCGTCGCGGAGGACCCGGCCGTAACCGGTCGGGTCGTCGAGGACGGCGGTCGCCATGGAGGCGGCGGCGTGGTCGTCCTTGTGGGCGGTGTGGAGCGTCCGGAGGACCTCGCCGCGGATCAGCGGGCCGTCGCCGGCGAGGATGAAGACGTCCCCGCCGTGCATTTTCCGGAGTTCGGCCTCGCACACGCGGGCGGCGTGACCGGTGCCGAGCTGTTCGGTCTGCTCGACGAAGGTGATGCGCTTGTCGGAACCGAACGCGGCGATCACCTCGTCTTTGCCGTGACCGACGACGAGGATGATGCGCGTGCATCCGGCGTCGTAGCAGGCCTGGATGACGTAGTGGAGCATCGGCCGGCCGCAGACGTTGTGGAGCGTCTTGGGCAGGCGCGACTTCATCCGGGTGGACTTGCCGGCGGCGAGGATGATGGCGGTGGAGGACATAGGGTTCAGGGTTCAGGGTTCAGCCGGGATCAGGGGAGCATTCTGCTGAACCCTAAACCCTGAACCCTAACCACTAGACGAAGCTACCCCGCAAGGATTCGAACCTTGACAAAGAGTACCAAAAACTCTTGTGCTACCGTTACACCACGGGGTAGTGGGAACGAACCGGAAGGGGGTCGCCAGGGCGTCCGTGGTGTGACGCGAAGGCGGGAGGGAAGCTTAAGTGCCCGACACGTCTACCCTTCCGGCCTGTGGCCGAACCTCTCGACGCGTCGCAAAGCCCTGCTTTTGAGGAGGGGCTAGTTTATTGTGAGATGGGGGGTTGTCAAGACGGGAGTTCACCACAGACGCGCAGAGGGCGGAGAGGACCGCCGTCAGCCACAACGCAACGCGGTGCCGAGGCGTTCGAAACGGGGGATGGGGTCGAGAGGGGCGGTGTCGGCGCGTCGTCCGACCTGTGGTCAACCGTTAAAGATCGGTCGGACTTCGGCCGGGATCAGGTCGTAGAGGAGGCGTTCGTAGCGGCGATATTCGCGGTATCGGAACGTGTCGCCGGCGTCGGAGACGAGGGTGTCGTTGCCACCCCCGCCGAAAAGGAAGTCGGCCCCGTCGTCGCCGTGGAGGTCGTCGGCGCCGGATTGGCCGAAGAGGTGGTCGACGCCCGCGCCGCCAGCGAGGGTGTCGGAGCCGTCCATGCCGAAGATCCAGTCGTCGCCGCCGGAGGGGCCGTTGGTGATGGCGTCCCCGTAGCAGAGGTCGTCGCCGCGGCCGGCGACGAGGACGTCGTCGCCGGCGTTGCCGACGATCGTGTCGGAGTTGGGGCCGCCCCAGGCGAAGTCGTCGCCGCCGCCCAGGCGGATGAGGTCGCGGCCGCCCCCGCCGTCGGCGACGACGCGGCCGCCGAGGACGGCGGACGCGTCGAGCGTGTCGTGGCCCTGATCGCCGGACACGTACGTGTAGGTGGCGGCGGCGTTGGTGGCGCGGAGCGTGTCGTTGCCGAAGCCGCCGAGGACCTCGAAGTTGAGGGAGGACGACTCGAGCGTGTCGTCGCCGCCGCCGCCGCTCATGCCGACGGGGATGCCGAGGTTGGCGATGAGGGTGTCGTTGCCGCCGAAGCCGTCGACACGGATGCGGTGGACGTTGTGGGCCGGCTTTCGTGGCGAGTGGTTGACGAAGACGCGAATCTCCGGCTGGCCGACGGTCTGGATGACGACCTGGCCGGCGTTCGCGTCGATGGTGACGGTGATCTGGTCGTCGCCGGCCGTGCCCTCGATGGCGAGGACGTTGGCGTCGTAAAAGCGGGCGGTGGTCAGGAGGACGCGGGGCTCGAGGCGGGCGACGTGTGAACTCATGGCGGCGGCTCCCCGGGGGTACTCGCGGATCATGGGCGGGCGGTCGGGTGGAAACGAGACGGGGTAATTGTAAGGAAAGTCGGCGCGGGGGCGCGTACTATTTCCGCGGTCGAGGCGCGCCCGCCGGGGTTTGGAAAATCCTTGCCTTTGGCGGACCGCGGCGCGAGACTGGTGTCCGGGAAGGTGTCGTCGGACGATCGAATACTACCAGGAGTCGACTCATGCAGTCTTCCCGTCGTGTGATGCCGCTGGCCTTGGCGGCGATGGTGGCGTGCGTGCTCGCGAACGTGTCGGTCGCCCGGGCCGCCGAGAAGGCCGAGGGCGGGACGAAGTTTCTCCGCTTCGTGGAAGAGGGCCGGGACGGCGGGCGGCTGGAGACGGCGATCGCCACGTACAAGAACGACAAGGGGCAGCAGGTGCACCTGGTGGCGGCCGTGCACATCGGCGACCCGGGGTATTACGCGTCGTTGAACAAGACCTTCGAGGGGTACGACGCCCTGCTGTTCGAGATGGTCAAGCCGAAGGACCTGGAGATGGCGGCGGCGGGCAAGGCGCCGCGCGGCGGGGGCGTCGGGGTCGTGCAGTTGATCCAGCGCGGGATGAAGTACTTCCTGGAGCTCGATTACCAGCTCGACGGGATCGACTACACGAAGAAGAACTTCGTCCACGCCGACCTGACGGCCGAGGAGTTCGAGCGCCTGCAGGACGAGCGCGGGGAGTCGCTGTTGGGCATGATGCTGCAGAACATGTTCAAGGAAATGGCCAAGGGGAACGCCGGGGCGGGCGCGCAGATGGACCCGGCGGCGCTGCTCGAGGCGTTCATGGCCCCGGACAGCGCCCGGCGGTTGAAGATGGTGCTGGCCAAGCAGTTCGAGAACATGGAGGAGATGGTCAAGGGGATGGAGGGCCCGAACGGCTCCGTCCTGCTGACCGAGCGGAACAAGGCGGCCGTGAAGGTCATCAAGGAGCAGCTCGCGGCGGGCAAGAAGAATCTGGGCCTGTTCTACGGGGCGGCCCACATGATGGACATCGAGAAGCGCCTGGAGGACATGGGGTTTAAGCGGACGGCGCTGGAGTACCGCGTGGCGTGGGACATGTCCGCCAAGGGCGGCCGCGGCGGCGACGCCCGCCGGGCCGATGACGCCCCCCCTGCCCGCGAGCAGAAGCCGGACGACCGCGACGCGAAGATCGACAAGCTGCTGGAGAAGATCGAGCGGCTGGAGAAGAAGCTCGACGAGATGGAGAAGGGGAAGAAGTAGGGAGGCGTCACGTTGAAGGACTCGAACATCGGCGCACCAACGGCACGAAGCCCACGGAACACGTTCCGTGGGCTTTTTGTTGCCCCGACGTGGACGCGCGTGCGCGCGGTCGGGGTCGTGGTGCTGCTCGCGAGCTACGTGGCGTTCCGCGGGTGTTCGCGCGTGCGGCCGGTCGAGCCGGCGCCGTCGCCGGCGTTGCGGGTGATGACGTTTAACCTGGACGTCGACGCGCCCGAGCGCGAGTCGGCCCTGAAGGCGATTGAGGAGGCGGGAGCGGACGTCGTGTGCCTTCAGGAGGTCAGCCCGGACTGGGAGCGGGCGCTGGCGGCGCGGTTTCGGGCGCGGTACCCGGAGATGCGGTTCGTGCGGGCGCCGAACCCGTACGGCGGGGCGGCGATCTTGTCGCGGTTTCCGGTGCACCGGCACGCGGAGATTCCGATCGCGCCGGGCGGGTGGTTTCCGAGCCAGTGGGCGGTGGTCGAGACGCCGCTCGGGCTGGTGCAGGTGCTCAACGTGCACTTGCGCCCGCCGGCGACGGACGGCGGGAACAAGGTGATCGGGGTGTTCACGTCGGGCGGGCCGCGGAAGCGGGAGGTCGCCGAGATCTTGTCGAAACTGGAGCCCGGCGTGGCGACGATCGTGGCGGGCGATTTCAACGAGGGCGACGGCGGCGGGGCAGTGGGCGTCGTACGCGGACGGGGGCTGGCGGATTGCTTATCCCAGTTCGACAAGCACACGCAGACCTGGCGGATGCGTGGGGGCGGGCTCATCCGGCTGGCGGAGCGGGCGGATCACGTGCTGACCTCG
>Ga0196963_10002250_pt1 | contig 11834 bp, 10 predicted proteins | sample S1_5metaG_FD_148600 | JGI IMG/M metagenome (GOLD analysis project Ga0196963, IMG submission 148600) | Soil microbial communities from Anza Borrego desert, Southern California, United States - S1_5 | ecosystem: Environmental > Terrestrial > Soil > Desert | place: USA: California | collected... | reverse complement strand
CCGAGGTCATCCAGACGCCGCAGATCCTCACCCTGGACAACACCAAGGCGAACCTGCACATCGGCCGCGAACTGCGTTTCGCCGAGTCGACCGTGACCCAGGAGAGCGGCACGACGGTGACGACCCTGAAGGAGGCGTCGTCCAGCCCGGTGACCGATGGTATCACGATCGAGCTGACCCCGCACATCACGTCGGATGGCTTCGTCTCGATCGAGCTCCTGGCCAAGGACGAGAACGCAACGCTGACGACCTTCACCGCCGGCAGCGGCGTGACGGCCTTGTCGATCCAGCTGCCGCAGAAGACTTCGACCAAGCTGACCACCAACATCATGGTCGCCGACGGCCAGACCGCGGTGATCGGCGGCATCCTCAAGAACAAGGTCGTCGAGGACGAGCGCACCATCCCCGGCATCAGCAGCATCCCGGTGCTCGGCTGGCTCTTCCGCAAGGAGGAGGACACCGTCGAGCAGCGCAACCTCTCGATCTTCATCACCCCGCGCGTGATCCCCAACCACGACAAGGACGAGACCGAGGAGGCGGCCCTGCGCCTGCGCGAGAAGATCTCGGGCATCCAGCAGAAGTCGTCGAACCCCGCGGCCGAAAGCCGGACCTTGTCCGAATAAGCGCGAAGCCGCCCCCGTCGTCGCCGGAGCCGGATGCCCATCGGGCGTCCGGCTCCGCGCGTTTCAGGGGCTATGGCGGCCCCGGCCGCCTCGTCGCCCGGGCTGGTTGGCGACGTCCCCCGGGCCGTCCCGCCTCCTGCGAGGCGCCTCCTGCTTGTATCCCGGAGCAGGGCGGCCTACGCTGGACCATCCGGGAACGATCCCGGAAATCTTCGGGTGTCGCGGCGCGGAGTCGCCAGCGACGCCCCCACCCGCGGCTCCGCCGCGGCCGTCGGAAACAGTTTCGCCGTGACCAACGCGATGAACCGCCGCGAACCCGATGTCGCCCCGCCTTCCGGCGGCGGCACGTCGCGCGGCGCCGACGACCGCCCGGAGGGGTCGCCGACCGCGTAGGACGCAATGCCCACCACCATCTTGATGAACGTGCTCGACGAGCAGGAACTGCGCGTCGCAGTCATCCGCGAAGGCCGTCTCGAACACCTGAGCCACGAGCGCGGCAGCGACGGCCAGCACCTCGGCAACATCTACAAGGCGCGGGTCGCCAACGTCGAGCCCAGCCTCGACGCCGCCTTCCTCGACCTCGGCGCCGGCAAGAACGGCTTCATCCACATCGACGAGATCCGCCACGACAAGGGCGCCGGCAAACGCATCGAGCAGGTCCTGCAGTCGGGGCAGGAGATCCTCGTCCAGATCACCAAGGAGGCGATCAAGGACAAGGGTCCCTGCTGCAGCATGTACCTGAGCGTCGCCGGCCGCTACCTGGTCCTGATGAACTCGGACCAGATCAAGGGCGTGTCGAAGCGCATCGAGGACCAGGTGGTGCGCAAGCGCCTCAAGAACCTGCTCGCGTCGTTCGAGGCGCCCGACGGCTTCGGTTTCATCGTCCGCACCGCCGGCGCGGACCGCTCCGACGACGAGATCCGCCTCGACTACGAGTTCCTGAAGAAGGTCTGGGACGAGGTCGACGCCAAGGCCGCCCGCGTGCGCGCGCCGGCGTGCCTGTACCAGGAGGCCGACGTCGTCGTGCGCACGCTGCGCGATCTCGGCGCCGGCGAGCTCAGCGCGATCGTCATCGACCAGGAACGCCTGTACGACGAGGCCCGCGCATTCGCGCAGGTCTTCATGCCGGAGATCTCGAACCGCATCCAGCTCCACCGCGAGGAGCTGCCGCTGTTCAGCTACTACGGGCTCGAGGAGCGCCTCGCCAGCCTGTTCGAGCGCAAGGTGCCGCTGCCATCCGGCGGCACGATCGTCATCGAGCAGACCGAGGCGCTGGTCTCGATCGACGTCAACAGCTCGCGCAACCGCGCCGCCGGCGACGTCGAGACCACGGCGATGATGGTCAACCTCGAAGCGGTGTCGACCATCGCCGAGCAGCTCGTGCTGCGCGACCTCGGTGGCCTGATCATCATCGACTTCATCGACATGGAGAACCGCGAGCACCAGAAGCTGGTCCAGCTCGCCCTGCGCCGCGCGCTGGCCGGCGACAAGGCCAAGATCCAGGTCGGTTCGCTGTCGCGCTTCGGCCTCGTCGAGATGACCCGGCAGCGCACGCGGCCGAGCCACAAGATGCTGGCGTCGGCCGAGTGCCCGTACTGCATCGGCACCGGTTCGATCAAGACCGCCGAGACCTTCGAGATCGACTGCATGCGCGCCGTGCGCGAGTCGCTCACCAGCCGCGGCCTGAGCCGGCTCGAGGTGGTCGTGCCGCACGACATGGCGATCGGCATGCTGAACGCCCGCCACAAGGAGCTCACCGACCTCGAGGAGCGGCACGACTGCCGCATCGTCTTCACCGGCGACAGCCTGATGAAGGCGCGCGAGTTCCGCCTCATCCCGACCGCGCGCAAGGGCGAGCGCCAGTCGCGCGGGCAGCGCGAGCAGCCCATCCGGCCGAGCCTGCTGGCCCCGCTCATGGTCGAGCGCGCCAAGGCGCTGCAGCTCGCGCGCGAGCTGGCGGCGATGAAGCCGGCCGACCTCGAACGCGAACTGGAGGAGGGCGAGATCCGCTCGGCTCCGCCGGTGCACCACCCCGTCGTCGAGCGCGACCCCCAGCCCGCCGTGGCCGCGGCTCCGCGCGGGCCGGCGACGATCTTCGACGAGGCCATCGTCCTGCGCCGGCTGCTCTTCAGCCCGATCCAGCCGGTGACCCTCGCCGACGGCGCCTCCGGAAGCGGGCCTCTGGGCAATGGTCACGGCCCCCGTGGCGGGTCGCATGGGAACGGCCAAGCCGATCGCCCGCGTGAACTTGCGCCCAGCCGCGGCTCCGCTAACGTGTCGCGCCGCCGATCAGGGGGCCGTGGCCGGCGCCGCTGACTCGAGACCCAAACCGCCTTCGCCGTTCGACATGGAGTTCGACATGTACGCAGTGATCAATGACCGTGGCCGCCAGTACCGCGCCGTCCAAGGCGACAAGCTGACCCTCGACCGCCTCGATGCCGAGGTCGGCACGATGCTGGACCTGCCGATCATGCTGCTCGCCGACGGCTCGAGCGTGAAGGTCGGTTCGCCGGCGGTCGCCGGGGCCAAGGCCACCTGCAAGGTGCTGTCGCACCCGCGCGGCGAGAAGGTGATCGTCACCAAGTACAAGCGCCGCAAGCGCAACCTGCGCCGCCGCGGTTATCGCCACGATCAGAGCGTGGTCGAGGTCGTCAGCATCAGCGGCTGACGCACCCGTCGCGCCTGCCCGCGAAGCCGCGCCCCACGTGGGCGCGACGCACGTGACAGGCGCCCGGACGATCCCGACTGACGCACCACCCCCGGTCGCGCAGTCCTGACCTAGAGCACCGCCACCGCGTCCCCACGCTGTGGCGGTGTCGTTTACGGAGGTCGCCATGGTCCGCATCCATCCGCACTCGTTGGCTCTCGGCCTCGCGCTGCTCGCGCTCGCCGGGGCGGATCTCGCCGCCGTCCAGATGCAGGACGTCCGCCTGATCTCGCCGATCAACGGCAAGCCGTTCAGCGCCCTGGTCGTGCCGATGACCGGCGCTGCCCGCATCGAGGACGACACGACGCTCGCCGACATGGGCGCGGACGATGACGGCTGCCGCCACTCGTCGGGCATCAACGAGTACGATTACTACATCGCGACCTGCCCGTACTCGTACTTCTCGGCGCTGAGCGTCGAGTGGGATACGCGCGATTCGCGCAACGGCCGTTTCCTCGGCGAGATCTCGCCGGAGGTGAAGGCCTGGGTCGACAAGGAGTTCAACAGCGACCGCCAGCTCGAACGCGAGAACGCCTTCAAGCTCGCCGACCGGCAGGCCAAGGCCACCGGACAGCTGCCGCCGGAGCACGAGGGCTTCGTCATGTCGCAGCAGGCGATCCCGCTGCACCGCAAGTACTTCAACGCGCTGAAGTGCTACGAGAAGCGCGGTGCGCGCTCGGCGGTGCTCGCCAAGATCGCGCTGACCGGTTCCTGGGCGCTGCGCGTCGGCTTCGACCAGCCGATCAGCAGCGATCAGCTCGCCGGCGGCATCCAGGAGATCAACGACCGCATCGCGCGGCACATCAGCGATGGCGACACCTTCGACCTCAAGAAGTGGACCGAGGTGTATGGCCGGATCTTCTCCAAGCCGGAGGTGAAGACCAACGAGGCGATCCTCATCGCCGGACTCGTCTACCACGGCTTCCTGGTCCGCGCCGGCGAGCACCAGCAGGCGAACGACGTCCTCGACCGCCTGCACGCGCGTTTCGAGAAGATCAGCCAGGGGGTCGAGCTGCTCGAGAGCCTGGTCCGCGAACGGCGCGAGAGCTACCGCCGCTACCGCACGCTCACCGAGCTCGCCGCGACCAAGTTCATCGAGGCGATCCGCCAGGAGGAATTCAGCCGCCCGCGCCTGCCGGAGGTCCTGCTGGTCGTCGCCGAGTCGCTGCGCCGGACCGATCGCCTGGCCGACGCGGCGCAGTGGTACCTGTGCCTCGGTCAGATGGCCGAGACCCAGCCCAAGCTGCGCGCCGACATCCGCGCCGAGGGCAAGGCGCCGAGCGTCGAGGCGCCCTATCTCCTCCAGCTCGGCTGGATCGCCGATCAGCAGCTGGCGCGCCTGGCGGAGCTGGGCGTCACCGTCGCCGACGTTCCGCAGGGCGGCTACGCGCCGCTGCTCAACGCGATCCTCTTCGAGGGCTTCGGCAATCCCGAGTTCAAGAACCCCGCCTGGAAGCCGATCAAGGACGCGACGCAGAAGGAATGCCTGATGATCCTCAACCAGGTCGGCAAGTCGGTGCTCGAGTACAAGCTCCGCCTCGGCGACTGGCCGAGCTCGCTCGACGACATGTGGATGCGCGACCTGGTGCGTGATCGCAACCTCTACAACCGCTTCCACTGCCCGGTGAGCGGCGAGGAGCTGCTCTACGACCGGCAATCGGGCGAGGTCGCGCAGCGCACCGCCCTGCTCTGCACGCCGACGGCCATCCCGACCAGCCAGGGTCCGCGTTTCGGCGCCTACCTGGCCAACGACCAGGTGGTGTGGAGCGAGCAGCCGATCAAGCCGGGGCAGGTCGTCGCCAAGTGAACGTGCGGCTTGGCGATGTCGCCCGACCGGCTCTGATCCGTCCATGCCGGCGCTGAACGAGGTCATCGGCCACGACGGTCCGCGCCGCCTGGTGCAGCGCCTGGTCGCGCACGGGCGGCTGCCGCACGCGCTGCTCATCGACGGGATGCCGGGATCGGGCCGCCGGACGCTGGCGCGCGGGCTCGCCGGCGCGCTGCTGTGCGCGTCGCCGGTGGATGGCGATGCCTGCGGGCGCTGCCGGTCCTGCCTGATGGTCGCGGCGGGGTCGCATCCCGATCTGGTGGAGCTGCCGCACGATGGCGATGCGGCATCGGATCCGTCGGTCGACCTGGTCCGCGATCAGGTGGTGTCGGCCGCGCGCGAGAGTCCGCTGGTCGGGCAGCGCCGCGTATTCGTGCTCTACGGTGTCGAACGCCTGCGTGGCGCCGCGGCGAACGCGCTGCTCAAGGTGCTCGAGGAGCCGCCCGCCGGGACGCATCTGCTGATGACGACCGCGGCCGCCGCGGGCGTGCTCGCGACGATCCGCTCGCGCGCGCAGCTCATGCGTCTCCAGCCGCTCGGCGTCGCCGAGCTCGAGCGCATCCTGGTCCGCGGCGGGGTCGCTCCGGCGCTCGCGGCCGCGCGCGCCCGCTCCGGCGGCGGCAGCCATCGCGGCCTGTGGCGCGACGCGGAGGATCCGGCGCCGATCGCCGCGTTGCGCCGGCTGCTCGACGAGGGCTTCGATAGCGGCACCGTCGCCGACGCGGTCGCCCATCTGCCGAGCAAGGAGCCGCGCAGCGAGGACGGCGTCGAGCGCACGCTCGCCGCGGAGCAGCGCCTGGTCTGCCGCCGTTGGCTCGAGCAGCTCCTGCAATCCCTGCGGGTCGACCTGCGTGGACCCGAGGCGGTGCGCGCCGCGGACCGCATCGATCGCGTCCTGGCCGCGATCCGCGACCTGCAGCGCAACCTGCAGCCGAGGCTGGTCATCGAATCCTTGGCATTGCCGCTGCGCAATTGAGCGCGGCGTTCCGCTCGCAGCTCGCAGCTCGCAGCTCGCAGCTCGCAGCTGAAGCTCGAAGCCCGACCGCCTGAAACGCAGCGAGGGAGGCCATCGGGCCTCCCTCGCTGCGACGTCGCGACGCGAACCGTTCAGCAGTACGTGTTGAACAGGTTCTCGAGGTATTCCTGACGCGCGCTCTGCAGCTGAGCCGCCTCGCCCTTCTCGACGATGTACTTCTGCAGGGACTCGAACGACGCGGTGCCGTCCTCGATGGTCTTGCCGATGCCGCCGTTGTACGACGCGTAGCGGTCGGCGATGAACTTGTCCATCTTGCCGGCCTTGATGATCTTGTCGGCGATGCGCAGGCCGCGGGCCAGCGCGTCCATGCCGCTGATGTGGCCGTGGTACATGTCCTCGACGTCGATCGAGTCGCGGCGGACCTTGGCGTCGAAGTTGAAGCCGCCGGTCTTGAAGCCGCCGTCCTTCATCAGGATCCACATCGCGTGCGCGCACTCGCGGACGTCGATCGGGTACTGGTCGGTGTCCCAGCCGTTCATCACGTCGCCGCGGTTCGCGTCGACCGAGCCGAGCGTGCCGGTGGCGCGGCAGAACTCGAGCTCATGTGGGAAGTCGTGGCCCGCGAGCGTCGCGTGGTTGGCTTCGATGTTGAACTTGAAGTCCTTGTCGAGCCCGTATCCGCGCAGGAAGCAGAGCGAGGTCGCGGCGTCGAAGTCGTACTGGTGCTTGGTCGGCTCGCACGGCTTCGGCTCGATGTAGAACTGCGCGTCGAGGCCGATCTTCTTCTTGTAGTCCACGGCCATGTGGAAGAAGCGGGCGAGGTGGTCGAACTCGCGCTTGAGGTCGGTGTTGAGCAGCGAGTTGTAGCCCTCGCGGCCGCCCCAGAAGGTGTAGCCGACGCCGCCCAGGAACTTGGTGACGTCGAGCATCTCCTTCACCGAGTTCGCCGAGTAGGCGAAGGTGTCGGCGCTCGGCGAGGTCGAGGCGCCCTGCGCGAAGCGCGGGTGGCTGAAGAGGTTCGCGGTGCCCCAGAGCAGCTTGATGCCGGTCGCGTCCTGCAGCTCCTTGAGCCGCTTGGCGATGGTCCACAGGTTCTTGTTGGTCTCGGCGAGGTTGGCGCCTTCCGGCGCGACATCGCGGTCATGGAACGTGTAGTACTCGACGCCGAGCTTCTGCAGGAACTCGAAGACGACCTCGGCGCGCTTGAGCGCCATGTCGACCGAATTGGTGCCGTCCTCCCAGGGACGGACCATCGTGCCCGGGCCGAACATGTCGCCGGCCATGCCGCGGAACGTGTGCCAGTAGCACACCCCGAAGCGCATCCAGTCCTTCATCTTCTTCCCGGCGATGACCTCGTCCGGGTTGTAATAGCGGAAGCTCAGCGGGTTGTCGCTGGCGGGGCCCTCGTATTTGATCTGAGCGATCTTGTCGAAGTACTTCGTGCTGGTCTTTGCCGCCGCGGCCATGGGAGCTCCAGAAGGGGGAGGGACGAGGTTACTCGTCTGTGAAGGACTTTCATCATAGAGCGCGACCCCGGCGGTCCAGCGCGGACGTAAGTCCAACCTCCCACGGCAGCAGCGCGAGCGCTGGCGCACAGCCGCCATGCCTTGCCGTGCGATCGCCTATCCAGGCGTGCAATTCCCGACCAGCGCGGTGGCCGACGCTGTCGACCTCACGGCACGGTGAGGGGATGAGCGCCGGCGGGTTGCGCGCCTCCGAGCGGCTTCCTAGCTTCGCCGCTCAGGATCCCCGATGACCAACTACCTCGAGGACCTCCCGCCGGGCAGCGATGTCCCCAACTCGATCAACGCGGTGATCGAGATCCCGAAGGGATCATCGAACAAATACGAGTACGATAAAGAATTCAATATCTTCAAGCTCGACCGCACGCTCTATAGCCCGGTCCATTATCCCGGCGCCTACGGCTTCGTACCGCAGACCCATGCCGAGGACGGCGATCCGCTCGACGTCGTGGTCATCGTCGAATCGCCGACCTTCACCGGGTGCCTGATCGAGGTGCGTCCGATCGGCGTGCTGATCATGCGCGACGACGCCGGCCTCGATCACAAGATCCTCGGCGTCCCGGTCCGCGATCCGCGCATGCGCGACATCACGCGCCTGCAGCACCTGCCCAACCACTACCTCGCCGAAGTCGACTACTTCTTCAACATCTACAAGGACCTCGAGGGCAAGAAGTCGGATACCTACGGCTGGGAGGACCGCCTCGTCGCGCACGAGGTCATCCAGGACTGCATCCAGCGGTACAAGGATCTGAAGGCCGGCCTGATCGACAAGAACTGCAAGCCGATCGCCGGAAAACGTCGCGCGAAGTCGTCGCGCAGGATCTCGTCGCTGCCCGACATCGCCGGTTCCGGCGACGCGTGGGAGAACACGGCGATCATCCGCAAGCAGACCAAGACCAAGGGCTGACGGTCTCGCCCGACCTTCACAGGGAAGGTCTGTGGTTGACTGCGACCGGGCCGCGGCAGCGTGCAGCCACCGCACGCGCCAACCGCGCGCGCGAGCGAAGGATCCCGCATGTCCGTCCTCGGCATCGATCTCGGCACCTCGGGCTGCAAGGCGGTCGTCGTCGCCGAATCCGGCGAGATCGTCTCGTCGGCGACCTCGGCCTATCGCCTGTCGACGCCCAAGCCGCTGTGGAGCGAGCAGGATCCCGCCGATTGGTGGCACGGCCTGGTCTCGGCGGCGCGCGCCGCGCTGGCCGGCGCTCCCGGCCACGAGATCCGCGGCATCGGCATCGGCGGACAGATGCACGGCGCGACGCTGCTCGATGCGGCCGATCAGGTGGTGCGCCCCGCGATCCTGTGGAACGACGGGCGGTGCCAGGAGGAATGCGATCTCCTGCACCAGCGCGTGAAGCGGCTCGTCAAGGAGACCGGCAACCGCGCGTTGGTCGGGTTCACCGCGCCCAAGCTGCTGTGGGTCCAGCGCCACGAGCCGAAGGTCTGGAAGCGCGTGCGCAGCGTCCTGTTGCCGAAGGACTGGCTCCGCTTCCGGCTCACCGGCGAGAAGGTCGCCGAGATGTCGGACGGCGCCGGCATGCTGCTCATGGACGTCGCCAAGCGGCGCTGGTCGAAGGCGATGCTCGACGCGTGCGGCATCGACCAATCGTTCCTCGGCCGGCTGATCGAAGGCAGCGAGGTCGCCGGCACGCTGACCGGCGCGGCCGCGACCGAGCTCCACCTCAAGCCGGGCATCCCCGTCGTCGGCGGCGCGGGCGATCAGGCCGCGGGCGCGATCGGCGCCGGCTGCGTGAAGCCGGGTCAGACCACCATCGCGATCGGCACGTCGGGCGTGGTCTTCACCACCACGGCTGGTTACAGTCCTGAAAAGGACGGCCGGCTGCACACCTTCTGCCATGCCATCCCCAAGACCTGGCACCAGATGGGCGTGATGCTGTCCGCTGCCGGCAGCCTGCAGTGGTTCCGCGACACGTGCGCACCCGGGGTCGATTTCGGCGCGCTGTGCGCCGAGGCCGGCACGGCGCCGCTCGGCGCCGAGGATCTGTATTTCCTGCCGTATCTGACCGGTGAACGCACGCCGTTGTGCGACGCCAACGCGCGCGGCGGATTCATCGGCCTGACCCGGATGCACGAACGCAGGCACCTCGCGCGGGCCGTGCTCGAGGGCATCTGCTTCGGGCTGAACGACAGCCTGCGCCTGATCCGCGCCGCGGGCACGAAGGTCACCGAGGCGACGGTCACCGGCGGCGGCACGCGCAGCGATGCGTGGATGCAGATCCTCGCCGACATCTGCGACGCGCGCATCGTGCTGCGCTCGGGCGCCGATGCCGGCCCCGCGCTCGGCGGCGCCCGGTTGGCGCTGGTCGGAGCGTGCGGCCAGTCGATCGCCCAGGCCTGCGCGCCCGGGCCGATCGAGAAGACCTTCGCGCCGAACCGGAAGGCCGTGGCGGAATACGCGCGACGCGCCGAGTCGTTCCGCGCGCTGTACCCGGCGCTCAAGCCCTTCCAGCCGGGCGCGGCCACGGCGAAGCCCAAGGCGCGCGCGGCGACGCGTTGACCGACGTCGCCAGCCGCTCGGGGAGCGACGTCGGAGGCGGCTCGGCGTCGCTGCGCTCACGGCGCCATTCGCGCGGACTGATCGCGACCCTACGCGAACCGCGCCTTCATGATCTCGGCCTTCTTCTGGGCGATCGCGCTCTTGGCGATGAAGGCTTCGGCCTCGGGCATGCTGCGGGTGAAGACGTTCGGGAATTTCGCCTTCAGGTGCTGGCACTTCACGCAGTAGAGGACGCCTTCGCCGCAGTTCTTCGCGAACAGGTCGGCGTCGATGCAGCCGTGGTTCGCCAGGCTGAACGCCATCTCCCAGTAGGTCGTCGCCTGACGCAGCCAGGCGTTGTCCTGGCGGCTGCCGTCGTTGTGCGCGGCGGCCACATCGGCGGCGTTCTCGGGCTTCCATCCCCCGAACCATGCGCGCGCCTGGCGGCAGACCGATTCGCGGCGCAGATCGTAGAGTTTCAGGATCAGTTCAGCGTCGGCGTGGGTGGCCATGGTGCGATTCCGGATGGTTACTATATCGATATGCATCGATACGGGGTGTCGTCGTACCCGTGATCCGGCGTCGGCGCAATCAGCCGCCGCCGGCGATCTCACCAGATCTCGACGGCGGGTTCGGCCATGCCCGGCAGCCAGACCGCGCGCCCGTCGGCGATCGGCTCGCCGCGCAGGAAGGCGACGGTGTTCTCGGCGGCCCCCATCTCCATCGCGTAGCGACCGTCGTGGCTGCAGCTGCCCTGATGGCAGCACAGGAAGACATTGGGCAGGTGCGCGAGCGGGCCGCGATACGGTTCGTGGTGATAGACATCGAGCGCCGCGCCGGCGAGGTGTCCGCTGCTCAGGCAGCGCAGCAGCTCGTCCTCGTCCAGGACTTCGCCGCGGCAGGTGTTGATCAGGTAGGCGCCGCGGCGCATCTGGCGCAGCCGCTGCGCGGAGAGGATGTTCTCGGTGCCGCGCGTGTACGGCAGATGCACGGTGATCGCCAGGCTGCGCGCGAGCAGGTCGTCCAGGCTGACGTACTCGACCCCATGCTGCGCCCCCCACGCGTGGTCCTCGCGGATGTCGTGCGCGATGACGTTCATGCCGAAGGCGCGCGCGATCACCGCCACCTGCCGGCCGATGCGGCCGCAGCCGAGGATGCCGAAGGTCTTGCCCTGCCACAGCACGCCGGTGAAACGCTGCCATTTGCCGTGGCGCAGGCCTTCATGCGATTCGACCAGGCGCCGCGACAGGCCAATGAGCAATCCGAAGACCTGCTCGACCACGCTGCGCGCCGGCGCATCCGGCGTGTAGGTCACGGCGATGCCGTTGGCGATGCAGAAGCGGACGTCGAAGCCATCCAGGCCGACCCCGACGCGCGCGACGTGCTTCAGCCTGGGCAGGCCGCGCGCGAGCACCTCGGCCGGCAGGGGTTCGGTGCCGGCGAGCAGCACGTCGACGTCGCCGAGCAGGCTCGCGGTCTCCGCCGGCGTATGTTTGCGCGCATGCGGCGACAGGCGCACGGTGAAACCGGCGGCGCGCAGCAGGTCGACGGGATCGGGGCTGGAGATGCCGAACGGATAACTGGTGACCTGGGCGACAAGCGTCATCGCCGGACGCTAGACCCGCAGGGGGGAGCGGCAAGCCGACCGCGGTCGTCACCGGATGAAACGACGAAGCCCGG
>Ga0196963_10002249_pt1 | contig 11844 bp, 11 predicted proteins | sample S1_5metaG_FD_148600 | JGI IMG/M metagenome (GOLD analysis project Ga0196963, IMG submission 148600) | Soil microbial communities from Anza Borrego desert, Southern California, United States - S1_5 | ecosystem: Environmental > Terrestrial > Soil > Desert | place: USA: California | collected... | reverse complement strand
ATTTTTCTACATTTATCTCTTCATATATTCCAGGGGTAGCGTTTTTGGATTTCTTCCAAAATGAGGCGTTTTCTGGGGCAAAAGACATCGTGGGCAATCTCTCAAATGGCCTCTCTCTTGCCACACTTCTCTCTATCTCAAAGGCATTCGTCACCAACCTATCAGGCGGATTTTTCCAAACATTTTCAGCGATTTTCGGAAGCATCTTTAACTTTGTCCTGATCGTGCTTCTTTCATTTTACCTTTCGATCCAAGAAAAGGGGATTGAGGGCTTTATCCGTATTGTGGTGCCTCTCGATTATGAGGATTATGTCGTAGATCTGTGGGAACGTTCAAGTAAGAAGATCGGTCTGTGGGTGCACGGCCAGGTAGTGCTCGCACTTGTGGTAGCCGTCCTTGTGTACCTATTGCTTTCTCTCTTAGGCATTGAATATGCACTTCTTCTCTCGATCATCGCAGGAGTTATGGAACTTGTCCCATACGGAGTCTTGGTTGCCCTTATCCCTGCATTTTCATTCTCGTATATTTCTGATGGCCTTTCGACGGCGCTCTTGGTTTCCGGAGCATACCTCATCATTCATGAATTCGAAGTATTCCTCTTTACGCCGCTTATCATCAACAAAGTAGTCGGTCTTTCGCCAATTGTGATTATTCTCTCGATAGTTATCGGTTTTGAGCTCCTCGGTATTTGGGGTGCATTTATCGCTATACCGGTCGCGGTTATATTCATGGAATTTTTGAATGATGTCGAAAAACACAAAATTTCTGCACGCAGTACAAAATAACTATGTTAGGCAAAATATTTGGAAAAAAGAAAAAGTCTTTTTACATCACTACTACTCTTCCGTATGTAAACTCTGATCCGCACATCGGTTTTGCGATGGAAATTATTCGGGCAGACGTTATCGCCCGAGCGCGCATCCTCGCCGGGTACGATGTATTTTTTAATACTGGTACAGACGAACACGGGGCAAAGATTTTTGCTGCTGCAGTAGCACAAGGGAAAGACGTGCAGGAATATGTAGATGAATATGAAAAAAAGTTTCGAGGGCTCAAAGAGCTCCTCGGCATTCTCGACGACATACATTTTATCCGCACCACCGACCCGCATCACGTAGCTGCTGCCCAGGAATTTTGGCGGCGGTGCGATAAAAACGGATATATCTACAAAAAGATATATAAAATGAAGTATTGCGTTGGGTGCGAGCTCGAAAAGACAGATAGTGAACTTGATGAAAAGGGCGAGTGTCCGCTTCATCCCGGCAAGCCGCTCGAGCTTATCGATGAAGAAAATTATTTTTTCAAGTTTTCTGCTTTCCAAAAACCTCTCCTTGATTTTTATAAGAAAAATCCGCATTTTGTTCTCCCTGAGCCGCGATTTAACGAGATCCGAGCATTTGTAGAGCGCGGGCTTGAAGATTTTTCTATTTCTCGTCTTAAATCCAAAATGCCATGGGGTATACCAGTCCCTGGAGACGAAACCCAAGTCATGTATGTATGGTTTGATGCCTTAGTAAACTACATTTCTACTCTCGGTTGGCCGAACGATATGAAAAACTTCGAAAAATTCTGGGTGAAAGGTACCCCGATGCAATATTGTGGCAAAGATAATCTGCGGCAACAAGCAGCGATGTGGCAAGCCATGCTCATGGCCGCAGGCTTACCAAACTCGCATACTATCGTAGTCAATGGGTTTCTAACGGGAAGCGGGGGAATCAAGATGTCGAAGTCGCTCGGTAATGTTGTTGATCCGTATTATGTCGTCGATCTGTACGGTACTGATGCACTCCGCCTCTTTCTCTTGAAAGACATTAGTCTCTATGAAGACAGCCCCTTTACTGTCGAACGCTTGAAAGAGGCCTATAATGCAAGCCTTGCAAATGGCTTGGGGAATCTAGTGAGCCGCATTTTAACTCTTTCAGAAAAATATCTAGACAAAACACCAGAATTGCCTGAATGGAGGGATATGCCAGGATATTTTCATCGATTGGAAAAGTATGACATCAAGCAATCTGTGGATGAGATCTGGAAAGAAATTGCTGATCTTGATAAATATATGCAAACCACCGAACCATACAAGGTAGCAAAAATTGATCCGGAAAAAGGAAAGCAAATGATCTCCGAGATGGTAGTGCGTCTCTTTACTATCGCCCGCATGTTAAAGCCGCTCCTTCCGGAAACAGGCACAAAAATCAAAGACCTCGTGTGTGCCAACAAAAAGCCGACAGCCCCGCTCTTTGCGCGCAAGGAATAATATTATATGACTCCCACATACATCGACATTCACAGCCATGTGCAATTTCAGGCTTTCAAGGGCGAGGAAGACGAGGTAATTCGTCGTGCGCTCGAGAGTGATACTTGGATGATAAACGTTGGCACCCAGATCGACACGTCTCGAGCATCTCTTGCCTTGGCCCAAAAATATCCCGAAGGTGTGTATTCGATTGTTGGTTTGCATCCTATCCATACCACTGCTTCATATCACGATACAAAAGAATTAGGAGAAGGCGGCAAGGAGTTTACTTCCCGCGGAGAAGTTTTTGATAAAGATGCGTATCGTGAACTTTTGAAGGACACAAAAGTGCTTGGTATAGGGGAATGCGGACTCGATTATTATCGCCTCGATCCGGATTCTATAGAAAAACAAAAACGTGTTTTGATTGAACAAATAGAACTTGCAAATGAATTTGGAAAACCGATCATGCTCCATATCAGAAACAACAAGGAAGACAAAACTCGCAATGCCTATTTTGACGCCCTTGAATTATTGAAAGAACATTTAGATGTTAAAAGTTTACCCGCCGGTAGGCGGGGTGATGTGCACTTCTTTGCGGGCGGTCTCGAAGAAGCAAAAGCATTTCTTGCTTTCGGTTTTACGCTTTCGTTTACAGGCGTGATTACTTTTACGCATGAGTATGATGAAGTGATCAAGCACACTCCGCTCGATATGATCATGACTGAGACAGACTGCCCCTATGTCGCCCCAGTGCCACATCGAGGGAAGCGCAATGAACCGCTCTATGTGCGCGAAGTAGTAAAACGCATAGCCATTATCAAGGGCTTGCCGGAGGATGAAGTGGCTAAAGCAATAGTAAACAATACCAAGCGTGTATTTGGGATATAAAGCACCTATTTCCTCTTATTTAGAAGAGAGAATATAGATTCGCCCGATAAAGGGGTTAGGGGGTTGTATTTTTGAAGAATCTCTGCTATCATAGCGTTTATGTCAGATAGTGAAATTGAAGTGCAAAACGAAGGCGCACATGATATGGATATCGGGTCCGAAGTATATGAACTCGGCTACCTTTTAGTGCCTACTGTAGGGGAAGAGGACCTCGGAATAGAGTATGGCAATATCAAAGAGCTCTTAAACTCTCTCGGCGCAGGGGTTATTTCAGATGAAATGCCAAAGATGATGACTCTCGCATACCCGATGCAAAAAGTAGTTGCGAATGTCCGCCATAAATTTACTACTGCGTATTTTGGCTGGATCAAATTTACCCTTGAGAAGGCAAAAGTCGCAGAACTTAAGAAAAAGCTTGATTTGAGCGATACTGTCATTCGATTTTTGATCGTAAAGACCGTAAAGGAAAATACCATTGCCTCCAAGCGATTCATGCGAGAAGACGGCAAACGCGCCTTTAATCCACGCCGAGGCGAAGACAAACCAGCACAGCCAATTGATAAAGAAAAAATTGATCAAGAAATCGACGCAATGGTCGCCGCTAATTAAATATGTATCCCGTTAGTAATTCACTAATGGGAACGAATAGAGACAAAAAATTATTAAAGTAAAATTACTAACGGGATGTATTTAAATAAAGTCATGTTAATAGGGAATCTCACTCGCGATCCAGAGCTTCGGTCGCTTCCGTCTGGCATCAAGGTGTGTTCATTCTCTATGGCGACCAACCGTGTATGGAAAGATAAGAATGGCGCACGTCAGGAATCCGCAGATTATCACAACGTGGTAGTGTTCGGCCGACAAGCAGAAACAGTTGCCCAGTACATGAAGAAAGGAAATTCAATTATGGTTGAAGGAAGACTGCAGACTCGAAGTTGGGATGATAAGAATTCCGGTGAGAAGAAATATCGTACCGAGATTGTCGCAGACCGCACGCAGTTTGGCCCGAAAGGCTCGGGTGGCGGAAATACCGGCGGGGGAATGAATAGCAACAATTCTCCAAAATCCGCTCCGGCAGAAGAAATGGATACTATCGAGTACCCAGAAGAAGACATTAACCCCGAAGATATTCCATTTTAATAACAAGATATATGAATCCCGTTAGTAATTCACTACATGGGAAAGATTAGAAATAAAAATTATTAGAGTAAAATTACTAACGGGATGAAACAAGATTACTTTTCAGCAAACAATATCAAATATATAGATTACAAGGATGTAGACATTTTAAAGAAATTTCTAAATCCAAATGGTAAGATCATGAGCCACAAGCGCACTGGTATTACCGCCAAGAATCAGCGAGAACTCGCGAAAGCGATCAAGCATGCACGATTCCTTGGACTTTTGCCTTTCGTGGCAAAGTAAACCCTTTCTTGTCATAATCTTCGTTTCGACATGCATAAAATTCTGCTGAATTTTTGCTGTTCTCGCGCCAGTCGCGCTCCGAAAGTCTCACGAAAACTACGACTTCGGCGGGTTTTTAAACACGTTCGACATACTCGCCGGTTTCAGTATTGATCCGTACAATGTCTCCTTCGTTGATAAAAAGGGGGGCATTGATGGTTGTGCCGTTTTCAAGGGTGATCACTTTGTTGCCGCCCTTTGAGGTGTCTCCACGGACTGCTGGAGGTGCTTCTTTGACTCTAAATTCTACTTTTATTGGAAGAGTGATTTTGATTATTTTTTCTTCATCGCCATCTGACCAGACGAGCGCTGTCACCGGACTATTTTCTTTGAAAAATTTACTTACATCGCCGACGAGACTTGCATCAAGTTTGAATCTGTCTCGTGGGTTGTCAGGTGCAGAGAACCAATATTCGCCGCGATTGTGATATAGGAATTTAATTTCTCGCTTTTCTATATCTGCTTCTTCTGCTGTTTCGGAAACGTGAAATGTCGCAGCGATAGTTTTCCCAGAGATCAAACTTTTGAGCTTCACTTGGTTTTGTGGCTTTCTTTGTTGCGTACGAGCGACGTGGGATTCTACCACTTCGGCTGGTTCATCATCATAAATAATGATTTTTTTCTCTCTGATTTCGTTATATTGTAGTTGTGCCATAGAGAATATGCTAACAAAAAAAAGCATTATAATCAACCTCACCCCTAGCCCCTCTCCATATAGATACTTTTATCCTTGATTTTTATGCGCCTTCAATCCGACTTGCAATTGAACTAGATGGTTTTGGTCACAGAGAAAATAGAGAATATGATCAGACAAGAACGAACTACCTAAATTCGAAAAATATAAAAGTCATGAGATTTTGGAATAGTAAGGTAGAGCAAGATTTGGAAATTATATTAAATATTATCCGTAAGGAAATCGGAGAATTGTTAGACGTAGCGTAATAATTTTTGAACTTACCCCTCTCCAGTCAAACTGGAGAGGGCAGGGTGAGGTGCTTTGGTTTTTGTTGTTTTTTATGTATAGTGTCCGGAGTTATTGTCCGTAACTTTTTTCACTGGGAATCCGCTCGGTGCAAAAAGTTGCTTTTACGAGGAGATAAAAATGTTTTTTCAGATTTTTTTTCTCCTGGTCCTTCTCCAAGGCCAGGGGATTGTCGCCCGCTGCGGAGCGGGCGCGGATCGTATCATGGCTGAGTGTGTCACCCGAAAGGGTGACAATTGCGACGCCAAGCGTCGCATCGTGCTCGCCCGATGCGTTAGCGGTGGTGGCCTCGGGCCTAACGAGCCCGAGCCGCCCAATGTGGACTTGGCCACAATGGCACGCCAACAGGTGTGCCATGTTCACGCCCGCAGACGGAACGCGGGCTGTGAACAAGACCGCGATCCGGCAGCGTGCCGGGAGCGGTCGGAGAAGCTGCTAGCCAAGTGTATCCTGGCAGCTTCTAAGCCGGGGCTGATACCCCCGGCAAAAAAGAAAAAGTAGTTGCGATGAACTACTTTTTCGATTCATAGCGCGCTGACTCGAAAGAGCGGCGCGCTATTTTTATACCTCTTCTTTAAATTTCTTGCGGATTTCTTTTAGGATCTCGCCAGCGATCTTTTTATCTTCCTTGAGGTATGTGCGAGTCGCGTCGTAGCCAACGCCGAGTTTTACTTTCTCCTCCTTTTTACCGCCAGGGAGATAGTAGTATGAGTTACCAGTCTTTTCGATGATTCCAAAGCGTTCGCCGAGGGCCATGAGTTCGCCTTCTCGCGAGATGCCTTCGTTGTAAATTATGTCGAATTCAGTTTGCTTGAATGGAGCAGCTACTTTGTTTTTTACAATTTTTACTCGCGTGCGGCTGCCGACGATGTCTTCGCCTTTTTTAATCTGGGCAATTTTTCGGATATCGAGTCGTACTGAGGTGTAGAATTTGAGTGCCTTACCGCCTGGTGTTGTCTCCGGATTCCCAAACATAACTCCGATTTGCATGCGAATTTGGTTGATAAAGATCACGCATGTTTTCGACCGGGAAACGATAGCGGTCAGTTTGCGGAGTGCTTGGCTCATGAGTCGGGCTTGTTTACCGACATGGTATGCACCCATATCACCTTCAATTTCGTCTTTTGGGGTGAGGGCTGCAACGGAGTCCACAACGATTACATCGATCTTGCCTGTGCGGACGAGGCTCTCGACGATCTCGAGTGCTTGTTCGCCGTTGTCGGGCTGCGAGATCAAAAGATTATTAATATTTACCCCGAGTTTTTTGGTATATTCCGGATCCATGGCGTGCTCTGCATCGATGTATGCACACACGCCGCCCATCTTCTGCGCTTCAGCTACGATGTGAAGCGAAAGGGTAGTTTTTCCCGAAGATTCTGGGCCGAAAATTTCTATAATGCGTCCGCGGGGAATACCGCCAACTCCGAGCGCCATATCGAGCCCGAGGGAGCCAGTAGGAATCACATTTACATCGACCTTTGGCGTGTCGCCAAATTTCATAATCGTACCTTCGCCAAATTTTGTTTGGAGTGCCTTCAAGGTATGCTCGAGCGTGCCTCCATCATTTTCTTCTCCTTTTTTGTCTTTTTTCATAATTATATAGACTGCTTGTATATTAGTTGATAATCTTTCCTGTCGCTCCGGCCAAATTTATCTTGTGCCTGGATCTCAATTATATTATACCCCGTAAGGAGGGCTATTGTCTCATTAAAATTGCCTGCCTGGTCGATCGAGATTTCGCGTCCATTTAAGGTAAGTTTTATGGCGTGTTTTGCGTTTCCGGTGATTTTCTGCATGCTTTCAGTAGTGGTTGTGCCGTTTACAATGTTTACATCTCTTATTTTTACCCCGAGAATGAGGTTGCGAGAAACAAAAAGGGAATAGAAGATAATAATAAGAAAGAATACCAAGAGGCTACTGATCGTAGTAATTTTTTTCGTGCTTTGATTCATCCCGTTAGTGACAGGTCGCGTTCGCTTGGATTTTTGACACTATCAATACTGTAAATTAATAATAACTTTTTATTTCTCTGTTCCCATTTGCGACCGCGGCCACTAACGGGATTCATTTATCCCGGCATCACATTCCCTCCGGTTTCATCATGAGTTACTTTTTCGAGCACTTCGCGTGGTTTCGCGCCTTCACCCGGGCCTATCACCCCTCGCGCTTCGAGGGTATCCATCAGTCGCGCTGCCCGGGCATACCCGAGCTTGAGTTTGCGCTGGAGGTACGAAGTCGATGCACGCCCTGCTTCGATTACGACTGCCCGAGCTTCCTCGTACATTTCATCTTCCTCTTCATCGCCCGCATCATCCAGCGAGCTTTCAAAAATGCTTTTATCGGGCGACACACTTCCTGCACTCAAGGAAATTTCTGACTGTATTTCGTCTTTGTATGCCTCGGCTAAGTATTTTACCACTTTTTTAACTTCTGCTTCAGAAATAAATGCGGATTGTAGGCGTTCTGGCTGTGCCTCTCCTGAGGAGTACAACATGTCGCCCGCACCGAGGAGTTTCTCTGCTCCACCTGCATCAAGTATCGTACGCGAATCGATTTGCGAAGAAACTTTGAGTGCCACCCGGGCAGGAATATTTGCCTTGATAAGGCCTGTAATAACGTTTACTTCTGGACGCTGAGTCGAGAGGATGAGGTGTATTCCCACTGCTCGGGACATCTGAGCGAGGCGCACGATCGATGCTTCCAGCTCTCGCGGATAGGTACTCATAATGTCCGCGAGCTCATCGATGATGATCACAATATACGGCATAGGATCTTTTTCTTCCCCGCTCCCGTCTGTTTTTTTACTAGAACCTAGTACGTTTTTATGGTATGACTCGATGTCCCGTACGGATTCCCCTTCGAGGATGTCGTAACGGCGGCTCATTTCTTTGGCAGCCCACTTCAGGGCGAGAATTGTCTTTTTGGCATCAGTAATAACAGGGGTGAGAAGGTGGGGGATGTTGTTATAGAGGGTGAGCTCGACGCGCTTTGGGTCGATCAAGATAAATTTGAGGTCGTCGGGGCTGTTGCGATATAGGAGGGAGGTGATGATCGCGTGAATAGTAACTGACTTTCCAGAGCCAGTAGTGCCGGCGACAAGGGCATGTGGCATCTTGGCGAGGTTGCCAAAAATAGACTTGCCCCCGATATTTCGCCCGAGGGCGATGGTAAGCGGCTTTTCAGCATTTTGGAATTTGTCACTCGAGAGCAAGGTCGCGAGACCAACAATCGATTTTGATTTGTTCGGAATTTCGATTCCCACCAATGATTTCCCCGGGATCGGTGCTTCGATGCGGATCGGGTGCGCAGCGAGAGCGAGAGAGAGGTCATTTTGAAGCCCCAGTATGCGCGAGAGCTTGATCCCTTCCGCAGGCTTGAGGGCGTATCGAGTTACCGTAGGCCCGACTGTGATTTCATCCATTTCGACTTCGATGCCAAAATTTGCAAGCGTACGCTTGATGATGTTTGCATTTGCCTTGATATCTCCTGTATTTGGTTTGCCACTATCTTCCTCGAGGAGGTTAAGCGGTGGGGGAACATACGCCGAACTCGAAATACTCCTGCGTTTCTTGATCGGCATATCTTCTTCCTCTTCGGTTTTCTTTTGGAAAACGTAGGCTTCTTTTGTTTTTTCCGGGATGGTTTTTTCAGCTTCTTCCTCCTCGTCTTCTTCTATTTCTCCCTCTCCTTCATCTTCGATTTCCTCACCATCTTCGTTTTCTTTTTTACTAAACAATCCGTCAAAGAATGTTCCAAAGTTTGGCTTTGCGTCGAATATGACAAAAATAGAGATGATCACTATAGCCCCGAGGAAAATAATACTTGCGTAGACATCAAAGAGAGACACAAGCGGGGCCGCAACCAAATTTCCGAGCAATCCACCTGCGTGATTTTGGGAGGGGATATCGATCATCCCGAGCCCCGCCAAGAGAAACAATGCACCACTCACACCTCTCATCCAGCCAATTTTCGGCGCTTCAGACCTAAAGGCTGAAATACCAAGGAGGATGAGGAGAACAGGGAGTAATATGTATCCTACACCTAGAAGGTAAAAAAGTTTCTCATAGATAGACGCACCCGCCACGCCAGTTAGGCGAAGCATAGACATGAGGAGGAAAATTGCCAAGACAAAAAAAATCACCGCCATAATCCCATGCTTGGTGTGGCTTTGAAGTCCGCTTGGCTCAGTCTTCTCTTTGCTATTCTTTTTCTTACTCTTACCTTTAGTTTTGCTGTTAGCCATCGCTCTATTTTAACACAAGTTTAGGCAACTAGGCACTATGCTTTAGGCATTAGGTTTTCCTAATTTGAAAATTACCCCTTCTCCTTAAATTTTAGGCTAGAGCCTAGCGCCTAAAGCCTAATTGACTTCCATGATGTCTTATATATAATGGACGCATGTTTGGAGATGGAAAAAATATAAAAGACTCCTCAACTAACCTTGACATTTCAATAAAGGACAGCTTTCTTCCATTGTCCTATACAAAAATAAATAAGCTAATAACAGCAGTCTATATTGTAACGGACATAATGGAAAAGGACGAACCAATACGATTAAAGTTAAGGACATTAGGTACCGAAATTATATCAGACATTAATCTCGCTTCCCGAGAAACTTTAGCCGAGAAGATCCAGGCAATTTTGTCCTTTTTGGATATTGGCGCGGCAATCAATATCATCTCTCCAATGAATGCAGGAATTCTACGAAAAGAGTTTCTGGAGCTTGGACAATCCCTTAAAGAATCAAAACAAGTTAATCCTGAATGGCTAACGAATTTTCTACCGTCTGGAGAACAGGCATTAGATGACAAACTCACAAGTTCTTATATAGACCAAGAAAAAATTAAACCTATAACGCAAAGAACTCCACAAATTCATAAAGGACATAATATAGGACAAATAAAGGACGCAACTTTCAGAAGGACAACTCTCGGTGTCCGAGATCCAAATGCACTTATGCAAATGCTGTCCGATAAGAGTCTTACTCAATCAATGGAAACTAATTTTAATGTTATAAAAGATAATAGACGTCAGGGTATAATTAAAATATTAAAGGACAGTAGAGAAAGTTTAACTATTACTGATATAAAATCACGAGCCTCTGGGGTGCTAAAGGACTTTAGTGAAAAGACCTTGCAGCGGGAGTTAGCCGCTATGGTAAAAGACGGGCTTTTATACAAGTCCGGAGAGAAACGATGGAGCCGCTACAGTATACGTTTGGGGCAGGGATAGCTGCCTATACCACTTGCTTTTTTGCCTTAAATATGAGAATATTGGGCTCGTGGATTTATTGCCTTATAAGGTCAATTTAAGGTTACTTTATAGACGAGTTATCCACACAAGTATATTGCTCTCTTTTTGAGCTTTATATTATAATGTTGTTGTGTCACGAAGTGCGCATTCTCTTGTGCAGTTTGTGAAGTTCAACATCTGTTTTCGCTCTCAATTTCGTCGAAAAAATTGTGAGAGAAAATTGATGCCCCAAAAAGTTTTGCAAGAAGCTTCAAGGGGTAAAAGAAAGGTCATTGAAAACTGAATACGAAAAGTTTTAGTTTTCAATTTGTTTTTATATCTGGTCATTGCTTTGTTTCCGCAAAATTATTATTCGTATTATTAGTTTAGGCGGGTAGGGGCAGTGATAAGAAAATGCGCTTTTAGTTTTGTTCCGACCCAGGTCGGAACAAGTCGAAACTAATTTCTCGATTAAGAGTCGGGATAAATAGCGTAAGATTACAAAAAATTATGAGTAAATTATTACAATCAAAATTCCTTTTTGGAATCGTAGTTGTTGCAATCGCACTCGCTGGCGTAGTAGTTTCTACTGGCACAGCTGAAGCTGCTTGCACTATTACGAGTACACTTAGGGTTGGTTCTGTAGGTGCTGAGGTGCAATGCCTTCAGACAAACCTCGGAATCACTGCTGATGGAAAATTCGGTCCTAAGACCAAAGCTGCAGTTGCTGCTTGGCAAGCAAGTAAAGGCCTCGTAGCTGACGGCGTGTTTGGTCCTAAGTCTAACGCAGCATGGGCAGGTGGCGCAGTGTCTGGTAACTTCCCAGCTGGATGTACTTCAGCTGCAGGTTACAGCCCAACAACTGGCGCAAAGTGTGATTCAGCTCCTTCAACAGGTCTTCCAGCAGGTTGTTCTTCAACAGCTGGCTACAGTGTTACAACTGGCAAGAAATGCGACAGTAGTACAGGAGGTGAGTCAGGTCCTTTGACTGGTGGCGCAGGTGCGATTACCATAACTGCTTCCGGATCATACTCCAGCGAAA
>Ga0196963_10002247_pt1 | contig 11853 bp, 6 predicted proteins | sample S1_5metaG_FD_148600 | JGI IMG/M metagenome (GOLD analysis project Ga0196963, IMG submission 148600) | Soil microbial communities from Anza Borrego desert, Southern California, United States - S1_5 | ecosystem: Environmental > Terrestrial > Soil > Desert | place: USA: California | collected... | reverse complement strand
TCGGCTTGGCGTGGGCGAGCAGCGGATCGAAGAACAGCACGTCGCCGGCCTTGCCGGCGACTTCCAAGGGCTCTCCGAGATCCAGCCGTGAGAGATCGACCTCCTTCAGCCATTTGTGCCGCGTCGGATCGCTGCGCACGTGCGCCATGATCCGCGTATGCGACGCGTCCCACACCACCGTGCGGCCCGCCTGCGGCGCGACATCGTGCAGGTAGACCATCGCCGACAGCCGCCATGCCTGCATGTAGGCCGTGCTGTACGCGCCGGTGCTGTCGATGTGCAGGTTGTGCCCGCTGCGCCACGGTCCCGGCTCGGGCAGGATGCGGATGACGAAGGCGTAGTCCGGCGCGCGCGCCAGCGGGCAGGCCAGCGGATCGGGCAGCAGCTGCGCCGCCGCGGCGAGCAGCGGCGTGGTGTAGCAGGCGGCGTACGCGTCGCTGAGCGGCATGTACTCCTTCACCTGCGGCTCGACCCAGGTCGCAGGGTCGGCGGGGTCGAAGCCCAACAGCGTCCAGGTATGCGCATCCGCCGCGAGCGCGACCTCGCGCGGGATGAGATCGGAGGCGAGCAGCCAGCCGTGCTCGATGAAGTGCTGGATCTGCGCGGCATCGAGCGCCGGCGCTATGGCGGTGGTCATGGGAACCTCTCAGCGTGGCTGGGTCGGGGGCGACGAGGTCGGAGGCGAATGCCGGGGAAGCGTCAACGCGGCACGGTCAGTCCCTGCACGCGGCCGTCGGCGAGCGCGGCGACGAGCGTGTCGCCGAGCCACGCCAGCGCGCACACGTCCTGGTCGAGCTGGGTGCGCTGGGTCAGCGTCGCGCCGTCGTAGATCAGCAGCGTGCCGCCCCAGCAGCCGACCGCGGTGCGCGTCCCGGCGATCGCGACGCGCTTGGCGATGCGATCCTTCGGGATGGCGCCGGCCAGCGCCGCCGGCAGGGCGTGGTCGGCGATGGCTTCCGGCGCGGCGCCGGCCTTCGCCGCCGCGCCGGCGGCGTCGACCGCGCCGATCGATCCGTCGGCCAGGCGCAGCGTCAGGACGGTGCCGTCGGCGGCGGCGCCGATGGCGCGGTCCGCCAGCGCGACCTGCCAGGCGACGAGCGGCGCAGCCATCGCCTTGGCGGTCGCCGTCGTGATCGTCGATGCCACCGGCGATTCCCAACGCGTCAGCGGCTCCATGCCCGCGACGGCGTCGGCCAGCGAGCCGACCGCTTCGCCGATGCCCGCCGCGTCGTAGCCGATCAGCGTCAGCGACTCGCGTCCGTGGCCGATGATGTCGCGCTGCCACGACAGGTAGCCGCGACCCGGACCCGGCATGGTCCCGGCATCGGGCGGATACGGCAGCACGTCGGCCTTGGCGAGATGACCGATCACGGCGTTCGACTGCGGCGTGCCGATCAGGATCGCGTGGCCCGGCAGGTCGAAGCCGGCGTGCAGGCCGTGGCCGTTGATCCAGGTCGGCGCCTCCTCCGCGGTCGGCGTGCGCAGCGCGACCGCATCGGCGGCGACGACGGTCGCGGCGAGGTCCCACGGCTTGAGGATGGCGGCGAGGCGCTCGGCGGCGGCCTTCTCCCAGGCCTCGCCACCGTGGACGATGGTCGCCGCGCGGTGCAGACGCGCGAAGCGGAAGGCGTGCTCGCGGTCGAGGCCGAAGGCGACCGCGCGCGTGCGCCGGCCGGCGGCGTGCGCGCAGGTCGTCGGCTGCGCCAGCGTCACGGCCTTGCTCGCGCCGGTGCGCGCCAGCAGCTCGCCGACCTCGATCGTCCACGCGCCGGGCGGGTCGTTGGCCGCGAGCGGCATGCTGAACGCGCACGTCCCCAGGCGCGTCGCGCGGAAGCCGTCGAAGCGCAGGTTGCCGTTGGCGTCCGAGATGCGCAGGCGCAGCGGGATCGATCCGGAGAGCACGTCGCCCCCGGCGTCGACCACGGTCGCGGCGAGATCGAGCCGCAGCGGCTGGTCGGTGGTGTAGTCGCGGGCGATCGCCGCCTGGTGCACGCGCACCCCGCCGATGGGCCGGGCCGTCCGCGCGAAGACGCGCATCTGCCCGGCGCCGAACGAGACGGTCATCGCGGCGCCCGTCGCCGCTTCGACGGCGATGCCGCCGCGCACGGCGTCGTAGATCGGCCGCCCGTCGTCCGCCAGGGCGATCGCCGCCCGCGCCGGCGCGAGGGCGCGCGGATCGCCGTTCGCGGCATCGTGGCTGGCGTTGACGGCGAACAGGTACTCCACGTCGCCCTGCGCCTGGCGCGATGCGGCGATGCCGGGGTTGTCGCAGGCGAACACCGGCTCGATGCCCGCCTTGGCGAGCACCGGGGCGATGTCGTCGGCGAGGCGCTTCGCGCCGGCCAGCCAATGCGTCATCAGGCGCAGGGCGCCGGCGCCCTTGTTGTCGCCGGCCTTCTCGAGCTCGGCGATCGTCGCCGCGTCGGGGAAGTCGCCGTTGGCGGCGATCTTGACCGCGCCGGCGATGGCCACGTCGCTGTCGCCATCGAGGATCACCACGCCGCCGGCGGCGATGAACGCTTCCAGCCCGTTGACCACCGCCGGATCGAGGTGATCGACCGCCACGAGGATGATCGCGCGGTGGTGCGCGGCGAGCGTGCCGTCGACGATGTCCTCGTCGACGACGACCTGGCACTGGTGGTGCAGCAGCTTGCCGGCGAGGTAGGCGAACGGCAGCGCCGCGCCGTGGCGTTCGGCGTGGGCGTAGATGATCGAGCGGTCGCGCGCCTGCGCGTGCAGCAGGTGCGACAGCGAGTAGAGGATGGTCACCGGCGTGCGCGTCGGCGGCATGGTGGCGAAGACCGGCCCGAGCCGCGCCATCAGCTGGTTGGTCTCGACCACGCCCTCGGCGCCCGGCTTCGACGCGGGGTCGAACGGATCGATGTCGGGCGGGCACATCATGCCCTGGAGATTGGTCTGGAAGGACAGGTACTGCTCGGCGCGGTAGCGCTCCCACGGCGTGTTGCCGTACCACGTCGGCAGGTACCAGCACGGCTTCCCGAGGTCGCGCGCGCGCGCCATCTCGAGGGTGAAGGACGGGTTGAAGCACCACGGACCCCAGTCGTCGTAGCCGCCGTGGCCGCTGGTGACCGGCAGCGAGCGCGCGACGTTGAAGTAGTAGCCGTCGGTGAACGCCGAGAACCCGTACTGGCTCTGGGTGACGCTGATCAGCGAGGGATCGACGTGCGAGACGCCGAACTGCGCCTCCCTCCACGCCGCGTCCATGAAGCCGAGCTTCCACGTCGCCCAGTGCTTCCAGCGACGCACGTGCTCGGGGTTGGCGGGATCGACCTGATCGTAGCGGATCGGCGCCTCGCCGAAGGCGGCCTCGTAGCTGCGCTTCTGCCAGGGGATGGCGTGCGGGGTGACCTGCCCGGTCGCGGGATCCTTCATCCAGGTCAGGCCGGGCTCGTCGTAGAAGTGCACGCCGGGCACGTTCGGCCGTCGGCGATCCTTCAGCGCCGCCTGCACCGCGCGCACGGTGCCGCCCCGGGTGACGTACGGATCCGACCAGTCGCATTCGCTGCGCAGGTCCATCTGGTGGCCGCCGCTCATCGCGCAGTTGGTCATGTAGTCCATGCCGGCGCGCAGGAAGTTCGCCTGGTCGTCCCTGCCGTAGTGGCCGAACCACAGGTTGAAGCCGAGCGAGTCCTCGCCCTCGACCAGCTGCGCCTGACCGGTCGCGCGTCCCCAGTTGATCAGCGCGAAGTCGCTGCGCCGCAGGTGCGCGTGCACGGTGATCGCGGTCTCGGCGGCGGCGCCGTCGGCGCGCGCGGCGACGCGGTAGGCGCCGGGACGCAGCAGGCGGCCGTCGAGCGCGAGGTGCTCGACCGCGCGGGCGCCCGCCGCCAGCGCCGGCAGGTCGAAGCGGAAGGACAGCGACGAGCCATCGTCGCCGGCGAGCTCCAGCGACAGCGCGCCCGCGGGCGCGGCATCCGCGCCGCGCACCAGCGTCAGCGGGATCTCCTCGTCGGTCTGGTAGCAGTCCCGGCCCAGCGGCAGGCGCAGCTCGAGCGCGTGCGCGCCACCGGCGGCGGCGATGAGCAGGATGGTCGCGGTCAGGCGCATGCGGGTACCTCGGAACGGAGTTCGCTGGGACGACGTCAGGCGCGCTGCGTGCCCCACAGGCCGCCGTACATGAGCTGATCGATCGGATCGGTCGCCTCGGCCAAGGCCCGCCGCTGCGCCGGCGTCATGGTCGGCACGCTGTCGTTGGCGATCGGCAGCGGATGGAACAGGAAGATCGCCGCGATGCGCATCCCGGGAATGGTGCGCGCCGAGCCGCGATGCCAGGTGCGCTGGTCCCACAGCATGACGTCGCCCTTGCGGGGCAGGAACGGCTGCTCCGGGGTGCCCGCGTAGGGCGAGAGCCTGGGATCGCGGTGCGAGCGTGGGATGACGTAGGTCGGCCCGTGCGCCGGCGTCATGTCGGTGAAGTACATGACCGCGGTGATGTTCGGCGGGTAGTCGTAGTGCCCGTCGCGGCACGCGAGCACCAGGTGGTCGCCGTCCTTGTGCCAATCGTGGACGATCGCGGGATCGGGATCGTGCGGACGGACCAGCCAGGCGGGATGATAGAGCGCGACGTTGGCGCCGGGCGTGATCGGGCTGAAGACGCGGCGCAGCAGCTGGCGCAGGCGCGGCGCGCGCGACGGCTCGATCGCCAGCGGCGAGTCGTCGGGCAGCACGAACGGGCAGTACCAGGCGTCCTTCGGCCTGATCGCCGCCTCGAGCTGCGCCCGGTACGCATCGACGCTGTCGGGCTCGAAGACGTTCTGGAGATTGGCGAAGCCCTGTTCGCGCAGCAGCAGGAGGATGTTGCCCTCGTCGTTCGGGTGGACCGGCTCCTGCACGAAGCGCAGCGCCGGGGTCACCGCCGCGGCCGCGTCCTGGGCGGGCGGGATGTGCGCGGGAGCGTTCATCGCGCGCTGGCCGCCGCCGCCTCGCGCACCGCGGTCGGCAGCTCCTCGGCCTCGATGACGTAGACATGGTTCGCTTCCAGGCGGTAGCGCCTGGCCACGCCCAACGCCTCGCCGCTGGTCAGGTCGCGCACCGCGCCCGGCAGCTCGACGTCGCGGGCGACGAAGTTCCACAGCGTGGCGCGCGTGCCGGCGCGGTCGTGCCACAGCACGGCCCGATCGTCCTCCTGCAGGAAGCGGCGGACCATCGACTCGCGGTTGTCGTAGTAGAGGTCGAGCGTCTGCTTGAGCGCCGCCGTCCACTGCCGGTCGATGCGCACGCCGTCCTGCCACAGGTTGAAGCCGGGCGTCGCCATGTGCGCCATCCAGCGGAAGACGACGGCGACGTCGGGCTCGGTGCGCACGATCTCGCCGCCGGTCGGCACCGTGGTGTAGCCGAAGCCGCCGCAGACCTTGTAGCAGGCGAAATGGTTCTCGCGCTTGGCGTAGTCGGTCGGGCAGCCGTGCTGCGGCTGGCCGAACGGGCCGAAGGACTCGATCATGAAGTTGATGCCGGCGTCCTGCAGGTCCTTGAACGCGCCCAGCAGCTCGCGCCATTGCGTCGACGGCGCGCCGCGGTTGAAGCTGACCGGCATGAAGCCGAGATTGTAGAAGCTGTCGAACAGCCACGCGTCGAAGCCGGTCTCCGCCTTGATCTTCTTCAGCGAGTCCACCCAGTACGCACGCGCGTCCGGGTTCTTGAAGTCGAGGATGCTGAAGATGTTGGTGTACGCGCCGCCGTACTTGGTGCGCGTGTCCTCCATGTGCACGAACCAGCCGCGCGGATCGCGCTCCTCCTTGTTGATCGGGCTCGACAGGCCCTGGTCGTTGTTGGTCCAGGAGTAGGCGCGGATGTTCTTCGCCTTGCAGTCCTCGTAGAGGCGCTTGAGCGCCGCGGGTCCGCCGAGCGCCGGCGACGGCTCGTATTCGTGCGCCGTGCACATGTTCCAGTGGAAGTCCTTGTGCGGCGACCCTTCCGTCTGCGCCGACTTGTTGACCTGGTCGATGAACAGGCCGCGGAAGCCGCAGGCGTGCGCCGCCGGGATCAGGTCGCGGTAGTAGGTGTCGATGGTGAAGTCGCGCCAGTAGTTCCAGTACAGCCGCGGCAGCAGCGGCTCCTCCTCGAGACCGAACTCGCCGCGCGCGCGGTCCGCCGAATGGTCGAACCACCAGGTCCAGCAGTTGCGCTGGTCGGTCGCCGTCTTGGCGTCGCCGTTGAGCAGGATGCGCTTGGGCGACGTCTCGTAGCTGGTCGCCTGGTCGAAGATGTGCTTGTCGATGGTCTTGAGCTCGGCCTTGCCGGGCTCGCGCATCAGGATCGTGCGGATCAGATCGACGCGCGCGTAGTCGCCGATCAGCGTGCGCGCGCCCTTGTACTGGAAGTCGAACGCCTGGTGCGACGCCCAGCGCGGCAGGTTGTGGGTCATCACCGGGTTGGCCTTGGCCGCCTCGTCGTCCCAGTGGATCACGCCCTCGGTGGTCCACGCGGTGTCGGGGGCGAAGGTCGCGGTCGGGCGCGAGCACGACGACTGCGAGATGACCGACGCGCCGACGATGTCGCCGTCCAGCTCCCAGCTCGCGAGCTCGAGCAGGTGGAACAGCGGCACCGCGCCCTGGTAGCGCCACTGGTAGGAGAAGCCGGCGAAGCGCCACGGCCCGAGCTGCTCGCTGGCCGGCGCCAGGACCAGATCGAGCTTCGCGCCGACGACGACGTTGTCGGCGTCCCAGTCGGCGACGTCGTGGATCGGGTCGAAGCTGTGGTCGCGCAGGATCTTCACGTCCATCGGCGCGAAGTCGCAGGCCAGGCGGATGGTGACGCCGGCGCCCGACTGCTCGACACCCTCGACGCGCAGCGCGCTGATCTCGAGCCCGCGGAAGCTCTGCGAGCGCACGGTCAGCGGCAGGCGCCCGGAACGCACGGCGACGCCGCCGATGGCGATGCGGCCGAGACCGAGGAAGCGTCCGTCGCGTTCGAGGATCTCGACGTCGACGCCGGCGAAGGCGACGGTGCGGGACGCGGATGCGGTGGGCATGATGGCTCGCTGCGGAGGTGGCGGCCGACTACCAGGAGTCGTCGTCGGTGATGCTGAGGAAGAAGTCGGCGCCCGATTCGACCGCCAGCTCGTGGCGGCCGGGGCTCAGGACGACGGAGATGCGGTGGTTGCCGGGATGCCACCCGGTCCACTCGCCGCCCGCGAAGATGCGCTCGCCGTCGAGCCACACCCCGGTCACCCCGCCGCCGAGGTTGATCATCGCCGCGCGTTCGGCGGCGGCGTCGAGCACGGCGAACGACCGCCAGCTCGCCCCGGGACCGACCAGGCGATCGAGCGCGACGGCGAAGCCGCGCTGGCGCTCGTGATCGAGCCACCAGGTCGGATGCGCGGTCGTGATCGGCAGGCGCACCTCGGTCCAGGACGCGGCATCGGCGGCGACGGCCGCCGGATCGAGCGCCGGCGCGCCCGAGGCGAACGCGGCGATGCGCCATGCCGGCAGGATCCCCGGCAGCGGCGTCTCGATGAGCTCGGCCGGCACCGCGACATCGCCGTGGCCGAGCGCGTCGAGCACGGCGCGCGCGTACAGCCGGTGGCCGTTCCAGTCGGGATGGACGTGGTCGGTCTCGAGCACGATCTCGCCGCGTTCGCGCGCCGCGGCGTACTGCGCCTCGACATCGGCGAGCAGCAGGCCGCGCTGCGCGGCGAGCGCGCGCAGGAACGCGTTGTAGGCGCGCAGGCGCACGTTCGCCGGCTCGTTCGGACCGTCGAGCAGGCACGTGGTGAGCAGCAGGACGCCGACCTGCGCCGCCGCGAGCTGGTCGCAGATCGCGATGACGTCGCGTTCGTAGTCCGCCTGCTCCACCTGCCGGAGCGTATCGTTGACGCCGACCGACAGCGTCGCCAGGTCGGGCCGGCGCGGCAGCACGTCGCGCGCGATGCGCTTGGCCATGCCGGCGGCGGTGTCGCCGCCGATGCCGGCGTTGATCGCGAGCATCCGGCCGCGACCGGCGCCGCTCAGCGCCTGGCGCACCAGCTGCGGGTAGGTGTTGCCGTCGGTGATCGAGTCGCCGATGAACACCACGCGTCGGGGAACGGCTGGCACGCTCGGCTCCTGGGCGGCGACGCAGATCAGGAACGTCGCCGCGACCAGCGCGACGAATGCCCGCCACCACGAGCGCGGCGGCGTCGCCTGACGGCGGTGACGGCGGTCGGTGATCGGATGACGGCCGACGGCCGCGGCGCGATCGCCGGCCTCGCCCGCGCGCCGCTCGGTGGTTCCGGGCACGCCGGCGAGATCGACGACGATGTGCTCGCCGTTCATGCCGCCACCCGGCGGGCCTGGAGATCGCCGTGCCGCCTGCGCATCCGGACCTCCCGTCGGCAAGCCTACCCCGCCGGCTCCCGCCGTGCCCGCCGGGCGCTCGGTGGGAGCGGCGCTCGCGGCGGCATCGGCATCGGAGCCGGCGCGGGGCGCCGGACATGGGGTGATACTTGGCACGTGCTAATGCGTTGGCGCTGCGTTTTCCGCGTTTCGCCGCGGGAATGGATAACAGCTAGCTCGTGCTAAACAAGGGTAGTCATCATCGCCGCAAGCCCGGTGGCGCCGCGGGTTGGCAGGACCCGACCCGTACCTAGGCTGCCCCCCTTCGCTTCGGAAGGCGGTCGCATGAAGGTCCTGGTCGTTGGCGGCGGTGGGCGCGAACACGCCCTGGCCTGGAAGCTGGCCGACAGCCCGCGGGTCGAAAAGGTCTTCGTCGCGCCGGGGAACCCCGGCACGGCGACCTTCGCCACCAACGTCCCCCTCAAGGTCGAGGACATCGCCGGCCTCGTGAAGTTCGCCGGCGAGCAGAAGATCGATCTGACGGTGGTCGGCCCCGAGATCCCCCTCGTGCTGGGCATCGTCGACGCCTTCGCCCAGAAGGGGCTGCGCTGCTGGGGCCCGTCGAAGGCCGCCGCGACGCTCGAGGGCTCGAAGGTGGCGATGAAGGAGTTCCTGCGCCGGCACAACATCCCGACCGCGCAGTTCCGCCTGTTCTCGCGCGCCGCCGACGCCCACGCCTACATCGACGAGGCCGATGGTCCGCTGGTCGTGAAGTGCGACGGGCTGGCGGCGGGCAAGGGCGTGACCGTGGCCAAGACCGCCGCCGAGGCCAAGGCCGCCGTCACCCGGATCATGGAGAAGCACGAGTTCGGCAAGGAGGCCGGCAGGCAGGTCGTGATCGAGGAGGTCCTGAAGGGCGAGGAGATCAGCGTCTTCGCCCTGTGCGACGGCCGCAACGCCGTGCTGCTCGACTACGTCCAGGACCACAAGCAGGTCAACGACGGCGACGAGGGCCCGATGACCGGCGGCATGGGCGCGTTCTCGCCCGCTCCGGGGCTGGTCTCGCCGCGCGACGAGGACGAGCTCGTCCGCCGCATCCTGGTCTCGACCATGAGCGGCCTGGTGCACGAGGGCCGGCCGTACGTCGGCGTGCTGTTCCTCGGCATCATGCTCACCGACTCCGGGCCGAAGGTGCTCGAGTACAACGTGCGCTTCGGCGATCCGGAGTGCCAGACGCTGATGCTGCGCCTGCGCTCGGACCTGCCCGGCGTGCTCGAGGCCTGCCTCGACGGCACGCTGGACAAGGTCGACCTCGACTGGGATCCGCGCACCGCGGTGTGCGTCAACCTGACGAGCCGGGGCTACCCGGAGAAATATCCGGTCGACGTGCCGATCGCCGGACTCGACGCCGTGAAGGACGCCCAGGTCTTCCACGCCGGCACGCGCGATCGCGGCGGGCAGCTGGTCACCGCGGGCGGCCGCGTGCTGTCGGTGTGCGCGCTCGGCGACGACCTCGACGCGGCGCGCGCCACCGCCTACGCCGCCTGCGACGCGATCGCCTTCGACGGCAAGCACTGCCGCCGCGACATCGGCAGGCGGCGCGAGGCGCGCAAGGCGCGCTGACGGTATGGACGCCGCGCATGCCGCCGCCGATCTCGCCGCCCGGCTGCGCGCCGGCGAGGTGCTCGCCACCGCGGCGCCACTCGGCTGGATCGCGCTGGCGCGCCCCGCCGAGCGCGCGCGGCTGCTCGGCCTGCCGGGCGCCGATCCCGCGCGGCTCGCGGTCACCGCCGGATCGCCCGCGACGCTGCGCGATTTCCTGCCGCCTCACGGCCTGCGCGCGGAGCTGCTCATCGCGCGCCTGATGCCCGGACCGGTCGCCCTGCGCTTCGCCGACGGCGCGCTGGCGCGCCACGACGCGTGGAGCCCCGCCGACGGTCCGTGGCTGAGCCTGGCGCTGAGCGCGCCTCCGGATCTGCCGATCGTCGGCGCCACGGCGACCGGCAGGGCGATCGAGACCGTGGTGCGGATCGACGGGGCGCGCCTGACCATCGAGCACGCCGGCACGGTCGGCACCGGGCGCATCGTCGACGCCGCGCGCGTGCGCCTCCTGTTCGTCTGCTCGGGCAACACCTGCCGCAGCCCGATGCTGGCGGCCTTGACGCGCCACGCGCTCGCGGCGCGCGGCATCACCGGCGTCTCGGTCGAGAGCGCCGGGCTGTACGCCGCTTCCGGCGACGCGGCGAGCGCGCACGCCGTCGCCGCGATGGCCGAGCGCGGGATCGCCCTCGAGGCGCATCGCAGCCAGCCGATCGACGCGATCGAGCTCGACGGCGTCGACCGGATCTGGTGCCTCGGCCGCGGCCACCTCACCGCCCTGACCGCGTCCGGCGTGGATCCATCGCGTCTGCGCCTGGTCAACGCCGATGCCGGCGGCGTCCCCGATCCCTACGGCGGCGACCGCGCCGCGTACGACGCGTGCGCCGCGGTGCTCGAGCGCGCGGTCGACGACGTGATCGCCGACCTCTAGCCGATCGCTTCCGCGAACCGCGCCAGCCATCCGTCGTCCGGCGCGGCGAACGGCCGGAACTTGTCGCGCCGGCCGACGCTGGCGACCGCGAGCAGCGCCGCGTGCAGACCGAGCCGGCTGGCGGCGTCGTCGTCGATGAGCTCGGCCGAATCGGCGGCGCTCATCTGGAAGGCGACGCGCGCGTCGAAGTCGCGCAGCGCGCGCCGGCCGAGGACGCGCTGCAGCGAGGTCAGCGAATCGCACCACGCGACCACGTGGATGCCGAGCTCGGGACCCTCGGCGAGCAGGCGGGCGAAGCGCTGCGCGGTGCCCGCCTCGTCGCCGCCGAACGCCAGCTCGTCGCCCCCCTGCAGGGCGCGCAGCCGCTGCAGCGCGAACACCGTCAGCACCACCGGCGCGAATGCCGACGGATCGGCGCGCCGCCCGTCCAGCTCGTCGGCGAGCCCGGCGACGACGGCATCGACATCGCGCGCATCGTGGCGCGTCGGCGCGTGCGGCAGCGCCGCGAGACGCTGGTGCAGCTCGGCGAACGGCCCGGCGCGATCCTCGCCGTCGAGCGCGATCAGCCGCACGTCGCCAGGCGCGTGCCGCGCGGCCAGGCCGATGGCGATCGCGGCGCAGGTCGTCGCCGCGGCGGCGCGGTCCTGGCCGACGATCAGCAGGTTGCCGCCGGCGGCTGCGGGGAAGACGACCTCGGCGACCGCGAACAGCGCGTTCGAGGCGCCGAGGCAGGCGCGCAGCTGGGCGTCGGCGGCCACGCGTGGACGCGCCATGAGCTCGCCGAGCATCGGTTCGTCGGCGAACCGGGCCGGCGCGTCGCCGGCGAAGACCACCGCGGGACACGATGGACGCCAGCCCTCGGCCTCCGCGCGCTGCGCGGCGGCCGTCAGGCAACGCTCCTCCTCCTGCTCGGCCAGCCAGCACACCTGGAACGGGCTGTTGCCCTCGGCGAGCCCGGAGCGGTCGTTGTAGATCGCCTCGCCCGGCCGCGAGAGCAGGCGCCCCGCGTTGTTCTCCTCGTGCAGCAGCAGATGCGCATCGCCCTGCCGT
>Ga0196963_10002246_pt1 | contig 11860 bp, 10 predicted proteins | sample S1_5metaG_FD_148600 | JGI IMG/M metagenome (GOLD analysis project Ga0196963, IMG submission 148600) | Soil microbial communities from Anza Borrego desert, Southern California, United States - S1_5 | ecosystem: Environmental > Terrestrial > Soil > Desert | place: USA: California | collected... | reverse complement strand
ACCCTGCAAACCGGGAGGTCCTTGTGGACCTCTTTCACCCTGATCCCCTCTGTTGCCATTCATACCAGGCAAACCCCTTTCCCCTTGTGGTCCTGGTACGCCTGGTGGACCCTGCAAACCGGGAGGCCCTTGTGGACCTCTTTCACCCTGATCCCCTTTGCTGCCATTCATACCAGGCAAACCCCTTTCCCCTTGTGGTCCTGGTACGCCTGGTGGACCTCTTTCACCTTGATCCCCTTTGCTGCCATTCATACCAGGCAAACCCCTTTCCCCTTGTGGTCCTGATACGCCTGGTGGACCCTGCAAACCGGGAGGCCCTTGTGGACCTCTTTCACCTTGATCCCCTTTGCTGCCATTTATACCAGGCAAACCTCTTTCACCTTGATCCCCTTTACTACCATTTATGCCTGGTAAACCTTGATCACCTTTGGGTCCAGGTTCGCCTGGTGGACCAGGATCACCACGATCACCTCTGGGACCCTGTTCCCCGGGTAAACCTTGATCACCTTTGGGTCCAGGTTCGCCTGGTAAACCTCTGCTACCCTGTTCGCCAGGTAAACCTTGATCACCTTTGGGTCCAGGTTCGCCTGGTAAACCTCTGCTACCCTGTTCGCCAGGTAAACCTTGATCACCTTTGGGTCCAGGTTCGCCTGGTGAACCAGGATCACCTCTGGGACCCTGTTCTCCCGGTAAACCTTGATCGCCCCTGGGACCCTGTTCACCAGTTAAACCTCTGGGACCCTGTTCACCAGGTAAACCTCTGGGACCCTGTTCACCAGTTAAACCTCTGGGTCCCTGTTCGCCAGGTAAACCTGGATCGCCTTTTGGTCCCATCATGCCGTTGCACAAACGGAATTTTCGATTGTCACTGAACAATAGTTCGATACCACCTTGTTCACATTCAGAAACCGTTCCGGACATTATTTGTCTCACGGACAATACCGAAATCCCGTCATGGTTGTTCAATAAAATGTTGTTTGTGTTTGTATTTTTCGACGTTGACGCATCACTTGCAAACATCCATCGTTGGTGCATACCAGCGAAAATCAGAACAGTGTCAACAATTATCAATGTAGTCAATATTCCACACAAGCCATATTTTACCAATGACACAATTTTTGTGCGTCGACGACTGCCACTTCTTCTATTTTCAATGGACAAACATGACTGTTCTCTCGGTACATGTCCTGGAATAGTCGCTGAAATGACCGAATTTTCAGAATTTATATCAAACATTATGCATCTCCAAGTGCATCACAAATTTATTTTCAAATTTTGCTCGAGGGGCACTCAAAGTTATTGTTACAACAGCTACGTACCGCCGCTGCATTATAATGGCACTGTGGGTACGATGTCCGTCCTACCACCGCTACAGTGTCATTGTCATTGCATTGTAACGGCGCTGTAAGTACGTACGTAGGTGCTGTAACTATGACTGCCGTACCTGAGGCACTACAGTTACTGTTATAGTTGTAGGACGTACGGTGCGGACGACAAGTTGCTAATTCGCCGTAGGTTCGGTTCGCTCACAAATATGAACCAATCGTGAGCGAACCGAACCTACGGCGAATAAAATAGCGGCGCCGTAACTCCACAGCGTTAGCAGCCCTACGGGACAAGGCGCCCATGCCGCAGGCACCTACTGCCAGTTGCGATACTACTGCACCGTAGGTAGTGGGTAGGATCATCATCGCAAGTACCTCTTTCCAAACCCAAGTCCTGAAAAGCTTAGAAATCTATCTCGAGACTTCGATTCCAGTGGTTAAATGAACACCACTCTCTTTTTTAAATTATGAGATTAATAAAATCACAGAATTATGGAAGTAAATATTGGCTATATTATCTGATCAGATACCTTTACTGTATAGGTATCAAAATTTTAAATTTGCAAGAAATTGGCACGTAAAGATACGGTCAAAGTGACCTCGGAATTTAGAATAAAATCTCAGCGAGTTTCAGTATGATTTTGCCGGATTAAATTCAACACACTGCACCAAACAAAGTAGGTGCACTATGCGCTCTTAGGTCGAAGTGGGAAACAACTGTTCTATGAAAATCCATCAAAAACGGAAACATAGAACAACTATTTTTACGCTTAAACACAAATATGTTTATTATATTATCCCACTATGCCATGAATACTTGCCCCACAAAAAAACCAATCATCAAGTTATGTTTCAAAAATCCTTCCTCCAAACTTATCCACTCCATCAATAACGAAATCGCTCTCATTGAAGAACGTGCCACTAAAGTCGCAGATCCCTCACCAATTCTCGACACTCTCATCACCAAATCCTTGCAAGTACTGAATTTGGTCCACCCCCAAGAACCAACCATCCAGCCCTTCTGGAATCACCACTCCACCCGGATCTCCCAGCTCTTACCCACACCTACGGTCGGCCCCTCGGACGCCATAACAACGGACTCCTGGTTCTCCGCTGCCAGAACTCTCGCCAGCTCTTCAGTCGCAGTCGCCCCGTTAAACTCCTCACTCAACTCACCGCTTGAGTCCATCCACTCTCCAGATATTCAGCTCAAGAGGCTCACAGCCTCGCAGCTCCAGCTGAAAACTATGCGCTTTCGACTCTTTCCCTCTCAAGAAGAGAAACACCAGTTTCAGCTGCTCAACCAGCACTACCGCTGGTACTACAACTTCGCCATCGACCTGCTCAACAACCACGGGGTCTCTCACCTGAAAATCAGACAGGCCATGCGTCACTACCGGCTCGAGACCGATGCCGATGGGAAGAAAAACGCGGTCTATGACCCATTGCAGAAGGGGTACCACGTCCCCGACTTCTTCACCAGCGTCCACTCCCGGACCATTCGGGGTGCCATCCACGCCCTAAAAGGCAACGTTGAAAGCGCTTTGACCAACCTCCGGAACGGTCACATCAAAAGTTTCAAATGGGTTTCAAAAGCAAAAAAGAGCAGGAAACGAAGGGTTTCAGCTTCAGTTTTGAGGACTTTCTATTTCCCGCTTTCCTGAAAAAGATCCGCGGTCACTACGGCTACCGGACCAGGGATCATCGTCGGGCGACGGTGACTCCCCAAAAGGTGTTCCGAGAGACCCAGGCACGCGGGTGCACTTTCGTCTACGAGAGCACCACCGATCGGTATTTTCTTCACTATCCGGTTCCAGTCGATTACTTTCCAACCTTGGACCGCCGCAGCGAGAACCAAGCTCGGCGGAATGTCTCAAACAATGCAACAATCGCGCTGGATCCGGGTGTGAGAAAATTTCTGGTCGGTTATGAGTCGGACGGATCCACGACAGTGATCGCGAGAGACGCTCACCGGAAGCTCCTGAAACTGTTGTTGGAAATTGATGGCACGAATGATCGCGTGAAAGAGAGGGGGTTGTGGCGGAGGGTGAAAAATCTGGTGGCAGATCTTCACTGGAAGACTGTCAGTTACCTGACCCGGAGGTATGAGACGATCATTCTGGGCGACATTCGGGTGGCAAGTATCCTGAGGAGTCGAAAGCTGAGGAAATCGACGAAGAGGGTGTTGAACCAGTACAGCTTCGACCAGTTTAAGACCCGACTGACGTGGAAGGCGAATTTGTCAGGGAGTAAATTGGTTTTGGTGAACGAGGCTTACACGTCGAAGACGTGCAGCGGTTGCGGTGAGTTGAATGATGTGGGCGGGAGCGAGTGGTACAAATGTGAGAGCTGTGGATTGGAATTGGATCGTGATGTGAACAGTGGGAGATGTATGATGATAAAGGCATTAACTTTGGCTAATTGACGCAGTTGCTTTTTAAGCGATTGCAAACATTCATGGTAAGTGAATGTGAATTAGCTGATTTTACGCTTTTGAGAGGTCAATTTGGAAAATTTCCGAATTGATACCATTTCAAAAAGCGGAACATTATTAGGAACATTTGAAATCAACAGGTTGATTACTCTCGGTCTATCCCTAAATTCCCTGAATTCGATCATGTGCACCCTGTTTTTAAGTATGTCCTGCTTGATTTCATCCGTCAGATCGATTCGGTTCAAGACTGCTGGACATGGTTTAATGTTCGAAAAATGTTGAACCATGTGACTTTTTCGATGTGTATTATAACCACACCTGATACATTGGTAGTCTGGTTTGCCAGAGGCACCTACGGTGGACATATATGTGCCAGTACATAGCATCACATTTTTTTTATAACACTCGTCTGACCAATCCCAGTCCGTGTCCGTCTGTAAACAATGCATTGGCAGATCCACGCTATCGATTGAACTTTTTAGAAAAAGTTCATTTTGATTGGGGGCACAAGCCTGAATCAAGCGATCCAAATGTGACGTGAGGCATTCCGTGGTGTGAAACCTCACTCCATAACAGGCGACCGGTCGACCGGTCACCGGACACTGTCATCCAAAGAAAAAGCGAAACTGCCAACAAAGGTTGTGGATAACTTTATATAGCAATGAGTGAATGGTTAGTAAGGACCAGAACGACTTTCAAAGTATTCGATGACGTAGCGGATCTTTTGGGAGAACTCAAAACCATCGAATTGGCCGGTGAGAGAGTCGAGGTTCCGACCGACACAAAATCCACCATCGAAGACTACTTCCTCAACGTTTACCCGAAGATAACCGACCTGATTCTCGATTTGGTCAACATGAAAAACGTTGAACTTTATGATGCCGTGACCAACGATCATGTCGGAATAGATTCGGCACTGTTGAAAAGGAATTACGGTGACATTTCTGAATTCAAATTCATGACCCTCGTTCCTACCGTCGAGAAACGATCCAGACAGGTGTATTTGGTGGCCAGGGACAATCCGGAAATATGCCTCCTCCTGATGAGCATGTTACACATAACGAGATCGGTGACGGTTACGGTTACGTTGGACGCATCCCGCAATCAATCGATTTACGCAAAGATATATGCGAAACTGAACGACGACCTTTTCCTGTACGCCAGTAGCGAATTCGTGGGCAATCAAGAGTATCTCAAAATACCGGGACTTGATGCGTATTCCGTCTGTCGGAACACCGTTCATCCGGTTTGTCTCGCCAAGGCCACGTTGATGGGAAGGGTGGGCAACAACCTCTGCATCCTTCTATCGTTCCTGAAGAACCTGCACGACATAATACCTCGAATGGGTGACGTAAAGCACCTTTTCGTGGTCGCCAACTGTTGGAACGTCAATGTGTATGAGAATCAATCAAACACGTACGATAAATTTGGCATCCTGAAGGACAACGGGCTCTACAGTAGACTCAAGAATTTCACGCACACCCATTATTATACGACCATCTCCTGTTACGTACAACAAAATTTGGATTTTACGGAACTTTTCGGATGGTACCACCAAAATGCCAGGATCAACCTGTTTATCGAAAAAATCCTCATTCCTCAGACGGTGTCCCCCGGACTCACGGGGATGAAAGCAGATCCAACTCTGGTACACGTTCATCTCCGATACGGAGATTTTTGCAACGAGAGCAAAACCACGTTCCAATCTTTGCACTTCTCTTACTACTCCAGTGCATTGGACGCCATATTGAAAGCCGATAAATCCGTGAATAAAGTGGTTTTCTTCTGCTCAGAAATCGACATGTTCATGGCTCTCATGTTGAAAACTTACCTGCAAACCAAGATTCCCCATCTTCCCGATATTGTGTTCGACAGAGAACTCTATAAGTTCGAAAATTTGCTCGATGTCAACTTCTGTATGGCCAACGGAGCCAAATACATCGTAACCTCCAACAGCACGTTCAGTTTGTTGTCATTGGCACTGAACGTCAATGAAAACAAAGAGGTTTACACACCAAACATCCCACACATACATCCTTATGGTATCATACCGTATAGAAAGGCGTTCATCAATGACACGGAGCTGAACAATCATTTGGTGCATGCATCCGATTTCAAATGCGATTTTTCGATAGAAAGCTTTGTGGAACAGATCATACTCTTCCTCTTCAAAAACTATCGAACTCTCTACCAAGAATACTTCCGGTACATCGAACTGGCTCGACCTTACTATTACAGACTTTATGGAGACATTTCCTCCTATCAGCGATCCCTCGTTGAACTCGGTTTCCTCAAGGAGGAGTACCTGGAAAAGAATAGGCGCATCAAGTATAAATTCTGGAAAAAGCTCGAAGCTGACGATTTGAATCTGGACCCACAGGAGGAGAGCATATACAAAAAGGTTCCAACTACCAAACTTCCTCCGGAAAAAGCTCTGCCAATATTCATAGACAGCCTCACCAATCACTGGCGATCGCAATCCAGTGATGCAGATCTGTCGAGGGCATTGTCCGGTCAAGAAGGTCAAAAAGGTCAAGAAGGTCAAAAGGGCGGAGACAAGTACCAGTACCTGTACCTAAAGTACAAATACAAGTACCTCAAGACCCTTGCCACATATTATTAGTCCCAAACAGCTTATCTGCATCGCATCGTATCGTATCGCATCGCATCGCATCGCATCGCATCGCATCGCATCACATCACATTCCGTCTTCCTTTATTTTGGAAACTACACACAGGAGCGTCGTGTAGCCAGCACAAACTGGATCAGGCACAGCGTAGCGGCTCTTGGCTCACTACAGTGCAATGGCAGTGTAACGGCGCTCGCAGATCATCTTCCTATTTTTTGGAAACAAGTGGTGAGATCGCCGTTGCACTGCCATTGCACTGTAGCGAGCAAGCACCAGTAAAAGCCAGCACAAACTGGATCCCTCCCTCTTTCCAAACCAAGGTACCACTGCGTAGCGGCAATGTAGCGGCAGCATAATGGCACAAGCCGTTACGCTGCCGCTACACGGACGGCGCGTTGGGATCATCACCGCACACTCTATAAGATGAGCACCTGGAAGAGTATGTGCGCAGTTGGTAAGTCCCTCAAAAAATTCATGTTGTTGTCATAAAATAATTTTATTTGTCACAAAATTATTCTGACATGTCACAAAATTATTCTGACATGTCACAAAATTATTCTGACATGTCACAAAATTATTCTGACATGTCACAAAATTATATAGGCTTGTCACAAAAAAAAGCCTTTGTCACAAATTTTTGGCAGCATGGAATTCAGGATTTATAATTTTTAGAGAGTTTTCCCGAATTCAATAGCTTTCAAATATTGCACATTATTTCATCATTCTCTTGACAATCCAGTTCATCATCAATAACCAAACGCATGCACCTTAATACGTTTCTTACGCGTTCTGTTTTAATTCTAACCAATTCTTTGACATATTCGACCGATGGATACATCTTTATCAAATATTCCACGAAATCGCGATCCTTCTTGAACTTGTTTCGATACAGACCACCTTCCAACAGTTTTTCCTTTAATAATTTGACATAGACATAATCGTCTCTGTCGCCGGTGATTTCCAATTTTTCCAACAACCATGCCTTGATTGGATCTTGATTGGTTTGATATTGTTGTGTCGCTTCCAACACTTGTGGAATATCAGGCAAGCCCTCCGCCCTGAATCGTTGATGCCATTTTATCAGTAACCATAAAAATGCATGTCTCCATTGAAACAGACTATTCGATAAATGCTCGTTTTTCTTGAATTGATTTGGATCATTGCAATCCGGATTGTCAACAAATTGGCTTTTAAATTGAATAACTCGGATTCTTCTCCAGATGGCTCTATCGTCCTCGGGCAATTTCGGTAAATGATTGACAGCAAATAAAATGGTGAAAGGTGCAACTGTCTCTTTGATCGGTCGATTCAATCCTCGATAAGTTATTTTATCATTGCCAGACAATTTTTTTAAAATATCCAAATTGAATGTGTCTCCCTTGTCCGTCTCGGATGAAGTCAATATGAGGGTTTTGGCAATAGCTTCCACTTCAGGATTCGCCTGTCCAGATGAGGCCTTTTTGCCAGTAAAAAAACTCATTGCAATTGAACCGAAATATACACCCAATGCATGGCCAAGCAATTCGAATAGTTTTGTCTTTCCATTGCTGCCGCATCCCTCAAAAAGATACACCTGTTCTTTTATGTTCCGACCCAATAAACACGAACCCAATAGGGTCTGTAAATACTTTCTTACCCTTTCATCCGGTTGAATCTGACGAAAAAATTCATCAATTGCAACCACATGAGGATGGTGGTCGTCGAATTGGCCGAACTTGTCACATTCCAAATAGTCGATTTTGGTCGACATTGTAATCAGATCATCAGGATGGCCCTCACGAAACAGGTTGTTTTTTAAATCAAACACACCGTTATTGCATCCCAAGAAATCATGGTTTTCGTCGAACTTATTATAAGCTTCCGGTTTGTAACATTCACGACGACACATAGTGACGATATTGTTGATGTAACTTACCGTTTTCAACTTCAAGATTAGCTCTCCTATGAGATCTATCCTTTTTTGTATTTCTTTATTTTCGCTTTGCTTCTTCAAATGTTCGACGTTTTTATCAAGGTAAATGAGTATCTCATGTTTTATGATATTTCCTATCGCAATTGAACCATCATATTCCACCCAACGGTGGTCTAGATAGTAATACCACAATTTTTGGCTCTTGTTATATCCATCGCAACATAACAATTTTCCATTCAAAAATGAAGTCACCAAGAGACTGACATCATGATGCGACATGTTCAATGCTCTATCAAGTAAATTTTCGTCTTTCACTTGTTGTTTCGCCAGTAGAGAGCGATATTGCTCTGGATTGGTCTTTTGTACATAATAAATTAAAGTGCCACCTGTTATTTTCCCTTCAGGTTTAAATGATCGCCAAGCTGTCAATAATCCTTTTTCTTCATAATGTGTTGAACGCTTCGAAAATTGTTGGTACAAATCCAATCCACCTTCACCAAAAATCTGACGTAATGCCATTCCAATTTTTATCCAATCGAGTCGGTTTAGTTGTTCAATGTCGATCAATTCCAGGCATTCCTGGAAAAATTCTCTATTATGTCCTTTCGTATCTGTATCGATATTCGAAAAAATACTTTCTGATACTGGTACCTGTATTGGCAATTGGAAATCAAGCAAAATTCCTTCGGTTTCGGTTTCTGTCACCAAATAACTGATCGGATCGTAATTTGGCATTTCACTTGGAACTTTCAAAAAACGATCCACTTCGTCCTGTTTATGATGACCCAACATCCGGATTCCTTGATTGGCTTTATAAATTTGAACATCAATCGGAATTGCCAATTTGCCTTGCCGGTTCAATACTTTGTTCAGGCGACATTCATGATCCTCTTTAATAAGTTTAGTGGTTACTTCAGTCAGGTATTTGGCATATTGTCGCAAATTTTTCAGACGATAACCGTGTATGATTATATGATACGAAAATTTAATCACATCTGGAGTATATTTGTGACTTTCCAGGATTCTCAAATTGTTTGAGGTCAATTCCAAATCAAACATAAGCCTAAACGCTGCGCGGATTTTATCCCAAATAATCCTCACTCCTTCTTCTGGATCCAACCGATTGTTTTCTGATGTATCCGGAAACTGATACCACTCAATATCAAAAACAGGTTTGACCACCTGTTCGGGACGAATGATTTCATTCCAGGTTCTGGCTTTGGGAGACAGATACGACAGGATTTCAAGGTAATCTCTGGCATTTGGAAAGCTTGTAAATTGTTTGATCCATTTTTTATTCTCAGATTTTACAAACATATGGTCTCTGGCTATGAAAAAGTTGTGTTCCAATGGTTCAGCTTCAGCAACCAATTTGTCCAAAGTTGGAAAAAATTTCAGACAGTCATTTAATAAATTTTCATCCGCGTTGGATTTCGATTGCCCCAATCTCATCCCATCATCATTTCGCGATTCGCCAACTTTCATGTTTTTATGTATATTAGCTAGTCATCAAATTCTCTTTAACTGGTCTCAAAATGAAATAAAAGACATTTTTTTATTTTTTCCTTTATTGGTTTTGGGATCAATGGTCCATACATCCTTATTTTCATAAAAAATTTGGTGTTGCAATGTGTAGTGATTATTCATCCATTTAATGATATGCCTCAACACATTAGTAACCAATCGAACTGAATGTTTGGTTGTGTGAAAATCAGTGGTTTTGAATTGCTTTTGTATGATCGGCCAATTAAACAAAATCCACTCTTTGTTACTTTCCGTCTCTTGATCCAGAGAAAACTGGAATAAATATCGTCTGCCTGCATATGTTTCAGGATCTTTATGCTTCCGTTCTTCCAACTTTTCGGATATATTCTGAGTAAATCTAAAAATCAATTCAAGAAAATATCGCAATCTATCTTGATCTTCTCGTTTTCCAATGTATTCCAAATCCCAAATTGTATTGAAAGCATTGGATTGATCATCATTTGATGTTTCATTATTCGACTGAATTACCAGTTCCATTATAAATTTATGTTTCTTCAATAATTTAAGTCGAATCATGTTGATTTGAACTTTTTAAAAAAAAAGTTCAAACAATCCGATAGTCAAAATTTTTGACATTTGTGACAAAGACCTAAAAAATGTGACAAAGACCTAAAAAATGTGACATAATATATGACAGAGCATATAATTCAGTCCATCGTTTTGCCTCCCTAAGGGCCGCTAACGCCGTAATACCACCTTCTTTCTTCATGATTCTACAATTGTAGAATCATCAACCGCTGCAGCAATAGCGGCCCTGTAGGCACCACCTACAGCACTGCACCGCAGGTGGGGGGGGGGGGATCATCACTCACCACCATAGGAACGGACGGCGCATAGTGCCCTGTTGTGCTATTATGCCGCCACTGTCCGTTCCTATGGCACCACCATAGGAACGGACGGTGCGGTGGGATCATCACCCACGCAAGACCATATTGCCACAGCGCCACTACGCTGTAGCGCGGCTTATGCCAGTATGCCGGAGCACTGTTTCACTGTAGCTCCGCACTGTCCGTTCCTATGGTGGTGCCATAGGAACGGACGGTGCGGTATCATCACCCGCCGTAGGCGCCTACGCCGGACCATGATGGCCCTCTTGTGCCATTATGGAATCATCACCCGGGAAGGGGCACACTGTGGTGCCCTCTTGTGCCATTATGCCGCCGTACCTGTAGGCACCTACGGTGGGATCATCACCCGCCGTAGGCGCCTACGGCGGAAAGGGGGCACACTATGGTGCCCTCTTGTGCCATTATGCCGCCGTACCTGTAGGCACCTACGGTGGGATCATCACCCGCCGTAGGCGCCTACGGCGGACCATGATGGCCCTCTCTTGCCTCTCTCTTTCCGGACCAAAGTACCATCTCCAAAGACCAAAGTACCCTCTTGTGCCAATATGGGATCATCACCCAGGAAGGGGCACAATATGGTGCCCTCTTGTGCCGTTATGCCGGCAGGCACCATAGGTGGGATCATCACCCACCGTAGGTGCCTACGGCGGACCATGATGGCCCTCTCGTGCCTCTCTCTTTCCGGACCAAAGTACCATCTCCAAAGACCAAAGTACCATCTTGTGCCAATATGAGATCATCACCCAGGAAGGCACAATATGGTGCCCTCTTGTGCCGTTATGCCGGCAGGCACCTACGGTGGGATCATCACCCGCCGTAGGCGCCTACGGCGGAAAGGGGGCACACTATGGTGCCCTCTTGTGCCATTATGCCGCCGTACCTGTAGGCACCTACGGTGGGATCATCACCCACCGTAGGTGCCTACTGCGGACCATGATGGCCCTCTCGTGCCTCTCTCTTTCCGGACCAAAGTACCATCTCCACAGACCAAAGTACCCTCTTGTGCCATTATGGGATCATCACCCGAAAAGGGGCACACTATGGTACCCTCTTGTGCCCTCTTGTGCCCTCTTGTGCCCTCTTGTGCCCTCTTGTGCCCTCTTGTGCCCTCTTGTGCCCTCTTGTGCCCTCTTGTGCCCTCTTGTGCCCTCTTGTGCCCTCTTGTGC
>Ga0196963_10002245_pt1 | contig 11865 bp, 16 predicted proteins | sample S1_5metaG_FD_148600 | JGI IMG/M metagenome (GOLD analysis project Ga0196963, IMG submission 148600) | Soil microbial communities from Anza Borrego desert, Southern California, United States - S1_5 | ecosystem: Environmental > Terrestrial > Soil > Desert | place: USA: California | collected... | reverse complement strand
ACGGAATGTATGCGGAGTTTGTGGAGAACGCCGAGCGCCTGTAACATTCCGCGCCAGGCTTTCACGTTACTAACGTTTTTGGTTTACCTGCGCGTGAGCGAAGCGAATCGCGCATCTCTCTCTAATCTATAATATTCTTATTGCCACATTAAATTTGCATGTAACCATTTAGGCTCATGCAACACTCAAAAGCGGCGCGACTAATGCACGCTCTCATAATTGAGCTAGGACTTGAAGACAAGAGTCGCGTTGTTCTCGCTGAAGTGCTTAGCATGCTTATAAAAAAATAGCCTTACTTCGCCGGGCGGCTCTCTCTCATCTCCCTGCCCGGCACACACAGGCCAGTAGTGCAGCCCTCATCCCTGCATTGCTGGCCTTTTCTTTTTGCAGGCATAGCTCAATTGGTAGAGCACCTGTTTTGTAAACAGGATGTTGTGGGTTCAAGTCCTACTGTCTGCTGAAAATTGGAGCCCTGTGGCCGAAGAAAAAATATCCGAGCAGGAATTATTCGACCTTAAACAAGAAATTCTCATGGCGAAGAAGCTGAATGAAGAGCATCTTCTGCCTCAAATTCAAGAATCAATCGCCCGTTATACCGGCGAGTTTATCCCCATTATTGGGCAGGACTGGGACATCATTCTCAATGAAATATATCCGGTTATCCAGTTTAACCTGCCCTCTACTTATTTCCGAAACCCCCGTGTTTTCCTAAAGCCTCGCAATAAAACTTACATCTGCAAGAAGCGAAATCCGCTTACTGAACAGATGGAGCCGATTGCAATGGATTCTAGCAAGTCCGCGCGTACCCAGGAATCCATCCTAAACTATATCCTTGGCGAAATTCGCTATAAGAAATATGCGCAGCAAGTGCTTATGGACGCGCTTCTGTTCAAGTTTGGTGTGCTTTGGCATGGCTACAAAGGCGATTTCGGGATGACGGACGAACAATCGATGTACATAAAAGATGAGCAGGTGTTTGTCTCGCGCATTAGCCCGCTCCGGTTCCTAAAAGACCCCGCAGTCGGCATCTCAAACCTTGAAGAAGCGCGTTGGACCGGGCGTTCTTTTGACGTTCCGCTCCAAGACCTAATCGAAGACGATACGCTCGATGTTGATAAGAACATCAAGGGTAAGCACGGTTACGGAAACCGCATCAAAGTCGGGGAATCACGCATGGCGATTAACGGCGTGAGCATTCTGCGCCCCGAAACGAAGTCGCTCCTGGAGCTTGTTGATAAGAAATTTGCAAATTCTACGCGCTCACGCTTTGTTGAAGTCTTCGAAATCTTTATGCGGCCTACGCCTAAAGAGAAACGGGATGGGAAAAAGGGGAAAGTGGTGCTCCTTACCTTCGAACAGGAGAAACCTCTTCGCAAACCCACGTCCTGGCCCTACAAGGCCGAAGGATTTCCAGGAAAAGTGCTCGAATTCAATCCAGTTCCGGATCAGCAGTTCGGACTTGCGGATATCGATACGTATAAAGCCGTCGCAGACCAGAAAAACGCAATCGTTAACCTGCAATTACGCAATGCGCAGGAAAACTCGAAAGTATGGGTAGCGATTGCGAAGGAAGGTCTTGATGGCGAAGAACAGTTAGAGATGATTCAGCAGGGACAACAAACAATCATTCTCTTTAACGGTGATTCTGTATCTGGAAAACTTGCGGTAGCGTCGCCATCAGGGCAGGCTAGCGGTGAGCTCTACCTCATCGATCAGCGCATTCAGCGTAATCTCGAAGATAAGACGATGTTATCTGACTTGAAACGTGGATTCCTGCAATCTGGCGAAGAATCCGCAGCATCAGTAAAGATCAGGGCGGCCGGGGCATCAGTGCGTCCGTCCTATCGCCAAGACATCATGTCGGATTTCCTCAAAGAATCGTTTCATTATCTCAACCAGTTAAATAAACAGTTCTATACCGTGGACGAAGCTGTGCGTATTACCGGCTCGCTCGATGTTGAGTGGTCAAATAATCCCACGAAGGAAGAAATTCAGGCAGATGTTGATGTCGAGATGGACGTTATCTCAATGCTGCCCGAAAATCCGGAACGCGAACTTCAGGAACTCCAAACTGTATTGGGCCTTCTCATCCAGGGCATTACGGACCCCGTAGTGAAGCAGCAGCTCGCGATCGAAGGCAAAACAATTCAGCTTTCTCCAATCATCGAAAACATGTTAATGCGTCTCAAGATTCGTGACCCTGAAGTTTTCCGAAATATTCGTCCTGAAGAATCAGAAGGCTTTGTGGCAGTCGCGGAATTAAAACAAGCCCGCGAAAACGTGAAAGCCCTTATGGCTAGCGCCGAGACCGGAGAGGTGCAATTACCATTCCCGCCTGGACCTGGCCAAGATCATCGGGCTCGAATTGAGTCCTACGCAACTATCGCAGAGCTTGGAGCAAACGAACAGCTTTTCATGTTGCTTGATCAGCTCATAAAAATTCACGAACAGTTACTCGAAGAGGAAATGAAAAAAGAATCGCCTCAACCCGGAATGTCCATGAAACCTGAAGCTCCGATTCAAACTCTATGACGGTTTTCGGGCGCCTTTCTCTAATTTGTATGGAGTTCGGGCGTGCGATGTATCAAGTAACAACAAACTCATTTTATTGTCAGCACTGTAATAAATTTCATGAACTTAGCGACTGGAGAAATTAGTGTTCGAACTTGAAGAGGGTCACTTCATCGATATCTATCACGTTGAGCAGCTGAAGATCGAGGCAAGTGTTCCTTTCATCAAAATGGCATCAGGCGAATTGATATTAGTCTCACCTGCAAACTTCAATGAGATTCTTAAACGAAAGAAGCAGATTGATTCTGTGTCGCAATCGGTGAGCCTGTGAGTTTCGGAATAATCATTCGCGGTAAACATGAGCCTTCTCGCTCAAACCACTTTCGCGCTCACTATAATCACGCGATCGGCAAGATGATTCATACGAAAGACGATTATCTTCGCGAACTCAAGGAAAACGGTCTCATTCCGCAGAAAGAGGCGGAGCAGATCGCAGCAGCTAAGCGTCGCGAGATGAATAAACCCTATAAGCCATCAAAGTGGGCTCATGAAATGACTGAGCACGTTCGTTCTACAAAAGGAAAAGTAGGTACTAAATTCTACGATGAACTCGCAAAGCGCGGCTACGACGTTAAGAAAATGGCAAAGGCTCAATCAAAGAACAAGAAGCGTGCTGAGCAAATTACTACCAAAGGAGATTTCAATGATTAAAGGGGCGAGTGGTAAACAAACAGTTGAAGTAAAGGGGATGGCAATGCACCGTCACGTTGGTGCTGTCGGAGCTCCGAAGCAAATGAAGGGGCAGCTTGATCGCCGCACATTCAGCCAGGATTCAGTTATGAAATCTATGTCAATGCAAAAGAAAGCACTTAAAGGCCAATGCTAAAAATCAGTAAGAATGAATTCATCAATCCCACTCACGTTTCAAGCGTGGAGCGAAAAGGTGAACTTAAAAGTCTCATCACGATGGAAAGCGGCATTCAGCACGTCGCCGATTTTCCGCTCGAAATCATGGTGAAACGGATTCAAGACGCATCAAGCGGTATCAAAGAAATCTTAAAGAATATCGATCTCAATACTCAATCAGTAAAACTTTAATTTAGCTCAGCCTCACTCGGCAACGATACGGGCCAGAGAGTTTTTCGGTAGGCGCAGAAGTAAGCGTCAGGCCGTGAACTCCCTGGCCCTTTTTCTTTGTCCGGAGCGGACGCTAAAGGAGAAATGATGGACCCGAAAGCTACACAGACAAACTCAAACAGTGCAACGGTAACGACAGTATCAGATGCAGCGTCTTCCACTATCGATACCTCGAAGATGACAGCGCAGGACATTCTTACTCGCAGCTCAAAGATGACGGAGCCCGCAGCGGCAAAACAAGACACTGACGTTACGCTCGATGACCTTAAAGAGTCCATCAAGTTTGATGACATTAAAGACCCGAAAGCTCGCGCTCTTGCAGAGAAACGCATTAAGGAGCTTGAAGCCGGCTTTAACAAGAAATACGAAAAAATTGCAGAGATCAGAAAAGACCTCGAGTCCAAAATCAATCAGGCAACAAATCGCCAGTGGACTCAAGAAGAGTTGGACCGGGCTCTTAAAGACCCGTCCTTTGTACAGTTAGTCCAGGCCCGTCAACAGCAAGCCGCAGCCTCTGCCGCGCCCGCGACATGGGAAGGCTCGACTGAAGAATGGAGCGCGCTAACACCTGAAGAAAAACAGCAATTTGCTCAGCTGAACAATCGCTTGTCAGCTCAAGAGCAAATCATGCACGACATGCTGAAAACTCAGGAAGATCAGAAATTAAAAGAACTTTATCCGGACTTCGACCCTCGGGTTGTTGACCAAATTCAGCAGGACTTGCTTGCTGGCCGCGTTCAGGCCACACGCGAACACCTGTGGAAAATCGCAAACTTCGAGTCTGCTGTTCAGCGTGCTTATCGGCTCGGACTTCAGGATAGAGGCTCAAACCTTAACGAAAAACTAATCGCCTCAAACAACTTGCCCGCTCATTCCGTCACGCCAAATGGAGAAGTCCCTGAGGATATCAAGAAACAAGGATTCCCAGCGATTGCAAAATTCCGTTTAGCGCAGATGAGAGGAAAGAAATAAGGAGTAACTTAAATGGCAAACGAATACGCATTACAAACAACGCTTGATCAGGTGCTTGTTACATCGCTCGCTGATTACGGTTCATCTGTCACAGATAACGCTTATAGCTCAAATACGATCTTTGGTGCTTTGGGCCGTGAACGTAAAACGACTATCAATGGCGGCGCTTCGATTATCCGTCAGCTTGCTGATGCCGTTCAGAACGATGGCGGATTTTATCTTGGCAACGATTCGTTAAACACATCGCAGTCTGACACTCTGAATGCCGTTGAGTTCAAGTGGCAGAACATGTACGAACCCATCCAGATTAGCCGTGACGAAGAGCGTCAAAACGGTGGCGATGAACACAAACTCATCGACCTTCTCGGAACAAAGATCAACTTGTCCACACTCGCTATTCGCAGACGCGGTGAACAAGCGATCTCCACTCCCACAGCCGGCGCCAATAACCTGATTGACCTTGAAACTCTCGTCAACACGGGAACTCTCGGCTCTATCCCTGGTGCGACTCAAACATTCTGGCAAGCAACTGTCACAACTTCCGGCGCCTTCGCAACTCAGGGCCTGACGGATATGACAACTGCCTACTACGCGGTTTCTGGCGGTGAGAAAGAAGACAATCCTACTCACTTCTTCACAAACAAAACCGTGTTCCAGAAATACGAACAAACACGTCTTCCTTTGGAACGTTTGACTCCAGGGGGCGTTGCTAATGCCGGATTTGACGGACTTACCTTCAAGGGCAAGCCTTTGACCTACGGAAACCATATCGGAAGCGGACTTATGTTCGGTCTTAACATGAACTACATCGAACTCGTCGTTGATTCCGAAACAGATTTCGTAACGACTCCGTTCGTGATGCCTTCGAACCAGACAGCGAAAGTAGCTTTCATTCTCTGGCGCGGAAACTTGATCACAACGAACCGTCGTCGTCACTTCAAACTCACAACAATTTCCTAATCGGGAGGTAATTCAATGGCGGACGTAACTAGCACTTCCGGTTGGCCGAAGATGCTCAACATCGGCTCTGTCAACATGTGGATTTATCGAATCACAGACGTTGATGACGCTGAGACGTTAGACACAAAACTCGGCACAAACATCATCGACTATTGGGTGAGCTGGAACGGAAATCCTGGCACTCAAGCTTCAGCTGGTGGTCACTCAACACGCTCGAATGGAGTAATTACATTCTATCCGAGCTCTGACAACTTAGATGCAAGCGTGTTCGTTATCGCACATCAAGGTTAATAACTAAACGAGGGATATCCCCTCATTAATCCCTGGGGCTTCGGGACTAGATGTTTCCTGGTTCCGTTGCTCTGGGGCTGTTAAACAAGGAGAAATAAAATGGCAATTGATACACAGACATGGTTTAGCAAAGGCGCGAGTGGTTTCGGCGGTTCTACTGTCGGAACTTTTGATAAGTTTGAACAATCTGCGAATCCGAAGTATCACGTTGGATATCAGGTTGAGCAGGCGGATGGCTCGATTTACCGTTACGTCCATTTTGGCGCAACAGTAAACCGCGGCGTTCTTGTGGCATGTGACGTTAGCGAAATGAGCGTTGCGGATACAGATAACGTTGTTATCGCTCCGGCTTCCGCCGTTGCAGTAGCTGGCGAATCTGTAAAACCCGGTGCTCTTGGTAGCCGTTACGTTGAATTGACGCTTGCGTCCATCGGCGTAAACCGGTTTCAAGGCGCCAAGCTCATCACAACAGATGATGCTGGTGAAGGTCATACTTATGACATCATTGGCAACACTGCAACTGATGATCCGGCTACTGGCAATATTCGCATTGAGCTTTTACAGCCTTTGCAAGTGGCTCTTGATACAACAACTGATATCTCGATCGTTGCAAACAAATATCACAACCTTGAAATCGCAACAGCTGGTACAGATGCGATCGTTGTCGGTGTTTCTTGTGCGACAATCTTGGCTGCTGATAACTACGGCTGGATTCAAACTCGTGGCGTGTGCGGCGTGTTGCAGGATGCGACCGTTGCGGCTATCGGCGAAATGGTTCAGCTTTCTGCTAATACGAACGGTGCTGTTACCGTTCTCGGCGGAACAGTTGCCGGTTCTTCTTTGACTGCATTTCGTAGAACCTGCCTGGTTGGACGCATGGTCGACCCGGGAGATTCAACAGGTCATAGCGGCGTTGATCTCTGGTTGGATGCCTAACCAATGAGTAAAAGGGCGTTTATTCTCGGAAGTTCTGGTGAGCTCCTTGATCATGATTTGAGTCTGCTCAAAGGAGAAACCGTCTTCGGGGTAAACGCCCTTCCTCTTCGCATTCCTGAAATTATCACGCATTACGTCTGCATCGATATCATCATGGCTTTTGCTCCAGAAATTCGCGCACTCGTTCCGAAAACGGCAAAGAAATATTATTCCACGCTTGTATGGAACACGATTTACGAAGAAGAGGGTGTTCATCCAGTTGACATTATCTCTGACGATCATATCGGATTTGAGTTTTCAACTGATCGAGTTTATAGCGGGCGGACTTGTACCTACGTTGCTCTTCAAATAGCAGCAGCACTTGGTTATGACGAAATCTATCTGCTAGGAATTGATCTAGGTCTTCCAGAAAACGGAATCATGCACATTCCAGAACAACAGAAGATGAGAGAGTTAATTTGGGCCAAGAATCTTCGACATCCAATGGTGGATAAACGTGCTACGCCTGACAAGATCGATAGTAATCTAAAATTTTATCAGCGCGCATTCCTAATTGCTCGCGACGCAATGAAAAAGCGCGGTATCAAAGTAGTCAACTTGTCAAAAGGCGGCAATCTTAATTGTTTTCCACGCGAATCATATGAAGAGTTACTAGCTAAAAAGGAGGAAGTAAATGTTTTTTGAAACGGCCGGAACAAAAATTTTAACAGCTGATGGGGAAGCGACAGCTGCAAATATTCCAACTCGAGTTTTCTCAATTCACATTATTTCTGGAGGAACCGCAGGCGTGGTTTCTTTAAAGAATAACGGAGCATCCGGAACAATCTATGTGACTGAGACAGGAAGCATCAACACAGGAAAAACGATTTATTTTGGAACACACGGAATGCTTTTCCCGAATGGCTGCTACGTAGACGTAGACGCCAACACAACCTCAGTCTTGCTTAGCCTGAGAAAAGAAGTTTAAAGGAGAATTAAACAATGCCCACATACAACAGTAAAGACGGCGTTTGGAAACCGGCAATTGAGCGCGTTGCTCTCGTAGACAAAAACGGTGATCCGCATATTTATGAAGGCCCTGATCGCGCTGCGACAGAATACCTAAAAGAAGTTGGCGAAGATCATCTTGGAATGCCTTTCTATGAAGACCCTGAGATTATTGATCGAGCGCATGATCGCCACATGACCGTTGATCAGTTTTGCAAGACTTCGGTTCACACTCCTGAGAAGCGGGAAAAAGAATTTCAGGAAAAGGCAAAGGTTAAAGCTAACCACAAACTTCCTGAACGCAAAGCGGCAATTAAGCAGACTCAGACTGGCGGCACAAACACAGCTGGAACCGGAAGCTTATATGGCGGTTTTGGTGATGGCGCTGACCCTAAAGCTGAAGCTGTTGCAAAGGTAAAAAAATGACCAAGAGATGTTTGCTTATTTTAATAAGCTTAGCAATCTCTACGAATCTATTTGCTGCACCGTCAGTAAGTGGACGCAAGGCTGTCGCCGCAGCAGGGACCGCGGAACGTCTTACGTCTACTTCTGCATGGTGCAACATCCTCACCGTCACAGCCTTCGAAGCTAACACGGACATTGTAGCTGTTGGAGCCTCAACCGTAGACGCCACAGAATCAACGCGAAACGGTCTTGTTTTATTTGCCGGACAGACTGAATACATTTCTGGACGGACAGACATTAAAGACGTTTGGGTTGACAGTGAGGTTAATGGTGAAGGCGTTACGTACAACTGTCTTAATTAGCATTCTACTTTTTTGCGCGAATGTCTATGCCGGCATTCCGCCAACTATTTGCACAGAAGCTGATGGGAATCCGCGTGGAGTTTGCAACGTTCTCAAGTTCGCAAATGGAAACCTGACTCTTTCCGGAACGAATGCGACTGTGGCAGATCAGACAGGTGCGGGTGGCGGAGATGAAATATCTGTAAACTCCGCTGCGGCTACAAGCGCAAATTTCCTCGACAATATCTATATGGATTGGGCGCTTGATACGGGTGCGTCACCTGACGATATCACGTCCAAGTTCAATTATAACGCGGCCTCCGGTGACGTAGGTCTTGCCGCAAATGAAGTCGCATGGTCTTTAAACGGTCTTGTTTCTGAAGGTACCACTGCGAACACCATCGAAGGCCGGTTCGCTTTCCCGGATTGGGCAAGCCCTGACAAGGTGATTACCTTCCAGGATGCCACACACACGGTTGTAGGAAGGGACACGACAGATACGCTTACGAACAAAACTCTTGCCGCTGCGGATAACGTAATTGGAGCTGATACAGCTGTTGCTCTAGCTGCAGACGGTGCAAACTGCGTAGCCGGAAATTATCCTTTAGGCGTTGATGCATCTGGTGCTGTTCAATCCTGTACCGCCGATGATGACGTTCCTGATGCGGCTGATTATTCAAACCTTACTGGTGGCGCGGGTATCGTCCATAACCCTACAGGCACCCTAGCGACCGCCTCATCCGAAACCGATTTCTTTGCATCTGGAGCTCTTACTTGCGGAGCTGGAACTAGAGGAAGAGCGCAAGTACACACGACCCCTTTCCAATATTGCGATAACGCCGCGACTCCCACGCTTCAATATGCGGCCTACGGCGCTTCTAACGGAGATGCTTTAAGCGGCGATTCGGCTACCGGTTTCTTTTCAGGCGGAGAGCTTGAGAGTACGCGCGGCGGCACAGGCGTTGACTCAACTCTTTCAACCGGTGTTGCGAGAGTTAGTCTTGGCATGTGGACCTTTGATGCCGGAATAGTTCACCTGGCCGCTTCGACTTCAGCGGAATTAGCCGATGTGTTAAGCGACGAAACAGGTTCCGGGCTTTCTGTTTTTAACATAAACCCTCTTTTTGTCGGTGCTCGATTCGGAAACGGGGCAACATCTGGCGGCTTTTTAGATTTCGTTGAAGATACAGACAACGGAACGAATCGAATCCGCTTTACCGCTCCTTCGGCCATCACTTCAGATCAAGAATGTATTTTAGAAAACGACGGAAATCCTATTCCCGATTCATGCGTTGGAGATGGAACAGACGCCGGGGCAGGTAGCGGTCCCTCTCACTGGCAAATTCACCTTCTCCCTGAATCCGCAGTCTTAGACGACAACAGCTCTCCGGCGATCACAACGATTGAATCTACCGGAACCGGCACGCCTCGTTTTCGCGTTGCGGACTTCGATGCTACGACGGATGAAATAATTTATTGGAGTTTTACGGCACCATCCGACACGGCGGCAGGAGATTGGCTTGCGGACGTGTCCTGGTTTTCTAACAGCACAACCGCAGGGCATACCGTGGTATGGGAAGCGGCTCTTTCCTGCACGACAGAAGCTGACGCTGACACGCTAATCGAACAAGCCACCGGCACAACAAACACGGCAAGCGAAGACGTTAACACGACAGAAGCAAACCGCTTGATTCAGACCAGAATTACTATGAGCAATCTCGACTCTGTGGCCGCCGGGGATGCTTGCACTCTTCGTTTTAATCGCGATGCAAATAATGCTTCGGATGACTCAACGGCAGACGCACGATTGCCACTCGTTTTATTGAGGCCTCCTCGCGCATGATCAAACTTTTCTTTCTCCCATTACTCTTACTTGTTTCAAATCCTTGCTTCGCCGCCATCGATTTTGACGGCACGGATGATTTCGTTTCAGTAGGAGCAAGGGGATCTTTATTTGATAGCGATTCTTTTAGCGTTTGCGCCTGGATAAAAACAGCCGGTAGTCCTCCTGATTATATTTTTTCTGATTACAACTCATCAGGCTCAACCTCCAGTTTCGCGCTTGCTCTTGATGGTTCAAATAGAGCCCGGTTCTTTTGGGAAAACCCGAATCCCACCGCTCCGCAAGCAATCGGAACAACGGTGCTCAGTGATAACAACTGGCATCACCTCTGCGGAACTTGGAACGGAACAACAAGGACCGTATATGTTGACGGTGTTTCTGAGGGAACGAACGCAACGGCTCAAACCCGTTCCGATGTGGGTGGCGTTGCTGCCATTGGTCGGCCTGGCGCTTTTGACGGTCTTTATTTTGACGGAATAATTGATGATGTGCGTTTTTACAATGACGCATTAACAGCCGCAGAAGTGAAATCACTATTTGAGTCAAAGCTGCGCGGAACTTTCATAGGAAGGTCGCTTGGCGCTTACTGGACCGTAAACGACGGTCCTGATGGAACCTCAGCGGACGGAGACAGAATTATAAGCACAACCGGGATAAATCACGGAACAGGGGATGACGGTGCCGGAAACGCGAATTTAACTTGGGTAGGCGCATCTCCTTTAAGTTATCCCCCAAACATTCAGTGAGGAACAATGCCTGATTATCTTTATCACGTAGCAGGGAATACTTCAAAGTTCGACAAGTACATTGCTTCCATTGACCCCTCTCAAGCAGGTTCAAACTGCTTTGAGATCGCTGAAGCAAATACGTCTTCCCAAAGATCGCTTGTCGCTTCAATTCCTACGAAATATCTCAAGATCGTAAATAGTCTCGCCGCGGAAATGACGCAAGCTGAGAAAGACGCCGTTGATGCAGCTCTCGCAGCGGAGAACGTAACGACCGTGAGAACTGGCGCAAAGAACAAGATTGTCGGATTTGCCATTGATCAAGTTATTTTGAGAGCATTGGCAGATGTGATCAAAGACGAAATAAACATTATGAGACAACGAGACAGAGATAGATCGGCTGATGTTGCCGCAGCTGTAAGTCTTGCTGATTTAAAAACTAGATGGGCTTTAAGATCAAGCTTAGATGACCGCACATTGGCACAACTCAAAACAGCCATTAATAACAAAATCGATTCAGGAAGTGTGGACAGTTAAAGGAGAAGTCTAGAAATGGAAGAAGAACGTCGCCAGTCAACTTTAGACGCCGTTTTACAGACTTTGGGACAGGTTAGGGAAGTTGGGCTTCAGAACGCTCAAAATATAAAAGACTTAGCAGAGAAGGTCGGTATTCAAAACGGACGAGTTTCTAAAATAGAAATATCGAATGCGGAAAACAGGGGCGCTCTAAAGGTCTTGATCTGGATATTTGCATTCG
>Ga0196963_10002244_pt1 | contig 11869 bp, 8 predicted proteins | sample S1_5metaG_FD_148600 | JGI IMG/M metagenome (GOLD analysis project Ga0196963, IMG submission 148600) | Soil microbial communities from Anza Borrego desert, Southern California, United States - S1_5 | ecosystem: Environmental > Terrestrial > Soil > Desert | place: USA: California | collected... | reverse complement strand
CAAAAACAGCAGCTTACGGCAGCCCGGAGGTGGATCGCACCACGCCCAAAATCACCAAGGCGGTGGCGCATGCGGATGGCAAAGGAGTGCGCTTAACCATCGAGGGTTTGCAGGAAGGCCATGTTCACGAGCTGCATCTGAACGGCATTCGCTCAGCGCAAAAGGAGCCGCTGCTGCATCCCGCCGCGTATTACACGCTGAATTACGTTCCTGAATCGCGGCTGACCTTGAAGCCGTGAGGCAGGCGCATTCCGATTGCCGAGGCGGGAAGCTCTGACATTATTCAGCCGCCATGCGTCATCTGCCGATTGACCCGAAGCTCTTTGTCGAGAACCGCCAACGGCTCGCCTCTTTGCTGATGCCTAATTCGCTCGCGGTAGTGAACGCGAACGACGTTCTCCCGACGAACGCGGATGGGTCGTTGACGATGGTTCCCAACACCGATCTGTTTTACCTGACCGGCATCGAGCAGGAGGAAAGCTTGCTGGTGCTCTACCCGCAAGCGGATGACGAGAAGCATCGGGAGCTGCTGTTTTTGCGCGAGGCAAACCCGGAGATGGAGACCTGGGAAGGCCACAAGTTGACGAAGGATGAAGCGCGCGCGATCAGTGGCATTCAGCAGGTGCATTGGCTTTCCGAGTTTCCGAGGCTGTTCCACCGGTTGATGTGCGAATGCGAGCATGTGTATCTGAACACAAACGAACATAAGCGCGCGGTGGTCACGGTCGAGACGCGTGAGGCGCGGTTCGTTGCGGAGACAATTCGCAAATATCCGTTGCACGATTATCGGCGGCTGGCGCGGGAGTTGCACAAGCTCCGAGTGGTGAAGTCGCCGCTTGAAGTGGAGTTGATCCAAAAAGCGTGTGACATCACAGGGCGCGGGTTTGAGCGCGTGTTGAAGATGGTGAAGCCCGGAGTGGGGGAAATGGAAGTGGAGGCGGAGTTTGCGCATGAGTTTATCCGCAACCGCGCGCGCTTTGCGTATAACCCAATCATCGCGAGCGGCCGGAGTTCGTGCGTGCTGCACTACATCACCAACGAAGCGGAGTGCAAGGATGGGGACTTACTGTTGCTTGATGTGGCTGCAAGCTACGCGAATTATAATTCCGACCTGACGCGGACAATTCCGGTGAATGGCAAATTCACGCCGAGGCAGAAGGAAGTTTACAACGCTGTGCTGCGTGTGTTGCGCGGGTGCATCGCGGGGCTCCAGCCGGGCAAGCGCTGGAAGCAGTGGCAGGAGGAAGCGCAGAGGATGATCGAGGAGGAATGCCTTAAGCTTGGGCTGCTGAAGATCGCGGATGTCCGGAACCAGCATCCCGATCAGCCTGCGGTGAAGAAGTATTTCATGCATGGTGTGGGGCACCCTCTGGGGCTTGATGTGCATGATCTCGGATTGGTTACGGAACCGATGCAGGCTGGTTGGGTGATGACGGTGGAGCCCGGCATCTACATCCCTGAAGAAGGGTTTGGTGTGCGCCTGGAGAATGACGTTTTGATTGGCGAGAAATCGAACACTGATTTGATGGCAGGCATCCCCATTGAAGCTGATGAAATCGAAGCGCTCATGCAGGCTCGGTAAGTATTGGCTAGCTCTTCTTGTGCTGGCGCTCTTCGGCTTTCCCCTGCCCATACGCGCCCAGGAGGTCGTGCAGACGAACATTGCGCATCTTCGCACGCTGCACACGGCCGAGACTTACGCGCTGGAGGATCCTGTCACGTATTACTCGGTTGAGGGAGTCGTCACAACATTTGTGAACCTGGCGGATGCGCCTTCGTTCCTGTTTTACATTCAGGATAGCAGCGGGGGGATGCCGGTGTTTTGGCGGAACGCGGCCTTTGCGCCTGCGGCAGGAGACATGGTGCGAGTGACGGCGCGGCTCGCGCAATTCAACGGGCTGACGGAGTTGGTGCCGAACGGCACTGACCCTTCGACGGAGGTTACGATTTTGGATCCGGCGGGTGCGCCGCTGCCGACTCCGAAGTTATTGGATCTGCGCTCGACGCCGACGCAGTTCGAGTTGCTGGAAGGGTCGTTCGTGGTGGTTTCGAATGTTTACCTTGATCCTTCTGGAACGACGTTCAACCGCTCAGGGGAAACGGTCTTTTTCATGGAGAGCGCCTCTGGCTCGATTGGAGCGATGCGGGTGGATCGCCGCTCGCCATTGGCAGGGCAACCGAAACCCAAAGACCTGGTGACCATCTTCGGTGTGATGGGGCAATTCGACTCGTCGAGCCCTTATGACAGTGGCTACCAAATCTTTCCCACCCGCCTGGAGCATCTCGTGGCGGCGGAGCACAAGCCGCCGTTGGTTGCGTTCACCAACATCCTGAGCAACCTGGTGCGTCCGGGAATTCAGCCGACAAACACATTCACAGAGACGGCGCTGCTGCCGGGTGAAACCTTAAGGATCGAGTTTTCAGGGAAGCATCTGGAGAACGTGCCGTTCACGCTGAGGCCGGGTCCAGGCGCGCCTGTAGATGTTGTGTGGCAACTGCCTCGCGCCGAAGGGACGGAGCTGTCGGGAGCGGTGGAATTCACCGCAGCGCCTGTGCATTCAGGCACAGCCAAAGTCATCACATTGGAGGCGGCCACAGCGCATGCGACGAATCTCGCGAGCTGGCGTGTTTACATTCCTTCGCCGGTGGAGCAAGGGATTGTGCTTACTGAATTTCTCGCCAACCCGGCGCCGCCTAGCGTCGCTTACCCGAATCCGCTGAATCGCGCGGAGCGTCCTCCGGCAACGTCGCAGGATGAATATGTTGAGTTGGTGAACTTCGGGAGTTCGGCTGTGGACCTGAGCGGCTGGACGATAGGAGACACGCTTCAGATCCGGCATCTTTTTTCACCAGGCACGATTCTTCAGGCTGCGCAGGCGGCTGTGGTTTACGGCGGGCCGTTAACAGGGCTCGAACCGGTTTTGCCTGCGGGCGTTCTGGTGATGCCCACCAGCCACGGGGGCGAGCTTGGGTTTGGTTTGAACAACAGCGGCGGAGACACCATTTCCGTGCGCAACGCGCAAAACGAGCTGATCCTGCGTGTGCAATACACGGGCCTGCCGAGCACGGGCTCGCTTTCGCGCGTCCCCGACCGTGATGGAGCCTTTGTTCCACAGAACGCAGCCGGAGCAGCGGGGTTCACGCCGGGTTTGCGAGCGTCTGGCGAGGCGTGGATGGTAGTGGCCGATTCCGTTGGCGCGGTGCAAATCAGCGTGCAGCCTGACACTATTCGGTTGCACTGGGCTTCGCTGCCGGGCCGGAGTTATCGCGTGCTTGCGACGGCTGATCTCAGCATCGGCTTTGAGGTTGTTGCGAGCGACCTCACGTTTGCTAACGGTGTTGGAGAATTTGTTGAGCCTGCGGCGAGCGGCCAACGATTTTACCGCATCGAAATGCAGCAATAGTTTCAGCGCGAAACGCGAAAGCTCATTGGCGGCGCGGTCGTGAGGGCTTACGATTGGCGAACTCCCATGCGAATCCTTAGCCGTGCCGTTTGCCTTGCGTGTCTCGTCTTGCTTTCGACATTCGTTGAGAGCCAGGCCTCATCGGTGACTCGTCCGCCGGACACGTTCTTTGATTTAGTCCCAGCGAAACATAGAGAGTCAGCGCGCAAGTTTTACACCAAGCACTTGTCCGTTGATGGTTTGCCCGTGGCTGCGGCTGCGGAAGTCGATGATAAGGCTTTGCACCGCACACAGGAAATCGTGACCAATTTGCTCGCTGGCAGGCGCGATATCCTTCAGGCGATGGTCAGCAATCGCATGTATTTGATCATCATCGGCAAAGACCAGGTTTACACGGACATGCCGGAATATAGCGATCATCCAAACCCGGCATTCCAGAATGAGCGCGTGCGTGGAACGGGCGGGAGGCCGACGAGCTTCGGCGAGGAGAACGTGCTGTCACTCCCGTTGGATCGCTACGACGACGAGAGCATCGGTGTGCACGAGTTTTGCCACACGATTGATTCCACCCTGGCATCCATTGATAAGACCTGGCGCACGCGCCTCGATGAAGCGTATCGGAAAGCGCTCGCCAAAGGTTTGTGGAAGAACACCTACGCGGCGGGAAATGCGGCGGAGTTCTGGGCGGAGGCGGCGCAATCGTACTTCGACTGTAATCGGGTGAACAACTGGAACCATGGCCCCATCGGCACACGTGAGCAGTTGAAGGAATACGACCCGGAGACTTATGCGTTGGTGCACGAGACTTTCAACCTCAAGCCACATCAGGATTGGCGCTATTCTTGGCTGCAAAAACTGCCAAACGTGACAACGCCCCCCGCGCGGCTTCAGATCGATGCGCATTACCAGAAGTTTACCTGGGCTCGCGAATTCCCGGTCGTGAGCAAATCCGCGAGCGAGGAGTCCTTGCTTTCCGCGAACGATACGATTCGCAAAATGTTCGCGTACCGGCACGATATTCTGAAAGCCCTTATCAACGATGGCGCAAAGCTGGTTGTTCTTGGACCGGAAGATCGAATGGCCGATCTGCCAGAGCTTAAAGGGGAAACGAATGTTGACCTTTTGGCGCGCATCAAAGATTACGATTCAGCGAGCAAGCTGCTGGTCGTGGGCGAAGAACTCCTGCAGGTGAATGGGCGTTCCCATGTGATTGGATTGTTTGCCAGGGCTTCTTTTCAAATGACAGCTCATCGTTCTGTCGATCCGAATTGGGAACGGCGCGGCAACGCGGTGCAACAGTATGAACTTCGGGTGGAGCGCCTGGATTCGCGATTTGGCGCCAAGGTGGAGCAGTTGCATGCAGCGGCAACGTCGGGTGGAAAGTGGAAAGGATGCCCTGGAGCGGCGAGTCCCAATGCGTATTGGACCGAGGGGGTTCTGGCTTATTTCGATGCGGCAGGGCAACTCGCCACGCCCGTGGACGCCACTCATCCGATCGCCACGACAGAGATGCTTGAAAGGTACGACGCGAACCTTCTCCAGTTGGTAAAAGAGACGATGGCTTACGAAGGAAAGCCCGACTGGCGCTTCAAGGACTAGGAGCGGCTATGGTTGCGCCGGAGGCTGCGGATCAGCGAGAGCTTCCTTGAGTTGGGCGGGGGAGAATGGCTTCGCCAAACAGCGTTTCTGATGTTTCTTCAAAAAGATGTCGGTTGAGGCGTTGACCACATCGCCCGTCATGAATATCACCCGCTCGGCGTTTTTAGCGTCAGTGGCCAGCATTTGCTCGTAGAACTCTTTGCCGCCAAGGCCTGGCATTTTGAAATCGCAGAGAATCAAGTCGTAACGCTGTTGGGCGAGGCGCTTCAGAGCGGCTTCGCCATCGGACGCAGTGTCCACGCGGTAGCCCTCTGCTTCCAGGATCTCCCGAGTGAGTTGGAGAATGTGCTCCTCATCGTCAATGGCCAGCAGGCGCCTTGTGACCGCGCTTTTGAGGGAAGGCTTTGGCGCGGACTGCGCGGGCCTTTCAGTTTCGAGAGCCACGGGGGTCACAGGCAGCTCAATAATGAAGGTGGCGCCTTCGCCCGGCTTGCTCAGCGCGCGGATGCTTCCGCCATGCTCCTGGATGATGCCGTAGCTGAGGCTGAGACCCAGGCCGGTTCCTTTGCCGACCTCCTTCGTGGTGAAAAAGGGGTCGAAGATGCGTGAAAGATTTTCGGGCGCGATTCCTGGACCGTTGTCCTGGAAAGCAACCCGCAACTTTTCACCAACTTTCGAGGTGGTGATAACAATGGCTGCATTTGGCCTGCCCTCCATGGCGTGGCGAGCATTGTTGATGATGTTTAAAAAGACCTGCTGCAGCTGATGGCTGTCTGCAGAGACCCGCGGAAGCGCAGGATCAAAGTTTTTGGTGACATCGATGTTGCTGGTGCGCAGCTCGTATTGAAGCAGATCAACGACCGATTCCAGCACGTCGTTAAGGCTGACGGGGCGACGCTCTGGAGGATGCTGGCGTGAAAAGCTCAACAGGTTCTGCACGATCCGCTGGCAACGCATGGCGCTTTGCACAATGCGCCGGGAGTAGGTCTTCTGGGTCGCAACATCAACCTCGGCGTCGTTCAAAAGCTGCGCGTAGCCAACCACTCCGGTGAGAGGATTATTAAGCTCATGTGCAACTCCCGCCACGAACTCGCCTATGATTGAGAGCTTCTCGCTCTGCACCAACTGGGCGCGCGTGGTTTGAAGTTTTTTGACTGTCTCTTCAAGTTGATTGCGGGACGCAGTCAAATTCTCGGTCATCTGGTTGAAGGTGCGAGCGGTATCGCCCAACTCATCATTGGTGGAAACGGGCACGCGCCTGCTAAAGTCGCCTCGCCCGACCGCCTCCGCGCCATCACGCAAATCACGGATAGGCTGCGTGACCTTTCGAATTAACACCCAAAGCACAAGCGCAGCCAAGCCAGCGCCACAGACACTGGCCCACATCAATGTGTTCTGGGTGGCGCGCAGTAGTTGATACGGTTGCTCATATGAGGAGAGCAGCACGTAGCCGAGATTTCCTTCACCGTGGCCCGCGTCCAGAACGCTCGCGCGCCAAAAGAAATGCTCGCCTGCCAGCACTATGCGCTCGCCTTGTGTGTCAACGCGCCCGTTGTGCCCAAGCTGCTTCACCTCCTCGCGCAAGGCTTTGACCTTGGCTTCCTGAGAGAGGGTGGAGAGAGCGATTTTGCCATCAGCAAGAAACGCAATGTCACTGCCGGTTATCTGGCGAATGTCGTTTGCGACGGTCTGGCCGAGTTCATTTGCGTAGCTCAGAACGGCGTTGATGTGGCCGCTGACTTCCACAGGCACGGAAACAAGATGATACAACCGCTGCCGAACCGAAACGATCCCTTGCGCAGGGGCGCGGGTTTCGCTCGCTTTCTTCACAGAGGTTGAAATGCGCGATGCTAATTCCGCTAGATCGGTTTGCGGATGCAGGGCGGAGCTTGCCTGAATGTCACTCTGCAGTGAGGTGAAGATGATCGCGTCGGCCCCAAGCCGTTGTGCATCGAGATCCTTTAGGAAATCAGCGAAGAACTTTTGGAGCGTTGGCCGATCGTCCAGGGTGGAGATGGCTTTGACCCGCGGTTCAGTGGCCAGGTTGCGATAGCGGGAAAGGAGGTTCTCCTGATGAATTGTTTGGAAGCGCTTGAATACCTTGTTCGCCGTGGCCAAACGCTCCTGGGCATCCGACTCGAACTGGCGGGTGACACGCTGACCAATGGCCCAGGTCGTGATGCCCATCAAAATGATGAGCAGCGTTACGACCGGCAGCAGAATCTTGGTTTGAAACGTGATTCGCATAACCGTGAGCAGGCGCTCACTGCTTGTTGGCAAACCCAAGGGTGAAATCGACTCTAACTTCCCCATCGGCAGGAACGGTGACCTGCTTAACCTGGCTGGGCACGCGCTCGTGCCAGGCCTTCAATTTATAAACGCCCGCAGGGACGTTGGTAATCACGTAACGATTGCGGGCATCGGTCGCGGCAAAGTAGGGCGTCTCCAACGCCAGGACGATGCAGTGCATTTCCTTGTGAATGGAGCAGAAGATGTCCACACGGCCCGGCTTGTCGAACAGCACCGTCTTTTTTGCGTTGTCATCGCTTTTGTAAAGACCGAGGTCGAACTCTTTGGCCTCAGAGATGGAAAAGACGTTGTGGTAAATCTCGTCGCGATTCGGCCACTCAACAGTCGTGCCCACAAGGACGGGCAGCACGTGGGGGCGGAAAGTGGCGTCTTTTTGGGTGACGATCTGAACAGGCTTTTCGGGGGGCTTGGGAGCGCTCGCTGGCGCCTCGTCCACATAGACGACGAAGTCCTTTAGCTCGTTGTAATTCACCTTCTCGGCGAACTTGAATTTGCGGCTGTCGTACTTGCCGCCCAGTTGCTCAGCCTCCGCGCGGCCTTTTGCTGTGACAACGCCGACAATTGTGCCCGCATAGGTTGAGAACGCGAGGCACAGGCCGACAACGAATGGCAGAGCCGGAACTGGCGCCAAACTGTTCATAGTTAAAAGCCGAACGCAACCTCAGCGCCGAAAAGGTCAGTCTTGCGGCCTCTGCCGCCCAGCATTTGACCCTCTTCGTGGCTGAATTCGGTTTTTAACACAAGATTCTGCCGAAAGCGATAGCCCAATCCAATGCTCAAGCGCCACAGCTCATCTGTGAGTGTTGAGTTGTTAAACATAAACGGACCAAACGCCCCCAAGCCCACCAAGGGCAAACCATCGTCGGCCACAATTTGGCTGAAGCGCGCGGCGGTGTAGAACTTCTTCGTCAGGTTTTGGAGACCCTCGGCAGTGTAGTAAAATGCTGTTCGCTCGTCTGCCATCACGGGTGCATTTTCATGGGCGCGCAGCGCGCCACCCCACACCTTCAGGTGGCCACGAGGGACACGGGCTTGCAGGTCGATTTGATAGATTTCACCGCCGAAGATGGTTGCACCGGGATCAATCCCGCGCAGAAACCCTCCTCCAAACCACACCTCAGACAACATATCGCGGCCCACCGTCAGGTCTCCTGTCCGCATGGCGCTGGCGCTCGCATGAAGCCACTGAGTTGGATCATACGATATGCGCGCAATGACAGCCTTGTCGCTGTCATAGTCGCGAAGCAAGGGATGGCCGCCGTTTTGGACTGCGGCCACGTAGCTCACTTTGCCGAAGGAGCCGTAGAGTTCCACTCCCTCGTCCACTCCCCAGATGTCACTGAGCGATCGCGAGATGAGCGGATTATCAATGACGTCGCGGGTGAGATATTCCTCGCCGAACGGAATGTCGAAGCGGCCGATGCGGACATTCAACCAACGGTCGCGATTGAACAAACGGGAGACGTTCTCGAAATCGACATACAGTTCGCCGAGTTCGGGCCGGTCTTTGTCGGTGTCGCGAGTGGTGAGGTTGAGTTCTGTGAAAAGGTAAACGTTGTCGTGCAGTTCGGCATCGAGAAAGAGTCGAGCCTCGTTCACGCGAAACTCGGAATTCGGGTAAGCGCCGTTGGCGCTGGTGTCCATGAAGCCAACGGCGCCTTCGCCGCTGAAATTCAGGCGTGAGCGGGAGACACGGTCGAAGAAGCGCTCCGTGAAAGAGGGCTCGGGGATAGCGGCCGAAGCGGGGGCTGCGCTGATTCGCTTGCCGAGTTCGTCTAAAGTTTTCTGCTGATCAGCAACCTGCCTCTGGAGAGCGCGATTGTGTTCGCGAAGTTGCTCCAGCTCTTTGCGAAGGTCCGCGATGGGGTCAGGGTCTGCTGCCGAGACGGGAATAGCCGCTATGAAGATAGCGGCTCCAAGGACAGCTGCAGCTCTCGCCAGTTTGGCTGCCATGAGGTTGGCGCAGCATCCGGGCAAAGGCTGATGCGTGCAAGCCTTTCCAGATGAGGCGGCAACCAAATGGGGCTTACATCACCGGCACACTGCGGCGGCGTTGCTGAACCTTGTTGTACGTCTTGAACGCAAACAGCGCCAGCGGCATGGCGGTTTGGAGCAGTTCTAAAATATTGAAGTTCTTCTCAACCTTCGGCTCACGAACGACGGGCTGGACGATCAACTGCTCCTCTGAGATCTCGTCCTCGTCTGAGCTGCTGGCGATGATTGCGCCGACAACCAAGCCTGCGAGAGCAGCGACTCCCACAGCTTTCCAGGCGTTCTCGTGCACGTAAGCGTCTGTCACGGCGGCAGCGCGTTTGCTTTTATCAACCACGCTGGCTTGCACCTCCTGCATGGTGTATTTGCCGCTCGCGATTCCTTCGCGAATTTTCTCGGCCATTTTGTGCAACTCTGCTTTTGATGATTCCAAAGTCATGTTCATACCCCCTCCTTTTGCGCATCCAAGGTAGGAAATCGAACGGCGCGCGGCTATCAGGGGTGCGCCCGTAATGAGCTTCGGCGTCAGCCCGACCAAGGTCGGGCATGAAAATTTGGTGGCAGCCGGGGAGGATTAGGCGGCAACGGTGTAAACCTTCAGCCGCCCCCACGCTGGCCACGCGCCATCTTTGCGGTGCTGACCGTTCGCTGATCCAAGGATCAAAAATTTTCCGTCGGCTGTGAAACGTGCCTGCGTGATGCGGTTCTTAGTGTCGATCGATTCGACCAGACTGCCATCCTCAGTTTTGAAGACCGCTGCGTTCCAGGTTCCTTGCGCCTGCTTGCCGGCCATCACGAAATGTTTGCCATCGGGATGCCACGCGAGCGCTTCCATCAATCCGGAGCCATGCTGGCCATCTTTGATTTCGTCCAGCTTTTCGCCTTTGCGCCAATCCCAGCGCTGCCAGGTCATCTTGCCGTTCCCCGCCATGGGATCTGTCATCCCGCCCATGCCGCAGCCAATCAGAGCTTTGCCATCGGGTGAAAAGGCCAGAGCGTATATTCCGCCGCAGTAATGATGTGTTTTGATGGATCCCCAGGAAGTGAAATCGGGCGAAACCCATTTGGAAACAGGCTCCTCACTTCCAGTGACTTCCCACACGCGCACCTCGCCCATCATATTGCCTGCGGCAACGTGCCTGCTGTCGGGACTGAATGCGCAGCTCAAGACGGGCGGCAGATGGGCTCGAGCTATGATCAGAGCGCCACTTCCGGTGTCGTAAACTTTTACGCACGGTTCCGGCGCTTCGGCGGGCTCGTACTTCCAACCGCCTGGGAGGTACTGTCCGCTCACGCTTGCAAGGCGAGAGCCGTCCGGGGAGAGGGCGAGTTGCCAAGACCAGAAGGAGTGTGCCTTTACCTTCCGCGTGCTGCGCCGCGACTCGACATCATGCCAGATGAGCTGTCCATCGTAGCCGCCGGAGATCAGTGTCTTGCCGTCGGGAAGAAGCACGCAACCGCTCGCGTAGGAATCGTGCTTTGTCTCGAACGGGCGCGTCGTGCCGGAGGCGATCTCAACTTCATAGATGACGCCATCCACGCAAGCTGCATAAGCGCGAGCGCCGTCCGGGCTGAGGGCGAGACCGAGAATGCCTGTGTCGAGCTTGTGATCGTGAGAGAGGGTGAGCTTCATATTCAGGCGAGCAGTTCGCTGATGACTGCAGCTTTGTTCTCCACGCGGTGGAACGTCGGCATGCCTGGCAAATCATATTCCGCATACGGATCGATGCCGAGCGCCTTGAAGATCGTCGCGAAGAGGTTCTGCTCGTTGTATGGCTTTTCAATAACATCCACGCCGTCAATGTCCGTCGCGCCGGTAATGACGCCGCGTTTCAAACCGCAGCCGGTCATCATCATGCTCCAAGCGTTGGGATAATGATCGCGCCCGCGCGCTGCATTCAACCATGGCGTGCGGCCGAACTCGCCCATGGCTATGACCAGCGTTGAATCCAGAAGCCCGCGCTCATCCAGGTCAGTGATCAGGTTGAACAGCACACGGTCCAACTCAGGCACGAGCATTTGGTGAATCTCGTGCTGGAAGACGTGGTTGTCCCAATTCATGCCGTTCGCGACCATCACGAAAGGAGCGCCGTTTTCGACGAGATGCCGCGCCATCAGCGTGTGCTGCGCAAAGCTCCCGGGGCCGTAACGCTCCCGATCTTTGGCTGGCAGTTTGTTCACGTCGAACAGGTGCGCGCTGGCGCTCATGCCTTTCAAGCGCTCGAAAGCAGCATTTTGGCTGCGCGCGATCGTGCTTCGCCGATCGCGCTCGAATTTACGGGTGAGGAAGCGCCGCAGTGTTTCACGACTTTCCTTGTCGTGCGTGGGAAGGGACTCCTCGGCGTCGTTAATGAATTGCGTGTATTCGCCGCCGAGGCGAACGGGCGCGTGCTCCGCGCCGAGCCAACCCGCCCAATTGCCAGCCTTGAAAGTTTCGAATTCGTTTCCGCCAGGAATGGGGTCGATGAAGATGAAGTTCGGCAGCGCGGAGTCGAGTTGGCCAACGGCTTGGGAAATAGCGCTGCCTAGCGTCGGGCGCGTAAAGCCGGGCCGCTCCGGGTTGC
>Ga0196963_10002243_pt1 | contig 11879 bp, 7 predicted proteins | sample S1_5metaG_FD_148600 | JGI IMG/M metagenome (GOLD analysis project Ga0196963, IMG submission 148600) | Soil microbial communities from Anza Borrego desert, Southern California, United States - S1_5 | ecosystem: Environmental > Terrestrial > Soil > Desert | place: USA: California | collected... | reverse complement strand
CACTGTAGCCGCCGTCCCAGTAGGCGCAGCCGTCGATCACCACGGCCGGCTGCAGCATCGGCAGGCAGGCGGAGGCCAGCACCGCCTCCAGCCGGAGTTCGTCGCGCGCGAAGAGCCGCAGCCGGCCGGTGGCGGCTTCGGTCGCCGCGATGTGCAGCTGCGGGCCGCGTGTTGCGCGCAGCCGTTCGAAATCGACCTGCGCCGACAACAGCGCACGCAGCGGATCGGCGTCGGGCGAGCTGCGCTGGTACGGCGACACCAGGCGCGACCACTGCATCCACCAACGCGCCATCGGCGTCAGCGTGGTGTTCGCGCCCTCACCGACGGTGAGCCATTCGAAGGGCACGCGCGTGCCCACCGCATGCCAGAAGCGTTGCAGCGCGGCACGCGCCCCTTCGCGCCCACCGTCCAGCAGGCCGTGTGCCAGCACCACGGCATTCATCGCGCCCGCGCTGGTGCCGCTGATCGCGTCGATGGTGTGCGGGCTGCGCTCGAGCAAAGCATCGAGCACGCCCCAGGTGAAGGCGCCGTGCGCACCGCCGCCTTGCAATGCCAGCGCAAGGCGGGGGCGTCGGCGCAAGGGCAACCAGCGCATCGTTCGGACTCCTGTGGCTACCGCAGCGGGCAGCGATCGGTGGCGATCGCAAGAAGCGCGCCGTCCGGCGCCTCGATCCAGCCGCGGGCCTGCAGGCGCGTGGGCTGCGCGGTCTCGGGCCAGCGCAGGGCGCGCAGGTGGCTGGTTGCCCGGCCGCTGCGCAATGCCTCCAGTGGCAGTGGCCCGGCCACCGAGCGCACCAGCTGCCGTTCCGCCACCGAGCCTTCGGTGTTTGCAGGAATCAGCTCCACCAGCGCCAGCCACGCGCTGCTGCCGGCGGGCACGTGGCCGCGGGCTTCGAGGCGCAGGCCGAAGTAGCCGTTCCAGGCCGGACCGGATTGCACGCTGAACTTGAGGCCCGTGGCGCGCGGCAGCGTGCTGCGCACCGTGAGCATGTGCGTGCCCGTGGGCGACGGGCCGCCGGCGCGCTGTGCACGCTCCTGCGCGTCGGTGTTCGCGGCGGCGGCCAGCGGCGCGTCGCCGCCGGCGGCAGTCAGCGCGATCCAGTCGAAGAGCCACGTGCGCACGGGCGCGGCCGCGACATCGACGGCCGACCAGCAGTCCATGCAGTCGGCGCTGATGAAGCGCTCGACCACCGCGGCGCCCGCCCCGGGACACGCGGGCGCCGTGACGGCTTGTGCGCTGGCCGCGCCGGCAGCCCACAAGAGCCCGGCTCCTAGAATGACTCGATGCATGAGACGCATTCTGACCGCGGCCCCGGCGCGCCCGAGGGCACCGGGTCTTTGCTGCACAACCTGAATCCCGAGCAGCTGGCCGCGGTGACGCTGGGCCCCGAGCCGGCGCTGATCCTCGCCGGTGCCGGCTCCGGCAAGACCCGCGTGCTGACCACGCGCATCGCATGGTTGATGGCCACCGGCCAGGTCTCGCCGGGTGGGCTGATGGCGGTCACCTTCACCAACAAGGCGGCCAAGGAGATGCTGACGCGGCTGTCGACCATGCTGCCGGTGGCCGTGCGCGGCATGTGGATCGGGACCTTCCACGGCCTGTGCAACCGCTTTTTGCGCGCGCACTGGAAGCTGGCGGACCTGCCGCAGTCGTTCCAGATCCTCGATTCGGGCGACCAGTTGTCGGCGGTGAAACGCATCATCAAGGCGATGGGGCTGGACGAGCAGCGCTTCGTGCCGAAGCAGGTGGCGTGGTTCATCGCGGGGGCGAAGGAAGAGGGCCAACGTCCAAAGGACGTGGATGCGCGCGACCCGCAGGCGCGCAAGATGGTCGAGATCTACCAGGTCTACGAAGACCAGTGCCAGCGCGAGGGCGTGGTCGACTTTGCGGAGCTGATGTTGCGCACGTATGAACTGCTGCGCGACAACGATCCGCTGCGCGAGCACTACCAGCGCCGCTTCCGCCACGTGCTGGTCGACGAGTTCCAGGACACCAACCGGCTGCAGTACCGCTGGCTGAAGATGTTCGCGCCACCCGAGAACGCGCACGACGGGCCCGGCGGCCAGGCGGTGTTCGCGGTGGGCGACGACGACCAGAGCATCTACGCTTTCCGCGGTGCGCGCGTCGGCAACATGGCCGATTTCGAGCGCGAATACCGCGTGCGCCAGGTCGTCAAGCTGGAACGCAACTACCGCAGCTTCGGCAACATCCTGGATTCGGCCAATGCGCTGATCGCGCACAACACCCACCGCCTGGGCAAGAACCTGCGCACCGAGGCCGGCCCCGGCGAGCCGGTGCGCATCAGCGAATCGACCAGCGACTACGCCGAGGCGCAGTGGCTGCTGGAGGAGGCGCAGCAGCTGCACCGCAGCGGCGTGGCGCGCAGCGAGATCGCGGTGCTGTACCGCAGTAACGCGCAAAGCCGTGTGATCGAGAGTGCGCTGTTCAACGCCGGCATTCCGTACCGCGTCTACGGCGGCCTGCGCTTCTTCGAGCGCGCGGAAGTGAAGCATGCGCTGGCCTACCTGCGGCTGATCGAGAACCCGGACGACGACACCTCGTACCTGCGGGTCGTCAACTTCCCGGCGCGTGGCATCGGTGCCCGCACGGTCGAATCGCTGCAGGACGTGGCCCGCGCCCAGCAGCAAAGCCTGTACCGCAGCGTAGCGGCCGTGGGCGGCAAGGGCGGCGCGAACCTGGCCGGCTTCAATGCACTGATCGAGGGCCTGCGCGCCCGCACCCGCGGCCTGACGCTGCGCGAGATCATCGGCGAGGTGCTGTCGGCCAGCGGATTGGTGGAGTTCTACCGCACCGAGAAGGAAGGCGCGGAGCGCATCGAGAACCTGGAGGAACTGGTCAATGCGGCCGAGGGCTTCGTGACGCAGGAAGGCTTCGGCAAGGACGCGATCGCGCTGCCGGTCGACGAGCATTCGCCGGGCGCCATCGCCGCCGGCGTGCCGCATGCCGTGGCCAGCGTCGACCTGACGCCCGACGCCGAGACCGGCGAGATCCTGTCCCCGCTGGCCGCATTCCTGACGCATGCCGCGCTGGAAGCGGGCGACAACCAGGCGCAGGCGGGCCAGGACGCGGTGCAACTGATGACCATCCACTCCGCCAAGGGGCTGGAGTTCGACTGCGTCTTCATCACCGGGCTGGAAGAGGGCCTGTTCCCGCACGAGAACTCGATGTCGGACAGCGACGGGCTGGAGGAAGAGCGGCGGCTGATGTACGTGGCGATCACCCGCGCGCGACAGCGCCTCTACCTCAGCTTCAGCCAGACTCGGCTGCTGCATGGCCAGACCCGCTACAACGTCAAGAGCCGTTTCCTCGACGAGTTGCCCGAGGGGGCGCTGAAGTGGCTGACGCCGAAGACCCAGGGCTTCGGCTCGGGCTATGCCCGCGAATACCAGAACGCCTGGTCGCGCGGCGCGGGCTTGGGTTCGGTGGTTGGCGCGGGCCGCGTTGCCGGGCGGCCGGCCTACGCCGCGCCGACGCCGCCGGCTCCCACCTGGACCAAGCCGAAGGAGGCGCATGGCCTGCGCGTCGGCCAGGCGGTGTTCCACAACAAGTTCGGCGAGGGCGTGGTGCTGACGCTCGAAGGCAGCGGCACCGATGCCCGGGCCCAGGTCAACTTCGGTCGCCACGGCGCCAAGTGGCTGGCGCTGTCGGTGGCCAAGCTCACGCCGGTGGAGTGACGCCGGGCGCAGCCGGCTCGCTGTCGGGCTCAGCGCCGAAGCTGTCGGCGAACATGAACCACAGCGAGACGTAGAACGCCGCACTCAGCGCGATCGACAAGGCCGCGGTCAGCAGCGCCGCGAGCGCCGCGGTGCCGGTGGCCGCGCTCAGCAGCGCGCCGATCAGCGTGGTGACCAGCGTGGCCAGCACTGCGGTGCCCAGCCAGCCCAGGCAGTAGACCGCGAAGGCGCCCTTGGTGCGCCACAGCGCCAGCGTGCTGGAAAAGAGCGCCTGGCCGGCCGACTGTCCGCCCCAGTGCACCAGTGCCAGCGCATGCCAGTAGGGAATCGACAGCAGCGCGTACAGCAGGTAGGCGGTGTCGCGCGCGCGGGTGACGGCAGGCAGGCTCAGCACGGCCATGATGTCGGCCGGCGTTCCTTCGCTGGACTTCAGGGTCTTCAGCGCCTCCAGCACGTCGTCGCCGGCTGACCAGAAGGCCAGCATGCCAATGCCGGCGACCAGCGCGCCGAACATGAGGCACAGCAGCAGCATGGTGCGCCGGCGCGGCGGTGGCTCGCGCCACAGCGCCAGCAAGTGTCCGAAGCGGACGCGGCCGCCGGCCATCGCTTCACGCGTGGCGAGCATGAAGACCAGCGACAGCAGAGGAAAGCTGCCGATGAACAGCAGCGGTCCGACGAGCGGCACCAGCAGCGTGAGCGCCGCCAGGCCCAGGAAGGCGACGAAGAGCGCGCAGAAGGCCAGCGGCTGCCGCACGAAGATTTGCAGCCCGGCGCGCAGCCATTGGCTGCCCTGCCGCGGCGTGACTTGCCGGAGTCGAAGTCCCATGCGTGGTGGTCGGAGTAGGGGCGGCTCAGCGCGCCGGGTGCCAGGGGTTGTCGATGCGTTCGCGCAGCACGCGTTCGAAGTGCGCCGGGTCCTTCGGGTTCAGCAGTGAGGCTTCACGCGGCAGGTGCCAGTCCGACAGGCGCGACAGCCAGAAGCGCAGCGCCGCCGCGCGCAGCAGTGCGGGCAGCAGGCGCTGCTCGCTGCTCGCCAGCGGCCGCTCCAGTTCGTAGGCATCGATCAAGGCGGCCGCGCGGGCTTCGTCGAGGCGGCCGCTGTCCAGGTCGATGCACCAGTCGTTCAGGCACACCGCCAGGTCGTAGCCGAAGGTGTCGGTGCCGGCGAAGTAGAGGTCGAAGCAGCCGGTGAGCTTCTCGTGGCCGGGCAGGCCGTCGAACAACACGTTGTCGCGGAACAGGTCGGCGTGCACGGCGCCGCGCGGCAGTGAGCGGTAGGCGGGTGAGGCGGCGAGCTGGCGCTGGAAGTCCAGTTCTTCGGCCAGCAGCGCGGCCTGCGGTCCTTCCATGTGCGGCAGCACCAGCGGCGTGATGGCCTCCCACCACGGCAGGCCGCGCAGGTTGGCTTGCGACAGCGGGAAGTCGGCCACGGCCAGGTGCATGCGGGCGAGCAGGTGGCCCAGCTGCGCGCAGTGGTGCAGGTCCGGCGCCAGCTGGTGCGACCCGGGCAGCGCATTCACCAGCGCCGCCGGCTTGCCGGCCACCAGGTGAAGGATCTCGCCTCGCTCGTCGGCATGCGGTTCCGGCACCGGCAGGCCGCGGCGTGCCAGGTGCTGCATCAGCCGCAGGTAGAAGGGCAACTGCTCGGCCGTGAGGCGCTCGAACAGCGTCAGCACCCAGCGGCCCTCGCTGCTGTCGACGAAGTAGTTGGTGTTTTCGATGCCGCTGCCGATGCCCTGCAGGTCGTGCAGGGTGCCGGCGCCGAGCCGGGTGAGCAGCGCGGCCGCGTCGGCGCGACTGACTTCGGTAAAGACCGCCATGAGGAGTGAGCTTAGGGGCGCGAAGGACGCGCGATGGCGAGCCTGGACATCCGCGGGATTCTAAGCAAGGGGCCAGCGCACAATCGGCGCCTTCCGGCGCGCGGCAGAGGTCTTTACGCCGCGGCCACCCAAGGTCACCCGTCCATGAGCGAATCCACAGACACCGCCCCGATCCTGCTGCTGGTCGATGGCTCCAGCTACCTGTACCGCGCCTACCACGCGCTGCCCGACCTGCGTGGGCCGGACGGCTTTCCCACCGGCGCGATCCACGGCTTCATCGCGATGATGAGCAAGCTGCGCGGCGACGTCGGCGCGGGCCACGCGGTGTGCGTCTTCGATGCGTCGGGGCCCACCTTCCGCGACGAGTGGTACGACCAGTACAAGGCGAACCGCTCGCCGATGCCCGACGACCTGCGCCTGCAGATCGGTCCGATCCACGAGGTGGTGCAGCTGCTGGGCTGGCCCATCCTCGAGGTGCCCGGCATCGAGGCCGACGATGCGATCGGCACGCTGGCCTGCATCGGCGTCACCCACGGCCACCAGGTGCTGATCTCCACCGGCGACAAGGACATGGCGCAGCTGGTGAACGACAAGGTCACGCTGATCAACACGATGAGCAACGAGCGGCTGGACGTGGAGGGCGTGAAGGCCAAGTTCGGCGTGGCGCCGGATCGCATCGTCGACTACCTGACGCTGATCGGCGATGCGGTGGACAACGTGCCTGGCGTCGACAAGGTCGGTCCAAAGACGGCGGCGAAGTGGATTGCCGAGCACGGCTCGCTCGACGGCGTGATCGCCGCAGCCGGCAGCATCAAGGGCGTGGCCGGCGACAACCTGCGCAAGGCGCTGGATTGGCTGCCGATGGGCCGCAAGCTGGTCACGGTGCGCTGCGATTGCGAGCTGGCGCAGCACATCCCCGGCTGGCCGGCGATCGAGCAGCTGGCGCTGCGCGAAGTCGATCGCACGGGGCTGCTGGACTTCTACCAGCGCTATGGCTTCCGCGCCTGGCGCAAGCAGCTCGAAGCAGACATGGGCCTCGCTTCGGCCGACGTTGCCGCGCCGGCCCGTGCCCCGGCCGCCGACCTGCCGCCGCCGCCCAGCTTCGAGATCAAGCGCCTGTACGAGTCCATCTTCACGATGGAGCGCCTGCAGCACTGGATCGGCTTGTTGCGTGCCGCGCCGCTGGCGGCGCTGGACACCGAGACCGACTCGCTGGATCCGATGCGCGCGCGCATCGTCGGCCTGTCCTTTGCGGTGACGCCGGGCGAGGCGGCCTACGTGCCGCTGTGCCACAACTACGGCGATGCGCCCGACCAGTTGCCCGTGGACGAGGTGCTGGCCGCGCTGAAGCCCTGGCTGGAAGACGAGGCGGCGCCCAAGGTCGGCCAGAACATCAAGTACGACACCCACGTGCTGATGAACCACGGCATCCAGGTGCGCGGCTGGCGCCACGACACGCTGCTGGAGAGCTACGTGGTCGAGGCGCACCTCAACCACAGCCTCGAGCGGCTGGCCGATCGCCACCTGGGCCGCAAGGGCCTGAGCTACGAGGACGTCTGCGGCAAGGGCGTGAACCAGATCCCGTTTTCGCAGGTCGACGTGGCGCGGGCCACCGAGTACAGCGGCGAGGACAGCGAGATGACGCTGCAGGTGCACGAGGTGCTCTACCCGCGGATCGCAGCGTCCGAAGGGCTGAAGCGGGTGTACGAGGAGATCGAGATGCCGGTCTCCGGGATCCTCACCCGCATCGAGCGGCGCGGCGTGCTGATCGACAGCGCGCTGCTGGCGCGCCAGAGCCGCGAGCTGGCCGAGCGCATGCTGGCGCTGGAGCAGCAGGCCTACGAGATCGCCGGACAGCCCTTCAACCTGGGCTCGCCTAAGCAGATCGGCGAGATCCTGTTCAGCCCCGAGCGCCTGGCGCTGCCGGTGAAGAAGCGCACCGCCTCGGGCGCACCGTCCACCGACGAAGAGGTGCTGGCCGAGCTGGCGGCCGACTACCCGCTGCCGGCCAAGATCCTGGAACACCGCAGCCTGGCCAAGCTGAAGGGCACCTACACCGACAAGCTGCCGCAGATGGTGAACCCCGACACCGGCCGCGTGCACACCACCTACGGCCAGGCGGTGGCAGTGACCGGGCGGCTGGCCAGCAACGACCCCAACCTGCAGAACATCCCCATCCGCACGCCGGAAGGCCGGCGCGTGCGCGAGGCCTTCATCGCGCCGCCGGACCACGTGATCATGTCGGCCGACTACTCGCAGATCGAGCTGCGCATCATGGCCCACATCAGCGGCGATCCCGGCCTGACGCGCGCCTTCGCCGAGGGCATGGACGTGCACCGCGCGACCGCGGCCGAGGTCTTCAACCTGGCGCCCGACGCGGTCACCAGCGAGCAGCGCCGCTACGCCAAGACGATCAACTTCGGCCTGATCTACGGCATGGGCGCGTTCGGCCTCGCACAGTCGCTGGGCATCGAGCAGAAGGCGGCACGCGACTACATCGAGCGTTATTTCGCGCGCTTCGCCGGCGTCAAGCGCTACATGGACGAGACCAAGGCGCGGGCCGCGCAGCTGGGCTACGTGGAGACGCTGTTCGGCCGCCGCATCGAGCTGCCCGATATCCGCGGCGGCAACGGCCCGCGCCGCGCCGGCGCCGAGCGCCAGGCCATCAACGCGCCGATGCAGGGCACGGCGGCCGACCTGATCAAGCTGGCAATGATCGCCGTGCAGAAGGCCATCGATGCGTCGGGCGTCAAGACCGCGATGGTGATGCAGGTGCACGACGAGCTGGTGTTCGAGGTGCCGAGGGAAGAGCTGGAATGGGCCCGCACCGAGGTGCCGCGGCTGATGGCCGGCGTGGCGCCGCAGATGAGCGTGCCGCTGTTGGCGGAAGTGGGGGTGGGAGCGAACTGGGACGAGGCCCACTGACCTGCCGGCCCCGGCTGCAAGCCGAGTGGCGCGGCTAGCGTGGGCGAGCGAGGTAGCGCCGCAGTTCCTCGAAGCTGATGTGGCCGCTGCGCGCGGCATCGATGCGGTCGAAGTGTTCGGCCACGAAGCCGAGACCGGCGCCTTGCGCCTGGCTGCGCGACAGCGTGCCGAAGCCGGGTGCGTCCGCGGCCTCGAAGCGGCGGCGCAGCTTGTCCAGCGCCAGCGCCTGCAATGCGGGACCGGCCGGCGATGGGCGGCCGTCCGGCACGCGGGCATGCGGCGGCAGCCAGGGGTCGGCGCGCTGCACGGCAAGGTCGGGCTGGGCGGCGGCCGTGCCGGCCGACAGCGCCGCGGCCAGTATCATGCAAAGCGAGCGGCACGTCATGGTGCAGTCCTCAGCGTGCGGTAGAACTCGCCCAGCGCGGCCCGCTGCGCGCGGCGCGAGGCATCGTCCAGGTAGGTCATGTGGCCGCCGGCCACGTGGTGCACGGTGACGGTCGGCCGCGGTCCCAGCCGGCGCAGGTCCAGTGCGGTCTGGTGGACCGGCGTTGCCAGGTCATGCCAGCCGTTCAGCGACAGCACGCGCAGCCGCGGATTCAGCAGCAGCGCGGCGGCCAGGTCCGGGATGGCGTCGGGCAGGTTGCGGCCGTCGTGCCGCCACTGCCAGTGCTCGATCGCGTTGCTGAAGGAGACGTAGGGCGCGCTGCTGCGGTAGTTCAGCTGTTGCGCCAGCAGCTCGTTGATCGCGGTGACGAAGGGCGCATTGACGACCGTGAGCGATGGGTCGCCGTCGCGCGCCAGCGGGCCGTTGGCGGCACCGGCGATGCGGGCGTCGTAGCGGCCGAGCAGCTGGCCGGGCAGCAGGCTTTCGCGGTAGGTGCCGGGCCGCAGGTTGAACGCGCTGTGCCAGGTGGTCGCGCTGGCGCCGCTCAGCGCGCTCAGCTCGCTGATCAGCGTGGTGTCGGGCTGGCCGGTGCCGGCGATGAAGGCGGCCACGGCGGGGCCGTAGCGCTGGTCGGCGAAGGACATCGCATTCAGCACGAAGGCGCCGACGTTCGCCGGCGCCGGGCTGGCCAGGCCGAAGTGTGCCGCCGTGGCCGCGTAACTCGGGAGATAGCCGGCGCAGCTGATGCCGGCCTGCGCGGTGACGGCGCAATTGCTGTTGTAGTCCAGGACGGACGACAGCAGCACCACGCCATCCAGGCCGACGCCGGCGGCCTCCAGCTCTTCGGCCAGCACGGCGGCGCGCAGCGCGCCGTAGGACTCGCCGAAGACCACGCGCGGGGAGGCCTGTCGGCCGTTGGCCGCGAGGTAGCGGGCGATGAAGTCGCGGAACACGCGTGCATCGCTGTCCACGCCCCAGAAGCTGCGGTTCGTCGCCGGCGCGATGGCCTGCGACTGCCCGGTGCCGACCGCGTCGACGAACACCAGGTCGGTGACGTCCAGCAGCGTCTCGGCGTTGTCCACCAGCGGGAAGCGGCTGACCAGCGCCGTGCTCGGCATGCCGGTCGCCAGGCGGCGCGGCGCGAACGAACCCAGGTGCAGCCACATCGACGCCGAACCCGGTCCGCCGTTGAAGAAGAAGGTCAGCGGCCGCGCTGCCGCGGCCTGGCCGTCGAGTGTGTAGGCGACGTAGAACAACGAGGCCTGCGGCGTGCCACTGCCCACTTGCGCGGCGGTCAAGTGGCCGGCGGCCGCGGTGTAGGCCAGCGTGCGGCCTTCGAGCCCCAGCTGGTGGCGGGTGACGGCGGTGGCCTCGGTGGGCGTTGCCAGGCTCGCTTCCGGCGCGGCCGAGTAGGCGGTGGTGTCGGTGAAGCCGGGGCTGATGGGGGGCGGCGCCGTGCCGCCGCCCTCACCGCCGCCGCCGCCGCAGGCCGCGCACAGCAGCGCGAGCAGGGCGGCCGGCAGCGGCCGGGAACGGCGCAGGGTCGCCAGGAAGAAACGAAGCGGCGGCATCGTGGCGAGGGCGGCTGGGACGATCGGGCCAGCCTAGCGCGGAACGTCGCCCTGGGCCATCCGGGGCGACGTCATGAAGTTGTCGCACGTGCTGCCTAAACTGGATCGATGACCGCCCCCGGCCCCGGGCAGCCGGCCACGATGCCGCCGCTGCTGAACCGCGAACACGCGATCCTCGAATTCAACCGCCGGGTGCTGGCGCAAGCCAGCCGGCCGGACGTGCCCTTGCTGGAGCGGCTGCGCTACCTGACGATCGTCTCGTCGAACATGGACGAGTTCTTCGAGGTGCGTTTCGCCGATGCGATCGAAGCCATGCGCGGCGCGGCCGGCGTCGGCGTGCAGCGTGACGATCTGCGTGCCGTGGCCGCCGAGGCCCATGCGCTGATCGACCAGCAGTACGGCCTCTTCAACGACGAGCTGATGCCGGCGCTGCAGCGCGAGGGCATCGTGATCATCAACCATGCCGAGCGCAGCGCGGCGCAGCGCGACTGGGTGGACCGCTATTTCGAGCAGCAGGTGCGGCCGCTGCTGGTGCCGGTGGGGCTGGACCCGGCGCATCCGTTTCCGCAGGTGGCGAACAAGTCGCTGAACTTCATCGTCCGGCTGGGCGGCCGCGATGCCTTCGGGCGCGACAACTCGATCGCGATCGTCAAGGTGCCGCGCGCCCTGCCGCGCGTGATCGCGCTGCCGCGCGAGCTGTGCCCGCCGGGCGTGCAGGGCTTCGTGCTGCTGACCAGCGTGATCCGCGCGCACCTGGAATCGCTGTTCGCCGGACGGCCGGTCGAGTCGTTCTCGCAGTTCCGCGTCACGCGCAATTCGGACCTGGAAGTCGACGAGGTCGACGTCGCCAACCTGCGCCAGGCCATGCGCAGCGGCCTGACGACGCGGCACTACGGCGAGGCCATCCGGCTCGAGGTCGTGAAGACCTGCCCCGAGGCGCTGTGGCGCTTCCTGCTTGGCCAGTTCGGCCTGCCCGAGGCGGCGCTCTACCGGGTGAACGGCCCGGTGAACCTGGTGCGGCTGAACCAGTTGATCGACCAAGCGCAGGCCGGGGCGCCGCACCTGTACTTCCCGCCCTTCGAGCCGGCTTGGCCCCAGCGCCGGCTGCCGCGCGGCGAGTCCATCCTCGCGCGCCTGCGCGAGCGCGACGTCCTGCTGCACCACCCGTTCGAGAGCTTCGAGCCCGTGGTGCAGTTCCTGCGCGAGGCCGTGTTCGACCCCGACGTGCTGGCGATCAAGCAGACGATCTACCGCACCGGCAGCGAATCGGTGCTGATGGACCTGCTGATCGAAGCGGCGCGCCGGGGCAAGGAAGTCACCGTCGTCGTCGAGCTGAAGGCGCGCTTCGACGAGGAAGCGAACATCAACTGGGCCGAGCGCCTGGAGGCGGTGGGCGCGCAGGTGGTGTACGGCATCGTCGGATTCAAGACCCACGCCAAGCTGCTGCTGGTGACGCGGCGCGAGGCGGGCGCGCGCGGCGCC
>Ga0196963_10002242_pt1 | contig 11888 bp, 8 predicted proteins | sample S1_5metaG_FD_148600 | JGI IMG/M metagenome (GOLD analysis project Ga0196963, IMG submission 148600) | Soil microbial communities from Anza Borrego desert, Southern California, United States - S1_5 | ecosystem: Environmental > Terrestrial > Soil > Desert | place: USA: California | collected... | reverse complement strand
GGGAGCTGGACCGGCGGCAGGGGAGGACCGCCGCCGACGCGTACCTTGCGGCGGTGCAGTCGGCCCCCCTGCCGCAGTTCAACACCAGGCAGTAGGCGGCGCGGGAGGGGCGGTCGGCTACCGTCCCATCCGGTACAGGAACTCGTCGAGGTATCCGACGACCTTCTCGCCGCTGTAGCGGTCGCGGGCGAACGCGGCGCCGCGCCGGCGGACCGCCTCCGCCTCCTCCCGATTCCCCGCGATGAAGTCGGCGACGGCCCTCAGGTCCGCGAAGGTCTTGAACTCGATGTAGTGCTCGCCGGCGATGAAGTAATAGTCCACGTCCGGAGCCGCCTCCTGGATCAGGAGCGCGCCGTTCATCGTCGCCTCGAACGCCCGGCCGGTGATCGGCAGCGAATGGTCCGGACGCATCGCCAGGTTCAGGACGCAGCCGCTGTCGACCAAGCGGTTGCAGTACGCGCGGAAGCTGTCGACGACGTCGAGATCGTCGGACATGTGGGTGGACACGACCTTGTCCATGGCGAGCCCGTACCAGTTCGCCGCGGCGAGCCAGAATGCCCGGTGGTAGCTGGCCTCGGAGATCCCGCCGGGAAAGACCATCCGCGCCGGGAGCGGCGGGACGGGGCGGTCGGGGTCGGCATAGGGACCGCGCGGCAGGGGCGGCGTGAACAGCTTGCCCCGGAACGCCTCGTGCCCGAAGACCGGAAGCGACGGCGAGTAGGCCCAGACGACGTCCACCGTCTCCGCCGCATGGATCAGGATTTCCTCGGGGATCACCCAGGAATCCAGATAGGCGCCGACCACCGTCAGGCTGGGCAGCCGCTGCCGGAGGAGCGAGAGGAAGTGCGACCTCAGCGGATGGCTGAGCGGGTCCTTCACGCCGATGTCGTCGAAGACGAGCATGTCCGCGCGCATCGCCTCGCAGAAGTCGACGATTCGCAGGAATTCGTCCAGGTACGCCTGCGCCGACGGAGCGAACTCCATGCCGTGGAAGTCGGCTTGCCAGCCGTACCGGCGCATCGTATCGCAGATCAGCGGGCCGGTGTCGTTCAGCCGCGATGCCGGCGCCGTCGGTATGTAGAGCCGCGGCATCGCCACCGCCACGCGCCGCGTCGACCGGCGCGTGCCGGCCGGCGGTCCTTCGTACGGGAGCAGGCGCTGGCGGGCGATGCCGCGCGCCCGCATCGCCGCGATGTCGACCGCGACGGGCGGCTGGTCAAAGTCGAAGGTGGTCCGCATGAGGGGGTCGGCCGCCTTGAACAGGTCCAGCAGCCGCAGGAGTATCTCTTCGCGCTTGTGGACAAGACACAGGAGCACCGGATGCCGGACCGCCGGCAGGAAAAAGGACCGGAAGATGGAGTCGCGCGTGTCGGCCGACAGGCCGTCGATGATGAAGGAGACGATGACGAGGCCGTCCCGCGCCATCTGCAGGTCGCCCGTCAGGAGCCCCTTCAGCGCCTGCGCAAAGCCGACGATGAAGTTGGCCCCGCCCAGCCCGCGCTCTGCCAGGTATTCGTAGACGGAGAAGGCCGCCGTCAGCTTCTCGTTGACTAACAGGAGTTGAAGCACGTTGATGATGGCGATCTCATCCAGGCCGCGCGTGGCGAAGGCGTCGGCGATGGCTTGGCGATTGCCCTCGGCATCCCACTGCTCGATGCGAGCCAGGAGATCCTCAAGGTCTGACATTGACGCTCCCCATGCCGGCGGACGGGGCCGCCGCCGTTCCGTGTTCCGATTACCCGTTTCCCGACGGCCCGCACCTGCGTTGCAGCCTAGTGGTGCGGGACTGCCTTGTCACGCCGGAACCGGAACGGGTGCGCGCCCGGGTCGTGTAGAAATTGCCGCGCCCGGCGCCCGCGGACTGGACGCCGCCGACACCCGCCCCCTCCTTTGGATTCGTCAAAATTAAGCGTTCCGGGGTAATCTGTCCGTTGGCATGCCCGATGCATCCGGCATGGGCGGCGCAGACGCCGCGGCTTCCCCGAAAAGGCGCCGCCCAGAAGGTACTTCAGGCCTGGAGTGTGGACGATGGTGACCGACGTGAAGCCGCAGACCGTGGTCGGCTTGGTTCAGATCAACAACAGCTTCTCCGGGCAGAGCTACCTACCCTATTCGGCCGGCATCCTTCAGGCGTTCGTGCAGCGCAACGCCGCCGATCCCGGGCGCTTCCGGTTCCTGTTGCCGGTCTACAAGCGGATTCGCGTAGATGAAGCGGTGGAGAGGATGGCCGGAGCCGACGTGGTCGGTTTCAGCACCTATGTCTGGAACGGGCGCATCTCCCTCGAGATCGCCCGGCGGCTCAAGCAGCAGCGGAAGGACGTGCTGATCGTGTTCGGCGGCCCGCACGTCCCCGATCATTCGGAGCAGTTCCTGAGGGACCACCCCTTCATCGACATCGCCGTGCACAACGAGGGCGAGCAGGTTTTCCTCGACATGCTCGAGCAGTTCCCCGACCGCGACTGGCAGCGCCTGCACGGCGTGAGCTACATCGACGCGGACGGCACCTTTCGGCGGACGGCGCCCGGTCCCCGCATCAGGGAACTCTCCCTCGTCCCCTCTCCGTTCCTGGACGGCATCTTCACGCCGCTGATGGAAGCCAATCCCCAGGAGACCTGGATCGGCCTCTGGGAAACCAACCGCGGCTGCCCGTTCCAGTGCACCTTCTGCGACTGGGGATCGGCGACCGCGGCCAAGGTGAACCAGTTCGAGATGGAGCGCCTGAAGCGCGAGGTCGACTGGTTCGCGACCAACAGGATGGAGTTCATCTTCTGTTGCGACGCCAATTTCGGAATACTGAAGCGGGACGTCGAACTGGCGCAGTACGTTGCCGAGGTCAAGAAGAGGACCGGGTATCCCAAGGCGCTCTCGGTGCAGAACACGAAGAACGCCACGGAGCGCGCCTACGAGACGCAGAAGATCCTCTCCGATGCCAAGCTCAACAAGGGCGTTGCCCTTTCCATGCAAAGCATCGATCCGGTAACGCTGAAGAACATCAAGCGCGAGAACATCTCGCTGGACACATACCTGGAACTCCAGCGCCGCTTCACGAAGGACGGGGTGGAAACCTACTCGGACCTGATCCTGGGACTGCCAGGCGAGACATACGACTCCTTCGTCGACGGGCTGGACACCCTGATCGAGAGCGGCCAGCACAACCGCATCCAGTTCAACAACCTGTCGATCCTGCCGAACGCGGAGATGGGCGCACCCGACTACCAGGCTCGGTTCGGCATGGTGACGGTCGAGTCCGAGATCATCAACATCCACGGGCAGCGGAACGAAGACCCCGACGACGTCCCGGAGGTGCAGCAGCTCGTCGTGGCGACCGCGTCGATGCCGCACGACGCGTGGCGGCGTACCCGGGCACTGTCATGGATGGCGGCCTTCCTCCACTTTGACAAGCTGTTCCAGATCCCGTTCGTGGTCGCGCACACGCTGACCGGCATCCGCTACCGGCACCTGATCGAATCGTTCATGGAGGCCGGCGCCGCCGACTTCCCGCTGATCGCATCCATCCGCGACAAGTTCCTCGCAGAGGCGAAGTCCATCCAGGAGGGCGGGCCCGAGTACGTCTATTCGGCGGAGTGGCTGGGCATCTACTGGCCGGCCGACGAATACATGTTCATCAAGTTGACGGCGGACGGCCAGCTGGACCAGTTCTATGAGGAGGCGGGCCGGCTGCTGAACGCCCAGCTCGCCGCGCATGCGCCGAGCTTCCCCCGCGAGCCGGTTCGCGATGCCATCCTCCTCAACCGTGCCCTGATCAAGCAGCCGTTCGTCACCGGCGACGTGGCCGTCAGGACCGATTACGACATCCTCGCCCTGCACAAGGCCATCCTGCGCGGCCAGCCGGCGGTCCTGCGGCAGACCGCGGTGGAGACCGTCATCGACAGGTCCAGCCAGTCCTATGACGATTTCGGCGCTTGGTGCCGGGAGGTCGTCTGGTACGGCAACAAGAAGGGGGCCTACCTGTACGGCGAACGCACCGCCGACCGCCAGCTCTCCGGACACTACTGACCACCCGGGCCGCAGGTATCGCCGTGCAGTACCGGACCATCGGCCATTCCGGCCCCCGCATCTCAGTGGTCGGCTTCGGGGGGTGGGGCATCGGCGGCGCTACCGCCGGCGCGACCTCCTACGGAAGCACGGACGACGCGGTGTCCCGCCGGGCGTTGCGCCGGGCCTTCGAGCTGGGAATCACGTTCTTCGACACCTCGCCGGCCTATGGCGACGGGCACAGCGAGGCCCTGATCGGCGAGACGCTGCACGACGTCAGGGAGCGCGTGTTCCTGGCGACGAAGATCGGAATCCGCAGCTTCGCCGACGGCCGCGCGGACTTCACCCTCGCCTCGGTCAGGCGCTCGGTGGAGGAGAGCCTCGCCCGGCTGCGGACGGACCGGATCGACCTGCTGCAGTTCCACAACGCCACCGCCGCGGACCTCGCCGCGAACCGGGATACGCTCGACCATCTGGAGCGCCTGCGCGAGAGGGGGACGATCCGGCTGCTCGGTCTCTCCCTGAAGCGGCCCGAGGATTACGCCGCGGCTGCCGCGCTCGTCCGCGCCGACGTCGTCCAGGTGAACCTGAACATGCTCGACACGCGGGCGGTCGAAGCCGGGCTGCTGCCGCCGCGGGACCCGGGGCTGGTGCCCGTGATCGCCCGCACGCCCCTGTGCTTCGGGTTCCTGTCCGGCCATGTCGACGGGGGGACCGTCTTCTCCGACGCCGACCACCGCAGCCGGTGGTCGCCGGCCCAGCGGCGGCGATGGACGGATTGCGCCCGCGCGGCGATGGACCTGGTCGGCCCGCCCGGCAGTCATGTCTGGAGCCAGTCGGCCCTGCGGTTCTGCCTTTCCTTCCCCGGCGTGGCCACAGTGATCCCCGGGATCATGACGGAGGCCGAGGCGGACGCCAACGCCGCCGCCGCGGCCCTGGGCCCCCTCCCCGCCGACGCCGCCGAGGCGATCCTGGCGTTCAACCGGATCAACAGCGCGTTCGTCGGCCCCTGACCGCCGAAGGACCGGCGCGTCAGACGGCGTCCAGCAGGTGGTCCAGGCAGCCGACGACCTTGTCCGAGCTGTAGCGCGCCCGGGCGAACTCGGTCCCGTTGCGGCGGATCTGCTCCGCCTCGTCCGGCTTGTCCCGCAGGAACGTCGCGGCCGACTTCAGTTCGGCGAAGGTGGCGAAGTCCAGGTAGTGCTCCCCCGCCGTGAAGAACAGGTCCACGTCGGGCGACCGCTCCTGGATCAGCAGGGCGCCGGTCAGGGTCGCCTCGAAGGTGCGCGCCGTCATCGGCAGGGAATGGTCCACCCGCATCGACAGGTTGAGGACGCATCCCGTCTCGCCCATGCGGTCGCAGAAACTCCGGTAGCTTGCCAGCGCATCGAGGCCGTCCGACAGGTGCGTTGACATGACCTTCCGGATGGGAATGCCGTGGGCCTCGGCCCCGGCCAGCCAGAAGGCCCGATGGTAGCTTCCCTCGGAGATCCCGCCGGGGAACACCATTTCCCGAGGCAGCGGCGCGAAGACCGGCGGCGTGGGCGGGACGGGTCCACGCGGGATGGGCAGGAAGAAGGTCTTGTTCCGGAAGGCCTCGTGGCTCCAGATGCCCACCGACGGGGACATCGCCCAGACCAGGTCCGAACTCCGGGCCCCGTAGATCAGCGTTTCGTCGTCGAAGGCCCAGGGATCGAGGTAGGCGGCTATGATCTTGATGGCGGGAAGCTTTCCGCGGAGATACCGCAGGAAGGAGTCCCTCAGGGGATGCGAAGCCGGGTTGCGCGCCCCCACGTCGTCGAACACCAGGACGTCGGCGCCGACTTCCGCGCAGCGGTCCGCGATACCCTTCATCTCCCGGACGTAGTCTTCGACCGAAGGGGCGAAGTCGACGCCGTGGCAGTGCGCGTCCCAGCCGTAGTCCTGCATCGCGGCACATGTCACGGGGCCCGAGTCGTTCGGCCGGGATTTCGGGTGCGTCGGGATGTACAGGCGCGGCATGGCGACCACGACGGACCGCCGCCGGCGCGGCTTGCCGGGGGGCGGCGACGCGTATTCCAGGATCGGGCCCCGGCTCCGGCTCCGCTGCCGCATCCCGGCGGTATCCACGGGCGGCGCGGAGGCCGAGAAGTCGAAGATCTCCCGCATCAGGGGGTCCGCCGCCTTGAACAGGTCGAGCAACCGCAGGATGTAGTGGTTGTCGGCTTGGGCGATTCCCAGGAGGACCGGCAGGCGGATGGCGGGCAGGAAGAGGCTCCGGAACACCGTCGTCTTCAAGTCAGCCGGCGCGTGGTCGATGATGTAGGAGACGACGTCCAGGCCGGCTCGGGTTTCCCCGGGGTCGGCCCTGATGATGCCGTCCAGCGCCCGGGCGAACCCGACGATCAGGTTCCCCTGCCCCTTTCCGCAGCGGACCATGTACCGGGACAGGAACAGACCGGACGCGAGTTTCCCGTTGACGAGGAGCCACTGCACCGTCTGCAGGATCTGCATTTCGCCGATCCCGGCCGTCTCGATGTGCTTGGCGAGCGCCGCATCGTCCTCTTCCGCCTCCCAACGCTCGACGAGGTCGGCGAACGGCTGATTCTCCTGCATCAGGCCGCCCTCCCGTCAGGGCCGGGGTTGCCGGGGCGGGACGGCGCCTGGGAAGGCCGCGGCCGGGCGGCGCCTGGGTTCCGAGATCGGATGGCGAGCAAAAATGACACAGAACCTCCCAACGCCGGCCCAACACGAGCATGGAACTAAGGATGGCATCCGGTTATGCTACCTCATGTGGCTAGTCGGACGCAGCGCAGATTGGTAGTCCAATGAGAAAAGGAATGATTGCTCTCCCGAAACGTTTCCGTCGCGTTTGAGTTCGGCGCGTCTCCGATGTCCGGACACGGTCCAGAATCCTTCTCCATCCCGGGTAAGCGGATTTGGGTCTGCGGCCACGGAGGCCTTGTCGGTTCTGCGATGATGCGGCGCCTCCGTGACGAGGGGTGCGAGCTGCTGGCGGCAGCCCGGTCCCAGGTCGACCTGCGCGACCAGGCCGCGGTCGAGCGATGGATGCGGCAGGAGCAGCCGGATGTCGTCATCCTGGCGGCTGCCCGCGTCGGCGGCATCCAGGCGAACATCAGCCGGCCGGCCGATTTCCTGTACGACAATCTCGCCATCCAGACCAATGTGATGCACGCCGCCCACAGCATCGGGGTCGGCCGCCTGGTGTATTTCGGCTCCGCCTGCATGTACCCGCGGGCCGCCTCCCAGCCGGTCGCCGAGGACGCGTTGCTGGCGGGCCCGCCCGAACCGACCAACGAGTGGTACGCCGTCGCGAAGATCGCCGGGGTGAAGATGGCCCAGGCATACCGGCGCCAGTACGGCAGCCCGTTCATCACCATCGTCCCGACCAACCTCTTCGGTCCCGGGGACAATTTCGACCCCGAATCATGTCATGTGATCCCCGGCCTCATCCGCCGGTTCGATGAGGCGCGGGTACTCGGGCGCGAGCAGGTCGAGATCTGGGGGTCCGGCACCCCTCTCCGCGAATTCATGTATGTCGACGACCTCGCCGATGCCTGCGTGTGGCTTCTCCGCCACTACGACTCGGAGAAGCCGATCAACGTCGGCACGGGCGTCGAGACGTCGATCCGGCAGCTGGCCGAAGAGGTCGCCGAGGTCGTGGGCTATCGCGGCCGGCTCTGCTTCGACCTGTCGAAGCCCGACGGCACGCCCCGGAAGTCGCTCGACAGCAGCTGCCTGGCGGCGCTCGGCTGGAAGCCCCGCCACGGCCTGCGCGACGGGCTCAAGGCCACGTACGACTGGTACCGCGAAAACCGGGCGGCGGCGTCCGCCGCAAGCGCCGAATGAGAGCAGGACAGTGACGATGCTGGATACGCTGCCGAAAACCGAGGTCGCCGACCTCTACCGGACCATGTACCTGATCCGGCGGACCGAGGAGGAGGTGATCCGCCTCTATCCCACGGACAAGATCAAGAGCCCGGTCCACCTCTCCATCGGGCAGGAGTCGGTCTCCGCGGCCGTGTGCGCCCACCTGGACAAGCGTGACGCCGCCTTCGGGACGTACCGCGGCCACGCGCTCTATCTGGCGAAGGGGGGAGACCTCCGCCTGATGATGGCCGAGCTGTACGGCAAGGCGGACGGTTGCGCCCGCGGCAAGGCGGGCTCGATGCACCTGATCGACACGTCGGTCGGCATGATGGGCACCTCGGCCATCGTGGCCACCTCCATTCCCCAGGCCGTCGGCTACGCGCTGGGGCTGAAGATGCAGAACCGGCCCGGGGTGGTGGCTCTGTTCTTCGGCGAGGGCGCGACCGACGAGGGCGTCTTCTTCGAGAGCCTGAACTTCGCGGCACTGCATCGGCTGCCGATCCTGTTCGTGTGCGAGAACAACGGCTACGCGATCTACTCCAACGTCGCCCAGCGCATGGCGGGCCCGGGCCTGCTGGCCCGGGTCGAAGCGTTCGGGATACCCGCCGTGCGGATCGGCGGCGGCGATACGCTGGAGATGTTCGACCGGGCGGGCTCGTGGATCCGGGAGATCCGCGCGGGCGGCGGACCGCGGTTCATGGAGTGCATGACCTGCCGCTGGCGCGACCATGTCGGCCCCGGCGAAGACAGGATTTACAAATACCGGTCCGACGCGGAGCTGGACTCATGGATCGGGTCGGACCAGCTCGCTGCCCTCGGCCGCCGGATCGACGACGCCTCCCGCCGTTCCATCGAGGCCGAGGTCGAGGCCGCCCTCGCCGACGCCATCGACTTCGCCGAAAAGAGCCCGTTCCCCGACGTGCAGGAAGTCTACGACCATGTCTTCTCCTGAGACCATGCGATCGCTGAGCTACGCCGACGCCCTGTATGAGGCGACGCGGCAGGAGATGGAGCGGGACGACTCCGTCTTCGTCATGGGGCTCGGCGTCGACGACGCCAAGGGCATGTACGGGACAACCCGCGACCTCCACAAGGATTTCGGGGCCCAGCGCTGCTTCGACACCCCGCTCGCGGAGGATGCGATGACCGGCGTCGCGATCGGCGCGGCGCTTTCGGGCATGCGGCCGATCCACGTGCATCAGAGAATGGACTTCCTCCTGCTGTGCATGAACCAGCTGGTCAACATGGCGGCCAAGCAGAGCTACATGTCGGCCGGCGCGCACCGGGTGCCGATCGTGGTCCGGGCCATCATCGGCCGCAGCTGGGGCCAGGGCGCCCAGCACAGCCAAGCCCTGCATTCCTATTTCATGCACGTCCCCGGCATCCGGGTGGCGGCGCCGACGACGCCGCACGACGCCAAGGGCTGCATGATCGCCGCCATCCGCGACAACAACCCCGTGGTCTTCGTGGAACACCGGATGCTCTACAATTTCAAGGGCATGGTTCCGGAGCGCCCGTACGAGGTCCCGTTCGGCGCCGCGCGGGTCCTCACTGAGGGGGACCACGTGACCATCCTCGGCGTGAGCCACATGGTGGTGGAGGCCTTGCGGGCCAAGCACCTGCTGGAGCAGGTCGGCATCTCCGCCGAGGTGATCGACCCGGTCACCCTGACGCCGCTGGACATGGAGACGATCGGCGCGTCGGTGGAGAAGACCGGCCGCCTCCTCGTGGTGGACAACGGATGGCTGAACTGCGGCCTGTCGGCGGAGGTCGCCGCGCAGCTCCTGGAGCGCAGCGCCGGGCGCCCCTTCGCCTTCCGTCGGATGGGCTTCCTGCCGACGCCCTGCCCGACCACCAAGCCGCTGGAGAACCACTACTATCCGAACGCCAGGGGCATCGCCGAGGCGGCGGTCCGGCTGGTCCGTGGGGCGGACGACATAGCCCTGCCCGCGCATGAAGAGGCGCGGGAGATCACTGAGTTCAAGGGCCCCTTCTGAGCGGCCATACCTGGAGTGTAGGATGTCGAACAGGAACAACGACCTAGCGCGCGTCCACGAGTCCATCGACGCATACTGCGCCGCGCACCACGACTTCGCATTCGACCCGGCGTCTCCGGTCGTCCGCCTGCACGAGCCGACCTTCAGCGCCGCGGAGATAAACGCGGCGGTCGACTGCATGCTGTCCACGAACGTGACCATGGGCGCCAAGGTCAAGGGGTTCGAGCGGGAGTACGCCGATGCCTTCGGCTGGCGGCACGGCGTGATGGTCAATTCGGGCTCGTCCGCGAACCTCCTGGCCGTAGCGGCCGTCGCCAACCCGGCCACGAAGGACGGGCTCAAGCCCGGCGACGAGGTGATCGTGCCGGCGCTGTCCTGGTCGACCACCGTCTGGCCCCTGGTCCAGTGCGGGCTGGTCCCGGTCATCGTCGATATCGACCGGCGCACGATGAACATCGATCCGGCGGAGGTGGAGCGCGCGATCGGGCCCAAGACCCGCGCCCTGATGATCGTCCCGGTCTACGGCAACGCCTGCGATATGGACGCCCTGATCGACATCTGCAACCGGCATTCCCTGATCCTCATCGAGGATTGCTGCGAGTCGATGGGAACCACCTACCGCGGCAAGCCCGTCGGCAGCTTCGGCCGGGTGGGGACGTTCAGCTTCTACTACTCGCACCACATCACGACCTTCGAGGGCGGCATCTGCGTCACCGACGACGACGAGTTCGCGGAGTCGATGCGGATCCTCCGGGCCCACGGCTGGGTGCGCGAGACCGAGAACCGCGAGCGCTACCATGCGCAGTACCCGGACATCGACCGGCGGTTCCTCTTCGTCAATGTCGGCTACAACCTGCGCCCCACCGAGATGCAGGGGGCCGTCGGCTCGATCCAGCTGCCGAAGCTGCAGGGCTTCCTGGAGCGCCGGCGCGCCAACGCCGCCTGGTTCGCGGACCGGTTGTCACGCTTCGGCGACTTCTTCGAGTTCCAGGAACAGACCCCGGACAGCGAGCATGCCTGGTTCGGCTTCACCATCAAGGTGAAGCAAGGCGCGCCCTTCGCCGTGGCGGACATTACCCGCGCGCTGAATGCCGCCAACATCGAGACCCGGCCGATCATCTGCGGCAACATCGCCCGGCAGCCGGCGATGAAGCTGTTCGAGCACCGCGCGGTCGGGTCGCTCGCCAACTCCGATTTCATAATGCAGCGGGCCTTCTCGTTCGGGAACCACCAGGGGATCGACGAGCGGGCACGCGCCTACGTGGCCGACACGATCGAAGAGTTCATTCGGAAGCTCTGAGCGGATCGCCTGGAACAAGTATGGAGCGGGACAACATGTCTAGGCCGCGCGCGCTGATCACCGGCATCACCGGAATGGTCGGATCGCATCTGGCAGAGCATCTGCTGGAGAACACCGACTGGGAGGTCTACGGGGTCTGCCGCTGGCGCAGCCCCCTGTCCAACATCGAGGCGCTGATCCCCCGCATCAACAGCGGCGATCGTGTCCATCTCCTGCACGCCGACGTCCGGGACAGCTATTCCGTGGACGAGGCCGTCAGGAAGGCGAAGCCGGACTACGTCTTCCACCTCGCCGCGCAGAGCTTCCCGCGGACCAGTTTCGACGCCCCGGTCGACACTCTCGATACCAACATCCAAGGAACGCTCCGCGTCCTCGAGGCTATCCGGCAGTTCTCGCCCGACGCCTGGGTCCATGTCTGCTCCTCGTCCGAGGTCTTCGGGCGCGTTCCCAAGGAGAAGACCCCGATCAACGAGGACTGCTCGTTCCACCCGGCGTCGCCCTATGCGATTTCGAAGGTCGGGACCGACCTGATCGCACGCTTCTACAACGAAGCCTACGGGCTGAAGACCCTGACCACCCGCATGTTCACCCATACGGGGCCGCGGCGCGGCGACGTCTTCGCCGAGTCGAGCTTCGCCAAGCAGATCGCCCTGGCCGAGGCCGGCCTGGTGGCCCCCGTGGTCAAGGTCGGCAACCTGGAGTCCCTGCGCACGATCGCCGACGTC
>Ga0196963_10002241_pt1 | contig 11895 bp, 15 predicted proteins | sample S1_5metaG_FD_148600 | JGI IMG/M metagenome (GOLD analysis project Ga0196963, IMG submission 148600) | Soil microbial communities from Anza Borrego desert, Southern California, United States - S1_5 | ecosystem: Environmental > Terrestrial > Soil > Desert | place: USA: California | collected... | reverse complement strand
CCGCATCGGCCAGATCAAGCGCCAGATCGAGGACACCACCTCCGACTACGACAAGGAAAAGCTGCAGGAGCGCCTGGCCAAGCTCGCCGGCGGTGTTGCGGTGGTCCGCGTCGGCGGCTCGACCGAAGTCGAAGTGAAGGAAAAGAAGGACCGCGTCGACGACGCCCTCAACGCGACCCGCGCGGCCGTGGAAGAAGGCATCGTCCCCGGCGGCGGCGTCGCCCTGCTGAAGGCCTCGAAGATCCTCGACGGCTTCGAGGGCGCCAACGCCGACCAGACCGCCGGCGTGGCCATCGTCCGCCGCGCCCTGCAGGCTCCGATCCGTCAGATCTCGGAGAACGCGGGCGTCGAGGGTTCGATCGTGGTCGGCAAGGTGCTCGACAACGCCTCGGCCACCTTCGGCTTCAACGCCCAGACCGAAGAGTACGTCGACCTGGTCCAAGCCGGCGTCATCGACCCGGCCAAGGTGGTCCGCACGGCCCTTCAGGACGCGGCCTCGATCGCCGGCCTGATGATCACCACCGAAGCGGCGATCGTCGAAGCCCCGAAGAAGAACGCTCCGGCCGGCGGCGGCATGCCCGGCGGCGGCATGGGCGGCATGGGCGACATGGACTTCTAGTCCAGGTCACTCACCGACTGAGTATGGGAGGGGCGGGATCGAAAGGTCCCGCCCTTTTCTATTCCTTCTCCCGCTCGTCGGGAGAAGGATCAGCACCGCGCCAGCCGGGTCGATCCGCCGCGGGTCGCCAGCCAGATCAGCGTCTCGGTAACGGCCTCGATCATCCGCGCCAGTGGCCCTTCCGCCGGACCGCCTGCTTCGGCGAAGGCCAGGTGCTCAAGCTCCTCGACCTCGATCTCCGCGATGGCCAGGGCCAGCTCCTCATCGCGCCCGGCCAGCCAATGCTTCTGGTCTGCGAGGTGCTGATGGACCGTCCGCTCCACGGCGGCGGTGCAGGTCATGATCGCCCGCCGTCCGAGCAGTCCGGTGGCCAAGCCCAGCAGGCCGCCGCCTAGCGACCACAACAGCATCAGTCGGCAGGGCCTCGCCCGGCGGTCCGGCATCAGCGCCTGGAACACCGCTCGGTGGCGAATCTCATGAGCCAAAATTGTGCTTAGCGGCGCGACCAGCTCCCGCGCCGTCAGCCGCGCGGCGAGAATCTGGCCACGATAGATGGCCACCGCCCCGTGCTCGCCACCGTGATTGACCCGCAGGATGCCGGCGATGAGCCGGTCGGAATCGTTCACGCGACCACCTCAGACGGCCGGTAGGCGATCTTCCAGACCACCCTGGCCACGATCGCGCCAAAAGCGCACAGAACAAGCAGCGGGCCGTACAGGACCAAAGGGTGGAACGCCTCGTCGGCGGGCCGGCCAAGGGGGATAAGTGGGTTGCCAGGCAGGACCATCGTTAGCCCGGCGGCGAATGTGAGGCCGACGCCCAGCAGAACGGCTGCCGCCTGTCCTCGTACGCCCAGGTGATGCAGCAAGGCCCAGGCGGGCGTCGCCAGAACGACAAGCCCGGCCGCCCAATAGATCAGGGCCACCGGGAAGGCGAAGATCACCAGCGGGCCCATGGGCAGAAGCGCCAAGGTGGTGAGGCCGGCCCCGGCCAAGGCCCCGACGAACAGCGCCCACGCCGCACGCCCGACGCTGGTGTCCAACCTCTCTGTGTGAAGCCGCATTGTCGCCTCCATAAAATAAGAGATAACTTAATTACCTAACTGCCATGTTTGCAAGCGTTTAATTTATGGCTTAAATACACACCGATGCAGCGCGTCTTCGAAGCCCTCTCCTCGACCGTCCGGCGCAAGATCCTCGCCTACTTGGCGCACGCCGACCTGACGGCCGGCGAGATCGCCTCGCGGTTCTCGATCTCCAAGCCGGCGGTGTCGCAGCACCTCAGCGTGCTGGAGGCGGCCGGGCTGGTGACCAGTGAGAAGAAGGGGCAGTTCGTCCACTACAGCCTGGTGCGCGAGAGCCTGGTCAACACGCTCAACGACTACGTCCAGGAGGTCTGCCCGGTGTCCAAGCCGCTCAAGGCCGAAAGCGCCGCCATCGCCGGCAGGCGCAAGGGCTGACGGCCCCACTTTCGCCACCGGCCGACGCGCCAATCCCGCCGTCCGGGAGGGTTTCATGCTGCGCCTGCTCTTCGCCTACCTGCTGCTGTTCGCCGCCGCGCCGGTCCTGGCGCAGGACGCGCCTCTGTCACCCAAGGCCCAGGCCCTCATCGCTCCCGTGCGCCAGGCGCTCGACGCCGAACGCGCCCGCCAGGCGGCCCTGCCGCCGCCGAAGGACGACGCCGAGAAGCTGCTCCGGATGGGCCAGATGGACCAGGTGGGGCGCCGGGCGCTGACCGGGATCAACCTGCATGAGCTGCCGCCCGCGGAAATCTCCGCGGCGCGCAAGGCGATGTGGGCGCCGATCGAGGCGGCGGACGAGGAGAACCTCAAGGCCCTCCTGGCCATGGTCCCGCCCGAGGGCTGGTTCCTCAAGAGCCGCTACGGCGAGAAGCCCGCCCAGGCCGCCTTCCACATCATCCAGCACAGCGATCCGGAGCAGTGGCGTCGCTTCGGGCCGGTGCTGGAGCCGCTGGTCGCCACCGGCGAGGTGCGGGGCGACCTGTATGCGGCCATGTACGACCGGCTGGCGGTCGAGGACGGCCGTCCCCAGCGCTACGGCACCCAGATGTACTGCGTCGCCGGCGTCTGGACGCCCAGGCCGCTGGAGGATCCGGCCCGGGTCGAGGAATGGCGCAAGGCCATGGGCTTCACCTGGACCTTTGCCGAATACCTGGCGCACTGGAAGACCTACCCGCCCTGCACCTGACGGGGAACGGCCCGCGGGCCGCGCGGTTCTTCCGGGGGACCATCCACCGGAGGCTCCCGTAACCCAGCTCGCCGAAATGATCGCCCTTCACCCGCACGTGCGCGGAAACACCAACGACCCGCTGGTCGAGGCCGCCCGGCTGGCCCACGCCTGCGCCGCCATCTGCCAGGCCTGCGCCGACGCCTGCCTGGGCGAGGCGATGGTCGAGGAGCTGATCCAGTGCATCCGGCTCAACCTCGACTGCGCCGACGTCTGCCACGCCTTCGCCAACGTCTCGATGCGGCGGTCGGGCGGCGACGTGCCGGTCATCGACGTGCTCAGCCAGGCCTGCGAGGCGGCCTGCCGCCGCTGCGCGCTGGAGTGCGAGGAGCACGCGGCCCAGCACGATCATTGCCGCATCTGCGCGGAGGCCTGCCGGGCCTGCGCCAATGCCTGCCACCTGGCGCGGCAGACCCTGATCGACACTCATGAGCCCGCCCCGGCGGGAAATCGGTAGGTGCGGGGACAGGTAGGCCGCGCTGCAGCCAACCTGTCCCCAGCGACTAGTGCCGCGCCGGAACCGGCTGGGCGTATTCCCCGCCCGCCGCCGCCTGCTCGGCGAACAGCTTCTTGCGGGGGCCCAGGTAGCCGAACAGGAAGGCGGCGACCTTGCGGATCTGGATCTCTTCCGAGCCCTCGGTGATCCGGTAGCGGCGGTGGTGGCGGTAGATGTGCTCGAAGGCCTTGTGGCGGGAATAGCCCATGCCGCCGTGCACCTGCATCGCCCGGTCGGCGGCCTCGCAGCAGAGGCGGTTGCCCCAGTAGTTGCACATCGAGACCTTGTCGGAGAGCTCCTTCTCGATCTGCTTGTGCTCCATCCGGTCCATTTCCCAGGCCGTCTTGCGGATCAGCAGGCGCAGCATCTCGCACTGGGTGGCCAGCTCGACGAGCGGGAACTGGATGGCCTGGTTGTCGCTCAGCGGCTTGCCGAACGGCTTGCGCTCGCGGGCGTACTTGACGCTCTCCTCTATGCAGTAGACGGCCGCGCCCAGGGAGGAGGCCGCCTGCCGGATGCGGTTCTGGTGGACGAAGGACTGGCCCAGCCCCAGGCCCCGGTCGATCTGGCCCCAATAGCTGTCTTCCGGAATCCAGCAGTCGAAGCTGATGCGCGGGTGGTCGGTGGGCATGTTGAACGTCCACATCCACTCTTCGATCTTGATGTGCTCGCGGGGCACGATGAAGCAGGTGATGCCGGTGGCGTCGCCGTCCTTGCCGGAGGTGCGAGCGAAGACCATGACGTGGCTGACGGCGTGCATGCCGGTGGTCCACATCTTCTCGCCCTTGATCCGCCAGCCGGGCTTGCCGTCCTTTTCCTCGCGGACCCCGGTGGTCTCCATGAAGGTGGCGTCGGAGCCGTGGTTGGGCTCGGTCAGGCCGAACGCCGTGCGCATCGTGCCGTTCAGCACCTTCTCCCCGTCGCGGGCGTACTGCTCGGGGGTGGCGAACTCCTTGAACATCAGGATGAAGGGGTTGTTGCCGACGATGCTGTGCTCGGTCTGCAGGTCGTTGAACAGGCCCAGGCCCTTGGCGGCCAGGTGCTCGCGGATCACCGCCATGTCGAAGTTGCTGCCGGCCTTGCCGCCCATGTCCTTGGGCCAGGCGTAGCGCAGGTGGCCGGCCTCGTCGGCGACCTTGCGGCATTCGGCCAGCAACGCTTCCCATTCCTTGCGGGGCAGGCCGTCGTTGTCCCAGTCGGTGCGGGCGTGTTCGCGCCGGTGGTCGAAGAACCGGTCATTGTCGTCCCGGCGCTGGATCGGGTCGATCTTCTCCTCGATGAAACGGTCGAGTTCGGCCAGGTAGTCGACGAGGTGCTGGGGCAGGTTGAAATCCATGGCCTTACTCCCGATGTCATTGTCGTTGGCCGCCAGTATGCGCAGGGTGACGCGCGCGGCAACCGTGACCCGGCGTAAGGCAGGCCGAATGGGCGTCGCAAAAATTTTGCGGGCCGGCCAAAAAACCGCTTGCGCAGCTTTAAGTTATCGTTGATATCTAAGCAGTGCTTAGTTCACCTCGCGCCTCCGGTGGGGATACCGGCGGCGAGACCCAACGAGGGGTTCCTGGGCAGCGAAGTCTAACTCGATCCAAGCGTTGCGTTTCCACCCCAAAGCCCCGGAGGGCATCATGAAGCTCCAAGTCCTGGCGGCCGCCGCCGCCCTTTCGCTCGCCTTCGCCGGCGCCTCCGTCGCCGCCGACAGCAAGATCGTGGTCACCCTGAAGACCCCCGTCGCGGCCAAGACCAAGGTCGTCGCCGCCGGCGCCGTCTTCAACTGCGAAGGCGCCACCTGCGTGGCCGCCGTGGCTCCGGCCCGCACCGACACCGCCAAGGGCTGCAAGGCCCTGAGCAAGGAAGTCGGCGAGGTCGTGACCTTCGGCTCGCTGACCAACGACGACCTGGCCAAGTGCGGCGCCGTGAGCGCCACCAGCCGCACCCAGGCGTCCAACTAGCATCTACCCCGTCGGGCAAGCCCATCTGCCTGGCGGTTTCCTCGAGCAAACTCGACCCAAGTCATGGTCAAGGGGCGGTCCGCATCGGGCCGCCCCTTTTCTCGTGCGGCGGGTCTTATTAGGTAGCGCCGATGACCCGCCTCGCCATCCTCCTGGAAGACGCCCTCACCGCCGCCGCCGGCGCCGACCGCGCGGTGGCGCCCGTTTCGCTGGCCATCGACTATGGCGTGGCCGGGGAGGGGGCGCCGACGGTGACCACCGAGATCGACCGCTCGACCAAGAGCCTGGTGTTCGCCAGCGCCCGGGCCGTCTGGCCCGACGGCCGCACCGCCGGCGCGGCCCAGGGCGTGTTCCGGGTGACGCCCTAAGCTCGTCATCCCGGCCGCGCCGCGCGCGCTCCGCCCCGGATGACGAACGGGGGAAGGGAATGGTTGACCCTGGGTGAGGCCCGCGAGGGGCGAAATCAGCCCGGCTTCCAAGGTTATTTTCCCCCGACGTTGCGACGCACAACGGCCCGTGCTATCAGGCGCGCGGCTTTGGGCAGGCGGTTCACGACGGACCCCTCCCAGACGTGCTTTTCTCAAGCGCTTTCAAGCCTTTAGGATCGTGGCGAAGGGCACTTCGCTCGCGGCGGACAGAACGCACCGGACGGACCAAATTGGCGGACGACGACAAGACCAACGATGTGGGCGAACGGTACGCCCAGGCCCTGTTCGATCTGGCCATGGACCAGGGCGCCCTGGACGCGGTCGAGGCCGACCTGGAAACCCTCTCGCGCGCCATGGCCGAGAGCAAGGACCTCAAGCGCCTCGTCGAGTCGCCGGCCTTCAGCGCCGAGGACAAGGGCAAGGGCCTGGTGGCCGTCGCCGTGAAGTCCAAGGCCTCGATGCTGACCGCCAAGTTCCTCGGCCTGCTGGCCGCCAACGGCCGGGTCCGCGACCTGCCGCAGGTCATCGCCAGCTTCCGCAAGCTGAGCGCCGCTCACCGCGGGGTGGTCACCGCCGAGGTGGTCTCGGCCCTGCCGCTGACCGCCGCCCAGAGCAAGGCCATCTCCGCCGCCCTGCGCCAGGCGCTGGGCAAGGAGCCCGAAGTTTCCACCCGCGTGGACCCCGCCCTCCTCGGGGGGATCAAGGTCCGCGTCGGGTCTCGTCTGTTCGACGCTTCGCTGAAGTCGAAGCTCGACTCCCTGAAATTCGCCCTGAAGAGAGCGTAAGATAATGGACATCCGCGCCGCCGAGATTTCGGCCATCCTCAAATCGCAGATCGCCGGCTTCGGCGAAGAGGCCGACGTTTCCGACGTCGGCTCGGTGCTGTCGGTCGGCGACGGCATCGCCCGCGTCTACGGCCTCGACAACGTCCAGGCCGGCGAGATGGTCGAGTTCCCCTCCGCTGGGGTGAAGGGCATGGCCCTGAACCTGGAGCGCGACAACGTCGGGGTCGTGATCTTCGGCAACGACAGCCAGATCAAGGAAGGCGACGAAGTCCGCCGCCTGGGCGAGATCGTCGACGTGCCGGTCGGCAAGGGCTTGCTGGGCCGCGTCGTCAACCCGCTGGGCGAGCCGATCGACGGCAAGGGCCCGATCGTCGGGTCCGAGCGTCGCCGCGTGGACGTCAAGGCGCCCGGCATCATCCCGCGCAAGTCGGTGCACGAGCCGGTGCAGACCGGCCTGAAAGCCATCGACGCCCTGATCCCGATCGGCCGCGGCCAGCGCGAACTGATCATCGGCGACCGCCAGACCGGCAAGACCGCGGTCGCCATCGACGCCATCCTGAACCAGAAGTCGGTCAACGCCGGAACCGACGAGTCGGCGAAGCTGTACTGCATCTACGTCGCCATCGGCCAGAAGCGCTCGACCGTGGCCCAGATCGTCAAGACCCTCGAGGAGTCCGGCGCGCTGGAATACACCATCGTGGTCGCCGCCACCGCCTCCGAGCCGGCCCCGCTGCAGTTCCTGGCCCCGTTCGCCGGCTGCGCCATGGGCGAGTTCTTCCGCGACAACGGCATGCACGCCCTGATCATCTATGATGATCTTTCCAAGCAGGCCGTCGCCTACCGCCAGATGTCCCTGCTGCTGCGCCGCCCGCCGGGCCGCGAAGCCTACCCGGGCGACGTCTTCTACCTGCACAGCCGCCTGCTCGAGCGGGCCGCCAAGCTGAACGAGGACAACGGCTCCGGCTCGCTGACCGCCCTGCCGGTCATCGAGACCCAGGCCAACGACGTCTCGGCCTACATCCCGACCAACGTCATCTCGATCACCGACGGCCAGATCTTCCTGGAAACCGACCTGTTCTTCCAGGGCATCCGCCCGGCGGTGAACGTCGGCATCTCGGTGTCGCGCGTGGGCTCCTCGGCCCAGATCAAGGCGATGAAGACCGTCGCCGGCCCGATCAAGGGGGAGCTGGCCCAGTACCGCGAGATGGCCGCCTTCGCGAAGTTCGGCTCCGATCTCGACGCCGCCACCCAGCGCCAGTTGGCGCGCGGCGAGCGCCTCACCGAGCTCCTGAAGCAGCCGCAGTACGCCCCGCAGTCGGTCGAGGAGCAGGTCTGCGTGATCTACGCCGGCACCCGCGGCTACCTCGACAAGATCCCCACCGCCGACGTCGGCCGCTTCGAGCGCGAGTTCCTCAGCCGGCTGCACAGCCAGCACCAGGACCTGCTCGACGCCATCCGCACCACCAAGACGCTGTCGAGCGACCTGGAAGACAAGCTGAAGGCCGCCCTGGCCGACTTCACCGCGACCTTCGCCTAAGTCCGGCTGACCAGGAGAGAGTAGCCCTCGATGGCCAGCCTCAAGGAAATGCGCAATCGGATCTCGAGCGTGAAGGCCACGCAGAAGATCACGAAGGCCATGCAGATGGTCGCCGCGGCCAAGCTGCGCCGCAGCCAGGATGCGGCCCAGAACGCGCGCCCCTACGCCGAGCGGATGGCCTCGGTCATCGCCAACCTGGCGGCCGGGGTGTCGGGCGACGGCGCCCCGAAACTGCTGGCCGGCACCGGCAGCGACCGCCGCCACCTGGTGGTCGTCGCCGCGGCCGACCGGGGCCTGGCCGGGGGCTTCACCTCCTCCATCGTCCGCGCCGCCCGCGACCGCATCGCCACGCTGATCGGCGAAGGCAAGGACGTGAAGATCATCACCATCGGCAAGAAGGCGCTCGCGCCCCTGAAGCGCCTGTATGGTGACCGGATCGTCGAGAGCTACGACCTGTCGGCGACCAGGACCCTGACCCTGTCGGTGGCCCAGCCGATCGCCGAGCGGATCATCAGCCTCTACGAGGCCGGCGAGACCGACGTCGTCACTCTGTTCTACAGCCGCTTCAAGTCGGTGGTGTCGCAGGTCCCGACCGCCCAGCAGCTGATTCCGGCCCAGGTCTCGGGCGGCGGCCAGCCCGCCGACCTCGGCGGGGCCGCCTACGAATACGAGCCGAGCGAGGAGGCCATCCTCGAAACCCTGCTGCCGCGCAACATCACGGTGCAGATCCTCTCGGCCCTGCTCGAGAACATGGCCGGCTTCTACGCCAGCCAGATGAGCGCCATGGACAACGCCACGCGCAACGCCGGCGACATGATCAACGGCCTCACCATCCAGTACAACCGAACCCGCCAGGCGCAGATCACCAAGGAGCTGATCGAGATCATCTCCGGCGCCGAAGCCCTCTGATCGACGACGAAAGAGTCATCCGATGACCGACACCACCTCCCCCGCCCCCGCCAAGAAGCCGCGCAAGCCGGCCGCCCCGAAGGCCGCCGCTCCGAAGGCGGCCGCCGGCTCCGGCAAGGCCGCCCAGCAGTCGTTCGCCAGCGCGACCGGCCGCATCTCCCAGGTCATCGGCGCCGTGGTCGACGTCGAGTTCGACGGCCCCCTGCCGAAGATCCTCAACGCCCTGGAGACCGAGAACCGCGACCAGAAGACGGGCGAAACCTTCCGCCTGGTCCTGGAAGTGGCCCAGCACCTCGGCGAAAACGCCGTCCGCACCATCGCCATGGACACCACCGAGGGCCTGACCCGCGGCCAGCCGGTGATCGACACCGGCGCGGGCATCCGCGTCCCCGTCGGTCCGGGCACCCTCGGCCGGATCATGAACGTGGTCGGCGAGCCGATCGACGAAGCCGGCCCGATCAACACCGAGACCTACAACGTCATCCACCGCGAGGCGCCCAGCTTCGAGGAGCAGTCGACCTCGGCCGAGGTCCTGGTCACCGGGATCAAGGTCATCGACCTGATGTGCCCCTACACCAAGGGCGGCAAGATCGGCCTGTTCGGCGGCGCCGGCGTCGGCAAGACCGTGACCATGCAGGAGCTGATCAACAACATCGCCAAGGCCTACGGCGGCTACTCGGTGCTGGCGGGCGTGGGTGAGCGCACCCGCGAAGGCAACGACCTGTACCACGAGATGATCGAGTCCAACGTCAACGTGGACCCGAAGAAGAACAACGGCTCGACCGAGGGCTCCAAGTGCGCCCTGGTCTACGGCCAGATGAACGAGCCCCCCGGCGCCCGCGCCCGGGTCGCCCTGACCGGCCTGACGCAGGCGGAGTACTTCCGCGACGTGGAAGGCAAGGACGTGCTGCTGTTCATCGACAACATCTTCCGCTTCACCCAGGCCGGCTCGGAAGTGTCGGCGCTGCTGGGCCGCATCCCCTCGGCCGTGGGCTACCAGCCCACCCTGGCCACCGAGATGGGCAACCTGCAGGAGCGGATCACCTCGACCAACAAGGGTTCGATCACCTCGGTCCAGGCCATCTACGTGCCCGCCGACGACCTGACCGACCCGGCGCCCGCCGCCTCCTTCGCCCACCTGGACGCGACGACCGTGCTGAGCCGCGACATCGCCGCCCAGGCCATCTTCCCGGCCGTCGACCCGCTCGACAGCACCAGCCGGATCATGGACCCGCTGGTGATCGGCGAGGAACACTACCGCGTCGCCCGCCAGACCCAGGAGATCCTCCAGCAGTACAAGCAGCTGAAGGACATCATCGCCATCCTGGGCATGGACGAGCTGTCGGAAGAGGACAAGCTGACCGTGGCGCGCGCCCGGAAGATCCAGCGCTTCCTCAGCCAGCCCTTCTTCGTGGCCGAGCAGTTCACCAACTCGCCCGGCAAGTTCGTCGAGCTGAAGGACACCATCCGCTCCTTCAAGGCGATCTGCGACGGCGAGTACGACCACCTGCCGGAAGGCGCCTTCTACATGGTCGGCACCATCGAGGAGGCCGTCGAGAAGGCCGAGAAGATGGCGCAGGAAGCCTGAGGGACCGACGTATGCGCCGCGCGATCCTTCGTTGCGCGGCCGGCGTCCTTCTGGCGGCCGGCCTCGCCGCTCCCGCCTTCGCCGCATCCGGCGAGGAGGCGTTCGCCCAGTCGGTCGCCTCCTGCATGGCGGCGCGCTCGGGTGATTTCGCCGATGCGATCGAAGCCGGCCGGCTCGGCAAGCCGCGAGGCGACGAGAAGCTGGTGGCTCATCTCGAGGCCTCCGTCGGGCCGGTGAGCCAGGTGGCTTCGGACGGCGGGCGCGTCTATATCGCCAAGGGCGCCCAGACCTGCGACGTCTGGGCGATCGATGTCGATCCGGCGAAGGCGGTGAGCATCGTCGCGGCCAGGGTCGAACGCTCGCCCTATCGTGCCGAAACGCCGAGATGGGCCCAGATGATGGGCAGCGTCGACCCCCTGATGCGCGCCTGGCTGGTGCCGACGAGCGGGACGAAGCTCCTGTTGAGCGGCGGCCGGACCAACAAGATGCCCGCGCGGGTGGTCTTCATGACCGTCAGCGAGTCGAAGGACTAGGTCATGACCGACGACGCCTTCAACGCCTGCTGTGAGGACATGGAGACCTGCCTGTCGAACGGTCCGGACTCGGCGCTGTTCGAGCACGACAGCGGCCTGATCCTGCTCAACGCGGGCCGCACCGAGCAGGACGGCGAGGAGGGCAGCCTATTCCTCACCGTCCAGTTCTGCCCGTTCTGCGGAACCGAACTGCAAACCGACGAAGATATCGACGCCGCGCTGGAGGCGGTGGACTGATGGCCGACAAGCTTCATTTCTCCCTGGTCGCCCCTGAGCGCGAAGTCTTCGCGGGCGAGGTCGACCGCGTCGACGCCCCCGGCCTGGAAGGCGACTTCGGCGTCCTGGCCGGCCACGCGCCGTTCATGACCGCCCTGCGCGAGGGCAAGGTGACCGTGGTCAACGGCGGGGTCACCCGGGTGTTCGAGGTCCAGGGCGGGTTCGCCGACGTCACCCCGGCGGGGCTGACGATTCTGGCCGAACATGCGGTGGAAGCCGCCTAAAAAACTACTCCCGTCATTTTTTGGCCGGGATTCAATCGTTGGCAGGTTGCGAGGGACCACAAGGCGGTCTTTGATGCGGCCGCCACCAGTTAAGGAAGGGGTCTTCGTCCCATGCGCGTCGTTCTTCTGTCTCTCCTCGCCGCGGGCTCGCTGACCGCCACGGCCCTGGCCCAGGAACCGGCGCAGCCGACGCCCGAGCCGCAGCCGGCTCCGGAAGCCCAGCCGGCGCCCGCGGCCGACCCCGCGGCCCCGCCCGCCGCAGCGCCGGCGGCTCCGCCGGTCGCCGCCGCGCCGCCCGCGCCGCC
>Ga0196963_10002240_pt1 | contig 11895 bp, 12 predicted proteins | sample S1_5metaG_FD_148600 | JGI IMG/M metagenome (GOLD analysis project Ga0196963, IMG submission 148600) | Soil microbial communities from Anza Borrego desert, Southern California, United States - S1_5 | ecosystem: Environmental > Terrestrial > Soil > Desert | place: USA: California | collected... | reverse complement strand
AACAATATTTTCGAGATGCTGCCGACCGAGGAGAATCCCTCTCCTTTGGTGCGCTTGAATAAACTGGTTCCTCCCGGCTCAACCCTATGGGCCAAGCTCGAATGGATGAATCCGTTTGGCTCAGTGAAAGATCGCGCCGCATGGGAGATGCTCAGCGCGCTCGAGGCGAAGGGTGAACTCAGCGCCGCGCGCGGCATTGTGGAGCCAACTTCAGGCAACACCGGCATCAGCCTTGCGGCCATGGCCAAAGCCCGCGGGTACCATATGCGGGCTGTTGTGCCGAACAAAATTCCGCTCGAGAAAAAACTGCTTCTAAAAATTGCCGGAGCTGACCTCGACGTTATCCGCGATGATCTCTGCCCTGCTCCCGGTCTTGGGGAAGGTTCCATCAACCTTGCCCGCACGCACGCTCGAGCTTCGCCAGAAACGTACACCATGCCGAACCAGTATGAGAACACCGCCAACACGCAGGCTCACGAGCGGACTACTGGTCCAGAGATCTGGCGCCAAACGGACGGCAAGATCACGCATCTGTTCGTCTCGTTAGGCACCTGCGGGACCGTCACGGGTTGCAGCCGCTATCTGAAGTCAAAAAACCCCGACATCAAGATTGTCGCCGTCCAGCCTAGCGAAGGCCATGATGTTCCCGGTCTCCGGAATGTTGCGCAACTCGGCTCCTGCAAGCTTTTCGACAGCGCGTTGATCGACGACATCCTGGAAATCGAGCACAAGCTCGCTTACGAGCGAGCCCTCGACCTCTGCCAGCGCGAAGGCCTCCTTGCAGGCCCAAGTTCCGGCTTGATTTTGGAGGGGGCGCTCGAAATTATCTCGCGCGAAAAAGTGGGCCTCGGGGTGATGATTTTTCCGGATAACATCTTCAAATACACAGCCAGCATGGCCCGGCACATCCCCAGCCTCGCCTCTGGAACACAACCTTAAAACATTATGGCAACCTACGCGCATCCCGAAACTCTTGTGGAAACAGATTGGGTCAAAGCCAATCTTGGCAAACCAGGCATTAAACTCGTCGAAATCGATGTGGATACCAAAGCCTATGACGCTGGCCACATTCCCGGCGCCATTGGCTTCAACTGGCAAACTCAACTCCAGGACCAGGTCTGCCGCGACATCATCAGCAAAGAGCAATTTGAACAACTGGTCAGCGCCGCTGGGATCTCTCCTGAAGACACCGTTATCCTCTACGGTGACAACAATAACTGGTTCGCGGCCTACGGCTTTTGGTTGTTCAAGATGTACGGCCACAAAGACGTCCGCTTGATGAATGGCGGTCGGGTGAAATGGCTGAACGAAACAGACAAGCCCCTGACCAAAGACGCTCCGCAAGCCACGCCCACCCAATACAAGGTTAAGGAAGTGCGCAACGAACTCCGCGCGCTCCTGCCCGAGGTGATGGAAGTTTCGCGGAACAAGAGCCACAACCTCGTAGATGTCCGCAGTCCTGATGAATTCACCGGCAAAGTGATCGCCCCTCCAGGCATGACCGAAACCGCTCAGCGCGGCGGGCATATCCCTGGTGCTCGCAGTGTCCCGTGGAGCACAGCCGTCAATCCCGACGGCACGTTCAAGTCAGCCGATGAGCTTCGCCGAATTTATGTCGACGAGAAAGGTGTGGATCCTTCAAAGAACACCATCGCCTATTGCCGCATCGGCGAACGCTCCAGCCATACCTGGTTTGTGCTGAAGTACCTTCTTGGCATTAACAACGTGAAGAACTACGACGGCAGCTGGACGGAATACGGCAACGTCATCTGCGCTCCGATCGAGAAGTAATCGAGCAAGAGCACTTTGCAAAGGACGCCTCCGTAAAGCCGTCCTTTTTTATTGGGCCGCCACACAGCGTCGGCCCACAACCTCCAGTTCGCCCGAGCACAGGCGCCGCAGAGCGTTCGGATACAACACCCGCTCAGCTTCCTGAATGCGCGCATGGAGCGTTGCTGCTGTGTCCTCGTCAAGGACAGGCACTGTCTGCTGCGCGATGATGGGCCCGGTATCGATGCCCTGATCAACGAAATGCACGGTGCAACCAGTGAACTTCACCCCGTAATCGAGCGCCTGCTTCCAAGCCTCGAGCCCAGGGAAAGACGGCAGCAGCGAAGGATGGATATTCACGACCTTGTGCGGGAACGCGCGAAGAAATTCTCCCTTCAGAATCCGCATGAACCCCGCCAGGGCGATATAATCCACACGCGCCTCCCGCAACGTCGTTATGTAAGCCTGCTCCGCTTCTTCGTCCAGTTTGGTGCGGAATTTTCCCGGCGGCACATGCATTGCCGCAACCCTTCGAGCGCGGGCATGGTCCAATATCCCCGCGTTGGGCACATCTGACAAAACCACCGCTACCTCATACGGGCATGTCGGGTCAGCCGCGGCGTCCGCGATGGCCACCATGTTCGACCCTTTCCCAGAGCCCAGCACGCCTATCCTGCACTTCTTCTGCATCAGAGGCCGCATGTTGCTTGCCGAACCCTGCCAACGCAAGGCGACTCATAGGCGCGGGGGATCACTGAACACTTTCAATTCTTCTCACTTGGACGATAGTAGAAATCCCTCTGCGGCAGAGGCCCAGAGTTCGTCCATGTTAGTTGCATCTGAAAAGAAGACACGGGTGGTTATCGGCATGAGCGGTGGAGTTGATTCCTCCGCAGCAGCCAAGCTTTTGGTGGAGCAAGGTTACGATGTCATCGGCATCACACTGAAGCTCTGGCCGCAAGACTGCGTCTCGCGCGCCGAAGATAAGTGCTGCGGCCCTCAGGCCGTAATGGATGCCCGCAGCGTCTGCAACACGCTCGGCATTCCCTATTACCTCATCGACGAGGCCGAGGAATTCCAGAAGCAAGTCATCCAATATTTCGCCGACGAGTACAAAGCCGGCCGCACACCGAACCCCTGCGTGATGTGCAACGAACGCTTGAAGTTCGGCAACCTCATCAGTCGCGCGCGCAAGCTGGGCGCGGAATATATTGCCACAGGCCATTACGCGCGTATCGAGCGCGATCCAGTCACCGGGCGCATGCTCTTAAAACGGGGGGCCGATTCCCGCAAGGATCAGAGCTATTTCCTGTTCTCACTCAAGCAGGATCAACTGGCGCGCACACTAATGCCCTTGGGCGAGCTGACCAAGAACGCCACCCGCGACGTGGCCCGAGTTGCTTGCCTCAAAACCGCAGACAAGGAAGAAAGCATGGAAATCTGCTTCGTCCCAGATAACGACTATGGCCGCTTCCTGACCCAAACACACCTCGTTGAGAAGCATCGTGGAGAGATCGTCGATATCCACGGTAAAGTTCTCGGCCATCATGATGGGATCGAGTTTTACACGATTGGGCAACGCAAAGGCCTGGGACTCTCCACCCCTAAGCCGATGTATGTGATCGAGTTGCATCCCGAAACAAATCGCGTTGTTGTTGGGGACGACACAATGCTTGAGCGCGACACCCTTCGCATTGAGCGTTGCAACTGGATTCCGTTTGAAACCTTGGATGAGCCTGTTCAGGCTATGGCGAAGATCCGTTACAATCACCCCGGAGTGGACGCCACAATCACTCCTGGGCCGAACGGCTCAGCGGACGTGAAGCTGCACATCCCCCAACGAGCCGTCACTCCTGGTCAGGCTTGTGTGCTCTACCACGGCGACACCCTCCTGGGCGGCGGTTGGATTGCGCGGTAAAACTGGCGTTTCTAAAGAGTTGAGGCAAATTCCTGAACTTAGATTGCCATTGGCTTGAGCGTTTTGCTTTGTTAAGGACACCCCGTGCCGGCGCCTGATCCCAGTTTATTGCTCCTGATCCCCGCTTATAACGAAGAAAAGCGGATCGAGCCGGTGTTGCGTGATTACGCGCAATACTTCCGTAAGCATTACTCCGGCCCCTTCAGCATCGTGGTCGTCCTCAACGGCTGCCGCGACAACACTCTCGGGGTCGTGCAACGGGTTGCCGCCGATTTCCCAGAGGTTAAAGCCATTGAGTTTACCGCTCCTATTGGCAAAGGAGGCGCTTTAATTGAGGGGCTGCGGCTCGCTCCGACAGCGGATCTGGTTGGATATGTGGACGCAGATGGCGCCACCGCGCCGCCCGCGTTCCTGGACCTCGTTCGGCACTGCTCAGAAGTCGATTGCGCGATCGGATCGCGCTGGATTCCCGGCGCGGTCATTCGCCAAAGCCAATCGGCCAAACGCCAGATCTTCAGCCGCTGCTTCCACATCTTCGTGCAGACCTTGTTCCGCATGAACATCAAGGACACTCAATGCGGCGCCAAGGTCATGCACAGGAAAGCGGTCGAGGCCATTCACTCGACGCTTCGAATCGCTGATGTCGCTTTCGACATCAATCTGCTCTACTCCTTGAAGAAGCACGGATTCACCGTGCGGGAAGTGCCGACGGAATGGACTGACAAGCTGGGTTCAAAAATTCGCCTCAACAAAGGCGCGCTCGGGATTGTTCTATCAGTGGTGCGCCTTCGTCTCTTCTACTCGCCGTTTTACAACTGGCTAAGGCCTCTGCGCCCAGTGGAGGAATGGATCTACAAGAAGCTGCTCTGCGCGCCGACACCGTTCCGGGATCCAAAGAAGTTCCCGGTCCAGCCGCATCATGAGGATTCGGGCATCAATAAGTCCGAAGCCCGACTCCCCGCCAGCCGCTAACGCGAATTCTTACTCCGCGCCGCCGGCTTTTTTACCCACCTTCAGCACACGGTGCACTTCCATGAGCACCTGGTCTAACGGGAGCAACTTGCTTAGGTAACTCGTCGCCTGGTGATGCATGGCATCCTGAAGCACCGCTTCGTCATAGCCAAGTCCCGTGAGGATGATCACCGGCAGATCAGGGTGCAAAGACTTGATCTTAGGGACGAATTCAATCCCATCGCCATCCGGCAACACCACATCTTGCAGCACGACATCAAAGGTTTCGTTCGCCAACTTTGCTTCCGCTTCAGCCAGAGAGGCCGCGGTGGTCACACGGTAACCCCGCTTCTTGAAGAAATCTTCAAACAACCCCCGGATTGGCTCTTCATCATCGACGATCAGAACCCGTTCACGTTCTGGGTTCAGGCTTTTCGCGATCCGTTGAAAAATGCTTTCTTTCACTTTCGTGCCTAAGTTTTTCGTCGTGGGTGATTCAGGGGCCGTTGTTGGCGGGGTGGCCCCATTCGGAGGATCGCCAGAGAAACTCACTTGCGAAGCCCGGGATTCAATCATCCACAATCCCCGGCGAGAACAAGGACCACCACCAGTCGGACCAGGGAACGTGATCAACTCAAGCTTCATATTCATACTCTCTGCGCTTATCGGTTCTGCTGCGGTCAAACTTAAGCTCTTACAGCCGTGACTGAACCCATCGTGCAAACTGCCCCTAACAACAAAGTCACGGTAATTAACCTATCTGCCCTCCTCAAGCAAATACGATGCCCGCTCCATCCTCCCTAAACCGCGACAACAGAAACCTTTTCCTTCCGGCACAAGGCCTCTAGCTCCGCCCGCTCCAACAGCAATGTCTTCTTAGCCTCTAGCGCAATCGCACGGAGTCCGGCGCCAGCGCATGTGCGAATGGTCTGCGCGCCGATGCAGGGAATGTCAAAACGCATGTCGTGACCAGGCTTCGCCACCTTCACCGCAATGGCGTTCTTGCCCTTTCCCGCAAGCTCCCCACCACGCTTCAAGCATTCATCGGTCCCTTCAAATCCCTCCACGGCCATCACTGTGCCCTCTTTCACCACGACGGTTTGGCCGATCTCAAGGCGCGCGACTTCCTTGGCTAATTCAAACCCGAAAGTTACATCCTCCATCTCCGTTTCTGAGAGTTTCGGCCCAAGCACGAAGCCTTTGTCCGGCATAAGCGGCTCCAGCCAGCGAAGAGCATCGATTAGTGTAATCCCGTCCTTTTGCAACTCGTCAGCAATTGCGCCGAAGATCGTGTGGGCATTCTTGCGTTTGAGCCGAAGCAACACTCCCATCGCGCGCAGATCAGGGCGAATATCAAACAGATTTTTCGGCGCAACCTGCCCGGCCATGACGCATTCCTTCACTCCCTGCTCACGGAGGTGGGAAATCAGCTTTCCCAATTGCCCAACGCGGACCCAGGAAACGCGCGCAACCAACCCCTCAATCGCTGGGTCGGTTTCGCCCACGAAGCCCACCGCGACCACTGGGCGTTGATCCATGGCCGCAACCTGCCGCGCAATCGTGAGCGGCAACTCTTTGCTTCCGGCAATGATTCCAAGGGGCTCCGCGCTCACAGATATCTCGTTATCTTCACCGTCCGCAGTGGTTAGATGTAATACATTTTTTCTTTGTTATCGCTTTCATCAAGCAGTTGCTGCAAGGTGATAGCGTCGGCCGTGTCATCCAGCGCTTTCTGCAACCGCTTCCACGCCATCCGCAGCTCCGGGGGGCAGTGCGCGTCAGTCAGCGCTGGGGTGTCGAAGATCTGTCCATGCACAGAGCGAATGATCTCGCCGAGCGTGATCTCCCCAGGAGGCCGCGCGAGCAAGTACCCCCCTTCTTTCCCCCTCTGGCTTTTCACGATCCGTTGCGCTTTCAGCTCGATCAAAATCTGCACGAGATAGTTCCCGGAGATCCCCTGCTCCGCCGCGAGATCCTCGGCTCGCACCGAGCTGCCAAGCGAATACCGCCGCGCCAGCCCAAGGACTGCTCGCGCTGCGTAATCACTCTTAACGGAAAGCTTCACGGCTCAAAACGTAGGTGAACCCTTTGGGGCCACGCAATCTATTTGAGCTGTGCGCCATCTCTCCTTTCTCGCACAAACTTGTCACCTGCCTTAGCCTACTCGTGATGAGAGAAAGTTGGCCCGTTGCCCTCACCATCGCGGGCTCCGACAGCGGCGGGGGGGCAGGCATACAAGCGGACCTGAAAACATTCGCTGCCTTAAAGGTGCATGGCGCTTCCGCGATAACCTGCATCACCGCGCAAAATCCAGCAGAAGTCACAGGTGTTCACGCGATTCCACCCGAGATGGTCCGGGCTCAAATCGAAGCTGGGACAGCGGAACTCCCTCCAGCGGCGATAAAAACCGGGATGCTCTACTCAGTGGAAATCATCCAAGCCGTGGCGGAAACCCTCGCGCAAAGGGCTTCGCGTGTCCCCCTTGTTGTTGATCCCGTGCTCGTTGCCACCAGCGGAGCGCGGTTGCTAAAATCCGACGCCGAAGCCGCTCTCCAGCAACTTCTCCTTCCCAGAGCAACGCTTATCACGCCGAACATTCCAGAAGCCGAAGCCCTTTGTGGCTCCACCATGCGGTCAAAAAGCGAACTACAAGCCGCAGCCAAAACCCTCGCGGATCGCTTCCAAACCGCCATCCTGCTCAAGGGCGGGCATTCTCCAGATGACGGGTTTGTCGTCGACTTGCTTTGTCATGAAAACCAAATCACCGAACTCCGCGCGCCGTTTGTTGCTGGAATCAAGACTCATGGCACCGGATGCACCTTTTCCGCAGCTATAACCGCTGAGTTAGCCAGGGGAACCCCGCTCATGGACGCTGTCCGTTCCGGAAAGCTCTTCATCGAATCCGTCATCAAAAATGGCTACTGGGCAGGCGAACATTTCACACTGAATCCCCGTCCCCGAATGTGAGTTATTACGGAAACGCGGTCAGGGAAACGATGAGAACATCGTCAGGCACCCTGCAAACATTGACGATTGTGAAGCTCCCGGAACCGCTCGTTGCCTGTGAATAAAGTTTTGGGTTTCCGTGAGTAAGTTTTAGGAAGGTTTCCTTGTAAGAAATCACCCCCCTCGGCATTTTTGCCCCCACATGAAAACGTTCGCTCCCTCTGCTGTGCTTTGCGATGAAAGCGTCGCTCTCTACGCGGATCCAAAAGAGCAATTTCGCTTGCGTTTTCAACGTTCTATTGGGCTTTGTGTGCGCCACGGCTTCTGCATTGAAGAGTCGTTTGGGATGATTTTTAACGAAACCCTTGACGAAGTGCCCTTGGCGGAGGAAGACCAGGCCGCTCTCTATGAAGAAATGATCCGCTGGGCAAAAAGAGTTGCTTTTTAGGTTGTTATCTTCGGTTATTCACCGATTTTATTAACAACGCAAAAGCCCAGCATCAGGAAAAACCTGAGATGAATCTCCAAGAAAGTCGCAAGAGTCAAACTCCCGTGCGGATCGCCCTTCGCGAGATCCGCGAAACCCGCGCCCTGATCGAGGCGTTAGTCGTTTCCTCCGAATCCTTCGACTACATCAAAGCCAAGGAAGCCTTGGGCACGCTGACGAAGAAAGCTCGGCATTTGGCCAAGCTCGAGGAAGCCTTGGAGCAAGCCCTCCCGCAAAGTGCGGCGGAGAACATCGTTCAATTCCCCACCGGGACACAAGGTTAAAAGGCGACAAACCGCATCAACTCTGTTGTTGACCCGTCCCCGGGCCTCTGTATATTGCCGCGCGATGATGGCGCTTGGACAAGCTGCTGTAGCGGTGGTCGTCGTAGTAAACGACGATGCCGATGGCTCTTGTCGATGGTAGAACAGATTTTCGACAAAAACCCACGGCTGCAAAAACGGTCGTGGGTTTTTTATTTTCTGGCAAAGCACAAGCGCAAACCCGTAAAAGATTACCGCAAACGTATTATGAGCAAAAAGACGGAAACAACTGAGCCCAAGGCCCAAGTGGTTTCAGAGCCTCGCCCTGAAATCGGCCCTCGCATGAAGGGCAGCGACATCCTCATTAAAGCACTCGAACGTGAGGGGGTAGAGGCGATTTTTGCTTATCCTGGCGGCGCCAGCATGGAGCTGCACCAGTCCCTGACCCGCTCCAAGATCCGCACCATCCTCCCTCGCCACGAGCAGGGCGGCTCGTTCGCGGCTGAAGGTTACGCCCGCGCCAGCGGCAAGGCCGGCGTTTGCATGGCCACCAGCGGCCCCGGCGCCACCAACCTCGTCACCGGCATTGCCGATGCCTACATGGACTCCATTCCCATGGTCGCGCTTACGGGCCAGGTGCCCCAAGCGATGATTGGCAAAGGCGCGTTCCAGGAGACCGACATTTTCGGCATTACCCTGCCGATCGTGAAGCACAGCTATCTGGTCACCGACATCAATGACATCCCCCGGATCGTCAAAGAAGCTTTCCACGTGGCGCAAAGCGGCCGCCCCGGCCCTGTCATCATTGACCTGCCGAAGAATATTCAGCAGGCCGAAACCCAGCCCATTTTCCCGACCGAGCTGAACATTCGCGGCTATCACCCAGAGCAGCGCAAAGCGGACGAACTCGCGTTAAACGAAATCATTGGGCTCATCGAAAAGTCCGAGCGCCCCGTTCTGTATATCGGCGGCGGCATCATCAGCGCGAACGCGGCCGAAGCGCTCCGTGAATTCGCCTACGCCACCAAGATCCCCGTCACATCAACCATCATGGGTTGCGGCGCTTTCCCTGAAACGGATCCGCTCTCGTTGAAATGGCTTGGCATGCACGGCACCGCCTACGCCAACTGGGCTGTGAACGGCGACCCTATTAACAACATCCCTGGCGCTGACCTCCTCCTCGCGTTCGGCGTGCGCTTCGATGATCGGGTGACGGGCAAGGTCGATAAGTTCTGCGAGCGCGGAACCATCGTTCACATCGACATCGATGCCTCCGAAATCAACAAAAACCGCGCCGCTCACCTGCCCATCGTGGGTGACATCAAGGACGCGCTGATTCGCTTGAATCAGATGCTCCAGAAGCGCCCGATCAAGAAGAGCTTCTCCGCCTGGCACGGCCAAATTGCTGCGTGGAAAGCAAAAGCTCCGCTCAAGTATCAGCTTACGGAAGATGCTCTGAAATCCGCTCACCTTCGTGACCTGATCAAAAACGACCGCGACCAGCTCATCCTGCCACAGATGGCGATCCAGATGCTCTATGAGTTGACCAAAGGCGAAGCGATCATCACGACTGGCGTCGGCCAGCACCAAATGTGGGCGGGCCAATATTACAATTATAAGTTCCCTCGCCAGTTCCTCACCAGCGCTGGTCTCGGCGCGATGGGTTACGGCTATCCAGCCGCGCTCGGCGCAAAAGTCGCCTGCCCAAATCGCGAAGTCATCGACATCGATGGCGACGGCTCCTTCCTTATGAACGTGCAGGAACTCGCCACTGCGAAGATCGAGAAGATCGCAGCCAAGGCCATTATCCTGAACAACCAGCACCTTGGCATGGTCGTGCAATGGGAAGACCGCTTCTACGCTGGCAACCGCGGTCACACTTACCTCGGCGACCCCAACAACATGCAGCAGATCTATCCGGACTACGTGAAGATGTGCGAAAGCTTTGGCGTCACCTGCGAGCGCGTCGTCCGCAAGGCCGACCTCATCCCCGCTCTCGAGCGGATGCTCGCCTCGCCGGAAGCTTACGTCCTCGACGTCATCACGCCGTACACCGAGCACGTGCTGCCGTTCATCCCTGCGGGTAAAACCATCAAGGAAATGATTTACGAGTAACCCACTCCGTTAAAAATCACTGCGCGAGCCGGAGCAAAACTCCGGCTCGTTTTTATTTGGAGAGACATCCATTTGGCCGTATAAACCGTGCGACTTTGATCCTAATGAAAAGCCCCCTCCTCCTCATCATTCTGGCCTTGGCAGCGCTGACAAATGTCTCAGCAGCCGTGCGCACTTTTGAATTTTCCACCTTGCTCCAGGACGAAGTCCCCACTGGCTTTACCAATCTCCTAAGCGGAAAGGGGGAGCCAGGAAATTGGAAGATCGTCATGGACGAAGTTCCCTCCACTTTCAAGCCACTGACAGAGCGCGCGAACACCGGCAAACAAGGTGTCCTGGCCCAAATCTCCCAACAAAATGTGGATGAGCGTTATCCACTGTTCCTGTTTGATCAGGAGAGCTTTGGTGATTTCACCCTTACAACTCGTTTCAAGCTCATGGGGGGCTCTATGGAACGCATGGCTGGGATCGCTTTCCGCGTGCAGGATCCGAACAATTACTATTACGTCCGGGCCAGCGGCGTCGGAAGCACCTTCCGCTTTTTCAAGATGGTGGATGGAAAGCTCAGCCCTCCAATCGGTGTCGAGATGCAGTTCCCCACCAATGTTTGGAACGAGTTGAAGATCGAGTGCAAAGGAAACAACATCCGCACCTGGATCAACGGGGACGAAAAAATCCCAATGATGACGGATACTAGCTTCAGCGCGGGCAAAATTGGTTTTTGGACCAAGTCCGACTCCATCAGCTATTTTGCTGACACCAGGATCGAATACACACCCCGAGAGCCGCTCGCGAAGATTCTTATCCGAGAACTCGTTGAGCGCTACCCACGCCTCCGGGGTGTGCGCATCTACGGCAAAGCCGCCGGAGCTTCAGACCTTCAGGTTCTGGCCAGCACGGACGAATCACTTCATGGACAACCTGCCACCGAAGTCGAAAAGGATGTCGTCGCCCGCGGAATTCGTTATTACGGCAAGAAGGACAAGCAGACCTGCATCGTGACACTTCCTCTGCACGATCGGAATGGTGACGTGGTCGCCGCAGTGCGTTTGGAAATGGAAGCCTTTCGCGGCCAAACAGAAAACAACGCGCTGGCCCGCGCCCTCCCGATCATGAAAGAACTCGAAGCCCGCATCCGCGAAACAAAAGACCTCACGCTGTAAACGCCACTGCAGGGCAAAGTCTTACAGCGGTGGGCCCCGTCCTCGACGGAGGGCCCTCCTGAATCACGGCTAGCCAGAGTTGCGAATGAATTACCGGTGCAACTCCCGCAGGGACGTCCGGAGGCGCTCTAACTCTTCGTCCGTAATCAACTCCTGCCTTTCCAAATCCGAAAGAAGTCGCTGCACCTTCTCTAACTCCAGCAAAGTCTCACGCAATTGGTGCTTAATCTTGTCGACGTGCCGCTTTAACTCGCGAATTTGCTGCGCTGCGTGCGCCTGCCC
>Ga0196963_10002239_pt1 | contig 11898 bp, 6 predicted proteins | sample S1_5metaG_FD_148600 | JGI IMG/M metagenome (GOLD analysis project Ga0196963, IMG submission 148600) | Soil microbial communities from Anza Borrego desert, Southern California, United States - S1_5 | ecosystem: Environmental > Terrestrial > Soil > Desert | place: USA: California | collected... | reverse complement strand
GGGCGGTCTCGGGTCCGACAGCCTGGTCGGGGGAACCGGCAACGACGTCCTGGTCGGCGGCGGCGGGGTCGACAGCTTCGTCGTTCGCCAGGAGTCCGCCTATTCAAGTCTGGTCCCCGCCGGGCGGGTCCTGGAGACCGATACGATCAGCGACTTCTCCGTGGTCGAAGGCGACATCATCGACCTGTCGGCGATCGACGCCATAGCCGGCGCCGGGGATGACGCCTTCGTCCTGGTGGGGGCGTTCAGCGGCGCCGCCGGCCAGATGACCCTGAGCTTCGCCGCCGGAACCACCACCCTGCGTCTCGACATCGACGGCGATGGCGTCGCCGACTACCTGATGAGGATCAATGACGATGTGCGCGCCGACAGCGGGCGCTGGATACTCTAGGCCCGTCGTAGTCGCGGGTCTGATCCAGCCTCGGGCTTCCTAGGTCCGAAGGCGCGTCAGTGGCTGCCCGGGGTCAGCGCCGCGGCGGCCCGCCAGGCGAGGCAGCGCCAGTACATGGCCACCATCCGCGCCACCCGGTCGGGGAAGTCGAGGCCGAAGGCGGTGGTCCCGTCCGGCTGCGGAACGAGGAACCCGGCCTGCCGGCCGAGCTTGACCAAATGGTTGACCTGGTGCCGCGGCGCCCCGCTGCGCCGGGCCAGGTCCAGCACGTTCAGCCGGATCGGCCCGCGCGGCGGAAAGACATCGCCCGGATCGTCGGTCAGCAGGATCTGGCCGACAAGGACCACGCCCGCATTGCGTTGGGTGAAGACGTCGAGCGACAGGGCCTGCTCCGGCTTGTAATACACCGCCGCCAGGGTGAGGGCCTCGCCCGCCGCCATGAATCGCTCGAACACCCCCGGCGCGTCCCATTGGTCAAGCACCTGGCCGGCAAGGGGTTCGATCGGAGCCAGCGCTTCCAGGTCGCGCCGGAAGCAGCGGTTGATGTAGGCCTCCAGCGCCGCCGTCGGCTGATAGCGTTGCTCGCTGCCGGCTTCCGACCCCCGGACCGGCTCGATCAGCCGCAGGAACTGCAGGTAGGCCAGCGTCGCCCGCGCCCGCCCGCGGCTGGCCAGCTTCAAGCGGCGCATCAAGCGCGCCAGGGTCGCCGCCGTCAGCCCTTCCGGCTGGGCCGCCAGCACTATCGCCTTTTCGGCCGCCACCCAGCGGGTGAGGTCCTGCAGGGACGCCTCGACCGCATGCCCCCGCCCGGAGACGAGCTTCCAGCCATTGAACGTCTGCCGCGCCTGGGACCCGCAGGCGGGGTGGGCCAGGTAGGGCTCGTACCCTTCGGGGCCGCAGTATCGCCAGGCGGCCAACGCCGCCTCGGCGTCCGCGGCATCGCTATGGTCGTCTCCCCGGGCCACCGCCGGAGAGTGCACGATGTTCGACAACCGGGCTACGCATTCTGGGTTGTCGCGGGGCGACCCTGTCAAATTTGCACACTGCCGAACGTCGGACAGTCGACATACGCAGAAAGGGCCATAGCCGCCGCTCGTCCGGAGCGGTCGCCGAACGACGAGGCCCGTCATGAACTTTCCCGCCCTGTTCGATATCACGACCATCTTCGCCCAAGGGGGAGGCGGCGCCTTAGGCCTCTTCAACGGCCATGCCCTGGGAAGCGCGGTCGCCGGCGGCGACATCAATGGCGACGGCTATCAGGACGTGATCGTCAGCGGTCTGGGCGCCGCGCCGAATGGCGCCGCTTCCGGGGCCACCTATGTCCTGTTCGGCTCGGCCGCGGGCCTGCCCGCGCTGGATCTGTCGAACCTGAACGGCGCCGATGGCTTCGTGATCAACGGTGCGGCCGCCGGGGACCTCTCCGGCTACAGCCTGGCGACCGGCGACTTCAACGGGGACGGTTACGACGATCTGGCCATCGGCGCGCCGGGCCACAACGGCGAGGGCGCCGCCTATCTGGTCTACGGCAAGGCCGGCGGGTTCACAGCCACCCTGGAGCTCTCCGCGCTGGATGGAACCGACGGTTTCAAGTTCGTGACATTCGCGCCGGGCGGCGCCGGGGCGGCGGTCAGCCTGGGCGACGTCAACGGGGACGGCCTGGCTGATCTGCTTGTCGGCGCGCCGGACCAGGATGACTACGGCGCGGTCCACATCACCTTCGGCCACGCCGCCCCCCGCGCTGCGGTCGTCACCCCTGGGCTAGGCGTCACGCGAGGCTTCTCGCTCGTTGGCGCGAGCTACGACAGCGACGCCGGCTTCGGGCTCGGAACGGCCGATCTCAACGGCGACGGGATCGGCGACATCCTCGTCGGCGCCCCAGGCAGCAGCACGGACCAGGACTGGCAGGGTGCGGTCTTCGTGGTGAACGGCATGGCCAGCGGCCACCCGGAGCTCATCTTCCTGCACCCGGCCAGCGTGAACCATGTCGCCGGCGCCCTCGAGAACGACTTCGTCGGCCGGCCCGTGACCTCGGCCGGAGACGTGAACGGCGACGGCATCGAAGACATGATCATCGGCGCGCCCCGCAGCCCGTCGGGCGCCCATCTGGGCGGCGCCTACGTGGTGTTCGGCAGGCCGGGCGGCATTGGGGCCAGCCTCGATCTCGCGACCCTGGATGGCTCCGACGGCTTCCTGATCACCGCGGCCCAGCTCTATGCCAGCGCCGGGGCTTCGGTCGCAGCCGCGGGCGATATCGATGGGGACGGTTATGGGGACCTGATCATCGGCGCGCCACAGTCCACCGGCCTCGGCTATGGCCAGATCACCGGCGAGGCCTATGTGCTCTACGGCAAGGCGTCCTTCGACAGCGGCGTCATCTATCCGGACCTGTTCAACGGGCACAACGGCTTCCGGATCATCGCCCCGCAAAGGGACACCTTGACCGGCGCCGCGGTGGCCGGGGCGGGCGACATCAACGGCGATGGGTTTGACGACCTGATCGTGGGCTCCCCCCGCGAGAACGGGGCGGGCGTGGTCTATGTCATCTACGGCCGGATCCGGGATCAGGCCGACGTCGGCGGATCCGGCGCGGACCGTCTCTCCGGTCATCTCGGCGAGGACGTGCTCAGCGGCATGGACGGGGATGACCGGCTGAGCGGCGGCGGCGCCGACGATGCGCTGGACGGCGGCCTCGGTCATGACCTGCTGGACGGCGGGACCGGGGCGGACGCCATGGACGGCGGGGCCGGGGACGACACCTACATCGTCGACGACCTCTCCGACACCGCCACAGAGGCCGGCGGCGGCGGCGCCGACCGGGTGCGGGCCAGTGTCAGCTTCACCCTCGGCGCCGACCTGGAGAACCTGGTCCTGGAAGGGACCGCCGACATCGACGGGACCGGCAACGCCCTGGCCAACGTCCTCGACGGCAACAGCGGCGCCAATATCCTGAGCGGCGGCGGCGGCGCGGACCTGATCAAGGGCGGGGCCGGGGACGATGTCCTCGACGGCGGAACCGGCGGCGACCAGCTCCTCGGCGGCATCGGGACCGACGTCCTCGACGGGGCCGGCGACAACGACCGGCTGGAGGGCGGGGACGGGGACGACACCATCCTCGGCGGGACCGGGGCCGACATCCTGGACGGCGGCGCCGACAATGACGCCCTGACCGGCGGGGCGGGCGCCGACCAGCTGCTCGGCGGGGCCGGAACCGACACCCTCGACGGCGGCTCGGAAAACGATGTCCTGCACGGCGGGACCGGGGCCGACGCGATGACCGGCGGGACCGGCGACGACACCTTCCATGTCGATGACGCCGGCGACTCGACCGTCGAGGCGCTGGGCGAGGGGACCGACGTGGTCCGCGCCGGCTTGACCTGGACCCTCGGCGCCAACCTGGAGCGGCTGGTCCTCGATGGCTCGGCCGATATCGATGGCGCCGGCAACGGCCTGGCCAATGTCCTGACCGGCAACGGCGGGGCCAACCGCCTCGATGGCGGCGGCGGCGCGGACATCATCAACGGGGGCTTGGGCGCCGACACGGTGATCGGCGGGACCGGCGCCGACATCCTCTCCGGCGGCGGCGGGGCGGACACCTTCGTGGTGCGCCAGGAGTCGGTCTACTCCAGCCTGGTCCCGGCGGGACAGACGCTGGAGGCCGATACGGTCAGCGACTTCTCGGCCGGCCAGTCGGACGGCGTCGACCTGTCCGCCATCGACGCCATCGCCGGCGGGCCGGACGACGCCTTCGCGCTGGTGGGCGCCTTCAGCGGCGCGGCAGGCCAGATGACCCTGACCTTCGCCGCCGGAACCACCACCCTGGCGCTCGACATCGACGGCGACCAGCGCGCCGACTACCTGATGAGGATCAACGGCGACGTCCGCGCCGAAAGCGGCGGCTGGCTGCTCTAGATGTGAGCCGCCGATAGGTTGTCCGTCCAGTCCGGTCCGCCCGTGCAGGTTTACGGGCGGCCGGGAAGCGGCCATGGTGCAGACGGCGTCCGAGGTTCGAGCCGGAGGTGCTGGACATTGGTCGATCGGATCGGACCATCTGGACCCGAGCCGACATTCCTGTCGGCGGAAACCATCCTGCGGCATCCGCTGTTCGACGACGCCGTCTCCCTGCTGATCGACGGCCTGGCCAGGCTCCACGGCGACGACCGCCGTCTGGTCCGCGGCCTGTTCGAATACGACCGCGCCGTGACCTTCATGCTCGCCATCTGCATCGCCATGAACGAGCGCGAGGACGACCCGGCGACCTGGCTCACCGTGGCCAGCCTCGACGACGGGGCGGCGCAGCTGGACATCGGCACGCCGCGCCGCGTGCGCCGCCTGGTCGAGGACATGCGGGCGGACGGGTATCTGCTGGACGCCGGCGCGGCCGGCGACCGTCGCCGCCACCGGCTGCGTCCGTCGGAGCGCATGCTGGCGATCGATCGGGAATGGGTGGCGGTGTTTCACGAACCCCTGGCGCTGCTGGCGCCTGGCGAGCCGCGTTACCGGGCGGCCGTGGCGCGCGATCCGGCCTATCACCGCGACTATCGGCGGGTGGCGCTGTCGACCCTGGAGGTCGCGCGGCGGACCGTCAGCCAGCATCCGGCTGTCGATTCCTTCCTGCACCAGGCGAGCGGCGCCCGGGTGCTCACCACCCTGATGCAGGCCACCCGCGGGGCGGCGGGCGGCTGGTCTCCACCCGGCTTCTTCACCCTTGCGGCCGAGCGCAATGCAGCGACCCGCGTTCATGTGCGCAACATGCTGCGCGCCGCGGCGCGGGCCGGCTACGTCGAGATTTCCGACGACGCACGGGTCCGCCCGACCCAGCATCTACGGGCCGATTTCGCCGGCTGGGCGGCCGATTCCCTGTCGTCCACCGATCTGGCATCGGCGCTCAGCGCCATGGCCTGAGGCGTACCCCGCCGATCTTACCAGTTTGTTCCGTTGAAGCCGGCCCCCGGACCGACTTGGTTGAACGCAGTTCTCTGCTGTCAACCAGCGCCCCCGATCGAGCAGGGGCGTCTTCCCGGAGTAAGGCCATGGCCGATATCATCGAAACCGGCGCCCTGGACGCCGACACCGGCTTCGTCGTCACCGGCGTGGCGGCGGGCGACTTCGCCGGCCGCGACGTTTCCGCGGCGGGGGACGTCAACGGCGACGGCTACGGCGACTTCATCGTCAGCGCGCCGAGCGCGGACTCCGGCGGCGAAAACAGCGGCGGCGCCTATGTGGTGTTCGGGACCGCTTCCGGGTTTCCGCCGTCATTCAGCCTGTCGGCCCTGAACGGAACCAACGGTTTTCGCCTCGACGGACCGGCCAGCCATCAGCTGGGCGCCGCGGTCGCCGCGGCCGACGTCAACGGCGATGGCTACTCGGACGTGGTGGTGAGCGGCCCGTTCGCCGCGGGCGTCTCGACCGGAGTCCTCTATGTGGTGCTCGGCCACGCCGGCGCCTTCGCCGCCAGCATCAGTCTGGCGACCCTGAACGGATCCAACGGCGGCTTCCGGATCGTCGGCGAGGCCCTCGACTTTGCCGGCTGGGATGTCGCCTCGGCGGGCGACATGAACGGCGACGGCTATGAGGATCTGGTCATCGGCGCCGCTCCGGCCGAGCGCGGCGCCTTCTTCACCGGGACCGCCTATGTGGTGTTCGGCAAGCCGGGCGGCTTCGTCAACCTCGACCTGGGGACCCTCAACGGATCCGACGGCTTCGAACTGACCGGCCAGCCGGCGGAGGGCCAGTTGGGCTGGGCCGTGGCCGGAGCGGGCGACGTCAACAAGGACGGCTATGACGACATCATGGTCAGCGCTCCCTCCGCCGACGACGGCCTCATCGACAAGGGATTCGTCTATGTCGTCTACGGGTCGGGCGCCGGCTTTCCGGCGAACTTCGACCTGGGCGGCTTGAACGGCGCCAACGGCTTCCGGCTGGACGGCTATGGCAGCGAGCAGGCCGGGAAGGACCTGTCGATCTGCGATTTCGACGGCGACGGCCATAGCGACCTGATCGTGAGCAAGCCGGCCGCGAACGCGATCCAGGTGGTCTACGGCGCGGCCGCGATGCCGGCGACCCTGACCTTGAACCCCTTCCAGGCCGGCTTCCAGGCCTTCCAGATCAGCGGCGAGTCGACGCTGGGCCAAAGCGTCGGCGGCGGTGGGGATTTCAATGCCGATGGCTATGACGACCTGCTGTTCAGCGTGCCGGGCGCCAATGGCCATGCCGGAGCGGTCTACCTGGTCTATGGCGGGCCGCGCATCACCGGCGGCTTCTGGGGCCAGAACGATTTCGTCGGCAGCCGCGGCCTGCGCATCGACGGGCCGGCGAGCGGCATCGACTTCGGCGGCAGGATCGGCTTCGCGGGCGACCTCAACAACGACGGCGCGGACGAGATCATCATCTCGGCTCAGGGGGCGAACGGCAACACGGGACAGGTCTACATCATCTGGGGCGATGGGCCGCCGGTCCCGATCCTCTTCACCGGCGACGGGACCGACGAGATCATCGATGGCGACGCCGGCGCCGACACCCTCTCGGGCATGGCCGGCGCCGACACGATCAGTGGCCTGGACGGCGCCGACACGCTCGACGGCGGCGAGGGCGACGACCTGCTGGACGGCGGGACCGGCGGCGACGCGATGACCGGCGGGCTCGGCAACGACACCTTCCTTCTGGACGACGTGGGCGACACCGCCGTGGAGGCCTCCGGCGAAGGGACCGACACCGTCCGCGCCACGATCAGCGCCACCCTGGGGGCCAATCTCGAACGGCTGATCCTGGAAGGGGCGGACGACATCGACGGGACCGGCAACGGCCTGGCGAATCTACTGACCGGCAACGCCGGCGCCAACGCGCTGGATGGCGGCGACGGCAACGACCAGCTGCTCGGCGGCGGGGGCGTCGACGACCTGGTCGGCGGCCTGGGCCACGACTTGCTGAACGGCGGGGCTGGCGCCGACGCCATGGCCGGCGGGACGGGCGACGACATCTACCATGTGGACGACGCGGGCGACGCGGTTTCCGAGGCCGATGGCGAAGGCGCCGACGTGGTTCGCGCCACCGTCTCGGTCACCCTGGCGGACCATGTCGAGACCCTGGTCCTGGAGGGCGTTGGCAACCTCGGTGGGACCGGCAACGGCCTGGCAAACGTCCTCAACGGCAACGCCGGCGACAACACCCTGGAGGGCGGCGGCGGCGCGGACCTGGTCAAGGGCGGCGCCGGCGTCGATATTCTAGGCGGCGGGACCGGCGGCGACCAGCTGCTGGGCGGGGATGGCGACGACAGCCTCGATGGCGCGGACGACAACGACCGGCTCGAGGGCGGCGACGGGGACGACGTCATCCTCGGCGGCGCGGGCCTCGACATCCTCGACGGCGGGGCGGGGAACGACACCCTGGCCGGCGGGACCGGGGTCGACCAGCTGTTCGGCGGGGCCGGGACCGACACCCTCGATGGCGGAGCCGAGAACGACCTCCTCAACGGCGGAGTCGGCGGCGACGCCATGACCGGCGGTCTGGGCGACGACACCTTCTATGTCGACGACGCCGGCGACCTGACCTTCGAGGCCGCTGGCGAAGGGACCGACGGGGTCCGCGCGGGCATCAGCTGGACGCTGGACGCCAACATCGAGCGGCTCATCCTCGACGGCTCGGCCGACCTCGCCGGAACCGGCAACGGCCTGGCCAACGTGCTCGACGGCAATGGCGGCGCCAACGTCCTGGACGGCGCCGGCGGGGCCGACCTCATCAAGGGCGGGGCCGGGGCCGACAGCCTGATCGGCGGGACGGGCGGCGACCTCCTGCTCGGCGGGACGGGGGCCGACCGCTTCGTGGTCGACCAGGCCTCCGTCTACTCCAGCCTGGTTCCGGCTGGGCGGGTGCTGGAGGTCGATACGGTGAGCGACTTCGCGACCGCCCAGGGCGACTGGATCGACCTGTCGGGGATCGACGCCATCGCTTCCACCGGCGGTGACGAGGCCTTCACACTGGTCAGTGCGTTCAGCCATCAGGCCGGCCAGATGACCCTGACCTTCGCCGCCGGAACCACCACCCTGGCGCTCGACACCGATGGCGACGGCGCCGCCGACTATCTGATGAAGATCAACGGCGACGTGCGCGCCGAAAGCGGCGGCTGGCTGCTGTAGAGCTGGGCGCGATCTTGTGGAATCAAACCGCGCTGCTCCAGGGTTTTCGTGGTCGCGCGCTGCTCCGGTAGCCGGCGCCCACCTATCGAGCGCGCTCTACGGCGCCTTCGGGGGTGGCGGGACCACCGGATCGGTTCCCGGCACCGGGTTCATGGCGTCCTCCTCGGCGCCGCGGACCAGGTCCTCGGCCGCGTCGTTGTGGGTCGCGCCGTCGGCATCCTCGCCGGCCTTGGTCGACCGTCGGGTCGGAGGCTTCAGCCGCAGGGCGTCGCGGGCGGCGTCGCCCTCCTGACCGAACAGGCCGCGCAGGCGCAGCTCCTGCTGCGGGAAGGGGATCTCGAAGCCGCCCTTGCGAAGGGCGTCCTCGATGGCCCAGGTGTAGGCGGCGTGGGCGGCGTTGGGGCGCTTGACCGCCTCCAGGGTCGGCCAGACCACCAGCTCGAACATCAGCCCGCTTTCGCCGAAGCCGACCAGCCAGACCTGGGTCTTGCGGCGTGGGGTGTCCTCCAGGGTGAAGGGCACCTCATGGGCGGCCTTGAGCACCGCGTCGCGCACGGCCTCCTTGCTGGTCCCATAGGCGACTCGGAACGGCACATGCATCCGCCGGGCGCTGTTCTGGTGGGTCCAGTTGGTGACCGGCGCCTCGATCAGCCGGCTGTTGGGCACCAGCACATCGAGGTCGTCGTTGTTGCGCAGGCGTGTCGCGCGGGCGCCGATCTCGGCCACCACTCCCCGCTCGCCGGTCTGCAGTTCCAGGTAGTCGCCGATCCGGATCAGCCGGTCGAAGATCAGCACCAGGCCGGAGATGAACTCCTTGACCACCCCCTGCAGCCCGAAGCCAAGGCCCACGCCCAGGGCGCCGGCGAACAGCGACAGGCTTGAGAGGTCCAGCCCGAAGGCCGAGATCCCCATGAACACGCCGATGGCGCTCAGGCCGTAGGTCGCCACCTTCTCGACGATGTAGATCGGCGGGGCCGCCTGCGGCGAGCTCTCCCGGAAGCGCCGGAACAGCCGCTGCACCAGCCGCGACAGCAGCCAGAACAGCACGACGATCAGCACGCCGCTGACCAGGCCGCCCACGGTCAAGTTCGACTTGCCGAAGGTCCAGAGCTTCACCTCGCCGATGTCGCGGATGTCCCGCGTCAGCTCGCGGGTCTCGCGCGGTAGGAAATCGCCGGCCATGACCGGACTTTGGCCGGGCAGGGGTGGCGGAGCAAGGGCGGCGGCGGAAATTAAGGGCTGCCTTGGCCTGTGCTCGGGATATGCTGGCGCCGTGTCCGACCGCCTGCCCCTGATCGACATCGCGCCGCTGCTGGGGGGCGAGCGCCCCGGTCGCGCCGCCGTCGCCGCCGCGATCGGCGAGGCCTGCCGGTCCGCCGGCTTCTTCTATGCCGTCGGTCATGGGGTCCCGGCGGCGGTGCTGGCCAGGCTGGAAGCCGAAAGCCGGGCCTTCTTCGCCTTGTCGGAGGCCGAGAAGCTCGCCATTCCGATGTCCCTCGGCGGCAGGGCCTGGCGGGGCTATTTCCCGGTCGGCGGGGAACTGACCTCCGGCCGGCCGGACCGCAAGGAGGGCCTCTACCTCGGCGAGGAACTGGGCCGGGACGATCCCCGCGTCCAGGCCGGCCTGCCGCTGCACGGCGCCAACCTCTGGCCGGCCGGGGTCCCGGGACTGCGTCCCGCGGTGGAAGCCTTCATGGCCGCCGCCACCCGGGCCGCCCACGCGGTGATGGAGGGCATCGCCCTCAGTCTCGGCCTGCCAGCCGACTACTTCTCCCGCACCTACACCGCCGGTCCGACGGTGCTGTTCCGCATCTTCCACTATCCGGCCGCCCCCGCCGACGACGAGGCCTGGGGCGTGGGCGAGCATACCGACTACGGACTCCTCACCCTGCTGGCGCAGGACGAGTTCGGCGGACTTCAGGTCAAGACGCCGGCCGGCTGGATCGAGGCGCCGCCGGTTCCCGGCGCCTTCGTCTGCAACATCGGGGACATGCTCGACCGGCTGACCGGCGGTGAGTACCGCTCGACGCCGCATCGGGTGCGAAACCTGTCGGGCCATGACCGCCTGTCGTTCCCGCTGTTCTTCGACCCCGCCTTCGACGCTGTCATCCGGCCGCTCCCCGGCCGGGAGGACGCTCCGCCGGGCGAGCGCTGGGACGGGGCCGATCCGGCCGCCTTCCAGGGGACCTACGGCGATTACCTGCTGGCCAAGGTCGGCAAGGTTTTTCCCGATCTCAAGGCCGCCATCACCAGCTAGCCCCTTTCCCGCCAAGGTCTGGTGACATCCCGCCCGACGCGCCTTAGAGCTTCGTGGGGCGCTAGTGCAGGGATGTGCGGATTGGCGACCCATCGCCTTGTCTTGCTGGCCGTCTTGACGGGGGGGCTTCTGGCCCCGGGGCTCGCCGTGTGGGCCGAGGAGCCGAAGGCCGCCGTCCGGGGCGTCGAGGACGAGGACCTGCGGGACCTGATCATCCAGGCCGTCGGCGTCGCCGAGAAGCCCGCCGCCTCCCGCTTCGAAGCCCGCCGCCGCGGCCGCGAGGCCGCCGAGTCCGCCATCGCCGTGCTGCGCTCCGAGGGCTACTACGCCGGGGAGGCGACCCCCGATCTCGGGGACCGCGACGACGAGGAGAGCGAGGCCGCCCCGCGTGCGGTCATCACCGTCGCGCCGGGACCCCAGTTTCGCATCGCCCGCCCGGCCATCGACTGGCAGGCGCCGGCCCCCTCGCCCGAGGTGCAGGGCGCCGGGACCCTGGCCATGGCGTTGCGCCGCGGCCAGCCGGGCCGGGCACAGGACGTGCTCGGCGCCGAGGGCCGCATCCTCTCGGCCATTGTCCAGCAGGGGCATGCCGACGCCCAGGCCCTGCCGCGCGAAGTGGTGGTCGACCACGCCGACCAGACGGTGCGCCCGACCTTCCGCATCGACGCCGGCCCGCTGGTGAAGCTGGACGGGCTGGTGATCGACTACGAGGGCCGCACCGACCGCGACTGGCTGACCGACCTGACCCCCTGGAAGCCGGGTGTCGTCTACGCGCCCGACCGGCTGGGCGAGCTGGAGCGGCGGCTTCGCGAGACCGGCGCCTACGACACGGTCTCGGTCAGCCTGGCGCCGGCCGATCAGGCGACGCCGGAGGGTTATCGCCCGGTTATGCTGGCGCTGAAGGACCGCCCCCGCCGCTCGCTGGAGGTCGGCGCCGGCTATTCGACCAGCGAAGGCGCCGGCCTCGATGTCACCACCACGCGGTACAACGGGTGGCGCCGCGCCGACACCCGGGTCATCGCCCTGCGACTGGCCCAGATGCAGCAGAGGCTCGACTATCGCGTCTCGCTGCCCCATTGGCGGGAACCGCGCCAGACCTTGGCCGTCACCGCCAGCGT
>Ga0196963_10002238_pt1 | contig 11901 bp, 9 predicted proteins | sample S1_5metaG_FD_148600 | JGI IMG/M metagenome (GOLD analysis project Ga0196963, IMG submission 148600) | Soil microbial communities from Anza Borrego desert, Southern California, United States - S1_5 | ecosystem: Environmental > Terrestrial > Soil > Desert | place: USA: California | collected... | reverse complement strand
GACGGTGAGACCGGTGTCGACCGTCCGGTCGGCCTCGGCGGCCACGAGCGGGCGCGACGCGACGACCACGATCGCGACGTTGGGCTCGAGGGTGCGGATCTGCCTGATGATGCGGAGCTCGAGGGACGGGTTGACCGCCGCGAGCGCGTCGTGGAGGACGAGCGCCCGCGGCGGACGGACCAGCGCGCGTGCCAACGCCACGCGCTGGCGCTGGCCACCCGACAGCGTGAGGCCCCGGTCGCCCACGTGACCGTCGAGACCGCCGAGGTTCGCGACGACGTCGTCGACCGATGCCATCGCCAGCACCGCATGCAGGCGCTCGTCGGTGGCGGTCGGGTCGGCGATGCGAAGGTTCTCGGCGACGGTCGCCCCGAACAGGAACGGCTCACCTTCGACCACGAGGACTCCGGGGCCGCCGATGCCGCCCGGGGGCAGGGCGCCGTTCACGACGACGAGCTCGCCGGGCTCGACCTGGAGGTGGAAGCCCGCACCGCTCACGACGACGGGCTGTCCTGGCGCCGGTGGCGCCGGCAGGGGCGGGGCCGCCGGCGCCATCTCGAGCAGCTCGTAGATCCGGCGGGCGCCGGACCGGGCGAGCTGCCACACGCTGACGATCTGCTCGAAGCTCCGCGCCAGCCCCGTGAACACACCGCTGAAGATCAGGAACAGGAGCAGCTCGCCGATCGTGAACGAGCCGTCGATGACTCGTCGGGCACCGAGGGCGATCAGCAGCGCGTCGATGACGACGGGCGCAGCGCGCAGGATCAGCTCGTACTTCGCGGTCAGGCGGATCCGGTTCATCGCCGCCGCGTACGCGCTGCGGGCGGCGGCGGCGACGCGCCGGCGCTCGTCGTCCTCGCGCGCGAACGCCTTGACGACGCGGGCACCCCGGACGGCCTCGTCGATCGCGGTCGTCACCTCGGCGCGCCGGTTGAGGATGCTCCAGCTCAGCCCGAACAGCGGCTTGCGGATGCGCATGACCAGCCACCAGTTGAGCGGGAGGCTCAGCAGCGCGATCACACCGAGGAGCGGATCCTGGTCGACGAGCACGGCAGCGATGCCGAGCAGGATCACGAGAGCGACAGCGAGCGGCGGCACGATGGCGGTCGCCAGCTCGAGGATGCTCAGGTCGGTCATGGCGCGGGTCATGGCCTGACCGCTCGCCATCACGTCGAGCACGGTGGGGTGCATGGCGAGGATGCGTTCGTACACCCAGAGCCGCAGCTGGTACTCGATGTGGTAGCCGATGCGAGCGACGACCTGCCGGAGCGGGAGACCGACGACCAGCCCCATGAGGGCGAGGAAGGCGAGCGCGTCGGTGTACTGCTGGAGGGGGACGATCTGCTCGATGATCGCCTTGTCGACGGCGTCCTTGATCGCGAGGGCCACGAGGATCGACACGGAGAACGACAGGACGGCGAGGACGAGCATCGCCCACAGCCACCGGCGCTGCTCGGCCAGCAACCGCCACAGGAACGACGCGCTCGCGCGTCGGTAGAGGTCGTTCGCCCGCTGCCAGCGGCTGTTCATGTCGGCGCTCCCCCCGGGACCCCGGTTCTCGATACCGCTGGAATTCGGCGCCAACCTATTGCAGCCCTGTGAGGGCGTGCCTCGCGCTCACCGCCTGCGCCGCGCCGCCCACACCAGGGCGCCGCCGACGAGGAGCAGGCTCGGGATCCCGACGGCGCCGAGCAGGCGCGCATAGGTCACCCGGGCGTCGGTCAGCACGAGCGGACGCTCGATCGGCAGGTGCGAGGACAGCGGGATCAGCTGGTCGTCCATGGTCAACCAGCCGATCGCCTGGAGCAGGAAGCGCTGGTTGGCAGCGGCGTCGACGGCGGTCGTCGCGAAGTCGACGTCGCCCACGATGACGAGCCGCGAACGCTCGATCTCCTCCTCGCTCACGACCCGAGACCGGTCGGCGGCCACGGCGACGGTGACCGGCCCACCGGTGTCGACGGTGGGGTCGAACGACGGCTCGAGCGGTTGCGTCTCGAGATACGAGAGCTCGGACGTGTCGGCGAGCCGAGAGACGGTGAGACCGGCCACGTCGTCCACGGCGCCGTCATCGATGACGATGCCCTGCACACCGGGGAAGTAGGTGGGCGCCAGGTTGCGGACCACCGGATGGGCGGCGGAGTACCGGCGCACGACCGGCGATGTCTCATCGCCGTTCACGACCGCAGCGGGATCACCTTCGAACACGACGCCTCGGGCAACGGCGATCCCGTACGGCGCGAGCACGCCGTCGAGGCGCACGTCGAAGGTCGGGTCGAGCAGGGCGAGCAGCTTGCCGCCGCCGTCGATCCACTCCGCGAGCGCGCGCGCCGCGGCGGCGCCGAGATCAGCCTGCGGCGCGGCGAGGACGACGACTGTGCAGTGCGACGGAACGGACTCCTCGACGAGCAGATCGATGACCCTCACGTCGTACGTGGGCAGCACGAGATCGAGCTCGCCGTGACCGGTGGCGAGACAGATCACGGCGTCGTTGCCGCGCACGAGGCGGGCGATCGCGGACGTGACGTCCTGCTCGGTCGGCGCTGCCGCCACCTCGACGTCGCGCCCACGCTGCACCACGACGCCGCCGAGCACCGGGTCGATGCCGAACCGGCGTGCCTCACCCGGCGCGACGTCCGGATCGACGACGTCGACGTCGATGGCGCCGGCCTCCCGCTCGTAGCGATCGAGCAACGTCACCGCTTCGACGCGGCCCGGATCGGTTCGGCCGACGAACGCCGTGATCGTGAGGTCGTCGTCAACAGCGGCGAGGACGTCGAGCGTGATCGGCGACAGGGTGAGCGTCTCCTGCGCGGTGAGGTCGACCACATCGTGGCGACCGGACAGCGCCAGCGACGCGACGGCCAGCGCGAGCACGGCGGTGGCTGCCGGCGTCCGTCGATGACGGGCGGCCGCGACCGCCACAGCCAACGCCGTGACCCCGAAGAAGAACGCGACGTCGGCAACGTCGATGCCGCCCGACGCGAACGTGCGCAGCCGCTCCGACAGCGACACGGCACCGAGCGTGCGAGCGAGCGTCGACTCGCCGCTCGTGGCGCCGACGAACCACGACGCCAGCCCGACGAGGATCGTGATGAGCGCAGCGAGCGACTGCGACGTCGTCATCGCCGACACCAGCACGCCGACGGCGGCGACGAGCGCGCAGAGCAACGCCAAGCCGGCGAACCCGCTCACCATGGGACCGACATCGGGATCGCCCCACAGCGCGGTGAGCCCGGCGAGCACGAGTGCCGGCGCGGTCAGCGCGCACGCCGTCAGCCACGCCGCCAACCACTTCCCGGCCGCCACCGGCATCGGCGGGACGCGCACGGCCCGCAGCACGTCGAGGTTCGACGTGCGCGCCTCATCGGCGTACGAGCGCATGGCGAGCACCGGCACGGTGACGACCAGGAGCAGCCCGGCGATCGGGAACAGCGGCTGCACGACGGCTTGGGCCCGGCCTTGCAGCTGGTCGACGAACAGGACGCCGAGCACCGCCTGCAGCGCCGCGCCCGCCGCCCACGGCACCGCGGAGGTCCACAGCGATGCCAGCTCCTTGCGGAGCACCGCCAGCACGATCATCGCGTCAGCTGGAGGAAGCGCTGCTCGAGATCGGGTCCGGGCGGTTCGACGGCGACGACGCGTCCGGCCGACAGCACCACGACGCGGTCGCACATCGACGCCGCCTCCGCGAGCAGGTGCGTCGATACGAGCACGGCGGTGCCCTCGGCCGCTCGCCGCCGCACCAGCGCGCGGACCTCGACGACCTGTGCCGGGTCGAGCGACGCCGTCGGCTCGTCGAGCACGAGCGTCGCCGGCGCGCCCAGCACCGCCTGGGCAAGGGCCACCCGCTGGCGCTGGCCCTTGCTGAGCCGTGCGATCGGACGGCGCTCGAGATCGGCGACGCCGGCGTCGACCATCGCGCCGGCGATGAGCGAGCGATCGAGGCGACGGGTCGCGCAGGCGAAGCGCAGGTAGCCGCGCACGGTCAGGCCGTCGTAGGGCTGCAGCGCCTCGGGCAGGTAGCCGATCGGGCGCGTCACCGACACGGAGCCGGCGGAGGGACGCAGCAGACCGAGGAGGACGCGGATCGTCGTCGACTTGCCCGAGCCGTTCGGGCCCAGCAGCCCGACGACCTCACCCGGCGCGACGTCGAAGGTGACGTCCGAGACGGCGACGTGTCCGCCGAAGGAGCGGACGATGCCGTCGACCCGGATCACGCGCGGGACGGTACCGGCGTCCCGGGTTGCTCCTCGATCTCGACCAACGCCTCGATCGTCGACTGACGCGCTCGGAGGAGCAGGCCGGCGAGCCCGCCCCGCAGCCTCGTCAGGCACACGATCGTGAGGATGCCGGTGCCGATCGGGATGATCCACGCGTTGTCGAACTTCAGGAGGAACGGCAGGCCGAACACGACGAACGAGCCGAGCAGCGGGCCCGACAGCGTCGGCAGGCCGCCGATGATCACCATCAGGACGAGCAGCAGCGACGTCTGGGTGTGGAAGTCGGTGTTGTTCACCGTGCCGACCCGGACCGCGAACAGCAGGCCGGCGACGGCGGCGATGCCGCCCGACAGCGCGAACGCGAGCAGGCGCGTCGGCGCCAGCCGCACACCGAGCGTGGCCGCCGCCTTCTCGTTCTCGCGAAGGGCGACGAACGAGCGACCCACACGCGACTGCAGCACGTTCCGGGCCAGCGCCATGCTCACCAGCAGCAGCGCCAGCGTGAGGACGAACAGCGGGCGGTTCGACGGATCGTCGAGATCGAGCGGTCCCAGCTGCGGCGCCGGCATCGGCCGGCCGCTGGTGCCGCCGCCGAACACGTCACTCTTGAACAGGAAGAGCTCGGCGGCGTAGCTGAACGTGACGGTGACCACCGCCAGGTACAGGCCCTTGATGCGCAGTGCGGGCAGGCCGATGGCGAGGCTGATCACGGCCCCGATCACGAACACGAGGGGCAGCGTCAGCAGGAACGGCACGTGCAGGCGACCGAACAGGTTCGCGGCCGAGAACGCGCCCACGCCGGCGAGTGCCCAGTGGCCGAGCGAGATCTGGCCCGTGTAGCCCATGACGACGGTGAGGCTCACGCCCACCATCGCCAGGATCATCACCTGGGTGAGCACGTCGTTGGTCGCCGATCCCGTGACCCAGCTGACCGCCAGGGCGAAGAACACGAACGTGAACTTGCCGCCCCAGCCGAAGACGAGCGGATACGCCGTCTCCTGCAAGCGGCGGGGCAGGTCGCGGATGGCGGGCACGAACGCGGCGGTGTCTTCGGCGTCGTCGCGCTGGCCGAAGAAGCCCTGCGGGCGGAACGCCAGCAGCAGCACCACGGCAACGAAGAACACGAGATCGCTGGCACCGATCGTGTCGCTGAAGTAGCCGGAGATGATCGCCTCGCCGATGCCCACGGTCAGGCCCCCGACGAGCGCGCCGGGCAGGCTCGTGAGCCCACCGATCAGCGCCGCCGCGAGCGCCTTCACGAGGAACCCCTCGGAGAGGGTGCTCACCTGGAGCGAGCCGTCCTTGGCGGCGAGGAGGATGCCGGCGAGGGCAGCGAGCGCCGACCCGGCGGCCCACACGAACATCGACACGCGGTCGACGGACACGCCCAGCAGGCGCGCGGCGTCGGCGTTCTCGGCGGCGGCGCGGATGGCGACGCCGAAGCGCGACCGCTTGAAGTACATCGCGAGCGCGACGGCGACGAGGGGCACGACGATGATCGTCTGCAGGTCGCCGCCGGTGAGGTTGACGTCGCCGAGCTCGACGATGTTGCGCAGCCCGGTCGGGATGATGCGCAGCGTCTCCGCCTGGCGCTGGTTGCGCGAGAACAGGATGGTGACGAGGCCGACCGTGCCCTGCCCGATGGCGAGCGTCGCCACGAGGGTCACGAGCCTCGGCGCGTTGCGAAGTCGATGGAACAGCGACTTCTCGAGGGAGATCCCGTTGAGGGCCACGAGCACGATCGTGATGAGCGCGGCGACCAGCATGCGCGGCCGCGTCATCTGGTCGAAGGGCAGGAACGCGGCGCGGGCCGTCAGCCACCAGCACAGGAACGCGCCGAGCAGGCCGAAGAACGGCTGCGCGAGGTTGAGGATCTTCGTGCCCTTGTAGACGAGCACGAGACCGAGGGCGAGGATCCCGTAGATCAGGCCACGGGTGAGGCCGACGACGAGGTAGCTGAAGAGCTCTTCCATCTCAGGCCACCTGTGCCCCGGCGAGGAAGACCGAGCGAAGGAGGTCGGTGCGATCGAGGAGCCCGGCGGACGGACCCTCGTAGCGCACGACGCCCTTCTCGAGGAAGTAGGCGCGGTCGGTGGCCGCCAGCGCGAAGCCGGCCTGCTGCTCGACGACGACGACGGTGAGGCCTTCCTCGTCCACGAGCCTGGTGACCGTCTCCATGAGGCGCTCGATCACGACGGGCGCGAGGCCGAGCGACAGCTCGTCGATCATGAGGAGCTCCGGCCGCGTCATGAGCGCGCGGGCGATGGCCAGCTGCTGCTGCTCACCGCCGGAGAGCGTCCCCGCCCGCTGGTCCCCGCGTTCGGCGATCCACGGGAAGTAGTGGGTGACGCGCTCGACCTCGGCGGCGACCGCCTTCTCGTCGGCGTGCAGGAAGCCGCCCATGCGCAGGTTCTCCGCCACCGACAGCGTCGGGAACAGGCCGCGGCCTCCGGGCACCTGACCGAGTCCCTTCCGCACGAGCTGCTCGGCGGGCATGCCGGTCACGTCCTCGCCCTTCCACACCACGCGACCACCGGCGACCGGGATGAGCCCCGACACCGCCTTGAGGATCGTCGACTTCCCGGCGCCGTTCGTGCCGAGCAGGGCGACGCGCTCGCCGCGCTCGACGCGGAAGTCGACGCCGTCGAGCACCTGGACCTTGCCGAAGCGCACGTCGAGGCCGGTCACCTCGAGCATCGGCTCGGTCGTTTGGCGCGTCGTCGCTCGCGGCCGCACCTTCGTGTCGGTCGAGCCCAGATATGCCTCGAGCACTGCGGGGTCCGCCTGGACCTCGGCCGGGGTGCCCTCGCTGAGGTTGCGACCGGCGTCGAGGCAGTACACGTAGTCCGACAGGCCCATCACCAGCGGCATGTCGTGCTCGATCATCAGGATCGTGGCGCCGGTCTTGTCCTTGATGTCGCGGAGCAGCGGGCCGAGGGCCTCGGTCTCCTTCTGGCTGATGCCAGACGCGGGCTCGTCGAGGAGCAGGAGCGTGGGCTTGAGGGCGAGCATGCAGCCGAGCTCGAGCAGGCGCAGCGTGCCGTAGGAGAGCTCGGAGGCGAACTTCTCGGCCCAGCTCTCCATGCCGACGAGACCGAGGACGCGGTTCGCCTCATCGACGACCTCCGCCTCCTCCTTGCGCATCTTCGGCAGACGAAGCGCAGCGTTGCCGAGGCCGACGCTCTGGTGGCGGTGCAGCGCGACGCGGACGTTGTCGAAGACGGAGAGGTTGGGGAACAGCTTGACGTTCTGCAGCGTGCGCCCGATGCCGCGCTCGGCACGGGCGCCGGGTGGCAGTCGCAGGAGGTCCTCTCCCTTGTGCGTGACGGCGCCGTGCGTCACGCGGCGGAACCCGGAGATGCACTCCATGAGCGTCGTCTTGCCGGCGCCGTTGGGACCGATGAGCCCGACGATCTCGCCTTCGTGCACCCTGAGGTCGACGCCGTCGAGCGCGGCGAGACCGCCGAAGCGAACACCGACGTTCGTGCACTCGAGGAGCGGTGCGCCGGTGCGGTCAGAAGCCATCGACGAAGCCCGGCGTGATCATCTTGTACCGGTTGTTCGCCTGCGCCTCGAGCACGACCATTCGCTCGGCGCCGTGCATCGTGTTGCTGCGCCCGGCGAAGGTGATCGGGCCGGTGATGAGATCGCTGAAGCCGTTGTACGCCGCCAGCGCGCCCCGGAACCGCTCACGCGTCAGGTCGCGTCCCGCCTGCTGCAGCGCGCCGCGGATGAACGCCACGATCTGGTAGCCGGTCGCGCCGCCCGAGCCGTTCTCGTCCCAGTCCTCCTGGCCGTGCGACTCGATCCACTGCTGCCTCGCCACCTTCATCTGCGCGCAGTTGTCGCCGTCGACCTCGGGTGCGGTGTAGTAGCAGGCGCTCGACAGACCGCGCACGCGCTCGTTGGCCCACGTCGGCGTGAACAGCGTGAGCGCGGTGTCGGTGTCGTGGGCGAAGTTCGAGAACGTGTACGTCCAGCCGCACGCCGCACCAGCGGCACATCGCTGCACGATCTGCTGCGTCGTGAGCGGATCCGTGAACGGGATCAGGAGCTGGGTGTTCGCCTGACGGAACTTCAGGATGTAGCCGTTGTAGTCCGGGTTCTGCGCCGGCTTCTGGTTGTAGACGACGGCGACGATCTCGAAGCCGTACTTCTCGGCCTCGGCCTTGAACTCGTCGATGAGCGGCTTCACGTACTGGCTGTCCACCGCGATGATGCCGACGCGCTTCAGGTCCTTCAGCTTGTCGTCCTGGGCCATGAACTGCGCCAGCTTGATTGCGTGCGTCGTGTAGCTCGCGCTCAGCTGGTACATGCCAGGGATCGGCGCCGCCTCGACGCCGCCTGCGGCGGTGTAGGGCACACCACGCTTGGCGGCCTCGGTGGCGACGATGCCGACCTGGTCGATGCCGAGCGTGCCCGAGACCATGAAGTTCTTGTGGTCGTTGATGAGGATCTGCGCGCTGTTGCGGGCGCCCTCGTTGTCGTACCGGTCGTCCTGGAGGTCGAGGACGATCTTGCGGCCGTTGATGCCGCCGTGGTTGTTGATGTAGTCGATGTAGGTGCGGACGCCCTTGATGGGGTCCTCGGCCAGGTTCAGCGGCACGCCGCTGAAGGTGAGCGGGGCGTGCACGCCGATGTGGATCTCGGTGTCGGTGACGCCGGTGGTGTCGCCGCCCGACGGCGACGGCGCCGCCGCCGCACCCGGTGCCGGGCCGCCACCCCCGCCGCCCCCGCTGCCGCCACCTCCGCCGCCGCCGGCGGCGCCGGTCGGCACGTTCGGCTGACCGGGCTGCGGCACCGACGGCTGCCCGGGCGTCTCGCCCAGCGGCACGGTCGTGCCGCCCTCGCCCGCACCGAAGTCGGTGCTGCTGCCGTCGCCGGTGCTCGACGACTGTCCGGGCAGGGCGCCGGTCGCGGTCACCTCGCTGCCGGCGTCGGTTCGGTCGCCGGAGACGGCGATGGCCCCGATGACGGCGAGCAGCACGATCCAGACCGCGGCCGCGCCGAGACCCACGAGGGCGGCCGCCCCGGTCTTGCCGCGCAGGCTCTTGACCTGCTCCAGCGCGCTTTGCATGGTTCGGACCCCTTTCCGGCAGACGTTCTTCGCCGGATGGACCGACCGCTCCTACCCGGGACTACGCCGTCGCCCGCGGCGCCACCGACGAGCCGTGGTGCAGGACGAGCTTCCACGCACCGGGTGCCGCCTCCACGAAGAGGTTGAGCGCGGCCACCGTGCCGCCGACCTCGTCGCTCAGGATGTTCTCGTCGCAGGACACCCAGGCGACGTCACCGCCGACCTCGACCTGCTCGTTGGTGATGATGAACTGCAGGTGCTGGCCGTTCTGGAACAGCGCGAACCAGGACGCCGAGATGGCCGCCCACCCGTTGAGCCGCCCCCAGCCGGGGTGCACGCAGGCGGCGCGGTCCGAGTGCTCCCAGATGTCGGACATCTGATCCATGTCGCGGGCTTCGAAGGCCGCGTAGAACGCCCGGTTCGCAGCCAGCACCTCGTCGACCCGGTCGACCATCCCCCAACGCTGTCACACCCCTCCGTCATGATCGTCACGTGGGCTTGGAGCTGCCGCAGTCGCTGTCGCCGTCGAAGGTCGTGTCGTTCCGGGACTGCGCGCTCCAGTTCAAGTACTCGGTGATCGACCGGCTCCCGGAGCCGCCGTCGGCACCGGCGGCCAAGGGCACGCTCGTGCACCGGGCGCTCGAGCTCCTGTACTGCCGCCCGCCGGACGCGCGCACGCTCGACGCCGCGCTGGTCGACCTCGACGCGGCGTGGACCGACGTGATGGAGAGTGACGAGTACGCGGCGCTGGTGCTCGACGACCCCGACGCGTTCCGAGCGTCGGCGGCCGAGCTCGTGCGGCGGTACTTCCTGCTGGAAGATCCCACGACGATCCGGCCGATCGGGCTCGAGCTGTTCCTGTCGACGCCGCTCAACGCGCGGGTCGCGCTCCGGGGCATCATCGACCGGCTCGAGCTCGACGATGACGGCGAGCTCGTCGTCACCGACTACAAGACCGGCAAGGTGCCGGGCGAGCGCCAGGAGCAGGGCCGCCTGACCGGCGTGCACTTCTACTCCTACCTGTGCGAGAAGCTGTTCGGCCGGCGGCCGGCGCGCATCCAGCTGCTGTACCTCGGTGAGCCCGTGGCGATCATCGCCACGCCATCGGAGCAGTCGACGCGTGGGCTCGAGCGCAAGGTCGACGCCATCTGGTCGGCGATCGAGCGGGCATGCGAGCGCGAGGACTTCCGTCCCAAGCCATCGGCCCTGTGCGCGTGGTGCTCGTTCAGGGACCTCTGCCCCGCCGTCGGGGGTTCCGCGCTCGCGTCGTAGCCTCCGGCGGTGGCCGACATCGTCACCGAGGTCCTGGACGCCGAGCCGCCCGACGCGTACCGCGAGGAGCCGTCGCCGGCTGCCGCGGTACCTGGCATCAAGCGCTTCGACGACGCCGTCGACCGTGTGTTCGACCGCCTGCGCGGCAACGCGGTCGCTGATCGGGTGTTCTACGGCGCCTCGGCCGTCGGCGACTTCTCCCTGGTCTGGCAGATCGCCGCCGTGATCCGGGCGCTGCGGGGTCACGAGCGAGAGGCGATCCGGCTGTCGGCGTCGCTGGGCGTCGAGTCGGCGTTCATCAACCTCGGCGTGAAGTCACTGTTCCGCCGCACCCGGCCGCACCGGATCGAGCACGCCACGCGCAAGCTGCGCCAGCCGCGGTCGTCGTCGTTCCCGAGCGGGCACGCCACCTCGGCGTTCATGGCCGCCACGCTGCTGTCCGCCGGCCGGCCCCGATCGAGGTGGCTGTGGTTCCCGCTCGCCGCCGTCGTCGCGTCCAGCCGCGTGCACGTGCGGATCCACCACGGGTCCGACGTCGCCGCCGGGGCGTTGGTCGGCTGGGGCATGGGAAGGCTGGTCCGGAAGATCTGGCGCATCTGAGGGGTTGAGGACGACATGACGCTTTCCTTCGGGGTCACCTTCGACTACCGCTGCCCGTTCGCCAGGAACGCCCACGAGCACCTGGTCGAGGGGTTGAAGGCGGGCGCCGACTGGGACGTCCAGTTCCTGCCGTTCTCCCTCACCCAGAACAAGGTCGAGGAGGGCGAGCCGTCGGTCTGGGACGAGCCCGAGAAGGACTCAGGGCTGCTGGCGCTGCAGCTCGGCGTCGCCATCCGCGACACCCAGCCAGACGTGTTCTGGGACGCACACCTCGCGCTGTTCGCCATCCGTCACGACCAGGGCAAGAGCCAGCGCGACGACGACGCGCTGCGGGCGGCGCTCGGCGACGTCGGCGTCGACGTCGAGGCCGCCTACGCCGAGGTCGCGTCCGGCGTGCCGCTCAAGAAGATCCAGGCCGAGCACGAACGCGGCGTCTCCGAGCACACCGTGTGGGGGGTGCCGACGTTCATCGTCGACGACCGCGCCGCGTTCGTGCGGGTGATGGACCGGCCGCGCGACGGGCTGCACGAGCCGGCGAGGGTGATCGAGCGCATCGTCGGGCTGCTCTCCGGATGGCCGGAGCTCAACGAGTTCAAGCACACCTCGCTGACCAAGTAGTTTTCGTCGGCCATGCCGGGCCCGATGCGGTTCGAGCGGCGGATGTCGGACACCGAGGCGCTCATGTGGGCGCTCGAGGACGATCCGGTGCTTCGGTCGACGTTCGCCAACGTG